>OKBT01000195.1_pt1 | contig 6969 bp, 6 predicted proteins | sample 1609811 | NCBI WGS metagenome assembly OKBT01 (sample SAMN04436591, study PRJEB24849) | human gut metagenome | biome: human gut; feature: NICU; material: stool | host: Homo sapiens | place: USA: Saint Louis, MO | collected 2009-11-05 | reverse complement strand
GATAAAGAGGTGCATTTAAAATCGAGAATTTCTCGGACTGGTTCGGAAACCTCCCAGAATAAAAAACTAAGTATCTCTCAATACTAACTCAAGTCATAGCTTTTTTAACAAGAGTTATCATTTGCAGTTAACGAAAAAGGAGGATTGGAAAAAATGCAAAAAGTAATTATTGATTGTGATCCTGGAATCGATGACACGCTTGCTCTCTTGTATGCACTTGCTTCACCAGAGCTAGATGTGGAGATTGGCGTGGAAAATGTTTTTAAATGTTTGGAAAAAGTTAATCGCTTAGATATTCCTGTCTACCAAGGGGCTGCTAGCCCTTTAAAACGGCCATTTGTTAGTGCACAAGATACACATGGCATGGATGGTTTAGGTGAAACATATTTCCCCAGAACTAGCAAAATCCAAGCACAAGCGCTTTCCGCTGCTGACTATTTAGCACAAACCTTTCAACAAGCTACCGATTGCTCAATCATTGCCCTTGGTCCTTTAACAAATATTGCTTTGGCTTTAAAAAAAGAACCTCTTCTGGGGCGAAATCTTCAACGTTTTGTCTCAATGGGTGGTACCTTTAAAAGCCACGGCAATTGCTCTCCTGTTGCAGAATTTAATTATTGGTGTGATCCTGATGCAGCAGCTTGGGTTTTTGAGGAATTAGGTGCAAAAATCGAGATGGTCGGCTTAGATGTCACACGAGAAATTGTTTTTACACCAACAATTCTCAATTATTGTCAACGACTCAACCCCAAAATGGGGAATTACCTCGCTGAGATTACTCAATTTTATTTTGATTTTCATTGGAAATATGAACGTATTTTAGGGTGTGTTATCAACGATCCCTTAGCGGTTGCTTATTTTATTGATCCTACGCTCTGCCAAGGCTTTTCCAGTTACGGACAAATTGTTCCTGACGGCATTGCTATGGGGCAATCAATGATCGCTCAATATCATTTCCAGCAGCAACCAGCTAATTGTCATGTCTTGACTACGGTTGATAGTCAACAGTTTTTCGTGAAGTTTCTATCCATTCTTTTAAATGTACAAATAGATGAGATCGAAAGAGATTTCAAAAATTTAAGGATGGGATAACCATGAAAAAAATAACACCACGAATCATTACAATTATCGCTTTTAGTGTTGCTTTAAATTACCTCGGCAGTACCATTGCGTTACTCCTTCGTTTACCAATTTATCTTGATAGCGTGGGAACTATTTTTACAGGTGCGTTATTAGGCCCACTCTTTGGTGCACTGACAGGTATTTTAACAAGTCTATTAACTGGATTGACAACGGATATCTTTTCTCTGTATTATTCACCTGTCCAACTCTGCACAGGAATTTTAGCAGGTTTGCTCCTTCATCAGCAGTTAAAAGTAACCAAATTACCATTTAAAACGTTGTGGTTAACAATACCAGGAACAGTGATTTCTTCCTTAATCACAGTTTGTTTATTTGGTGGAATTACTTCTGCTGGCTCCAGCATAATTGTCCAATTTTTATATGGTTTAGGCTTCAATCAGTTAGCAAGCGTCCTGTTGGTTCAATTGATAACAGATTACGGGGATCGTCTGCTATCAGTCATCATCGTCACAGCTGTTATCGCTGCCTTACCTAAACGTTCCTTTATAACAAAATAAACTGTTTTAATGCTAAAAAAGAGGAAATCATCTGTTGATGATCTCCTCTTTTTTTAGCGACTGCCAGGTTCTGAAGCTATAATCGTTAGATCACCTTCAAAACGCCAGCTCGGAATATCTGTCGGAAAGATAAAGCTATCGCCTTTTTTCAAATCAAAAGTAGCCACATCTGCTTTTGCAGCATCTTCTGTAATCAATCGACCCACACCTTCAATAACTGTTGCTAATGTATAAGGTGCTTGTTTTTTGACTTTTAGAATCCCACTGACACGCCACTCATAAACATTAAAGAAATCTGTTTTTACATAAGTAACAATGCTTGATTGTCCTTGATTTTCTTGTTGAATAGAGAAGTCAGGATCCTTTGCCGGAACGGTTGTCACATCAATGGATTGTTGAATATGCAATTCCCGGGTCTTTCCTTGATCATCTGTTCGATCATAATCATAAACCCGATACGTAGTATCACTGCTTTGTTGCGTTTCTAAAATTAAAATACCCGAGCCGATGGCATGAATAGTGCCGCTTGGTACATAATAAAAATCGCCTTTTTTCACTGGTACTTTTCTTAAAAGATCGTCCCAACGACCTTCTTCAATCATTTCAGCTAGTTCTTCTTTTGTTTTCGCGTGATGTCCATAAATGATTTCAGCGCCAGGTTCTGCATCAATAATGTACCAACATTCAGTTTTGCCTAGCTCGCCTTCATGTTTTTGGCCATATGCATCATCGGGATGAACTTGCACGGATAAATCATCTTCAGCATCTAAAATTTTCGTTAATAATGGAAAGACAGCGCCACCTGCATGGCCGAATAACTCTTGATGGTCTGCCCACAATTCATCTAATTTTTTTCCTTTAAATTCGCCATTTAAAACAGTACTAACGCCATGTGGATGTGCACTGATTGCCCAATCTTCACCAATTTTATCGCTCGGTAAATCGAAACCAAATAGTGTGTGTAGACGATTGCCGCCCCAAATTTTTTCTTGAAAAACAGGTTGTAAAAATAATGGTTCTTGCATTGACTGTGACCTCCCAAATTGAATTCGCTCTCATTATATCACTAAAAACTAGTCATTTCATCTGAAACTGATGATTTCTCTTTTAAATAGGTTGCCAACAACTGATCTCTTTCTTCGATATAAGTGTTCCGGTGGTCCTCTGGATGGACTCGATTAGATAAAAAGATAAACGCTGATTGTTGTTGCACATCAATTAGCAAAAAAGTGCCTGTATAGCCTGTATGGAATAATAATGGCCGTTGCGTAGCTACATCATATTTAAAATCCCAGCCTAGAGAACGTGGTTTATCTGCAGCTGGCACTTGGTTAACTAGTAACTAATCAATCGTCTCTTTTTTTAAGAATTGGAGATTGTGATAACTGCCTCGATTTAAATACATTCGAACAAATTTTGTTAAATCATAGACATTGCTAAACAAGCCAGCATTCCCTGCATGTTCTCGTAAAACAAATGCCTTAGGATCATGGGTTGTACCTCGAATCAACCCTCTTTGTTCATGTAATTCTGTTGGCACACAGTTTAAAGGATTCTTTGGTAGAAACGTACTTTCGTTCATCCCTAAAGGAAGCAATACTCGCTCAGATAAAATTTCTATCATTGATTGCTGGAACATTTCTTCTAACATAAAGCCTAATAAAATAGTTCTGCATCTGTATAAACAACTTTTTTACCTATCGCTTTGCCTGCGTGAAATGAATGATTGTAGGCGTCTTTTAATTCTTGGGCATTCAGCTGATCACGATTAGGAATATAGCCTTGTAAATCTGCCGTATGTGTCAACAAATGCCGGATTGTAATATTAGAATCTTGAAAAGAGGGATAATAAGTTTGTAATGATTGATCTAGAATAATTTTTCCTTCTTCCACTAATTGCAAAATAACGGTGGTGGTGCCGACTACTTTGGTTAAAGAAGCCACATCAAACAGCATGGCCGAGGTTAATTGTTCTTTGGTGGGTTTTACTTGTGCGAGTCCCCAACAATTGCTCTCCTCTTTTTCACCTTCAATGAAACAAAAACTAGCCCCCGAAAAAACACCTTTTTTCATCATATTTTGAATTTTCCACTTTGTTTTTTCGTACATTTTTTCACCTACTATTTTTAATATTAAAGGAAAAGTCTAGAATAAGTTCCGAACAAAAGTAGCGTTAAACTTTTATTCAGACTTTATTCCAGACTTGCTAAAACAAGCTTATTTTGTCTGTCTAAGCGTTTATTTTAAGACAAACCACCATTCCAAGCCAATTGGATCAAACACAGTGACAATCGCTTTTTTCTGGTCAATAAAGAACTCTTGATTTTTTGCCGTTAATTGTTGCTCCATTGCTAAAATATGGTCTTGATCAGAGAGCTTAATGGTAAAGAAATCTAAACCTAAGTGTGGATCAGGTAATTGATCCACTTCACTTGTTTCAGGTTTTTGGAATCCAATAGTTGCTTTGCCATCTTCTAAAACAAATTGATCTTTTTCATTGCGTTTTAAACCCAGAACTTCCTCATAATATGCTTTTATTTCTTTTTGATTGTTTGTTTTTAATTGCACATGCGCTAAATATGAGCCAGCGGCTAACCCTTGATGTGGCTCTAAGTCCTCACTGATAAGATCTTTAAGCACAATCGGTTGCTTTTCAGAAGTCGAATTTGCTGTTGCTTCATCGTGAAAAATCTCAAATTGATTGCCTTCAAGATCAGTAATGAACATGCTTTGACGTGTGCCAATTTGGAAACTTTCATCAATTGGGTAGTCTTGTTCAAGCACTCGTTGAGCAATTTGTAAAAATTCTTTTTCCGTAGGAACTTTAATTGAAAAATAAGCCATTTGCTTTTCTTCATTATGAAAATCTTCGGCTTTTCTAGTTTCTTCTAAAATTAATAATTGCGTTCCTGCTTCACGTGTACCCCAGATAGACAGGTTATTTTCTTCTGACTTTAAAACAAAACCCATTACTTTTTTATAAAAGTCGACCATTTCGCCAACTTTTTTCGCACGAATGGCAATTGTTTTTAATGTAGCAGCTTTTTCTAATTGAAATTCAGTCATTTTTTCTGTTACCCTGTTTTTCTCAAAAGAAAATAGAAATTTTTCAATTTCGCTAACTTTTTGTCAAAAAAATAAGGCTTTAGGAACCAGTCTTTACGACTATGGTTCCTGAAGCCTCATCATGAATTACTATTTTTTTGCTTCGCCTTTTAGGCTACTTCTTCAGAAAACTGACTGTTATATAAATCAGCATAAAAACCGTTTTTCGCCATTAATTCATCGTGGGTTCCTGTTTCCACAATTGAACCTTCTGCCATAACGATAATCGTATCGGCATCACGGATAGTCGACAAGCGATGAGCGACTACAAAGCTGGTCCGATTTTCCAGTAAACGATTCATTGCTGCTTGAATCAGTATTTCTGTTCGAGTGTCCACACTTGAGGTGGCTTCATCCAAAATTAAAACGTCTGGATTTGCTAAGAATGCTCGAGCAATTGTAATTAATTGTCGTTGACCTTGAGAAATATTGCTGGCTTCTTCATTTAGAATCGTTTGATAGCCTTCTGGTAATTTTCTGACAAAATCATCCACATGGGCTGCTTTCGCCGCACGGATCACTTCTTCTTCGCTCGCTTGCTCATTACCATAATGAATATTGTCATAGATACTTCCAGTGAACAACCAAGTATCTTGAAGAACCATTGAAAAGTGTGCTCGCAACTCTTCGCGAGACAAATCGCGCGTATCTACGCCATCATATTTGATGCTGCCGCTACTAATATCATAGAAGAGTTCCAATAAGTTAATTAGGGTTGTTTTCCCAGCACCTGTTGGGCCCACGATTGCGACCATTTCCCCAGGTTTAACATTTAAATTGAAATCTTTCATTAATAATTTCTCTGGTGAATAGCCAAAAGCAACATGTTCAAAAGAAACACGATAAGGACTATCTGTTTCCACTGGTACGCCAGAAGGTTCATCCACCATTTCTTCTTCATCTAATACTTCAAAGACACGTTCTGCCGAAGCCACCGTAGCTTGGATTGTATTCATTAAATTAGCGATTTGAGTAATCGGTTGTGAAAATTGATTGGTATATTGAAGAAATGCTTGGACATCCCCTAAATCCATCATACCATTCGCTACTTTTACGCCACCAAGGACTGCAACAAACACGTAGCCTAGATTTTTGATAAAGTTCATTAAAGGCATAATGATCGCTGAAATAAATTGTGCTTTGCGACCAGCATGGTATAATTTTTCATTTTCTTTTTCAAATACTTCTTGATCACTTTCTTCGTGGTTGAAACTTTTTACTACTACGTGACCACCGTAGGTTTCTTCGACTTGGTTATTCAATAATCCTAAGCTTTTTTGTTGAGCCGCAAAATGTTTTTGCGAGCGAGGCGCCACAACCATCACAACAATTAAACTTAATGGCACTGTTGCTAAGGCAATTAGTGTTAACTGCCAGCTAATGGTCAGCATCATCCAAAGTACACCCACAAATGTCACGATACTGGTAATTAATTGGGTTAAGTTTTGTTGTAAAGTACTCGCAATATTATCCATGTCGTTAATTGCCCGTGACATGATGTCCCCATTACTATGAGTATCATAATAGGAAATTGGAACTTTGTTCATTTTCGCTTCTAATTCTTGACGTAATTCATAAACTGTTCGCTGTGAAACACGTGTCATAATTACTTGCTGCAAGAAATTAAAGACAGCAGAAATAAGATACATGGCAATAACAATTAATAAAATTTGACCGATTTTGTCAAAATCAATTGGAAAAGATGTTATTTTTAAGCCTTGTTTCATTTCAGCAGCGCCTTTCATGACGCCTTTAAAAATTTCAGTTGTTGCCTGTCCTAATACTTTTGGTGTTTGAATTTGGAAAACGACGGCTGCGATTGCTAATACTAAGACAGCAATAATTGACAGCATTCGTTTAGACATGTATCGAAATAAACGTTTCACTGTTTTCCAGAAATTTTTTGGTTTTGGCCCTTTTGCGCCAATGTTGCGTCCTGGTCCACCGCCCATTGGTCCGCCTTTTGGTCGACTACTCATGCAAGGTCCTCCTCTCTCAATTGAGAATGTACGATTTCTTGATACGTTTGGTTGTTCGCTAATAACTCTTCATGCGTTCCTTTACCAACTAATTTCCCTTCGTCTAATACTAAAATTGTCGATGCTTCCATAACCGTACTTACACGTTGGGCCACTAAAACAACAATTGCATCCGTCATCTGCTCTTTTAAGGCTTTTCTTAAATTAGCATCTGTTTTGAAGTCCAATGCAGAAAAGGAATCATC
>OKBT01000192.1_pt1 | contig 7035 bp, 7 predicted proteins | sample 1609811 | NCBI WGS metagenome assembly OKBT01 (sample SAMN04436591, study PRJEB24849) | human gut metagenome | biome: human gut; feature: NICU; material: stool | host: Homo sapiens | place: USA: Saint Louis, MO | collected 2009-11-05 | reverse complement strand
ATTCTATTTATTTTAGTATTATACGGTTTGCTAGGTTATTTGGATGATTTCATTAAAGTCTTTAAAAAACGGAACATGGGCTTGAATTCTCGTCAAAAATTAATTGGTCAAATTTTTGGTGGGTTGGTTTTCTACTTTGTTTATCGAAGTGAAGGATTTTCAGACACCTTAGATTTGTTTGGAGTAGCAGAAGTTCCGTTAGGTATTTTTTATGGCGTGTTTATTATTTTTTGGTTAGTCGGTTTTTCTAATGCCGTGAACTTGACAGATGGAATTGATGGTTTGGTTGCTGGTTTAGGAACAATTTCATTTGGTACTTATGCAATTATTGCCTGGAAACAACAACAATTTGATGTTGTGATTATCTGCCTAAGTGTGATTGGTGGGCTGATTGGCTTTTTCCCTTATAATAGAAAACCAGCAAAAACCTTCATGGGTGATGTTGGTTCATTAGCATTAGGTGGATTGTTAGCAGCAATTTCAATTATTTTGCATCAAGAATGGACGCTACTTTTAATTGGACTTGTCTACGTTTGTGAAACAGCAAGTGTTATTTTACAAGTTGCTTCATTTAAATTATTTGGTCGACGGATTTTTAAAATGTCACCAATTCATCACCATTTTGAAATGTGTGGTTGGTCTGAATGGAAAATTGATTTTGTCTTTTGGTCTGTCGGTTTAATCTGTTCAGGAATCACATTATGGATTCTTTTCTAATCTATCAAAGGGGAAATTGACAATGAAAAAAATAACAACCTATCAAAACAAAAAAGTGTTGGTTTTAGGACTAGCTAAAAGTGGTGTCAGCGCAGCGAAACTCTTACATGAGTTAGGTGCGCTCGTTACCGTTAATGACGCAAAACAATTTGATCAAAACCCTGACGCCCAAGATTTATTAACCTTGGGTATTCGTGTTGTTACAGGGGGGCATCCAATTGAATTGTTGGATGAAGAATTTGAACTAATCGTTAAAAATCCTGGTATTCCTTATACAAATCCACTTGTGGTCAAATTGCCGAATGTCCAATTGTCGGCATTACGGGCACCAATGGTAAAACAACCACGACCACGATGATTGGTTTACTGCTAAACGCTGACAGAACGGCTGGTGAGGCACGTTTGGCGGGAAATATTGGTTTTCCAGCGAGTACGGTGGCTCAAGAAGCAACGGCCAAGGATGATCTTGTGATGGAACTTTCTAGTTTTCAGTTAATGGGAATTGAGACGTTTCACCCACAAATTGCAGTAATTACAAATATTTTTGAAGCACACTTGGATTATCATGGTTCGCGGAAAGAATATGTTGCTGCAAAATGGGCCATTCAAAAAAACATGACCGTAGAGGACACCTTGATTTTAAATTGGAATCAAGTAGAGCTTCAAACGTTAGCCAAAACCACAGCTGCCAACGTATTGCCTTTTTCAACGAAAGAAGCAGTAGAAGGGGCTTATCTTTTAGATGGGAAATTATATTTTAATGAAGAATATATTATGCCCGCCGATGAGTTAGGTATTCCTGGCAGTCACAATATTGAAAATGCACTCGCAGCGATTTGTGTAGCTAAATTAAAAAATGTATCGAATGCTCAGATTAGACAAACTTTGACAAACTTTTCAGGCGTTCCCCATCGAACGCAATTTGTTGGCGAAGTTCAGCAAAGACGTTTTTATAACGATTCAAAAGCAACCAATATTTTAGCTACAGAGATGGCGTTAAGTGGGTTTGACAACCAAAAGCTACTTTTACTTGCGGGTGGCTTGGATCGCGGTAACTCATTTGATGAATTGGTTCCTGCTCTGCTGGGACTCAAAGCAATTGTTTTATTTGGAGAAACCAAAGAAAAATTGGCGGAAGCTGCTAAAAAAGCGAACATTGAAACAATTTTATTTGCTGAAAATGTTCAAACGGCGGTTACCATTGCCTTTGATTATTCGGAAAAAGATGATACTATTTTACTATCACCTGCTTGCGCAAGTTGGGATCAATACCCGAATTTTGAAGTACGCGGGGAAGCCTTTATGCAAGCTGTTCAACAATTAAAAGAAAGTGAAATGTGAGAAAATGAAGATACTAGTAACTGGTGGTGGCACAGGTGGGCATATCTATCCTGCGTTATCCTTCGTCGAACACGTCAAAAAAGAAGCACCTGCAACAGAATTCTTGTATGTGGGAACAGAAAATGGTCTAGAAAGTCAAATTGTGCCAAAGGCGAAAATTCCATTTAAAACGATTAAAATTCAAGGATTCAAGCGTTCGCTAAGTCCTCAAAATTTTAAAACAATTTATTTATTTTTAACAAGCATTAATAAAGCAAAAAAAATTATTCGTGAATTTCAACCAGATGTGGTCATTGGTACAGGCGGTTATGTTTCTGGTGCAGTAGTTTATGCGGCCCACCAATTAAAAATACCGACAATTATTCATGAACAAAATAGTATCCCTGGAATGACAAATAAATTTTTAAGTCGTTATGTGGATAAAATTGCGATTTGTTTTCCGGATGTCGCTAGTTTTTTCCCGAAAGAAAAAACAATTTTAACAGGGAACCCGCGGGGACAAGAAGTCGTAACGGTGGAAAAGTCAGCTATTTTATCAGAGTTTGGCTTGGATCCAGCAAAGAAAACGGTGGTTTTATTTGGCGGAAGTCGTGGTGCCTTGAAAATCAATCAAGCGTTTGAACAGGCCTTTCCTTTGTTTGAAGAGAGAGAGTATCAAGTTTTATACGCTTCAGGAGAAAGATATTATCAGGAACTTCAAGAAAGTCTAAAGCTTTCTGAAAAGAAATTGACAAACATAAGTGTGCAACCGTATATTGATAAAATGGTTGAAGTGATGGCTAATACCGATTTAATGGTGGGACGTGCAGGAGCAACCTCAATTGCGGAGTTCACCGCATTAGGATTACCAGCAATTTTAATTCCGAGTCCTTACGTCACGAATGATCATCAAACGAAAAACGCGCAAAGCTTAGTAAAAGTTGGTGCTGTTGAAATGATTCCAGATGCAGAATTGACCGGCGCTCGTTTAGTTGCGGCAATAGATGATATTTTATTAAACAATGAAAAAAGACAACAGATGGCAACGGCGTCCAAAGGGGAAGGCATCCCAGATGCAAGTGATCGTTTGTATCAAGTTGTGAAAACGTTAGTCTGAGATAGGAGGTGTGGAAGATTAGTAACGAGAACGATATATTCAAAAAAAGAAAACCATTACCTCCAAAAAAATCGGAAGAGTCTCAACCTGAACTGACACCTTGGCAAAAACAAAACCAAGAATATTTGAAGAAGCAAGCGGAAGAAGCTGCTTTAAAAGGTGAAAACGAACAAGCAGAAGTCACCATCACTTTACAAGAACAAAGTCAAGAAGAGCCTCAACAACATCTTCCACAAGAAACAGTGGAAGAAGAGGAGCATTTTGCAGATCGTTTACCGAACGTTAAGAAAACACGGAACAAGCGCTTATATAGGCGTTTAGCCTTTATTTTAACTTGTTTAGGGACAGCCATTTTAGTGGCATTGTATTTTGTTTCGCCTCTTAGTCGATTGAGTGAAGTAACAGTTTCAGGTAACAAAAGTGTGGAGAGTCAAGCGATTATTCAGCAGTCAAAACTTGAAACGGGCAGTGGCTTATGGGAGCAGTATTCAAATAGAAATTATTTTTCTGCAAATATTCAGAAAAAGTTTCCAATTATAAAAAAGGCGAACATTAAGTTAAATGGTATTAATTCATTTAAAATTGATATTCAAGAGTATCAAATTGTCGCTCTTGCTGCGACTAAAGGCGGCTATCATCCGATTTTAGAGAATGGTAAAACTTTGGCGGAAACCACCAAAGCTGCTGAAAGTGGCAAACCAATTTTTGAGAATTTCAAAGAGGATAAATTAATCCCTGAATTAATGGCCTCTTACAACAAATTACCTCAAGAAATTAAACAAGGAATTTCAGAAATTAAATATGCACCATCAAAAACCAATAAAGACTTGATTAATGTCTATATGAATGATGGAAATCGAGTGATTGTTAATATTTCTGATTTAAGTGAAAAAATGGCTTATTATTCACAAGTAGCCGAGCAAATGGACAAACCTGGAATCGTTGATATGGAAGTCGGCATTTTTTCTTATCCGTATGAAAAAGAAAGTGAAGAAACGGGCAGTGAAGTTTCCGAAGATTCAGCGGTTGAAAATCAAGAAGTTGTGGACCCAAATGCAGGCGCAGCAACGGATGAAGCGAATAACGGTACGCCGACAAATGGAGAAAATCAAGAAGTGCAACAAGCAGAATAAGTTTTTTACAAAAATGTTTCAAAAATTAACGAACAAATTCGTATAATCTGCTTTCTAAAACCCCCATTTTTATGGTAAAATTGGAAGAAGTGAATAATACTAAAAAAGAGATAGTTAAACGGACGCCTTTGTCCGCTTAGATATTGGAATTAATAGGAGGAGGAATTCCGTTCATGGCAAAAACAGGAATGTATGTAGGCCTCGATATTGGTACAACTTCTGTCAAAGTAGTTGTCGCTGAATATATTGAAGGTCAAATGAACATCATCGGCGTTGGAAATGCAAAATCAGACGGTTTGAATCGAGGGATTGTCGTCGATATTGATCAAACAGTTCAAGCAATCCAACGGGCCGTTCGACAAGCCGAAGAAAAAGCCGGCATTCAAATTAAAAGCGTAAATGTTGGATTACCAGCGAATTTATTAGAAGTAGAAAGCTGTCAAGGAATGATAGCTGTTAGCAGTGAATCAAAAGAAATTACAGATGAGGATGTGCGCAACGTCGCATCTGCAGCTTTGGTTCGTTCAACTCCTCCTGAACGTCAAATTGTTGCAATCTTACCGCAAGACTTTACCGTCGACGGCTTTGAAGGCATCAAAGACCCACGTGGAATGCTTGGCGTTCGCATGGAGATGTTTGGCGTTGTCTATACTGGACCAAAAACAATCATCCATAACATCCGTAAATGTGTTGAAAAAGCTGGCTTAGGAATTAACGAATTAGTGATTACACCGCTTGCTTTAACGGAAACAATTTTAACAGATGGCGAAAAAGACTTTGGAACAATTGTCATTGATATGGGTGGCGGTCAAACAACGACATCTGTTATCCACGACAAACAATTGAAATTTACTCATGTTAACCAAGAAGGCGGCGAGTTCATCACGAAAGATATCTCAATCGTATTGAATACTTCTTTTAACAACGCCGAAGCCTTAAAAATTAATTATGGGGATGCTTATCCAGAAAGAACTTCAGCAAACGAAGAGTTTCCTGTTGATGTTATCGGTAAGTCAGAGCCTGTAAGAGTGGACGAACGTTACCTTTCAGAAATTATTGAAGCGCGTGTGGAACAAATTTTGAGAAAATCAAAAGAAGTTCTGGATGAAATTGATGCGTTTGAATTACCTGGAGGCGTTGTATTAACTGGTGGAGCCGCTAGTATGCCAGGTATTGTCGATTTGGCGCAAGAGATTTTTGAAGCCAACGTAAAACTATACGTACCAAATCACATGGGCTTACGTAACCCAGTCTTTGCTAATGTCATTAGCATTGTGGAATATTCAGCGCAACTAAACGATATTTATCACATTGCCAAATATGCAATCCCTGGTGAAAAATCGAAACCAGCACAATCAGTCGCTGTCCAACAAGAAGTTCGCTATGACACATATGCTGAACAGCCTCAAGAAGAATACGAAGAATTCAACGAACGTGAGTCTGGTGAAAAAGTGACAGGCAAAATCAAAGACTTCTTCTCGAACATTTTCGACTAATCACACAAACAGGAGGATACGATATCATGGAATTTTCATTAGACAATAACATTAACAACGGTGCAGTCATTAAAGTTATCGGTGTAGGTGGCGGCGGCGGAAACGCTGTAAACCGTATGATCGAAGAAAACGTTAAAGGCGTGGAATTTATCACAGCCAATACAGACGTTCAAGCATTAAAACATTCAAAAGCAGAAACAGTGATTCAATTAGGCCCTAAATACACTCGTGGTTTAGGTGCTGGTTCACAACCTGAAGTTGGCCAAAAAGCTGCAGAAGAAAGTGAACAAGTGATTTCAGAATCATTACAAGGCGCGGATATGATTTTCATTACTGCTGGTATGGGTGGCGGAACTGGTACAGGTGCTGCGCCAGTAGTTGCAAAAATCGCTAAAGAATTAGGCGCTTTAACAGTTGGTGTAGTAACTCGTCCATTTAGTTTTGAAGGTCCAAAGCGTGGTCGTTTTGCCGCTGAAGGAATTGCCTTATTAAAAGAAAACGTTGATACACTATTAATTATCTCAAACAACCGCTTATTAGAAGTCGTTGACAAGAAAACGCCAATGCTTGAAGCATTTAGAGAAGCTGATAATGTATTACGTCAAGGTGTTCAAGGGATTTCAGATTTAATCACTGCACCAGGTTACGTAAACTTGGACTTTGCTGACGTGAAAACAGTGATGGAAAACCAAGGAACAACGCGTAATTGAAGCAACGAAAAAAGCTATTTCTTCACCATTGTTAGAAACATCAATCGATGGTGCGGAACAAGTCTTATTAAACATTACTGGTGGCTTAGATATGACCTTGTTTGAAGCGCAAGATGCTTCAGATATCGTGACAAATGCTGCTTCAGGTGATGTGAACATCATCCTAGGTACATCAATCAACGAAGATTTAGGCGACGAAATTCGTGTAACAGTAATCGCTACAGGTATTGATGAATCAAAAAAGGATAGAAAACCGCACCGTCAAACAAGACAAGCGGTTCAACCAATGCAACAAACAACTCAATCTGTGGAAATGGATCAACCAAAATCACAAGAAGAAGCAAGTGCTTTTGGCGATTGGGATATTCGCAGAGAACAAAATACACGTCCAAAAGTTGATGAATCTTCATTAGAACAAGTAGACAAAAAAGAATTTGACACATTCCACCGTGAAGAACCAAATCACAATGATGACGAATTAAGTACGCCACCATTTTTCCGCAGAAAACGATAAGGAGCATCGATTAGAAATGATAGCTGAA
>OKBT01000170.1_pt1 | contig 9094 bp, 10 predicted proteins | sample 1609811 | NCBI WGS metagenome assembly OKBT01 (sample SAMN04436591, study PRJEB24849) | human gut metagenome | biome: human gut; feature: NICU; material: stool | host: Homo sapiens | place: USA: Saint Louis, MO | collected 2009-11-05 | reverse complement strand
AACTTTCTATAGAATTTCATTATTCTTTTAAAGTTACATCTAACACATCCAATACTATCAACTTTAATCAATAACTGTATATAGAATGGTCGTTGATATCACTATATATTATCCAAGTAATTCTTTAACAATATTATTGACAACCTTACCATCTGCACGCCCTTTTGTTTTTGGCATTACATGTTTCATAACATTGCCCATATTTACGTTATCACCACATGCAGCAATGGCTTCTTGTACAATTGTACGAATTTCATCTTCTTTCAATTGCTCTGGTAAGTATTTTTGCAATACAGCCATTTCTTCTTTTACATGACTAATTAAGTCCTCACGTCCCGCTTTTTCAAATTCTGTTAAGGAATCTTGACGAGTTTTCATTTCTTTAGCTAAAATGCCAAGAATGCCAGCATCATCTAGCTCAATTTTGTCATTGATTTCTGTATTTTTTATGGCACTATTGACCATACGAATTACAGATAACGCTGTTTTACCTTCTTCACGAGCTTTCATAGCTGCTTTCATATCTTCCTTTAATTGATCTTTTAAACTCATATTTCCTCCTTATGTATATAATAAAGAAACCCTAATTCTGGATTTCATAAAGCCATGAAAAGGCAGAATTAGGGTAATCATCTTATGCTCTGAATTTGCGTTTTCTTGCTGCTTCAGATTTTTTCTTTCTTTTTACGCTTGGTTTTTCATAGTGTTCGCGTTTTCTTACTTCAGACAAAACACCCGCTTTTTGGCAGGAGCGTTTAAATCGACGAAGAGCACTTTCAAGCGTTTCGTTTTTACCGACTTTGATTTCAGACATCTATATCCCTCCCTCCAAAAATAATCTCGGGAAGTGCTGATAATTTACATACGCACATATAATATTATATGTATAGGTATAGATGTTGTCAATATTTTCAAGTATATTTTATAGGTTTTTTAATGAGTATTATAAAAAGAATACATAATACTCAAAATTAGGCTTCTGGCCAGCCCATTTCTTCTCCACCTAAAAGGTGTGCATGCATATGGAATACCGTTTGACCGGCTTTTCCGCCAGTATTAAAGATCAAGCGATAACCATCTTTAGAAATACCAAGCTCTTTTGCTACATCGCGAACAAATGGTAATAATCCTTCAACATAATCTGCATTCTTTTCAGTAAGATGTGCGATATTAGACACATGATTTTTAGGTACGATTAGAACATGCACCTTTTTCACCGGTTGAATATCATGAAAGGCATAAAATTTATCGTTTTCTAACACTTTTTTAGAAGGTATTTCACCACTAATAATTTTACAAAAAATACAATCGCTCATAATATAACTCCTTACTCAATAATTAAATAATTATCTTCTAAACCTACAACAGTTCCACCAACGAGATCACCAATTTTACGTGTCCCATCTGACTTAACTTTACCATTTATATATTCATTTGTTAAGCCCATGTAGTATCCATTCTCTTCCTTTTCGATGAGAATCTCACCAGGCTTACCAATGCGTGATTTTGCGTATCGTTCATAACCAGATTGGCTAAGACCATTTAAAAGTGCTACACGAGTTTTCTTAACAGCTTCTGGTACTTGATCCGCCATAGTGGCTGCAGGTGTACCCTCACGAATGGAGTATGGGAAAGCATGAATGTGCGAAAATCCAATTTCACGTACTGTATTCAATGTTTCTTCGAAGTCTTCATCAGTTTCTTGAGGGAAACCAGCAATAATATCAGTTGTAATTGATAAATCTTTAATACGAGAACGTAAACTTGTAATTAAATCTTTATATTCTTGTAATGTATAATGGCGTTTCATCAACTTTAATACATGGTCAGAACCTGCTTGTAACGGTAAATGTAAATGTGGACAAACACGTTTATTCGTAGCCATTAATTCTACTAACTCATCAGAAACCTCTACGGATTCAATGGATCCGAAACGAATGCGGTATAAATTAGGAATCTCTAATAAAGCTTTTACCACATCAGCTAATGTTGGACGACCTGGTAATTCGACACCGTAATTACCCAAATGTATACCAGTTAATACGATTTCATGGAATCCATGATCTACTAAACGTTTTGCCTCTTGTACAATATCATCAACTTTACGAGATTTTAACTTTCCTCGAGTATAAGGAATGATACAAAAGGCGCAATAGTTATTACAACCTTCTTGAATTTTCATGAACGCACGAGCTTTGTCAGATTCATTACCATATAACGGCATTTCCTCGAAGTTAGATTCCTTCATGATATCCCGAACAGCATTAATTTGTCGTTCTGTAGATTCTAATTGCTCTACTAATTCAACAATTTTAGAGCGATTATTGGTACCAATAACGAGATTAACACCATCTATAGCGGCAATCGCATCTGGATCAAGCTGAGCATAACAACCAGTTACAATAACATAGGCATCTTCATTTTGACGCTTTGCCTTGCGGATTAATTGACGGGATTTCTTTTCCCCCATATTCGTTACAGAACAGGTATTAATTACATATATATCAGCTTTTTCATCGAAGTCTACCGCTTCGTAATTATTTTGTAAAAATAAACCTTTCATGGCATCTGTATCATATTGGTTTACGCGACACCCTAAGGTTGTAAAAGCAACGGTTTTCATTGCACCTCTCTATTCTTATTTAATTTATAATTCTAATTCATATCGAATCATCGCTAACGATCCAATAGCAGCAGTTTCAGCCCGTAAAATTGTATTTCCCAGCGATACTGATTTTCCACCATATTTTATAATAGCATTGATTTCCTTCTCTTGATAGCCCCCTTCAGGACCTATACAAATTAAAACATCAGTTACAGACTTATCGGAATGTAAAGTTTTAAGTACATCTTTGATAGTCTGCCCTGCTTCATTTTCATAGGCTACCAATTTCAACGCCTCAGATTCAATGTCTAATGCTTGTAAAAGCGTCTCTCCTACTACGAGTGTAGGCAAGTGATTTCGTCCGCATTATTTTTTCCCAACGATTTACTTTTGATTGAAGCTTTTTTTCATCATATTTAGCTACGCAGTTAGCTGTGGGCACAAGATAAATTGTATCCACATTTAACTCCGTCGCCTTTTGTAACACCCATTCTAGCTTTTCACCTTTTAATAATGATTGAACTAGAATAGTACGATACGATGCTAGATTTGCATCTACATATTCAATCAGTTTTGCTTGAGCTTTACCGTCTACTTCTTCTGTAATTTGATATGTACCACAACGATTGTCACTACCTGTTACAGTTATAGGCTTCTCAATATTATGGCGAAATACATGTAGTACATGATGGGTCACATCTTTCGGCAATTCTATTATTTCATCTAATGGTGTAGGAATAAAAATCTTTTTCATCGTTTTTCTAGCGCAAATGTATGCCAAGGTCCTGCAACGCGCTCCTCAATAATATGCCAATGAGCCTCAATATATGGCATGATTTCATCATAACGATCATCAATAATGCCACTAATAATCAAAATGCCCTTATCATCCAGTTTCTTACCAATTTGAGGTAATAGTATTTTAAGGGGATCTACTGTTAAATTAGCTAAAATTAATTGGGCAGTACTATTGAAATCACTATCCAAATTACCACAAATGATTTCAGCAGATACATGATTATTCTCACAGTTAATTCGAGCTTGATTTGCAGCATACTCTTCTATATCTATACCAACTAAATTTTTAATACCTAAATGGGCTGCTACTAATAAAAGAATACCTGTGCCAGTACCAATATCCAAACAAGTAGCTGTATCAAGATCCATAGATTCACTATAGGATTTTAATAACTCTGCACAAGTCCGTGTTGTCTCATGAGACCCGGTACCAAAGGAAATATCTGAATCGATTATAATAATAGTTTTATTATCTACATTATTGTATTCCTGCCATGCTGGTTTAATGACTAAGTTAGGTAAAATTTCTGTAGGTTCAATATACTGTTGCCAAGAGTTTAACCAAGTTGACTCATCAAGAATATGTGTATCTATCGATATAATTCCAATATTTGCTTCTGTAAGACGTTTTTTCAAATCAGACTTAATCATATCGGCATCTAGTGATGGATCACTGTACATAGACAATTTTATTAAATTAGGCTGATTTTCAACATCTTCTTCTATAATTCCATTGTCTGCATAATCGTCAAAAAGAGTAGTCACCTCATCGGTGGCTACTCTTTCACAGACAATGGATACTTCTATCCATTGCATATATGCTCCTTTATAGGGAATGTGATGGAACAAACCATTCCTTCACATGAGCTGTTCATTTCGTTAAACAGTCCTTGATTTTTTCAAAGAGACTTTTGCTCACTTGTAAGTTATTTACATCTTCATTACTTTCATTTGCAAAGCGTAACAATAGCTCACGTTGAGTGTCTGTCAACTTCTTAGGCGTTTGGACGGTTACCACAATGTGTTGGTCACCCCTTTGGTTAGGGTTACGCAAATATGGTATACCTTTGCCCTTTACGCGGAATGCCGTTCCCGTTTGAGTACCTTCCGGAATCTTTAACTCTACTTTACCATCTAAGGTGTTAACTTGTATAGTCGCACCAAGAGCAGCTTGAGCAAAGCTAATATTTACACGGCTAATAACGTCATTACCATTTCGTTCAAATTCCTTATGCGGACGAACAAAGATATATACATAAAGGTCCCCTTTAGGGCCGCCTAAAATACCAGGTTCCCCTTCATTAGCTACACGTAAGCGAGATCCGCTATCTACACCAGCTGGAATCTTAATGGAAATCTTCCGTTTTGCCAACATTTCGCCAGTACCACGACACTTTGAGCAAGGTTTTTCAATGCTTTTACCCGTACCATGACAGCGAGAACAAGTGCGAACGGACTGCATACGTCCAAATGGAGTATTTTGAATAACCGCTTCTTGACCAGAACCATGACAGTTTGGACAAGTATCGACACGAGAGCCTGGTTCACCACCAGTACCATGACAGTGATCACATTCTTCATGACGATGCACTTCAATTTCCATAGATTTACCAAAGGCTGCATCTTCAAAGGAAATATCGATATCTTCACGCAAGTCATTGCCTTTTTGAGGGCCTTGTTGGCGTCCACCACCAAACATGCCACCAAAAATGTCGCCAAAGATATCACCAAAGCCTCCAGTTTGACCACCGAAACCGCCGAAGCCACCTTGGAAACCACCGGCACCAGCGCCGCCGCCTTGTTTGAAGGCGTCATGGCCGAATTGGTCATATTGAGCTTTTTTAGTTTCATCAGACAAGACTTCGTAAGCTTCGTTAGCTTCTTTAAACTTTGCTTCCGCTTCCTTTGGATTGTCTTTATTTACATCTGGGTGGTATTGGCGGGCCTTTTTACGGAAGGCTTTTTTGATTTCATCTTGAGAGGCATTTTTACTAACCCCTAGGATGTCATAATAATCACGTGCCATTCGTTACCAACCCTTCTTATTTCTTGTCGTCATCCACTACTGTGTAATCAGCATCAACTACATTGTCATCAGATTTAGTTTGTTGTTGACCTTGATCTGTAGCACCAGCTGCTTGTTGAGCTTGTTGAGCTGCTGCATACATTTGTTCTGCTAATTTATGTAATGGTTGTTCCAAAGCTTCACTATCTTTTTTGATGTCTTCGATATTGCTAGCTTCGATAGATTTTTTCAATTTATCTTTCGCTGCTTCTACTTCTTTCATCAAAGCAGCATCGCCTTTACCTTCAAGGTCTTTCAATGCTTTCTCAGCTTGATATACTAAGGAGTCCGCATTATTTTTAATGTCTAATTCTTCTTTTCTAGCTTTATCTTCCGCTGCATGAGCTTCAGCTTCTTTAACCATGCGGTCGATTTCTTCTTCTTTCAAGCCGCTAGAAGAAGTAATGGTAATTTTTTGTTCTTTTTGAGTCCCCAAATCTTTAGCTTTTACATGTACGATACCATTAGCATCGATGTCGAATGTTACTTCGATTTGAGGAACCCCACGAGGAGCAGCTGGGATACCATCCAAGTTGAAACGACCCAATGTTTTATTATCTGCTGCGAATTCACGTTCACCTTGTAATACATGGATATCTACAGATGGTTGGTTATCTGCGGCAGTAGAGAATACTTGAGATTTAGATGTAGGGATTGTAGTGTTACGATCGATAATACGTGTGAATACGCCACCCATTGTTTCGATACCAAGGGACAATGGCGTTACGTCAAGTAACAATACGTCTTTAACTTCACCTACTAATACGCCACCTTGAATAGCAGCACCAATAGCTACACATTCATCAGGGTTAACATTTTTAGTTGGTTCTTTACCCAATACTTTTTTGATTGCTTCTTGTACAGCTGGAATACGGCTAGAACCACCAACTAACAATACTTTATCGATATCGGATGCAGATAAACCAGCATCGCTCATAGCCTTACGAGTAGGTTCAATAGTTGCTTGTACTAAGTCAGCAGTTAATTCTTCAAATTTAGCACGAGTTAATGTTACATCCAAGTGTTTAGGGCCTGTAGCATCAGCTGTAATAAATGGTAAGTTGATATTTGTGCTAGCTACACCAGACAACTCAATTTTTGCTTTTTCAGCAGCTTCTTTTAAACGTTGATCAGCTAATTTATCATTGGACAAATCGATACCAGTTTCTTTTTTGAATTCTTCGATAAGGTAGTTCATAATACGTTGGTCGAAGTCATCCCCACCAAGGTGGTTATTACCAGATGTTGCTAATACTTCAAATACGCCATCGCCAAGTTCAAGGATAGATACGTCGAATGTACCACCACCAAGGTCAAATACAAGAACTTTACCGTCTTCATCTTTATCTACACCATATGCAAGAGCAGCTGCTGTAGGTTCGTTGATGATACGAAGTACTTCAAGACCTGCAATAGCGCCAGCGTCTTTTGTAGCTTGACGTTGAGCATCTGTAAAGTATGCAGGAACTGTAATAACAGCTTGTTTTACAGGTTCGCCCAAGTAAGCTTCTGCGTCAGCTTTGATTTTTTGAAGAATCATTGCAGAAATTTCTTGAGGAGTATAAGATTTACCTTCTACAGTTACTTTGTAGTCTGTACCCATGTGACGTTTAATAGAAATGATTGTATTTTCTGGGTTGGATACAGCTTGACGTTTAGCCAATTGACCAACTAAACGTTCTCCATTTTTTGCGAATCCAACAACGGAAGGAGTTGTACGTGCACCTTCTTGATTTGTAATAACCGTAGGTTCGCCGCCTTCCATAACAGCAACACAAGAGTTTGTTGTCCCTAAATCAATACCAATTACCTTTGCCATAATATATACCTCCTAAAACTTTATAATCTATTCAACAACTTTTACCATTGCTGGACGTATACAACGACCATCAACAGTATAGCCAGTTTGCAATACTTCACACACCGTATCGGATTCATATTCATCTGACGGTACACGCATAATCGCTTGATGGAAATTTGGATCAAATGGTTGCCCCACAGCCTCAATAACCGCTAAACCATGTTTAGATAACATAGCCATCAAATTTTGATGAATCATAATGAATCCATCGAGGAATACTTTTGCTTCCCCCTCTGCAGGACTTTGAACAGCCCGTTCAAAGTTATCCAAGACAGGAAGAAGGTCTGTTAATACATCCCCTTTTACATATCCTGCAAGTTGCTCTTTTTCCTGATTAGTACGTCGTTTGAAGTTTTCAAAGTCCGCTTGTAACCGTTTATAGCGATTATCAAAGTCGGCTTTAAGTTCTTCTAACACTTGAGCAGCATCAGCCACAGCTTCTTCAGTTTTTTCAACAGTTGGTTCCTCTACATTCGTAGTATCCTCTGTTTCCTCCACTGTTTCTTGTTTAATGTCTTGTTCTTCAGCCATTATATGCCCTTTCTGTTTTGTTCTTTTACCATAGTTTCCATTATATGTTTCATATGGGACAACATGCCGATGATACGTCCGTATTCCATCCGCGTTGGACCAAGAATAGCAAGAGTTCCAATAGGCTGATCTTGATTCGTAAAATCAGCTTGTACCACACTCACTGAATGTAGCGCTTCAGTTTCATTCTCAATACCAATCTTGACCTTAACAGGTGTTGGAGAATCATCTTTTAATAGCTGTCCTAATTGATTTTGTTCTTCCACTAAGGAAAGCAAGGGTTGTACCTTCTCAACAGACTTAAACTCTGGTTGATTTAACAACTCTGTGGTACCTACCGAATAGAACAACTTACGTTTATTAATAGCTCGTAATAATGTCTCCGAAAGGATTAATAAAATTCCCTGTGGTCCTTCCATATGGACCAATATAGATCCTAAAGCCTCAGCCGTTACATGACCAATACTTACATTCTGTAGTGCATTGCTAAATTGTATGGCTAAACTCTGTAAAAGCTCTGGTGAAACGCTTTCACCAAAGTACATCAATTCATTATCGAGTGCTCCTGTTTCAGTAATAACTACCATAATGGCTTGATGACTATCTAGCGGTAATACATGAATGTATTTGATTAATGCTCTATCATGGGCTGGTGCTAAGAATAAACTCATGCTATGACTTACCTGTGAAAGTAGTTTAGCCATATTGAGAAAGAGTTCACTCGTTGATCCATTGGAACGTTTCCATAACATTTCAATTTTTTCAGCATCCTGTAATGGAACAGGTTGTCGACTCAGCATAGAATCAACATATAAGCGATAGCCCTTAGCTGAAGGAATACGTCCAGCCGATGTATGAGGTTGCTCTAAATAGCCTAATTCCTCTAAATCGGACATTTCGTTCCGCACCGTAGCAGGACTGATGCCAAGATCATAATTTTTAGCAATCGTTCGAGATCCTACAGGTTCTGCGGACTTAACATAGTCTTCAATTATGGCTCGCAAGATGCGCTGTTTTCTTTCATCCATAATGACACCTCTTGTTAGCACTCATAAACTTTGAGTGCTAATCGCATGTATAATATTATCATATTCAAAAAAAATGTCAAGCAGAAAAATCCTTAAAAAGTCAAATAATATCTATTTAGTCAAAAAGACAATTCAATATTTTTAATTAATTGGTCAAAAAATCAAAGTACAAAAATAAGAAAACACTTATACTATCTACATTTATG
>OKBT01000169.1_pt1 | contig 9425 bp, 7 predicted proteins | sample 1609811 | NCBI WGS metagenome assembly OKBT01 (sample SAMN04436591, study PRJEB24849) | human gut metagenome | biome: human gut; feature: NICU; material: stool | host: Homo sapiens | place: USA: Saint Louis, MO | collected 2009-11-05 | reverse complement strand
AAAATGATACCATATTTATAGCTAAAAACTCCTTATGAAAAAAATATCATAAGGAGTTTTAACTTGATTGTTTTAACCCTTAAATTTAGGGGATGTTGGACATGTTTCAGGTGTTACGTCTTTACGAGTACCAAGAACCGCGCTACGGTCTGTGTAGTGTGTGTGTAAAAGTTCGTGTGCCTTGTGACCCAATGGTTCGCCTAAGAAATCTTTGTACAATGTTTGGATTTCTTCATTTTCATAGGACGCAACCCATTTATAGTTTTCGTCAGCTTCGTAAAGGCCGCCGATACGAGCTTCCTTAGTTTTAACCGCTTGAGGCAATTTAGTACGCGGTTGACCACCGCCACCGATACAGCCACCTGGGCACGCCATAACTTCAATGAAGTCATAATGTTTACCGTTTTCTTTCAAAGCATTCAAAAAGTCACGTGTGTTTTTACCACCGTGAACAACGGCAACCGACAATGTTACATCATCACCCAATTGAACAGTCGCCTCTTTTACGCCTTCCATACCGCGAACGTCCTCGAGGTGAGTCAACGCATATGGAGGTGGCTCTTTATCAGTGATGAGCTTGTAAGCCGTACGCATCGCTGCTTCCATAACACCACCTGTGTTACCGAAGATGATAGATGCACCAGTTTCCATACCGATTAAATCATCAAATTTAGAATCTTCAATGGCATTGAAGTCGAGATTTTCCTCTTGGATCCAACGGATGAACTCACGAGTTGTGATGGAAATATCTGTATCCATGCCAAGGGAGTCATCATTATGATAACGAGCCGCTGCATTTTCTTCTTCTCGTTTTGTTTCTGCTTTTTTAGCAGTACAAGGGTTTACAGATACGGACACAATGTTGCGAGGATCGATGCCTTTTTTCTCTGCAAAGTACGTTTTAATCATAGCCGCTTCCATAGCGATACAAGAACGCGTGGAAGACAAGTTAGGAATCAACTCAGGGAAATAGATTTCCGCAAAGCGTACCCACGCTGGGCAGCAGCTTGTAAACTGAGGAATTTGTCCGCCATTTTTAAGGCGTTCTACAAGCTCGGATGCTTCCTCCATAATGGTTAAGTCCGCACCAAAGTTAGTATCTACTACATAGTCTACACCAAGTGCACGTAAGGCACCGACCATTTTACCTTCCAAGAATGTGCCCGGTTCATAACCGAAGCCTTCACCAATTGCTACACGAACAGCAGGAGCCGTTTGAATTACGACGATTTTTTCAGGATCAGCAAGGGCTGCTTTTACCTTTTCAAGCTCGGATTTAGCATGCATAGAGTCGAATGGGCATGCTGCCGCACATTGACCGCAATGGATGCATACAGGCACATCGCCGTTTGCATCAAGGTCGTAGTAATCAAGTACGCTCATTACATCCGCACAAGCGCGACGGCATAACGTACAGTTTTTACACTTGGAAATGTCGTGATAAATGGATGGATTGTCTAGTGCAATCGGCACGCGTTTATCAATAAATTCGTATTGAGACATGAGGACCTCCTCTAACAAACTATAACTACCAAACCTATTGGGGCAAAATATGCCAAACTACGGAGCACTGCGCCCAAGCCATACTTCTGCATCTTATCTATAGTATACGCTATAGTGAAAGTTTATACTATGTAAAATTGTTACACTTTTGTACAAAATCTCCAAAAAAGTGTAATATAAATCACATTTTAACATAGAAAGATGAATAATTCATCTATCTTAAGGGCGTTAACTAACGTGCCTTAATATGTGACTTACTTATTAGCACTATAAAAACTATTGGCTTAATTGTTAATACTATAAGAACTAAAACAAAATTATATTGTACATAAAAAACGCACGTTCTTCTAAAGAACGTGCGCAAGTGAAGCTTTCACAAAATCATTCAATCTAGACAAGCCTGCACTGATCAAGAGTGTACTCGTCTGTAGGATTCAATTATTTACCGCCCCAAATAAGTTGGAATACAGCGTACGCAGGCGTACCTGGCTCAACTTTACGGCTATTTTTATTAACTTGTTCCTCTTTCACAACATAACCTTGTGGGTTATAAAGAGTCACCTTAAGATCCTTAACTTCCCGTTTTTTATGATTGAACTCTTCAGTCACAATGTAATGGTAACCTTCATAGTCCATAGCTTTAATGTCCATTACCGCTTTTTTATCATCTTTTTTAACAGAATCATTGTCGATAGACCAAGTAACACCATTACTATCAGTGCCTACTGTATACCAATTAGCCGCATCAACACTACCAATACCGCCGATTAATAATGCACCTGCTGCCAAAACAGCTGCCAATGTTTTTTTCATATTAATACCTCTCAAAGAAAATACAAAAATATACAAACTAGTATATAAGGAAAAACTAAATATTTTATGAAAGACAAACATACTCAATAATTAGGTATAGAGATTAATTATTAGCGTAACAATTAACGTAATGATTAGGCTATCGTATCTAACTATTGAGCCCATGACTTAAAGTTTCACATAATAGGTCGAACGGCCGCCACCCTTACGCTGGATACTGCCTTTTTTTACAAGTGTACGCACTGCACCTTCAATAGTACTATCACTGATATTTGGACACCATTCTCTAATATCTTGCTTTGTGAAAGCCCCTAAATGCCTATCAATGGCAGCTTGCACCTGATTCATCGCGGAACCGCTATTTACTAGCAAAGCACTGCGGTCCTCAAAGTCATGATAAGCGGCCAATAACATTTGTAACCAATACCGAATGAAAGCCGTAGGGCAGGAGCTTTCACCATACCACGCATCACTAGACTCGCATAAAGCCGCATAATACATGTCCTTATTTGCTGCAATTTTAGCCTCTAAGGACACATATTTACCAACCATAAAGCCACTGCGATACAACAATAACGTCGTCAACAATCGACTCATACGACCGTTCCCATCATTAAAAGGGTGAATACATAAAAAGTCATGAATAAATATGGGAATCGCTAGGAGTGGTTCCACCTCTCCATTACCTACAACCCGATTATATTCCGCGCAAATCTGATCTAAAGCCTCCGCCGTTTCATAAGGTGCTAGCGGAGTAAATAATATCTCTGTTCGACCATCTGGATACGTAGCACTAATATAATTCTGTACGCTCTTTAACTGCCCACTACGAGTATTAAACTGATAATTATACAAAATCTTGTGCAACTGCAAAATATGGTTCCACGACAACGATATGGAATCATAACTCTCATGGATAACATTTAATGCATCACGATATCCCATGATTTCCTGCTCATCCCGATTTCGCGGTATCGTCTTGTCAGCCACTAACTGCCGGAGACGTGTACTCGTCGTCACAATCCCTTCAATCGCATTTGAAGCCTCTGTACTCTGTACCTTTGCCAACTCCACAAGCGAGTCTAATATGGCAGGACTCTGTGAAAGCAAAACCTCCTCCTTGCCATTTACCCGATAAATCCCCCCAATAAGACTCAAAATATCCATATCCCACGACAAAGATTGAATCTGACCATACTCAAAACGACGCATACACACACCTCCATTCCGCTCTAATCCCTTATAAATAAAACTATTCCCTTAAATTATAACATAAAATAAGGGAATAAATAATTCTCTACTTCTCTACCGTGTGTGATCCAACGGATTTGAAAACTGATATTCGCCCTGTAAGAACACTAATAATATAGAAAGCCCCGAACTATTCTGAAAACGACTTAGATCACTTTTCTCTTGAGGGTGGTATGCAGAGCCCTATGGGATAAAAGAATATTAGTAATTAAGGGATGCCAATACTAATGCTAAAGTAATTTAATAAAGAAAAGACCCAACACTGCTATGAAAACGACTTAGCTCGCTTTGGAGGCTTTCATAGCAGTGTTGGGTCTACTATCTAAACACACAGTCTAGAATTGGCATCCCTTCACAGAAGGATTATTTCCCCCATAGGGCCTGCATAACTTCCGCCCCCATGGTATCCGGTTCAATTTTCGTAGGTTTTTGTGCTTGTTTACTAGATAACAATGCTATACCAGCATTGCTATATACTGTTGTATCAAGTTCTGTCCATGTTTTTTCTTTACGATCAATTCGTACTGTGTAGATATATGTAAAGCCTTCAACATTGTTGATTTTAACAAGTACTGTAGCCGCATCATCTGTTTTATATACAGAAGAGTTGTCAATAAACCATGCCGCATCGTCAGCATCAGCATCGATATAGTACCAGTCAGCAGCACTAGCTTGACCAAAGCCACCTACAAAGAAAACCCCTGCTGCAAACATAGCAGCTAGCCATTTTTTCATTTTTAAACTCCCCCAACACTAGAGGCGACCATCTTAGATGGTCGCCCATAATTACTCAATAGTTAATATAGTGTTTTATATTATTCTACTTCTTCTTCGATTTCAGCGCCTGGAATAACAGCAATACTAGCTACCTTATCACCTTCGTCGAGATTTTGTGTTTTCACACCAGAGATAGCTTTGCCCTTCTTCACAGCGATGTCATTCATATTGAAGCGGATGATTTTACCTTGCTCAGAAATAAGCATGACTTCGTCATCGTTATGAACAACTTCTACGGCTACTACATCGCCAGTTTTGTTCGTAATCTTGAAGTTCTTAGAGCCTTTACCACCGCGTTTTTGCAATGTGTAAGCTTCCGCATCATTGCGTTTACCAAAACCTTCTTCAGAGATAGTAAACACTTGTGCTTCACTTTCATCAGTATTAAGAACACCAGCGCCTACAACCACGTCGCCTGCATTGAGTTTAATACCGCGCACGCCGTGAGCCGCCCGTTTCATGAGGCGCACATCGTGCTCGCTGAAGCGAATAGCAATGCCCAACTTAGTGCCAATCAAGATATCTTGGTTGCCAGTCGTCACGTTAACGGAAATCAAACGATCGCCTTCGTCGAGATTAATTGCATTGAGGCCAGAACGACGGATATTACGGTATTCTTCAATAGCCGTACGTTTTACAACGCCGAACTCAGTGACCATGAATAAATTTACATCTTCATGGACCCGTTCAAGGTCAATCATAGTCGTAACGGATTCGCCTACCGCAAGCGGCAATACGTTAACCATAGCGGTACCGCGAGAGTTGCGGGAGCCTGCTTCCGGCACTTCGTACGCCTTGAGGCGATATGCACGGCCTGCAGATGTGAAGAATAGCAATGTATTATGGGTCCGCACATGCATAATTTGCGTTACATAATCATCTTCCTTCGTCTTCATGCCGATAACGCCAGCGCCGCCTTTATGTTGGTTGCGATATACGTTCGCGTTCATGCGTTTGATATAGCCTTGTTTAGTCAAGGTAATAACCATTTCTTCGTCAGCAATGAGGTCTTCTACATCAAGGTCAGACGTATCGATGGTGATTTCAGAACGACGAGGGTCGCCGTATTTCTTCTTCATATCATCGAGTTCGTCTTTGATGATTTGACGTTGACGCGCTTCGCTAGCCAAGATAGCTTTCAAATCTTCGATCAATGCCAACAATTCCTTGTATTCCTCTTCGATTTTCTCGCGTTCCAAGCCTGTTAAACGGCGTAAACGCATGTCGAGGATGGCTACCGCTTGTTTCTCTGAAAGCCCGAATTTTTGCATTAATGCATTACGCGCAATTTCGTCAGTTTGAGAACTACGGATTGTCGCAATCACTTCATCGATGTGGTCGAGGGCAATCAACAAGCCTTCCAAGATGTGTGCACGCGCTTCGGCTTTGTTAAGCTCGAATTGAGTACGACGTACGATAACATCTAGACGATGATCTAAGTAGTAACCCAATACTTCTTTCAAATTCAATACGCGAGGATGTCCGTCCACAAGGGCTAGCATAATCACGCCGAATGTTTCTTGAAGTTGAGTGTGTTTATATAATTTGTTAAGTACGATATCTGGTTGCACATCAGCCCGTAATTCGATAACGATGCGCATACCTTGGCGGTCAGATTCATCGCGAAGTGCTGTAATGCCATCAATAACCTTATCACGGCTCAAGTTCGCAATGGTTTCAATGACGCGAGCCTTATTCACTTGATACGGAATCTCAGTCACTACGATCTTATGCTTGCCCTTGGACATCTCTTCGATAGTTGCACGAGCACGCATTTTAACGCTACCACGACCTGTGGAATACGCTTTTTTGATGCCTTCTCGGCCCAAAATGAGCGCTCCAGTTGGGAAGTCTGGACCTTTAATAGCGGTCATCAATTCATCTACAGTCACATCTGGATTGTCGATGAGCATCGCCAGACCATTACATACCTCGTTAAGATTATGTGGTGGAATATTTGTCGCCATCCCTACGGCGATACCACTGGAACCATTGATGAGAAGATTAGGAATCTTCGCTGGCAATACAGTTGGTTCTTGCAAGCTTTCATCATAGTTCGGCATGAAATCAACAGTTTCCTTGTCGATATCGGCAAGCATTTCTGTTGTAATCTTCGCCATACGTACTTCGGTATAACGCATCGCAGCGGCACTATCGCCGTCGATAGAACCGAAGTTACCGTGACCGTCTACCAAGAGGTAGCGCGTATTAAAATCCTGCGCCAAACGAACCGTCGCATCGTAAACGGAGCTATCACCATGTGGATGATACTTACCGAGTACGTCACCGACGATACGAGCGGATTTCTTGTACGGTTTATTTGGCGTCATGCCTGTTTCGTGCATCGCATACAAAATACGACGATGTACTGGTTTCAAGCCATCGCGCACATCTGGAAGCGCACGCATAACGATTACGGACATTGCATAATCGATGTACGCATTCTTCATTTCTTTATCAATCTGAACGGGATGAATATTCCCGTGGGACCATTGTTGGTCTGCCACAATCTCACCTCATTTTACTAACACTGATACTAATTCATCATATAATTATAGCATTTTTAAGGGTTTAAAGCTATCTTTTATGTCTATTTACATACTAAATATCGGTTATATCGAGCTATCATTTTTCAATGTATATTACCATAGCTCTCAAAGTTAATGCACCGCATGTTGTATCATATGATCTAAAATGCTAACAAAATCTCGTTCTACAGCCGAAGTGTCGTTACCAGTACTACCAATGCCTGTTAGCATGGTTTCTTTCCAATCATTTTTTGCCATAAATCGAAAGGAGATCAAATACTTAGCTTTTGTTTTGTCCGCTTCTCCTTTTGGTAGATAATAAAATCCTACGCTTCTATCAGAACGAGGGTGCAATAACGCTGGGTTGTCTTGCGGTTTATACAGGCTATATATAGATTTCATAAAGGTTAGAATATCTCCACCCTTTACAGATTCGTCTACAAAGATAATCTCATCATATGTGAATAGAGATATCTTATTAGTACCTGCTACACGTGTCGCTTTAGACTTAGCTAACTCCAAGGCTTCCTCGTGCGTCGCCATCCGTATGCCATACTGCTTAGCACGTTCCACTAACGAACCATTCAAATGAACTAAATACGCTTGTGAATACGCAAAATCCGCATCATTTTTTCGCTCGCCACCAGGAGCCGGCAATGTTGGCCACTTGACTACAGAATTTGTAGTAAAAGAAATACCATTACTTTCATCATAAAACACATACACATTTCGCTGGAATGGCTTCTCCTTCTCCACCACAGATGACTGAAGAACAAGATTCGGATGCACAACCGAGAACTCTTTCTCTACGCTAGCCTTAATATCCTCTGGTGTAGCAGGATCACCATTCTCCGTCGTCCAAATGAAAGAACAACCACTCAACACAACACTACAAACACCAACGATACCTAACAACACATACCTAAACAACCTCATACATAAAACCTCCCCTCTCTCTATGTAGAAACTATAGAATGAATATGCTGGGATAACTATAGATAGGACTATATTATTATTGATGGGACACCTCTATAGCTAGTGTTTTAAAAAGTGCTATTACCTATTGATGAGCGACTTAGGTCACTATGGAGCGAAGAGAAAGGTAATAGCACTTTTTAATTAATTACGTATATAGTTCTCGGGCCCCATCAATAATAATTACCTATTAACTAGTTCATCTAGCATATTCATCCTGTAATTTTCTATTACGTTCATAAAGAATTGATTGTGTATCGGATTTTCGCTCATTCCGAATAGATGGCTGTTGCAGTCACAGTCGCTGCACCCAAAGTTCGGTACATTCCATTCCGCAATAGCTCGCACCGCATCAGCAAGAGCACATTCTACGTCAATTTTGGTTAAATCTACATCTGTGCTTTCACGAGCAGCCGAATCATCAGAGAGTTTACCTTTACGCCGTTCCTGAACAGAAATTGTCATAGCCTGCGGCCTCCCACTAGTACGAATCGGCAAGCCCGCTATCATTTCACAGTAACCGCGGAAGTAATCTAGATGCCAATGCATTTTCTTCCGTTTTCGTTTATGACGTTCAATGCGTTTCGTCAAATTTGCCTTTGCGGAACCAACATACATATAGTAACCAGGTTTGAAATGCATCATCCCTTTAGAACCGATTTCGAGATCTAGATCGTGATCGAGGTGCATGACCATCACATACACGCCACTATCATGAGCCTCTGTATCGAGGATACTACTAGGATAGGAACATTCATGTGTCACCGTAGGCATGGTGAAAGTCTCATCCCACGCCACAGCAACGGCTTTCCAATCTAATGAAGGTGCCACCTCTTTAAAGGTTTTAGCAAATTCCAAATCCGTATGATAATCTGGCAAGAACCACTGCGCTTGGTCCCATTGTACGAGGAATAGAACACCCGTGTGGTAGCCTTCATTTTGTAATTCTTTCAGATGCAATAAATGCTTGCGCCCTCGCTCTGTAATGGCATCAGGGAACATGGCTCCCATCTTGGAGAACAAGGTACAGGATTTAACCTCTAGTAAAAACTCAGCCCCCTTATCATTGGTGAGGAGCAAGTCAAAGCGAGATGATGTGCCGTGTAGTTTAACCGTATACTCCCGTCTCACTACGCGCCACTCCTCCCAACCAGGGATACGTTTATTTTCAATCAAATGTTCCGCCACATCGTTGCTGTAGTTTGTATCGAGCATGATAACAACGCCATCGCGCTCGATGCCTACCACGCGATATTTCGTCTTCGCATCCGGTTTATCGTGAGGCACGATGTACATCGTTACCCCCGTAAACAAGAGCTCCCACATGCGGCCCGGATTTGGCAAATGAGCGAGTACACTTTCACCATTCAAATCTAAAGTCACCACAAAACGGTTCGGGCGACCTATGTATGTTGCTTTTAAAATAGTATCGTAAAGGACTTTCATCGTTTCTCCTACATCAAGAACATTCTATATGTCTATTATACGATATATAACCTTGGGTTTCATCTGTAAACAGTATCGTATATAATGATAGTTAGTAAACAATCAATAATTAATATTAAAAAAGTTCTATTT
>OKBT01000163.1_pt1 | contig 10489 bp, 2 predicted proteins | sample 1609811 | NCBI WGS metagenome assembly OKBT01 (sample SAMN04436591, study PRJEB24849) | human gut metagenome | biome: human gut; feature: NICU; material: stool | host: Homo sapiens | place: USA: Saint Louis, MO | collected 2009-11-05 | reverse complement strand
TATGTTCAATCGTTTTGATTGATTACCTATCATTGTTCAGTTTTCAAAGATCTGTGCCCCTTCATATGGGGTACTTGAATATAATAACATTTCCATATACTCATGTCAACAAAATTTGGACAAATTTTACTACAAATTTCAGAAAATTTTTACCATTATTTTTGCACAATTTCACGGCCTAATTTTACAGATTCGAAACTTGAGTTATATCACTCTTTTAGACATATCATATAACGAGAATTTAAAGCAAAAAAAAGCCGCAACAAGAATGCATATATTGCATTCAGTTGCGGCTTCTTGCCTATATAACAGTGTGTTTATAGAATCCCTTATTTGCATTTCAACACTGTATATTAAAAACTTTTATATATAAGGTATTGCATCTGCATTTCCTATACAGCAAAAGTTATACATATAAAGATTTAATTATATGTGTATTTAGATGATTAGTTATCTGTCTGAATCGCTTCACGAAGGTTAATTTCGTGCATATCGCCAACAGAAGGTTCTTCTGTAGACATATTCTTCACAGTTTGTTTTGTAGCAAACCAAACTGCTTCGTTCATGTAATAACGCAATTCTTCATTAGATACATGTTCTTGATCTTGAGCCATGATATCAAGCATAGCATCTTCCAATGCTTGTGCTTCTTCATCAGTCAAAGGACCGCCAACGGCCTTTTGTTTTTGAAGCAATTCATTCATGCGATCAACCATGCTGCGCAATACATTGTAACCATAGCTATTTGTATAACCTTGGTCCTTATCATATTTAGGGAATGTGTAATAGCTATACTCGTTTTTATTACGGTTTTCACCATTCCAGTTCAATGCAGTTTCTTGGCCATGTACATAACCTAAAGAATGTTTACGGAAATAATCAGCATAGTTATGCTTATCTTTAGAATGTAACCATTTAGCTTCTTCTTTAGTTAACGCTTGATGATTATTCTTTTTGCTTTCAGCTAAAGCAATATGTTTTTCCGCATTTTCCCATGCTTTCACAAATTCATGGATACTTTGCACCGCCTGAGGGCTAGCCACAGGAACCAATACAACAGAACCTGTTGTAGGCGCTTTAGCCGGATTTGGTAAAAGCAATGGATCATCAAATGTAGCAGATGCCGCATTAACATGTAATACGCCACTGCCGAATAATACTGCCGCTGTGAAAGCAAGCAAAGTGGATTTTTTCATTATATATTCCTCTTTTCTATCAACGAATTAAATCGGGTGGGAGGATTCCCTAAAGGGGAATCCTCAACCCGTAATGTTCAGTATGAACGTATTATAAACCTAGTCTTGCCATCATTGCAGCAATATTAGCTTTCATTTGTTCATTTTCAGCTTTCAAATCAGCTACTTCACCTTTTAATCCTTGATTTTCAGCTTTCATTGCAGCAAGTTCACGTTGCATTGCATATGTAGAACTGATAGGTCCTTTACGATAACGATCTGCAGTTTCTGCTTCGCCGTCTCTGTTACCTACTTTCCAAGTTACACCAGCATTTGCCATCATATGGCTATTGCTGCCTGCCCAAGCAACACCAGCATGTAACATCATGGATTCATTTTTATAATGAGCCACACCTAATGCCAATGCGGAGTCGCCACGGTAGTTACCGTAACCTGCCATAATTTGAGTAGGTTCGTAAGGGTCATAAGCCATAGGTTTCAATGCGGACAACGCGGAGGACATCGCACCAACTTGACGAACTTCGTTTACAACATTATTCATGCTGTTAGCAACACGATTAAGTTGGGAACCATTAACAGCATCAGTAGAAGTGGAGCTAATTTCGCCTGGTGCTACGTTAGTAATCTTATTACCACCGTTGTTTAAACCAGAGCTTGTTAAGGATACGCTGCCACCACCATTATTTTTGATTGTGATACCGTTACCGTTTGTCACAGTTGTATGACCGGAGTTATCCATAGTTGTAATGGAATTGATACCAGTAATATCTTTTGCCAAACGAACATTCAAGCTGCCGTTGTTGTCAGAGATAACACCGATATTGTTTGCAGTGGAAAGTTTGCTTTCATCAGTAACGCCACCTTTAACAGTCACTTTTTGACCTAGGTCACGATGGAATTCACCTTTATCACCTGCAAAGTCTAAACCAGCTTTCTTAAGGCCGTCGATACCTTTCTTCAAGTCGCCGATGTTAGCACCATTTGTTAAGCTGCTGCTATTATCAGCGATATTGTTAATATCTTCGCCTTCGGCATAACCACTTGCCATGTTAACAACTTTATTACCGCCATTGTTCAAGCCGTCCTTAGTCAATGTTACTGCACCAGTACCATCTTTAGGGGAACCTTGACCTGCTGGAGGAGTAGTAATGGCAACACCGTTGCTGCTAACAGTAGTAGTTACTTTTTCACTACCCATGCCAGATGTAACAACCACACCATCTGCAGTTGTGCTTGTTCTCTTAGTCTTTTTGTCAGTAGTTACAACACCGTTAACAGTCAACTCAGTGGACTTAGTTGGATTATCTACAAGTACACCTTTAGCTGTTGTTTGAGTTGTATTATTTTGACCATCAGATACTTTCACATTATCTGCAGTAAGAGTAGTCTTATTACCAAATGTATCAGTGCTTGTAACACCTACACCGTTTGTTACAGTAGAGAATTTCTTATCGTCAGTAGTGGTAATCACACTGCGTAAGTTCAAGTCTTTTTTGATATCTACAGTGTATGTTTTAGACTTATCTGCATTAACTGTAGTTTCTACAGTTGTATTGCCGCTATCGCCAGCTTTCACTGTTGTAGTTGCTGCCGCCATGCTGCTCTTCAACTGTTGAACGTTAACTGCATCTGTATCATTTACACCAGCTGCCACGTTAGTAATCTTTTGATTATTTGCGTTTAAGCCTTCGTTAGAAATGTAAGTTTTACCGCCTACAGATACGCCCTTATCATCAAGAACAACTTGTTTGTTTGGATCGGAACCAACAGTTACGGAATCAAGACCTTTAAGGTTCTTAGCGAGTTTAACGTTCAAGTTGCCGTTTTCATTAACTACGCCAATGTTACCATTTGAAAGTTTAGAAGCATCAGATTCGCCACCTTTGAGTTCCAATGTTTGACCGAGGTCTTTATGGATAGCTTCACCGGAGTCGCCTTTGAAGTTCAAGCCTTTCTTAGTCAAGTCTTGAGTGTTCTTATCAATTTTATTATCTACAACTTTTAATTGATCTTCTGTTGCAGCTTGACCGTTAGTGATGTTATTAGGATCCCAAGTTCTGTTAGTCAAGTTGTTTACAGTACCATTTGCACCGTTAACTAGAACTTTGCCAGCATTGATGTTACCTGTTACACCATCGATCGCTACTTTACCAGCATTGATTGTGCTGTTTACGCCATTGATAGTCACTGCGTTAGCGCCTTCACCAGCTTTTACGATACCTTTTGTACCGTCGATGTTGACTGCATTATTACCGGAACCTAATGTTACAGTGTCTTTCAATGCCACTGTATAGGTTTTAGCTTTTGTTACATTATCTACAGTTTCATCAACATTGATGTTTTTGCTACCTTCTACTTTTGTATTAGATGCAGCTTTTACATCGTTCAATTGCTTAACGTTAACAGCATCGTTGTCTTCTACACCAGCAGTTACGTTTTTGATTTGCGTATTGTTAGCATTAAAGCCATTAGCTGTAACGAATTGTTTGTTGTTAATTGTCAAGCCATCGTTGTTGATAGTTGTTTGACCAGTTGTTACGCTGTTCAAGCCTGTTAAGTCTTTTGCAAGTTTAACATTCAACTTACCGTTTTCGGATACCACACCGATGTTGTTGTCAGACAATTTAGATTTCTCAGTAATGCCACCTACAACATCCAATGTTTGACCAAGATCTTTATGGATTAATTCGCCAGAATCAGCTTGGAAGTTCAAGCCTTTCTTAGTCAAGTCAGTGCTATTGTCAGTGATTTTCTTATCAACAATTTTCAATTGGTCTTCTGTTGCAGCTTGACCACTTGTGAAGTTTTTGCCATCCCAAGTGATGTTTGTCAAGTTATTTACAGTACCAGCAGTACCGTTGACAGTCACTTTACCGGAGTTGATAGTGCCGTTTGTACCATTGATAGTTACAGCATTAGCACCGTCACCAGCTTTTATGATACCTGTAGTACCGTTGATGTTGATTGCATTATTGCCGGAACCTAAAGTTACATTGTCTTTCAATGCTACTTTGTAAGTTTTAGCTTGTGTATTAGGATCTACTGTGGAGTTAACATTGATGTTTTCGCTACCTTCAACTGTAGTGTTAGATGCATTTTTAACTTCATTCAATTGATTCAAGTTAACTGCATCATTGCCATCAGTACCAGCTTTTACGTTTTTGATTTGTGTGTTGTTAGCATCAAAACCGTTAGCTGTAACGAATTTCTTACCACCAATTGTTAAACCTTCGTTATTAATTGTTGTAGCACCAGTTGTTACGCTTGTTAAGCCAGTCAACTCTTTAGCGAGTTTAACATTCAACTTACCGTTTTCAGATACCACACCGATGTTATTGTCGGACAATTTAGCTTTATCGGAAGTACCACCTACAACGTCTAATGTTTCACCAAGGTCTTTATGAATGCTTGTAGCATCATCGCCTTTGAAGTTCAAGCCCTTCTTAGTCAAGTTGCTACCGTTGTCAGTGATTTTCTTATCAACAACTTTCAATTGGTCTTCTGTTGCAGCTTGGCCGCTTGTGATGTTATTAGCATCCCAAGTGATATTTGTTAAGTTGTTAACAGTACCTTTAGCACCGTTAACAAGAACTTTACCGGAATTGATATTGCCTGTTACACCGTCAATCGCTACGTTACCAGCAGTAATTGTGCTGTTTGTACCGTTGATAGTCACAGCATTGTTGCCTTCGCCGGCTTTTACAATACCTTTTGTACCATCGATGTTAACAGCTGTATTGCCGGAACCCAATGTTACTGTGTCTTGTAAACCAACTGTATAAGTCTTAGCTTTAGTAAGTGGATCTTCAGAATCAGTTACATTGATGTTTTTACCTGCTTTTACAACTGTTTTAGCTGCCGCTGCGTTGTTGGATACTTCTTTCAACTGTTTAAGGTTAACTGCATGGTTATCCTCTGTACCAGCTTTCACATTTGTGATTTGAGTATCGTTAGCATTGAAGCCATTACTTGTAACAAATGTGTTGCCACCGATTGTCAAACCATTGTTGTTAATAGTTGTAGCACCAGTTGTTACGCTGTTCAAGCCTGTCAAATCTTTAGCAAGTTTAACATTCAATACGCCGTTGTTATTAACTACGCCGATGTTATTTTCTGAAAGTTTAGATGCGTCAGCTTGACCGCCAGAGATTTTCAAAGTTTGACCAAGGTCTTTATGAATTGCAGTACCTGCATCACCTTGGAAGTTCAAGCCTTTTTCTACGATTTCAGTTTTTGTAGTATCAATTTTATTATCTACTACTTTCAATTGATCTTCTGTAGCAGCTTGACCATTAGTAATAGCTTTAGGGTTCCAAGTTCTGTTAGTCAATTCGTTAACAGTACCTGTAGTACCATTGATTGTTACTTTACCGGAGTTGATAATACCATTTGTGCCGTTGATAGTCACAGCATTATCGCCAGTACCAGCTTTCACGATACCTGTTGTACCGTTAATATTGATAGCTGTATTACCAGAGCCTAATGTTACTTCATCTTTCAAGCCTACAGTATATGTTTTAGCTTTAGTTACATTGTCGATACTTTCATCAACTTTAATGTTTTTACCTTCAGCTACCTTTGTATTTGCTGCAGATGCACTGTTGGATACTTCTTTTAATTGTGCCAAGTTTACTGCATCGCTGTCGATTGTACCACGAGCAACGTTAGTAATCTTGTTACCACCATTATCCAAGCCAGTTTTAGTAAGAGATACAGATGCATTGTTTGTAGCACCGTTGCTGATAGTTACACCGTTGGAAGTAACTTTTGTATCGCCTACAGTTACGCTGTTCAAACCTTTAAGGTCTTTTGCCAAACGAACTTTCAAATCGTTAGAACCATCGGATACAACACCGATATTGTCTTCTGCAGTCAATTTGGAAGCTTCAGTAATGCCACCTTTAACGTTAACTTGTTCACCAAGTTTTTTATTGATTACGTTACCGGAGTCAGCACCGAATTTCATGCCTTTATTGATCAATTCTTCTTTAGTCTTGAACAATTGGCTGCCATTGATAGCATCTTTAGATGTAGCTGTTACAGCACCATCTTTTACATTTGTAATTGTAGTGCCGTCAGCACCTTCCAATGTTACCTTAGTCTTATCAACAACACCGTTATTGATGTCATATTTAACAGCACGATCTGTCAATTTATCTACAGAAGTCTTGGATGCAATGTTATTGATTGTAACTTGCTCTTTAACGCCTGCATGGTTTTTATCCTCTACGGTCAAGGATACTTCACCATTGTCGTTTACCTTGTAGGAACCGTCAGCGCTGGAGTTTCTTACAAGACGATAGTCAGTTGCACTGCTACCTTGTTGAGTAATTTGTTCACTAACTTTTTTCAACTGATCTTCAGTCGCTGCACGACCAGATACGATAGATGTGGAATCCCAGTTCTTATTGCTCAAGTTAGTTACATAATTACCAGTTTCACTTGCATGTTTCGTATTTTGAACAGTTTGAGCGCCCATTACAACAGCACCAGCAGTTACTCTACCTGCTGTACCATCAAGAACTACTTGATTGTTACCGCTACCCAATGTCACTTTGTTGTTCAAACGAAGATCATATTTAGCGCCTTCAGTGCTTGTAGCAGGAGTTGTTGTCAATTTAAGGTTATCATCGGAAACAGTTACTTTTGAATGTTTGCCTGCTTCGATTTTCACATCATGTAATTGGCTGCCATTTACAGCATCTGTAGAAGTAGAGGATACTTCACCAGCTTTCAAGTTAGTAATTGTTGTACCGCCTTGGCCTTCCAAAGTAACCTTGTTTTTATTAACAGTAGTACCGTTAAGATCATATTTAACAGCACGTTCTGTCAATTTATCCAATTCAGTTTTGGATGCGATATTGTTGATTGTTACCGTATTAGCAGGGTTGTTAGGATGAGCTTCATCTTTAACTTTCAAATCAACTTTGTTGTTTTCTACAGAGTAAGAACCATCTGCAGAATTTGTATTATTGATCAAGCGGTAATCTGTTTTAGCCGCATTAGTAGTCTTGATTTCATCAGACACTTTTTTCAACTGATCTTCAGTTGCTGCACGACCAGATGTGATGGTAGGATTCTGAACATTCCATTCTTTATTGTCCAAACCAGTTACATAGTTTTTATTGTCGCTATGTTTACCTACACGAACAGAACCTGCAGTTACGCTGTTCAAACCTGTTAGGTCTTTTGCTAACTTAACATTAAGGTTTCCGTCTTTAGCTACAACACCGATGTTATTGTCAGATAAAGCACCTGTAGCGCCACCAGTAATACCTAAAGTATCACCAAGTTGTTTATTGATTTTAACATTGTTATCGCCTTGGAAGCTCAAGCCTTTAGCGATCTTGTTAGTGTTATTTGTGATATTAGTAGTATTGATATCTTGTTGCTCTTTAGAAGCAAGGTTCGTCAACTTAACTTGTTTAGGGTTGGAACCATCAGCATCAGCAACAGTCAATGTCATGCTACCATCAGCAGCTACTTTATATTCGCCATTGCTACCTGCTGCAGGGTTTGCAATCAAACGGTAGTCAGTTTTGGAAAGACCATTAGAGATTTTAGAGATATCAACATCGAATGTTTGATTGTCATTACGTGTCAATGTCAATCTCTTACCGTCATTGGATACTGTACCGGATGTAACATACGTATTTTTCAAACCTGTTACTTCAGCAGTCAAACCATTTGTACCGGTCATGTTAATCTTGCCGTTACCGTTTGCTTCATACGTTGCAGAACCACGTTGCAAGTATTTATCGTATTTTGCAGCAATACGAGAAATATCACCAATATTAGCCGCATTAGTTAATGTATCACCGCCAGATTGCACATTGGTAATTTGATAACCACCAGCATTGATACCGGTTTTGCTCATAGATACGCTACCAGTTGTAACGGAGTTGAAGTTTGCATTATCAACTGTTGCAACTGTAACATTGTCTCCGGCGCCTTCTAATTTAATATTTTTACCAGCGTTAAAGTTCACTGTACGGTTTGGAGCTTTTACGTCTTTAACCTTTTGGCCATTAACTTGAAGTTCCCAACCTTGGTTTACGGATTGAATTGCTTCATGAACAGTGTTTTTACCTGTATCACCAATATTAGTCATGGTGATAGTACCGTTTTGGTCAACCTTAGCATTACCGCCTAAGATATTTTTAGTGCTTTTAGCTACATTACCTACTGCATTAGCAACGCCATATAATTGGCTACCATTAATAGCATCTGTAGATTGTGCATTCACACGACCAGCTGCTACGTTAGTAATTGTACGTTTTGTAGAGTTATTACCTACGCTAACGGTAGAATCAGCAGTACCACCAGCATAGTTATATTGCAAACCGTTAATAGTTTCACTAGCAGTGCTTACAGGAGCAGCTGTTGCAGAATTAGCACCTAATGCAACGCCACGAACATTATTTACTGTTGCTTTGCTACCGAGAGCTAAGCCTTCGTTTTCTTGTACACTTGCTTCGCTACCGATTGCTACCGCATCAGTTACTTCTTTTTGAGCTTTAAGTTTAGTGATTAATTCAGGATTATCTTTGTAAACGCTACGATCACGTACACGTTCTAATGTACCAGCTTGAGCGCTTACGCCCAATGCGATGGAGCGGGAACCGGTTGCTTGTGCATCATCACCGATAGCCACAACATTTTTCTTGTCCCCATCTTGAGTACTTAACGCACTTGCTTCACGACCCATAGCAATAGAGCCGTAACCTTCGGAATGAGCATTGTTACCGATAGCTGTAGAACGTTCGCCTAATGCCCATGCCGCATTACCTGCAGCCACAGAGGAACCGCCCAATGCATAAGTATCATTACCCAATGCCACGCCGGAACCACCATGAGCACGCGCGGAGTTACCTACGGCAACGGAGTTATTTACTTTATATTGAGGGTCATTTTGAATACCGGATTCAGCATTGTTACCAATGGCAATGCCGTCCATTGCACGAGTTTTGGCATTGTTACCAAGAGCAACCCCGTTATCACGATAATGTGCTGCACCGTTACCGATAGCCACGCCTTGAATACCTTGAGATGTCGCATGATTACCGATGGCTACGCCTCTTACATAACCTTCACCTTTATAATTTGAACCTGATGCTACATACGCACTAGTACCCATAGCTACGCTATCTTCGGTATCTGATTTAGCACCTTGACCAATAGCAATGGAACGAGCTGCATTAGCTTGGGTATTAGTAGTTTCGTCATATGCTGTATACGGTGTGCCATTATCATCATATTTAGGAGTTGGATTTGCAGAACCGATAGCAATAGATTGATCACCTGTTGCCAATGCAGAGTGCCCCATAGCCAAGCTAGCTTTACCCTGTGCAGATGCAGCCGTACCGATAGCTGCCGCATATTGTTTGCCAGCATAGGCTTGTCTCATCATAGCCAAGGAGTTAAAACCTTTTGCTTTAGCAGCAGAACCGACAGCAATAGCGCCGATTTCTTCAGATTGAGCATAATGGCCTAAACCGATACCCAACGCACGAGATTGAGAATAGTCGCCGATAGAAATACCGGATACGGATCCATCTTTAGCACGTGCATTAGCTTTATTACCGATTTGGATGCCGAACACCTTATTATTGGTATATAAGTGTCCTTGTCCTGGATTCCCTGGTGTTTTGTAATCATACATATTAATAGTTGGTGCACCAGGGTTTGGTGTTAACCATGTCACACCGCCCGCAGTATATTCCTGACGATCCGCATTAGCCGGTGTTAAAGCAACCCCTCGATCAGATTCTGCCTGAACACCCGAAACCAACCCACTACCGCAGGTTAAAACCATAGCCGCCAAGCCAACTTTTACCGAAGCTTTAGCGGAATTACTAACAAAGCTTTTGGAGCCACGAGTATGGCTTTTTGCGATTTCAGATACAACGACATATGCGCCTCGTACCTGACTCCAAATTACCCTATAAATACGATTCATTTAGTAGTACCTACCTTTCACACAGTTTTATAAGGGATTCTAAAACCAACACTAAAACACTAAAAATAATAAAATTTTCATCAAAAATTTAATTACTATACATATAAAATATCAGATTAGTTTATGAATGTAAATATATTTTTTTCACATTTCGCTCATTTATTTTCAGAACTTTAAACTTCTTTTAAAAATTGATTTTCTTACTCATTTAAATATATTTTCAATCATAAAAACCCTTGCTACAATGGGCCAAACAACACTTATAATCTAAAACTAATGATTTTATAGTAAATTAATCATATTCATAATTTTCGATTAAAATTATATGTTCTGT
>OKBT01000159.1_pt1 | contig 10956 bp, 10 predicted proteins | sample 1609811 | NCBI WGS metagenome assembly OKBT01 (sample SAMN04436591, study PRJEB24849) | human gut metagenome | biome: human gut; feature: NICU; material: stool | host: Homo sapiens | place: USA: Saint Louis, MO | collected 2009-11-05 | reverse complement strand
TTAATGATTCAAGAAAAATTGGCAGCTTTTCCGACACGTCTTTCCTCGTTGGAACAACAAATTTTAAACGCATACTTAAAAGGCTACACGTTAGAAGAAATCGCTAAAGTGCGTGGGGGAACTTTTTCAGCTGTCCGAAGTGCCTATGATCGTGCCAAAGCAAAAATGAAATATACATTAGAAAATGAATAAAAATTCGACAAAACAGCCGGTTTGTCGAGCAAAAGTAGTTGCAAACAGACTTCTAGTATGATAAACTTGAATTTTTTTAAAAAAAGTGATATAATGTTTCTCGAGGTGAATGCAATGCCAACAACGTTATCGTCAATTAAGAAAGATTTGGAAGGCCGTATCGGCAGTGAAATTATGTTAGTTGCTCAGACTGGAAGAAAGCGCCAAACAGAACGTAAAGGAATCTTAACGGAGACTTATCCATCTGTTTTTGTTGTTGACTTGGATCCAGACGAGAACTCATTTGAACGTGTATCTTATAGCTATTCAGATGTTTTAACACGCACCGTTGAAATCGAATTCATCGGTCAAGCCGTATAATTTAGAAAGTCCGCTTAGGAGTGAAGGAAGAGCCCTTCGTTCCTAAGCTCTTTTTAATTTCAGCCATCTGTCGTCAGAGAAAGAGTAATCTTCGGTGTACTTCTTCATGGACATATGATAGAATCTAAAAGATTAAAATGTTGGTAGACAAAAGATTAAGGAAGGTGAATCAGGGAACCGATGGAAATAATCGAACGAGCTCCTGCGAAAATTAATCTTGGGTTAGATGTTCTGCATAAACGTGTGGATGGCTATCATGAAGTTGAATCTATTTTTGCAAGTGTAGATTTAGCCGATCATTTAACTTTTGAAAATCTAGAAGAAGACATCATTCGTATTGAAACGGACAGCTCTTTTTTACCCGTGGATCGACGGAATCATGTCTATCAAGCAGTTGACTTATTAAAGCGTACCTATAATATTCATAAAGGAATTAAAATATATATTGAAAAACGTATCCCCGTGGCAGCTGGTTTAGCAGGGGGTAGCAGTGACTGTGCCGCAGCATTACGAGGCTTGAACAAACTGTGGAATCTGGGGTTGACGATGGACGAACTCTGTGAAATTGGTAGCCAAATTGGTATGGATGTTCCTTATTGTTTAAGGGGTGGAACAGCCTTTGCAAACGGACGTGGGGAGAAAATTGAAGCATTACCGACCATGCCTCAATGTTGGATTGTGTTAGTTAAACCAAGAATTAGTGTATCCACTAGTACCGTTTTTAATGATTTAGCGGTAGATGAATTGCACCATCCAGATATTGCTGGACTAAGAATAGCTATTGAAAATGGTGATTATACTGGGATGACCCAAACGGTTGGCAATGCGTTGGAAAGTGTCACGATTGCCAGACATCCAATCGTGCAACAAATCAAGGATCGCATGCTGAAGTACGGCGCTGATGCAGCGTTGATGAGCGGCAGTGGACCGACAGTCTTTGCTTTATGTGAAAAGAAAACACGAGCACAACGGATTTATAATGGACTTAAAGGCTTTTGCGAAGAAGTTTATTTGGTTCGGACATTGAAATAAATAAAAACAACAGAGCGTGGAGCAAAAACCCAAAGTGATTTTTGTCCCACGCTCTGTTGTTTTTTTAAATTTATTCCTTGACGTCCCGTGATCCATTTGGTACATTATTCCTGGCAAATCGTAAATATTACGGTTTATAATAGGTAAATCGAAAAGAGGACAGAACATGACGAAAATCTACCGCCGTTTGATAATCGGCGTTACTTTAGCAATCAGTGCTTTTCTTTTAGCTAGCTGTGGGCAAACCACACAATCGCCAAAAGAGAAGAAAGAGCTCACGGTAATGACTACTTTTTATCCGATGTACGACTTCACAAAACAAGTCGTTGGTGATGAGGGAGAGGTTGAGCTGTTGATTCCAGCTGGAACGGAACCACACGATTATGAACCAAGCGCAAAAGACTTAGCGAAAATTACTGATGCGGATGTCTTTGTTTATAATAGTAAAGAGCTAGAAACTTGGGTTCCGAATGTTATTGAAAACTTGGACACGAAAAAAGTTTCAATCGTGGAAGCCAGTCAATCCATTCAATTGATGCAAGGAACAGAAGAGGAAGAATCTGGCGAAGAAGGTCATGAAGGCCATAACCATTCCCACGAACTGGATCCGCATGTCTGGTTAGATCCCGTGTTAGCGCAAAAAGAAGTAACAGCGATTCGGGATGCGCTTATCAAAAAATATCCTGAGAAAAAAGCCGTATTTGAAAAAAATACCGTTGCTTATTTGGAAAAATTGACTGCGTTAGATAAGGAATACCAAGCTGCGTTTGCAGGCGCTAAAAATCGGACCTTTGTGACGCAACATGCTGCATTTGGCTATTTGGCGAAACAATATGGCTTGACCCAAGAACCGATTGCTGGGATTTCTCCAGACCAAGAACCTTCGCCAAGTCGTTTAGCCGAGTTAAAAAAATATATTAAAACAAACAATGTTTCTGTGATCTATTTTGAAGCATCGGCTTCTACAAAAGTAGCCAAAACATTGGCAGACGAGACAGGCGTCGAATTAGCCGTATTGAATCCTTTAGAGAGTTTAACTCAAAAAGAACAAGAAGCAGGCGAGAACTACGTGTCTGTCATGAAAGAAAACCTCGCTGCTTTACAAAAAAGCATTCATTAATCTGGCAACAGAAAGGAGCCAACTTATGCATTATATTGAAGTCGAAAATTTAACCTTCTATTATGATGATGAACCTGTTTTAGAAGATGTTTCTTATTATGTTGATCCAGGGGAATTCGTTATTTTAACAGGAGAAAATGGCGCTGCCAAGTCAACGCTGATCAAAAGTACCTTAGGGTTATTAAAACCAACAAGTGGCAAAATTACGGTCGCTAAAAAAAATAGTGCTGGTGAAAAAATCAGTATTGGCTACATTCCACAACAAGTCGCTTCTTTCAATGCGGGCTTTCCTAGCACCGTCATTGAATTAGTACGTTCAGGTCGCTTTCCCAGAAATCGTTGGTTCAAACCGTTGACGAAAAAAGATCATCTTCATGTGGAAAAAGCTTTGAAATCAGTGGACATGTGGGAAATGCGCCACAAACGAATTGGCGAGCTTTCTGGAGGGCAAAAGCAACGAATTAGTTTAGCACGAGTGTTTGCGACCGATCCAGATTTATTTATTTTAGATGAGCCAACAACAGGTATGGATGAACAATCGCGAAACGAATTTTATCAATTGTTGCAACACAGTGCGCATGAACATGGAAAAGCTATTTTGATGATTACGCATGATCATGAAGATATCAAAACCTATGTGGATCGTCAAATTCGTCTTGTCCGCAAAGAAGATTCGAAATGGCGTTGTTTCCATATGAGTGAAGAATCGTATACGTAAATTTTCCAATAAAACGTTATCTGGCTCGATCATAACGAAAGCCTAGGAACGGCTTAAAGAAATGTGGGAAAAATTTAAAAAATAAGCAGGAATTAAAAAAATAATTCGCTTAAACGTCGCTACAATGGTAGTGTTCATTTTAGCGGTAAGGAGTGAATCGTATGGCAGAAATGCTTTCTTATGCATTTATGCAAAAGGCCTTTTTAGCAGCACTGTTTATCTCAGTGATTGCCCCAATGCTCGGCGTCTTTCTAGTTATTCGCCGACAATCTTTAATGGCAGATACCCTTTCACATGTGTCATTAGCCGGTGTGGCACTAGGCTTCTTTTTTAATTGGAATCCTAATTTAATGACCTTAATTGTCGTGATTGTGGCTGCAATCATTCTAGAATATTTACGAATGATTTATAGCACCTATTCAGAAATTTCGATTGCTATTTTAATGTCAGGCGGTTTGGCTTTGGCGTTAGTTTTGATGAATTTAACAGGAGGCAATTCAGCTGCTAGTATTCAATCGTATTTATTTGGTTCCATCGTCACGATTACGTGGGATCAAGTGGTTATGTTGGCAATTTTATTCGTAGTTTTAGTTCTATTGTTTATGTTATTTAAACGTCCAATGTATGTTTTAACATTTGATGAAGATACTGCTCATGTTGATGGGCTACCTATTCATTGGATGTCGATGCTTTTTAATGTAATTACTGGTGTGGCGATTGCTGTGATGATTCCGATCGCGGGAGCCTTGTTAATTTCAGCAATTATGGTCTTACCAGCTGCAATAGGTATGCGAATTGGTAAAGGCTTTAACACGGTGATTATTATCAGTGTGTTTATGGGCTTGATTGGCATGCTAACAGGGTTGACTAGCTCGTATTATTTGGAAACACCACCGAGTGCAAGTATTACCCTAATTTTTATTGGTTTATTCTTATTAGTCAATATTTATCGCCGAGTGGTTGTCATGGTCCAACGAAAACAAAAAATGCAAAGAAACTAAGGAGAAAAACGAAAGTTTTTCTCCTTTATTTCTTTTTTTTAAAAGAAATGGCGAACTATTTTCAGTTATTTGAAAAAAATCCTCGAATTTTTCGGTTAAACCCCTTATAATAAGGAACGATAGAATGAAAAGGAGTGACGAATTTGAAAATTCGGAGAAGTGAACGATTAATCGATATGACCCAATATCTTTTAGATCATCCCCATACATTGGTTTCTTTGACATATTTTGCTGACCGATACCAATCTGCCAAGTCTTCCATTAGTGAAGATTTAGCAATTGTTAAAAAAACATTTAAAGAACGTGGAACAGGTATTTTAGAAACGATTCCAGGCGCTGCAGGCGGTGTCCGCTTTATCCCTGAAATTCCTTATGAGGAAGCGGAGCAGTTGATTATGGATTTATGTGATCGTTTGTCAGAACAAGATCGCTATTACCTGGGGGCTATGTTTATCTTTCAGATTTACTTGGGGAACCGAATTTATTAAGACAAGTGGGCCGGATTATTGCTTCTAAATATTTAGGCAAACAAATTGATGCGGTAATGACCGTTGCGACTAAAGGAGTGCCAATTGCGCAAGCTGTGTCTTATTACTTAAATGTTCCGTTTGTGATTGTTCGTCGCGATTCTAAGATTACTGAAGGTTCAACGGTGAGCGTGAACTATGTATCAGGGTCTTCAGAACGTATCGAAAAAATGGAACTTTCAAAACGCAGCTTAAAACGCGGCTCAAAAGTTTTAGTCGTGGATGACTTCATGAAAGGCGGCGGCACCGTCAATGGTATGAAGAGTATGATTGAAGAATTTGAAGCAGAACTTGTGGGCATTACCGTTTTTGCTGAGTCAAAATTCAATGGCCGTCGTGCAATCGATGACTATACTTCGCTATTGTACGTGGAAGATGTGGATACACAAACAAAAACGATTAGCGTAGTCCCAGGAAACTATTTCACAGAGAAATAATTTGAAAAAGAACCTGAAAATGGTCCATTCCATTTTCAGGTTCTTTTTTTCTGTTTTATTCCTTTAAAAAAAGATGAGAAAATAAATTGGTCTACCTTTTAAATGCCTTATTTTGTTGAAAAAGACAAAAGAGTAAGATAAACTAGAAAAGGTATAATGAGGACGATTTAGAAGAAAATCAAACAATTTAGTTAATTTGAGGTGGCAAACGTGGAAAATAGATACGCAATTATTTTAGCAGCTGGTAAAGGAACACGCATGAAATCTAAACTTTATAAAGTATTGCATCCAGTTGCTGGTAAACCAATGGTCGAACATATTTTAGATCAAGTAGAACAAACAGAACCAACAGAAATCGTGACAATCGTTGGACATGGGGCGGAAATGATTAAAAGCCATTTAGGCGAACGTAGTCAATATGCCTTACAAGCTGAACAATTGGGAACTGGGCATGCAGTCATGCAAGCACAAGAGTTATTAGGTGGTAAACAAGGAACAACATTAGTTATTACAGGGGATACGCCGTTATTAACTGCGGAAACCTTGAAAAATTTATTCGATTACCATCAAGGTAAGAATGCAAGTGCGACTATTTTAACAGCGCATGCAGAAGACCCAACAGGCTATGGTCGAATTATTCGTGATCATGTGGGCATTGTTGAACGAATCGTGGAACAAAAAGATGCCAGTGAAGAAGAAGCACGTGTTCAAGAAATTAATACAGGAACCTTCTGTTTTGATAATGAATCATTGTTTGAAGCGTTAGCGAAAACAGATACAAACAATACACAAGGGGAATACTATTTAACAGATATCATTGAAATTTTGAAAAAAGAAGGCAAAGCTGTCGCTGCTTACCAAATGGCAGACTTTGACGAAGCAATGGGTGTAAATGATCGTGTTGCTTTATCCACTGCTAATAAAATTATGCATCGTCGTTTAAATGAAATGCATATGCGAAATGGTGTTACATTTATTGATCCAGACACAACGTATATTGATGAAGGCGTGGTAATTGGTTCAGACACAGTCATTGAAGCGGGAGTCACTATCAAAGGAAAAACAGTGATTGGCGAAGATTGCTTGATTGGCGCACATTCAGAAATCGTTGATAGTCATATCGGCAATCAAGTGGTTGTTAAACAGTCTGTGATTGAAGAAAGTGTGGTTCGCGAGGGGGCCGATGTGGGTCCGTATGCACATTTACGTCCTAAAGCAGATGTGGGGGCAAACGTACACATTGGTAACTTCGTGGAAGTAAAAAATGCAACAATCGATGAAGGAACAAAAGTGGGCCATTTAACATACGTTGGTGATGCAACATTAGGCAAAGATATTAATGTCGGTTGCGGCGTTGTTTTTGTTAATTATGATGGCAAAAATAAACACCAAACAGTCGTGGGTGATCACGCGTTTATTGGCTCTGCAACGAACATTGTTGCGCCAGTCACGATTGGTGATCATGCGGTGACTGCTGCTGGTTCAACCATCACAGAAGATGTCCCTTCAGAAGATTTGGCGATTGCCCGGGCACGTCAAGTGAATAAAGAAGGCTATGCTAAAAAGTTACCTTACATGAAGGATTAACCTCAAATAAAAAAGAACGCTCTTTTGCTTAAGCAAAAGAGCGTTCTTTTTCCTCCTTAAAGACTAGACCAATTTCTTCTAATATTTGTTTAGAGGCATTCAAGGACTAGACCAATGCTGTTTATTCGGTATTTTTAGTTATTTTTTTCAAAAAAATAGTTTTTGTTCTGCTTTTCCAATATAAAAAGACTTTCTTTTTTTATAAAGTTCGTGTTTTGGTCAAAATTACTATTTTTTTCACAAACAAATCCGCTGTATTGTCCAAAAATAAAAACAATTTACAGGAAAAACATCTTATTTTTGAGCCGACCCCCAAAAGTTAGACCTAGAAATCTAACTTTTGGAGGTTTTTTTGTATGGCAAAATACAGTTTTGAATTTAAACTTAAACTTGTTCATGACTACTTATCTGGTCAAGGAGGTCTAAGGTTTCTCGCAAAGAAGTATGGGTTTAAAGATAGTTCTCAAATAAGCAAATGGATAAATGCCTATAAAGAACTTGGTGAAGAAGGCCTACTTCGCAGTCGAAAAAATAAGAATTACTCTGTTCAATTTAAGCTAGATGCGATAGAGTTATATTTAACAACAGAGTTGTCCTATCAAGAAGTAGCTAATCTTCTAAAAATGAACAATCCATCATTGATTGCGAATTGGCTTAGAACGTATCAGAAGTTTGGTATAGAGGGACTCTCTAAACAGAAAGGACGTCCACCTACCATGTCTAAAAAGAAACGAAATGAACCCCAACCACTACCAAGTGAACGATCTCAAGTAGAGAAACTAGAAAAAGAAAATAGAATGTTAAAAATTGAGAATGCCTATTTAAAAGAATTGAGGAGACTGCGTTTAGAGGACGAACAAAAAATGAACGAATCGCACGAATCATTCACAGTCTCCGAAGACACTTTCGATTAAAAGATATTTTGGAAACCCTAAGGTTTCCAAAATCTACTTACATGTACTGGCAAAAACGCCTCGACAGAACAGCTTCAACACAAATCATTGAAGAAGAAATTCAAGCGATTCGTAAAAAACATCAACATTATGGCTATAGAAGGATGACCCAAGAATTGAAACGACGTGGATTTCAAGTGAATAAAAAGAAAGTCCAGCGATTAATACAAAAGTTAAAGTTACAAGTCAAAGCTTTTACTAAGAAATCAAGAAAATATAATTCCTATAAAGGAACCGTTGGTAAAATCGCTAAAAATTTGATTCGTCGCCGATTTAAAACTTCTGTTCCTCATCAAAAAATTACAACTGATACAACTGAATTTAAGTACTTTGAAGCAGATAACGCAGGCATCTTTCGTCAGAAAAAACTATACTTAGATCCATTTATGGATATGTATAATAGTGAAATTCTAAGCTATAGCCTTTCTACTCAACCAAATGGTAAAACAGTTATGGAAGGTCTGAAAGAAGCAATTTCTCAAACAAATGATTGTCCCTATCGGCGCACCTTTCACTCTGATCAAGGCTGGGCTTATCAAATGAATGTCTATATACAAACATTAAAGGACAACAATATCTTTCAAAGTATGTCTCGAAAAGGAACCTGTTTAGATAATTCTCCTATGGAGAATTTCTTCAGTATCCTAAAACAAGAAGTGTACTATGGAAAAATCTATCAAAGTCAAAATGAATTGAGAGAAGCAATTGAGAACTACATTTATTATTACAATCATCACCGAATCAAGGAAAAACTTAACTGGAAAAGCCCAGTAGAATTTCGACAATTCAATCAAAAAACTGCATAAAAATAGAGTGGAAAAATCCACTCTATAAAAAGTCTAACTTTTTGGGGTCACTACATTTTAACGGAATTTACTGTTTTTTATTTAACGGATATATTATGATAGGAAAAGAAGAGCAACGTGATGGGGGAAGGCTCTTTTTGTTGTTTGTTACTTTGACAATTGTTTGTTGCAAATGGGTTGAAACACAAGGAGGAAATTTGTGAAAAAGTTGAGCTTTAAAAAAGTGAAGTGGGGCATGCATTTTTTAATGGCTGTTGCGTTGATAGCGCCAAGCGTTACTAGTACGGCATATGCAGTAGAAACAACGAGTCAACAAAGTTCAGAAGCAGTAACAAGTACCACCGATTCAAGTAGAAAACAAGAACCAGTCATTACACAGGAAACAACAGACATCAAACAAGAAGCACCAAATCAGGCTACGAGTGACAGTGTCAAGCAGTCACAAGAAACCACAGCACCAACAGAGACGACGAATTTAGAAACGTCAACCGCTGAAAAAGAAGAAACGAGCACGCCGCAAAAAATAACAATTTTAGGTACGTCAGATGTTCATGGTCAATTATGGAATTGGTCTTATGAAGATGATAAAGAACTACCAGTTGGTTTGTCCCAAGTAAGTACAGTCGTCAACCAAGTCCGGGCGCAAAACCCAGCAGGCACCGTTTTAATTGATAATGGCGACAATATTCAAGGCACTATTTTAACAGATGACTTGTATAATAAAGCGCCTTTAGTGAATGAAAAGACCCATCCAATGATTACCGCCATGAATGTGATGAAGTATGATGCAATGGTTTTGGGAAATCATGAGTTTAATTTTGGTTTACCGTTAATCCAAAAAATTCAACAAGAAGCCACTTTTCCAATCTTGTCTGCGAATACCTACAATAAGGAAGATGGTCGTCGTTTTGTTAAAGGGACTACCACGAAGGAACTTGATTTTAATCAAGATGGGCAGCCAGATTTAAAAGTTGGGATTATCGGCTTAACAATTCCGCACATTCCTTTGTGGGATGGCCCTCGTGTTACTTCGCTTAATTTTTTACCTTTGAAAGAAGAAGCAGAAAAAGCAGTTACTGAGTTGAAAACTAACGATCAGGCTGACATTATTGTTGCTTCGATTCATGCGGGACAACAAAATAGTGATCCGGCTGCCAGTGCCGACCAAGTAATTGAAAATGTCGCGGGGATTGATGCGTATATTCTGGGTCATGACCACCTTTCTTTTACCAAGCAAGGAGCAGCGCCGAATGGAAAAACTGTACCGGTAGGGGGACCTAAAGATACAGGGACAGAAGTTGTTAAGATTGATCTTTCAGTTGCTAAAAATGCCGATAAGTGGGAAGTGCAAGAAGGTACAGCAACGATTGTACCAACAACGAATGTTCCAGCAGATGAAGCAGTTAAGGCAGCGACAAAAGAATACCATGAAAAAACGCGAGCGTTTATTCAGGAGGAGATCGGCACAGCAACAGCTGATTTTTTACCAAAACAAGAAATTAAAGGAATTCCCGAAGCGCAATTACAACCAACAGCGATGATTTCTTTAATTAATAACGTTCAAAAAGAAGTGACAGGTGCACAATTAAGTGGGGCAGCGCTGTTTAAATACGACAGTAAATTACCTGCGGGGAAGATTTCCTATGCCACGATTTTTGATATCTACAAATACCCGAATACCTTAGTGAGTGTTCCTATTAACGGTGAAAACTTACTGAAGTATTTAGAAAAACAAGGGGCGTACTATAACCAAACACAGCCAGATGATTTGACCATTAGTTTTAATCCAAACATTCGTGTATATAACTATGACATGATTTCTGGAGTGGACTACAAGATTGACATTTCAAAACCAGTGGGTGAACGAATTGTAGATGCGAAAATTGACGGACAACCGTTGGATCCTGCCAAAGAATATACGATTGCTATGAATAATTATCGTTACGGCGGTTTAGCTAGCCAAGGGATTCAAGTAGGGGAACCTATTAAAAATTCTGATCCAGAAACCTTACGAGGAATGATTGTTGATTATATTAAGAAAAAAGGAACTCTTGATCCAGAACAAGAAATCGAACGAAATTGGTCAATTATTGGGACAAATTTTGATGAAAAATGGCGTGCCAAAGCAATCGAATTAGTGAATGACGGCACTCTTCAAATTCCGACTTCTCCTGATGGACGTACACCAAACGCCGCTGCTATTACGAAACAAGATGTCCGTAA
>OKBT01000156.1_pt1 | contig 11092 bp, 8 predicted proteins | sample 1609811 | NCBI WGS metagenome assembly OKBT01 (sample SAMN04436591, study PRJEB24849) | human gut metagenome | biome: human gut; feature: NICU; material: stool | host: Homo sapiens | place: USA: Saint Louis, MO | collected 2009-11-05 | reverse complement strand
CCGGCGGAGTACCGCCAACAACATTATCTGGCTGGGATCTCAAAAAATGCATGGAACTAAAACGGGTCTATTTACAACTAATGCATGACCCCTGAGCTGTAGCAGACACTCCCCGACTTTTAATGAGATACATGATTCTTACCGAAAGGGCCTCGCAATTGAAATCGACCTTAATATCCCGGATCATAGAGTCGTCCTAGTGCTGCACAACTGCGTGGCGATTCAGTCTGAAAGGACAGAGAATATAACAATTATCCAAAATAGCTTAAACCAAGCGTTAAAGCGTGAAGCTGACTGCTATCTGTTTTCACCATTAACCAGGAACTGACAACCAGCATGCGAGGCATCATTACTGAACAAAACGGTGTATTTTTACTATCCCGATACCCGCAATGACTCAAGTGCAGACCAAATGTTATAAGGCTATCCAGGATACGGTTACAAGAAATTATTTCTGGTTCCTCGCAGGCAGACCAAAAGCCCCAAAATTATCAGCGTGAACACCGGGTTCAGTGTCAGCTGAAACTGAATTTTTGTATACAGGAAACTACATCTGCCAGGATTTAATCCAGACCCGTTAATCAGACCGGAAATGTTGAAACAGCGCTTGTGCAGCGATGCTATACGCGAAGCGCCGGTTTGCGGCTTGTCATTGAGAACTTTGAGGTGAATGAGTATACCGTGAGATGCCGGAGACAAAACCACACTGTTTATCACGACTCATCGAGTTATCCGGGTACTGGACAGGAAAATGACTTACATAAAGTATTCGCTGAATATGCAGAAAAGCAGTGGCTCAGAATGGTCACACTGATTCTGTAACAGTTTGCCGAGGTACCTGACGTATGCTGTGTTATTCCTGGACGGAACTCGATAAATTACAGCACCGGTTAATGCAATATAATAGTTAACGCGCTCATAAATCCCTGAATAGCCAGTCACAGGAAGGATACCTGTAGATGACTGGAAATAAGGAAATTTCAAAAAAAATGCAAGGATGTAAAAATATTATACTTACACTAAATTTATAGTGGCTAAATGTTTGCCAAACAAACAGCAAGAAATTCATTATTAATTTAAACATTGCTTACCAAATTGTTGATAGCGATTAAACCCGACAATAAACTTACGGTGTTCACCGTCTAAATCAGATCCATGATAACTTTCACCCGGTAGTAAGTAGAATACTTTCGCAGTATCATCCCGGGCCTCACAAGAGCGGTGAATCATGACCTGAAAATAAGTATTGCCTGTGTTTTTAAGTATTCTCGCCTGTGAATTGTATTGATAATCAAAATGCAACTCCCTAGGTCGTACAACCATTATTGTCTCCAGCGCCACAATAGGAGAAACCAAAGGGGTTTTATTAACCCCCCCAGACGAATGGAATGCCACAGGTATTTCATGTATGACAATACGATAATAACGCTCTTGATCATCTTTAGGACCAGAATAAAATAATTTAAAAAACTCGCGACCATCAGATTGCATGATTTTTCGCAATGGCGTGTACATTAACTCTCCTTCTTGCAATTCTTTTCTAATTTCATTCTTACCAGGCCGGTCAATCCGCCAGGCATTGATGGTATATAGGTTTGTATTTTTTGTATTGTTAACAAATTGGCGCGAGTAAAATGATTTTTCGCTTTCTAGTGTAAACACCCTAGAATCTAAATATAAAGCATATGCGGAATGCAGAGAAAATAGAAACATCAAGAACGATATAAAAATTAACCTCATTAAGTTTAAAGTTTTAATTCTCACTGAATATCTGCTCCGCTCCAGACGGCTGTAACCTTAATCTCACCTGCTGCACTTACAATCCCCATCCAGTCCCGTCCGTCGAGAGAGGATAAAGAAGTAGATTCATCCATAGGAAAAGTCAGCTTAAGATCAGTACGATAGAAGCTTCCATCATTCTGATAGGGAAGTGGCCAGGCTGTTTCCAGCCATTGTGCATTGTCCAGCGATACCGGAAGATTGTCACAACTACTACGAACTTTTTGAGTTTGCCCGTCATTTTTCGTCCATGATAGATAAGCTGAAAATGGTACAGTTGTCTTTCCGTCATCAGAACTAAATATACAGTAAGGTTGTCCATTCAATTTATCCATTGGTCCAGACACCTGAGCAATAATTGAATTCGCCTGTCGAGGACCACTTGTAGTGACGGTGTAATCAAAAACTAGAGCGGACTCACCTGGACCAACTTTCCCCTCCCGATGTGGGTTAGGATCAAGGTCTTTAGAGATGATACTTATACCATAATCACGGGTGTGCAATATGATACTATTTGAAGGTGAGAATTCATAAAAACCAGATTGTGGTGCTACTGTACTTGTAAACTGAAAAGTAAAAAATTTTTGAGAATTAGTGAGATCCTGACTATTATTAATCAACTGTTTTAAAAATGTCTGCGATAAAAATACATAAACGCCTCCATGGCCAGGCTTGAAATATTCAGAAGACTTTACTTTATCATCGTAGTATTCCCAACCAGATGCACCATCAGAACTAATCTGAATATCTTTTCCTGAGGGAGTAAACCCTACCAAACCAGCATCAACTTTCATATTTACTCGCATAGGTGTTAAGGTTTCACCATTAAGGGTATATGAGACCAGTTTACAAATGGCTCCATTTATACTTCCGATGTATCCCACCTTACAAAATTGGGAACCCAAACCTATTGAAGGGCTGCCACTACTATCTATAAATATTTCCTGCAAAGCATTTGTAGATTCGAGCTTTAAATGCCCAACCTTCGTAATTAAAAAGGTATGACTGCCTTGTTTTCCTCCCATGCTCACGCAAGTTTGACCTGATGCAGGATCATAATCAGTTTTGGTAGAGCAATAATTATACTGATAACTCTCTGTACTACCCACAGCAACGTTTTTAAAATATTGATATGCGGAGTCAGAAAATATTCCTCTAGCTATTCCTGCACCACCCGCATGTGTATTAACTTTTATATGATAAGCACCATTATGAGAAATATAATCTCCAGCCAGGTAACCATTTGAAGGACATCCAGAAGCGTTCCGTTTACATCTTTGCCCTATGAAAGGTTTGTCAATAGGCGAGTTTTCAAGCCAAATATCCGCAAACTGATTTAATCCTAATGCACCGGAACTGCCCATATATCCTAGGCTATCCTGATTCTCAGATGCATATTTCGTAAAAACATTTGCACCACTAAATCTGGGGTCAGTTTTGGCTGGTGTAATGAAATACTCACCATCAATTGTATTTTCAACAAATACATAATCATTTTTTACTGTCGCAGCAAAAACATTTGAGAAGGAAAAAAAACCTCCCAAAATCATAGTGGTAACTGTTGTTGTCTTCATTTATAATCCTTTTAACGCTGGGCCAAAGTGGTTTGTTTCTCGCAAATTACGTTGCCAACCCATTTAACCCCTCGGGCCTTCCGTAAATCAAGTTCAGACTCACAAATGGCATTATCATGCATTGCCAATGAAACAACAGGAAAACGTTTATCGACATCCATTGAAAATTTTCCGTCTCCGTCTGTATAAGTATGGCCAATATGATTACGGACAGAGGCATTTGGTATTGGCTTACCATCCTGAGTTGTCATCCTTCCAAATACAGTTATCATTTGTTTTATCTGCGGAGTATACAAAGCCACATTCCCTGGGTATAAGGTAAAATTCTTTATACGCTCAGTTACAATATCAAAGCTATCCTGTGAATTTTTGTCATTCATTAACTCAACTTTATAATCTGAATAAGGTGGCAAAGGAATGAAATTATTACTACCGCTAAGTCGATAGTGTCGGCCGTTAACCTGAGCGGCAAGAACTGCATCATCAGAAACTTCGGTATTAATAATCACACCAGATTTTTCCTGGATACCGCTAGCTGCAATATTCCTACTGCTATAAGCGACTGAACCACGCGCTGTTACATTACCATTCAGCCTTTCACTATCTGGCCTGGATAATGATAGCGTCCCACTACTGTATTTAGTATCGAACGCAGTATAACCGGATATCGAATAATCGCTCTCACCATTTTTCTTATCCTTAAGTAACTTAGAGAGATTCAACCCTGCTGAGCTAAAGGCCGAATCTTCAAAATTTTTGGTCGCCGTTAAATTAGCTTTAATATTACCATTATTTGATGACATTCCTGTACTCAACCACGTCGCCAGAGGAAGCGAAAAATCAAGTGAAATATAACGTTGATTTGAGCTATTTGATTGATAATCATACTGATAACGTTGTATACCTGCACGAAGATTAACATTCCCCCAACGTCCAGAGAAAAGTGACGTTGTATACTCGAAATTATTTGAATTACTACGAACACGTTTATCAACCGTATGGCTTACAGTAACCTGTCCAGCATGATCTATAATTTGATTAAAATTAAGCGTGCCACCAAAAGAATAGTTATTTGTTTCATAAATTGGCAGTTTATCATTAATGTGGCTTTTTTCACGATTAACCCAAACCGATCCAAATCCTTCTGGCAGCTGCATTGTTGCGTTAATAATATTCCTGTGCACGCCTCCCTGGGATATCAAACCCTGCCAACCAATGCTACCATACTTTAGAATCGTTAGATTCAAAGATGATTCATTAATATAGTTACTGTCGAAACTATAAGTGGATGTTTGCAGAGTTAGTCCTGATAAAACAGGATAACTAACGGATGTTGAAAACCCTGCAAGCCAAGTCTGATATGAATCAGGGCTGTGATTTGTTTCCTCACTTTCAGCCGTATATTTTCTGTCCTGATAATCAACGGTACCAGCGTAAATTTGCCAATCCCAGTGTTGCATATTCTGAGTACGACTTGAGAATGACTTATTAATAGTTTGTGTCATGTGAGATATGACTTTGCCATCAATTACGACATCGACCTGAACATTATATATACCATAAGGCAGACCGCTCGTATCTACCTCAAAACTGCCCATCGGAAAATTCTGTATATTTAACAACCGCCCCTGTCTGTATATATGCACTTCACCGGCAGCAGGTAAGAATACAGTAATAGGTGTAAGGGAGTACTGATTATTGACCACTTGTGTTAGTGACTTAGTTCCATATGTGGCTCCATACACTTTACTACTATTTAAGGCTGACATACTGCCTAATGATTGCAGGTTCCAGGTATCCAACAAACCGGCGGCAAAACGACGTCCATGGAAATCATGTTCGTACATAGCACGATAAAGCTGACTATCGCGCTGCGAGTCGCCAATACCGTAAAACGAACCATTAATATTAAAGTGATGTTCCGCTATACTTAACGTATCATCTATATTTAAATAGCTATTAGAGGTATTATCTCCATTTTTTATCTGAGACCTGTATACGCCAAGGTCATAATTTAGTACAGACGTACCCTGCTGCACCGAAGACTCACCTAATAGCGAACTGCGAGGGATAATAGATGTAGCAAGACTTTTTTGATTTACATCTAACGTAAGAAAAAATGAACGAATATTTAAATTCAGCTCAGCATCATGTGATATTGATATACTTGTCCCATCAGTAAATCTTCGGTTTTTCAAACTTTTTAGTAACATTTGCGTTTGAACAGAAAGCTTCGCACCATCCAACTGTTCTAAGATGGTTATTTCTTTTATAATTAAATTATTTCCATCCAGAACAACAGTTCCTTCAGCTATCTTCTGATTTTGTCCTTCTTCAGCGCCTTTAAAACGCAGAAAAATAGGAATAGTCATACCTTGTTGTAAGGCCTGGCCAAAAACGCCCGGAATGATATACTTGCCTAAACGCACATCCTGCAAAGAAGAAGTTTCTGCATGGGCAATGCCTAATGTATAAGCAACGAATACAGCCGCCGCAGTCAATTTAAGGGCAATACACTGGCTCATCCCTTTCCCCAAAAATATATTATCTATTTAACAGTAATGTAGTTTTTATTGTGCCAGATACCTATGCTTGATTTATTAAGTTGATAATCAACAAATTTTAGATGCACAGCTAAACCCGGCATAACATAATAGCGCTCACGACACATTTTATTTTCGCCTTCCGATTTGTTAGGAAAACAAGGTCCCGAGGCTACAACACGAAAGGAACTGTTACCTATATTGCTAATAACTCCATTCTCGTATCTATAGTTGAAATTTTCCTTACGAGGATTGACTACCATTAAAGTGCTAATAGTAGCGGAGGTAGTAGCCATCGCTGTCTTGGTGCTCTTACTATTACCCTCTTCTACTACTGGGTTATCCTGCCAAATTAATCTATAATATCGCTCCTTGTCATCTTTTTGACCTCCATAAAATATACGAAAGATCTCTTTCGCCTTTCCAGGCAAAATAAGATTAGCAGGCGTCACCATAATTTCATTTTGAGCTTCCATAGGAATTACTTTCCCTTGCTCAAGTGGTGAAGATATACGTTCCACACTTAAACTGACTAAGCGCGCAACATCAACGGTATTTGAAACCTCTTTGGCGATCATATTTGTATCAGATGGCATACTTTCGGTAATAGCTCCCACATTTATTGCCAAGGCTCGTGAACCAAATACCAATAAAGTCAACATTAATAACCAATGATTCATTAATTTCATTATCATCATCTCATAGGGGCGATATCTCGCCCCTAATTTAATTACATTTATTTTTATTTAGCTGGAGTAAATGTACCGTCCCAAGTGGCAGTAAATTCAACATTAACATTCCCGTCCCAGTAACCATCAGTCAGGTCTTTGAAGAGCGTATCTTTACCTGCTACAGTCGCTTTAGAAACATTAAACGCAAAGACACCCTGGGTGCTGGTACGGCCTGAACCAGCATAAGCACTATTAACGGCCAGTGGAGATAAACCAGCGCTAATACCTTTTGAAGTATCAACCATGACAGTATCCACACCTTCCGACAATTCTGTACCATTCCACTTAACACCCACAGTCAGGGCAGAATCATCACTTAAGCGCGTCAGAGTATTAGAAATAATCTTTGATGTTAATTTAAAATCACTAGCACCAGATTGACCTGCAATAGTGATGTCAAACGCACCATCTTGAGTATTAAAACGCTCCAGACCCTGTGCATAGTTAAAAGTCAGTGACTTTAATGGAGTTACAACTAACATGCTGTTTGTATCTTTAATTGCTTTAGCATCCCAGGAGGCCGTCGCATTTGCAGTCCGCGTATCCGCAGTAGCTACGTGAACAGTTCCCAAAGCAGAAGCTGCAATCAATGCCATAGCTAACTTCTTCATAACCAATCTTCCTTTACCTTATTATTAAATCTTAAAACCCACCAGGTGGGAGAACAGGAGTTATAATGTAAAAATGTATTTTCATAGCGTCTTTCGAAGATGCCTGGTTGTTAACCACACTACTTATCTGCAAATTCAAACGACATACACAATACCTTCACAAAACTCGTGGCTAATTTATTTTTTTGGGAACAAATCAACAAGTTTGATTTCGTCAAACAATATTAAATTAAATCAAATCATTATAAATCAACAAGTTAAACACACCAACCCCTTGCACAAAACCTATATCGCGTGATAGCAAAAACAAAAAAAATTATTTAAAATAATTTTTGATGATTTGCAACTTATACCTTCAACAGTATTTCAATTTCCATTTTAATAAATAATACTCATGCCTAAGCAACGTCTAATATTTATTCTGATTGTGGCAGACTGCCACTTCTAGATAACTTCCTCAATTTCAGAAGGAACAAAATGGATAAATAATATTTTTGAGAAGAAGAGCTATAAGACCAAAAGATGTCTTAGGTCCATACGCCGTAGTTCGAGAAACTGGAGATATGAATAGAGATCATTACATTTGTGATTAGTGCAATCACATTGCTCATAATTAATATTTTGCGGTACTATCGGAGTCTGCATACCGTTAAGTAGTACATAACACTGTTAGTGTAATTTACTATTCTAATATAAGGTCTTGAGAAGTAATAATGATAATTATGTGTCTTATTCCAGTGTCAATATTGTGTAATTACCCCATCTTCCTTATGATTTTTTGCAGGTATTTTATAAAAAACAGATCTCATTTATTAGATTTTAACTTTATCACTTGATTTATCCAAAAAAAACAATGTCCTTTTTTCGTGAATCATTTTTTAATTTTCATTAAGTTTCACTACATTCACAGTTGAAAACTTGTTGAATACTTCATACAAATTATAACACTCTATATCACGAAAAGCAGTTATTGAGGTCTAGACTTAAATACTAATTTGCCGATTTATATATCGATAAAGTGGATCATTGATCTATGTTTAAAAGTTTAAACACAAGTCGCAAAAAACACTCTTTAAATAATTCAAAATCACATGAAATATCTCAACTTAACATGACCAAGGCAAGTGCCTTGGTCAATATATTCATTTATCAAGGCATAACCGAAAATATTTGATAAGCGTTTGATTAAAGTCTCCTTTGCTTTTACACCCGATCTTTCTCATTATTCTGGTTCTATAACCACTTACAGTTTTAGGATGTATACCCATAATAAGACCAATCAGCTTCATAGAAAAGCCATGATATAGATAATAGCACACTCGCTTTTCTCTGGAAGTAATTGATCCTAACAATGTAAACTTTGGTAACATACAATTATATCGATACCTGTTGCTTTTCACTTCAATGATGTTTTTTAAACATTCCTCTGTGCATTGATTTGATGGAATAAATAATGTATCCCGGACCTTATCACTACTGATGGCTAATGCGACAACACTTAAATAATCCTTGTCAGCAATAATAACTTTTAAACAATCTTGATCACGTGGTATGGAGAAATAATCGTTATAGAGAGCAAAGGCTTGCCCTGAACAGTACATACTCATATTAATATTGTTTACCATAAAAGGCTGACGTTCTGCCAATCCATCAACGCTCCGAGAGACACCAATTATAAAAAAGCTATTATCGCTCATGATGTAAAACTGAATATGACGCATAAAATCATTGTTTCCTGCGTTGTTATCTTTTTGGTAAGAACTTACAGACACCATACGATGAGAATTTTCCTATTTTGTCACTTGCTGAGCCCTATTTTACTCATCTTCCAGCAACTTATAGTAAAGGTTCTATTCCATTGATAAAAAGTAAGAAAAATCAATCACACATCAAATAATATAAAATGTTACTTTTACTGAGTGCCTTCAGCGTCGTACATATACGATCACATCAAGAAACATCAAATGCATTGATTTATAATATAAATATCCACCACTGCTCATTATTCGAACAACCCAACCAATGCGTACTGAATCAGCAAAATGTTGCACACAAAATAGCCCATGAGATTTTTCTTAGATCCACCTCAAGATAATCTCTTTTAGAATCGTGTGATAATTTTAACATTCATTCTCTGAGACAACTTTTTAATATGGAAAACATTGCTGACCAAACATATATTGTGGAAAATGTGGTTGAGTTTTCACCACAGGAACATACGCTTTATTCGAAAGTTAATGGAAACAAAGTAACCTTACTAGCATCTGCTTCAGAATGTTTTTTATGCTTGCTTGAGAATCATGGAGAACTCGTTACCAAAAAAGAGCTGATCCATATTGGCTGGGAACAGTACAACCTACATGTAAGCGACAGTACTTTTAATCAAAATATTTTTACACTTCGTAAGGCATTCAAAGATTGTGGACTCAACCATGAAATTATCAGAACTATACCCAGAAAAGGCCTGATGGTATCCAAAACGATTAATATAAATTTACTAATAATAAAAAATGAATTAGTCGATTACATGCCAGTTTGCAAGGATTCAAAAGAAGTTGACCATACTTCACCTACAAAATATCAAAAATACTCTAAATTTATTTACCGTATAACAGCGAAGCTACAATTAAACATATTCATTATAATCCTTATTATTACCTGTGCAAGCGGCATAGTTAATGGTATTTATTTCACGTTACCAACATCATATCTTTCTAACTATAGAACTATTTTAGAGGGAGATAATTGTCATGTTAAAATTGATATTCTAAGAAGCGCCCTAATTGATTACAAAAAATTTATTTCATCATATAACCTCCATTGCAAAAATAGTGAATACATTTATTTTTCAACATATCAATATGTTCCGAGAATCTCTGTATTTAGGTGTAACCATGAATTTCGTGAACATCATCGAAATGATTGTGTGTCGTGGTATTTTCTGGATAAAAAAATATGATAAGAAACATTTCATTATCCCTTTTCTTAATGGCTTTACTTTTTTTGCTGGCTGTTATAGCAGGCCGATTACTAATGATAGGAGTAGTTGCTCACCGGGATGCATATTTTAGCTGCGATGCTAAGGTTGTTGTAGTCAACGGAGTTAGTAATCTGTCTCTTGCGACATCATATTTTTTCGAAGGAGACAAAGGTCTTGTCGTTTTCAAAGGGCGAATGCAACAGGGTGAAAAAATCTATAATGTAAGTCGAAAAGTATTATTCAATATCAATAGCTTACAAAACATTTCAACGCTAACTTCTACGCAGGTAGATACATCACCTGCCGATAATACACCAGAAGAGCTATTGCAGCTGATGCTACCAGCTTTCTTCTACCACCCCAAAAACAATATGGAATACACAATTTATCACCAAGGATGGAATGGTTATATTTTCTCAACTGGTTATGTCCCACTTTTTTATTGCCGGAGATCTTAGCCTGACAGCGTAATTGGATGGAGGAATATTTAATTATCATAAATTTGATATTATAAGGTATATGAGGTTTTGATTGCCACTTTACACAAAAGTGGCAACTGCTGCTTTTGTCACATGTGAAAATTCCAACTTATTTCTAATAACCTTGTTACTACCAGCTTTTTGATAAATTTTTTTCATATTACACTGATGATATCTGTTCGCTTGAACCATACGGATGTTTATACTTATATAATATTTCTTTTTGATTTAATTCTGAAGATGGCCCGCAGGCTAATCCTGAAGGTATTTCATGCCCGATAGAGTCTTTGCACATCGCAAGTTACATTACGCAGATTTTGGTCTCCCGTGCGCCAGCCATAGGTGTAAGTATCCCGCATAATCGTGCCATTCACATTTAGAGATCCTCCGGAATG
>OKBT01000105.1_pt1 | contig 19848 bp, 19 predicted proteins | sample 1609811 | NCBI WGS metagenome assembly OKBT01 (sample SAMN04436591, study PRJEB24849) | human gut metagenome | biome: human gut; feature: NICU; material: stool | host: Homo sapiens | place: USA: Saint Louis, MO | collected 2009-11-05 | reverse complement strand
AGGGATGGCTTTTAATATCGACGTCTTGACTGATGTTACCTTGCAGGGTGAAAGCAAAGCTCAAGATAACGATACATTGCGCATCGCTCTTACGAAGGGGCGCGTAGAAAAGGATTTTATTCCACTCCTAGAAGCATGTGGTATTGACTGCGAGCCATTACATAATAAGGCGCGCAAGCTCATTATCTCTTTAGGTGATTCTATGGAGGTCATCCTTGCAAAGGGGCCAGATGTAACGACGTATTTGAAAAATGGCGTGGTTGATCTTGGCATCGTCGGTAGCGATGTGCTCGATGAACAAGACGATACAAGCTATGAAATGCTAGATTTACAAACGGGTAAATGCCAATTTATCTTGGCATCCTTAGCGGGTTATGATCCTAAAGAAGGTCGCCGTCAACGAATTGGTACAAAATATCCAACCGTTACGAAACAGTACTTTGGAGCTCAAGACGTGGAAATCATCAAAATTGAAGGCTCCGTTGAGCTAGCCCCACTTGTAGGACTAGCAGATGCTATCGTAGATATTACGGAAACGGGTACCACTTTGCGTGAAAATAACTTAGAAATCTTCGATTGGCTACAGCCCATATCTACACGCTTAGTAGCAAATCCATTAGCATTAAAACAAAAGAGAAATACCATTTTTAAGCTCATAGATCAGCTTTCAGAAGCAATTAATAAATAAGATGCAGAGTGAATCATATATTTCATATATTTAACTAGCAATACGGATAGCTCAAGTAGGAAGAAGGACGACAGATGAAAATATATAAGGAATCATTAGAGGCGATGCTTGCCATCGTACGGAATTACACACAGCAAACCACAGATATGGAGATTGAGCGTCGGGTGTACGATATCATTGCTGATGTCCGCACTAACGGTGATGCGGCGCTCAAAGCGTATTCTGAAAAATTTGACGGCGTTTCCATTGAAGATTTCAAGGTGCCTCAAGAGGAAATCGACGCAGCTTATGAGTCTTTATCTGATGATTTGAAAGCCGCATTATTAAAGGCAAAGGCAAACATTACAGAATTCCACAGCCGTGAAATCGAGCAAGGTTTTGTGGACATGGACACGCCAGGCATTATCCGCGGTCAAAAGGTCATTCCCTTGGCTCGCGTTGGCCTCTACGTTCCTGGAGGTACGGCTGCGTATCCTTCAACCATTATCATGACTGCTTTGCCCGCAAAGATCGCAGGGGTAAAAGAAATCGTCATGGTTACGCCACCTCAAAAGGATGGTATTAATCCTGCTGTATTAGGTGCCGCAAAGCTTGCCGGCGTTGATGCGGTATATCAAGTGGGCGGTGCCCAAGGTGTGGCGGCCCTTGCTTATGGTACGGAAATGATTCCAAAGGTAGATAAAATCGTAGGTCCTGGCAATATTTACGTGGCAACGGCAAAACGTCAAGTCTTTGGCCAAGTCGATATCGACATGATTGCGGGCCCAAGTGAAATTGGTATTATCGCCGATGAGAGCGCAAATTCAGTTCATCTCGCAGCAGATCTCTTATCCCAAGCGGAACATGACCCTCGTGCGCGCGCCATTATGGTGACTACTAGTGAAAGTTTAGCAAATGCCGTATCCGATGAGGTGGAACGTCAACTTAAATTGTTACCTCGTGAAAGCATCGCTCGTCCAGCCATTGAAAACAACAGTTATATTGCCATTATGGATAGCATTGAAGACATGTTCACGGTGATGAATGAAGTGGCTCCAGAGCATTTGGAAATCCAATTGCCAGATCCAATGAATTACATGAGCCTCGTTCAAAATGCAGGCTCCGTATTCCTCGGTGCTTATGCGTCTGAGCCGTTGGGCGATTATGTAGGTGGTACAAACCACGTATTGCCTACTAGTGGTACGGCGCGATTCTCGTCTCCGTTAGGCGTATATGACTTTGTGAAACGTACGTCTTTTACACAATTTACAAAAGAACGTTTAGAAGAAGTGGCAAAACACATTACTACATTGGCTCGTACGGAAGGTCTCGAAGCGCATGCTCGTGCCATCGAAGTACGATTTGAAAAATAGATTATAAAAAATATTAGAAAATAGATTTGGCATCTATATTTATATGTGTATTTAAAATATACAGTGAAAATATAGATTAGAAATATAGATTATAAAAATAGATTTGAAGTATAGAGGTCGCTATGATACGCACAGGCACGGTGCAACGCACCACTCAAGAAACAGATATTACAGTAGAAATTACCCTTGATGGGGTGCAAACGAGCTCCATCTCGACCGGAATAGGCTTTTTTGACCACATGTTGACGCTATTGGCGAAGCACGGCCGTTTTGGCCTTGTGGTAGAGGCAAAGGGCGATACATATGTGGATGCTCATCATACGGTTGAGGACGTTGGACTTGCATTAGGTCAGGCCTTAGTGAAAGCTCTTGGAGACAAGGCTGGTATCGAGCGCTATGGCGATGCGTGGGTTCCTATGGATGAAGCATTGACACAAGTTGTAATCGATTTGAGCGGTCGTCCATACCTCGTATTCCAAGGGGAATGGAGTACGCCGGTTTTAGGTGGCAACTTTGAAACAGAGCTAGTGGAGGACTTCTTCCAAGCTCTTGCGATGAGCGCTGCTATGAATTTGCATGTGCGCAATTTATATGGTCGCAATACACATCACATTATTGAAAGTATGTTTAAGGCAACGGGCCGTGCGTTGCGCAAAGCAGTTACTATTAACCCAGATATTCAAGGCGTAAATTCTACAAAGGGCGTTATTTAATATAGTCATTTAATAAAGGAGAACCTATGATTTTTCCAGCTATAGATTTACAAGATGGTCGAAGTGTTCGTCTCTATAAAGGTGACTTCGCACAGGAAACGGTCATCAATCCTGATCCAGTAAATCAAGCAAAACAATATGAAGCAACTAAGGTGGGGGCCTTACACCTTGTCGATTTAGATGGTGCCAAGGCGGGCAAGCCTGTAAATGTAGATATTGTAAAAGCAGTGCGTGCAGCTTTTACAGGTATTCTGGAAATTGGAGGCGGCATCCGAGATAAAGAGGCGGTTGACCTCTATTTAGGCTTGGGCGTAGACCGCGTTATCTTAGGCTCTGTAGCGCTTAAAAATCCGGAACTTACAAAGCAGGTTATCGCGGAATACGGTGCGGAGCGCATCGTTATCGGTGTAGATGGAAAAAATGGCAAGGTTGCCGCTGAAGGTTGGCTCGACCAATCCGACGTGCCGATGACCGATTTAATCGGTGCCATGGTTGAAGGTGGGGCAAAGTATTTCATCGTTACCGATGTAGACCGAGACGGTACGATGCAGGGTGCCAATGAAGAGTTACTTGGTAATTTGCAAAAAGAATTTCCTACAGCACGCATCGTTGCCTCTGGGGGCGTTCGCAATTTGGCAGATATTAAATCCCTTGAACAAAAAGGTGTTAAGGATAGTATCGTGGGTAAGGCTCTGTACGAGGGCACGATTACACTAGAGGAAATCACCGAGTACAATCAGCAGAAATAATAGAAATGACTGTGATGCTCTCAAATTAATTATTGACCTCAACCAATGGAATATATTGAGTGACACTCGATGGAAAGGAGCTTTATGTTAGCGAAACGGATTATCCCTTGTCTTGATGTAGATGATGGGCGGGTAAAAAAAGGGGTTAACTTTGTTAATCTCGTAGACGTAGGCAGTCCAGTAGATATTGCGGCCTCCTATGAGCAGCAACAAGCTGATGAGCTCGTATTTTTAGACATTACGGCCACCGTTGATGCGCGGACTACTATGCGCGATGTGGTACAAGAAATCTCCACACAAGTATTTATGCCACTCACCGTGGGTGGCGGCATCAAGAGTGTTGAAGATATGACAGCTTTGTTGAAAGCTGGTGCGGACAAGGTATCTTTGAACTCCGCGGCTCTCGCTAACCCTGAGCTCATCACAGAAGGAGCTCAAAAGTTTGGCAATCAATGTATGGTTGTAGCCATCGACGTGAAAACCGATGAAGAAACTGGTGAATGGTATGCTTACACTCATGGCGGTCGTAAGCGTACAGAGTGGAAAGCTCTCGACTGGGCTAAAGAGGCCGTAGTTCGTGGAGCAGGGGAGTTGCTAGTGACAAGTATGGACAAAGATGGCACAAAATCCGGCTTTGATATTGAACTATATAAGGCTCTAGAGTCCGTCGTAAATGTACCTATTATCGCCTCTGGAGGGGCAGGTAAGGTTGAGGATTTTGTAGATCTCTTTAAGCAAACTAGCGTTACCGGTGCACTGGCGGCATCTATATTCCACTTCGGAGAAGTTAAAATTCCTGAACTTAAACAAGAACTACGAGCTCACGGAATTACGGTACGCTAAAACAGATTTAAAAAAATTATTATCTCTCGCAAGTTCTTTACTAGTCTATATGTTCAGAGTTAGTTAAATAGTTTGTTTATAGATAAATAGAAAATAGAAATAGCAATAGATAGAGATACAAGCTAATATAGGATAACAGATTGGTGATTACTTTTAATAAAGGATAGAATATGAAACCGGATTTTGAAAAAGGAAATGGCTTGTTGCCGACGGTTGTGCAGGATGCGGAGACTAAAAATGTCCTCATGGTGGCGTGGATGAACGAAGAAAGCTTTCACAAGACACTAGAAACAAAGGAAACGTGGTTTTGGTCTCGATCTCGTGAGGAGTTATGGCATAAGGGTAGCACCAGCGGCAATGTGCAACATGTGGTGAGTATGGCCCTAGATTGTGATGGCGACACCTTGCTCATTCAAGTTAAGCCTGAAGGTCCTGCCTGTCATACCGGGCGTACAAGCTGTTTCTTTAATGAAGTAGAGTCATAGTATTCGATAAGATAAGCACAATGGCAATGAATAAGAGAAGTATAATAGAATGCATATTATAAGAGGTATAACGGAGTAAATTATGGCACAGCAAACACTGAACGAATTATACGAAATTATTAAAAATCGCAAGGCACAGCCAAAGGAAGGTTCTTATACGAATTATTTATTCGACAAAGGACTTGATAAAATCTTGAAAAAAGTTGGTGAAGAGGCTACAGAGGTAGTAATCGCCGCAAAAAATGATGATCCTCAAGAGCTGATTTACGAGACGGCAGATGTGTTATATCACTTGCTTGTGTTATTAGTAGAGAAAAATATTCCATACGAAGCCATTGAAGCTGAGCTAGCGAGCCGCGAAGGGGTCGTTAGCAAGACTACGGAGCGCCCAGAAATTACAAATTTATAATGTATATCCTATTATGAGCTCAGACATATGAGCTCTGGTGGAGTTCATATGTGTTTTTTATGTGTTATATGAGTTATATGCGTTATATGCGTTAAGGAATAGATAGAAAGGATAGCCTATGAAAGAGATAATTCGCACATTGAAACCTTATATACCTGAGGAGCCGGCTGAAGCGGTGAAAGAGCGCCTTGGTATCGACAGATTGGTGCGCTTGTCGGCAAATGAAAATCCATACGGCACATCGCCATTGGTACGGGAGGCTATCCTTAGTTATGTAACACATAATGATGCCAACTACTATCCGGATGGTAATGCTACCGATTTGCGCATGAAATTAGCGAATTACTGGCAGGTGCAACCTGAGCAACTCGTCATCGGCGTAGGTCTAGATGAGGTGATCGCCATGGTCAATAAAACATTGATTACCGCTGGTGACTCTATCGTAGTAAGCGTGCCAGCCTTTTCGGAATATGCCTTGAATGGCCTCGTGGAAGGCGCTGAGATTCGCGAGGTGCCAGCTGATTTTGAAACGGGGCAGTATGATTTTTCTGCTCTCGTGAAAGCTATAGATGAAACGACACGCGTCGTGTGGATCTGTAATCCTAATAATCCAACGGGTACCTATGAGTCTGTTGAAGATATCCGCAAATTTGTAGCAGCTATACCAAAGGAAACCTTAGTCATCGTAGACGAGGCTTATATCGATTTTGTCACTTCCGTAGCAGTTCCTACGGCACGTGCGCTCTTGGATGAGTTCCCTAATGTAGCTATCATGCGTACCTTCTCGAAAGCCTATGGCCTTGCCAATTACCGTGTAGGTTACATGATGACACCTTTAGAATTGGCAAATTATATGCAAACCATTCGCTTGCCGTACAATTTGAATACCTTATCTCAAGTGGCTGCAGAAGCCGCTTTCGGTGATCAAGAATTTGTGGCGAGAACGGTCTCTCAAAATGCAGAGGAACGGGAAAAATGGGAAAGCCTCTTTGATGAACTAGGTATTCACTACTATAAAAGCGAAGCAAATTTTATTTTCTTTGCATCGCCTGATGCGGAAGGCCTTGCAGATGCTTGGCTTAAATCAGGTTACCAAGTGCGCCGAGGTCAACGAGAAGGATGGTTACGCCTTACAATTCCAATGCCTCAAGATGGGGATATTATGCGCAGGATATTAAGAGATTTCATGAATTAATTTGTACAGAATAACGTATAATTTGTAATATGTTTTACTTTATCTTATCGTGTTTTACCCTATAGACTGGAGTTTATTATGATTGCCATTATAGATTATGATGCAGGGAATACCTTCAATGTCCAGAAAGCCTTAGCTTATATTGGTCTTGAGGCAGTGCTAACGGCAGATCCTGAGACCATACTAAATGCTGATGGCGTTCTCTTGCCAGGTGTAGGCGCATATGCGCCGGCGATGGCAGTTCTAAAAGAGCATGGTTTAGTTGATGTCATTCATGAGGTAGTAAAACGGGATATACCTTTATTAGGTATTTGTTTAGGCATGCAACTTTTATTTGAAGAATCTGAAGAATACGGCCCAACGCCCGGTTTAGGCCTTATTCCCGGTAAGGTAAAAGAAATTCCTCGCAACCTTGGCCTTAGCGTGCCTCATATGGGTTGGAATAAAAATGTAGTACACCAGCCTCATAGTGCTTTTAGCAATGTAGATGATCAATATACATATTTCGTTCATTCCTATTATGTGGATACAGATCCTGAATATATCATATCTACTGCAAATTATGGTATCGATGTACCTGGCATTGTAGAACGAGGTAGAGTATATGGAATGCAATTCCATCCTGAAAAAAGCGGTGTCGTAGGTCTAAATTTGTTACGTACATTTGGGACTATTACAAAAACTTATAGAACAGCAGGAGAATAGGGATATAGCTATCTTTCATTACAGATAGGAATAAGTCATTCAGTAACCAATATATCTAGGATAATAACGGCATCTCATAGGTAGAGAATGCCGTTATTATGCTTTATAGTTATACTTAACTTTCAAAATGAGAAATTAATAATTGACACCTTGTTGATTAGTTATACAATAATGTTGTAAGTACTAACATTTTAGGAAGCCATTGTGGCATGGATACATAAGTTTTATCAGTAATATTCATATACTCCATGTCACGTGATTATTGGAGGTGTTTATATGGTTATGAATGGTATTTACTTAGTTATTGCCTCCGCGTGTATTCTAATTTTAGCGTACCGCTTTTATGGGGCTTTTATAGCGGCTAAGGTACTGACATTGGATCAATATCGCCCAACGCCAGCTATGGTTCACAATGATGGTCACGATTACGTGCCAACCAACAAATGGGTAACCTTTGGTCATCACTTTGCAGCAATTGCTGGTGCAGGCCCACTTGTAGGTCCTGTTATCGCAGCCCAGTTCGGCTATTTACCTGGTGCCTTATGGATTCTCATTGGCTCCGTATTAGCCGGTGCTGTGCATGATATGGTTATCTTGTTTGCTTCTGTTCGTTATGATGGTAAATCGATTGCGGATATTGCTCGCGAAGAAATCAGTAAACTAGCTGGTTTCGGTGCTATGCTTGCTACCTTATTCCTATTGATCATTACCCTCGCTGGTATGGCCGTAGTAGTAGCTAACGCATTGCATAACTCTCCTTGGGGATTCTTCTCCGTATTTGCTACCATTCCAATCGCTATTTTTATTGGTATTTATTTGAAATGGTTGCGTCCTGGTAAAATCCAAGAGGCGACTATTATTGGTGTAGCCTTAATCTTCGCAGCTATCGTCTATGGTCCAAATATAGCGGCTAGCGAATATGCATCTTGGTTCACATACGACTTGCAAACCATTGAAATTATGCTTGCTGTGTATGGTTTCTTTGCAGCTGCATTACCAGTATGGTTGTTACTTGCTCCTCGTGACTATTTGTCTACATACCTTAAAATCGGTACAATCGGCGCATTGGCACTTGGTATTATCATCGTAATGCCTGAAATTCAGATGCCGGCTATTACTCCTTATATCTATGGCGGCGGTCCTGTATTGAAAGGTTCCGTATTCCCTTACATCTTCATTACTATCGCATGTGGTGCGTTATCTGGCTTCCATACTGTTATTGCTACAGGTACAACACCTAAAATGCTTACTAATGAACGAGAAATTTTACCTATCGGTTATGGTGCGATGTTAACAGAAGGCTTCATCGCTATGATGGCGTTGATCGCAGCTACTGCATTGCATCCAGACGATTACTTTGCAATTAACTCCACAGTTGAATCCTTCAAAGCGTTAGGCCTTCAAGTGCATGAATTGCCAGCATTGTCTGCAATGGTTGGGGAAGACTTGATGCACCGTCCTGGTGGCGCCGTATCCTTAGCAGTAGGTATGGCTCATATCTTTTCCAGATTGCCTAACATGGATCACTTAATGGGGTACTGGTATCACTTCTGTATCATGTTCGAAGCCTTGTTCATCATGACTTTGATCGATGCTGGTACTCGTGTAGGTCGTTACTTACTTCAAGAATTATTAGGTCATTTCCATCCTAAATTCAACGACCAACATTGGACTCCTGGCGTATATGGTTGTGCAGCTTTGATTTGTATCTTATGGGGATACTTAGTTCTACAAGGTAACATCGGTATTATCTGGCCACTATTCGGCGTATCTAACCAATTATTAGGTACTATGACATTGGCTGTAGGTACTACCGTTATTATGCGACTTGGCCGCAAACGCTATGCATGGGTTACAGGTATTCCATGTATCCTAATGGCTATCGTTGCTATTGCAGCAGATTTTGAAAATGTATTTAACAGCTATATCCCTGCTGGTAAATGGATTTTAGTAGCATTTAGTGCGGCTATGTTCCTCATGATTCTTATCGTATTAGTTGAAGCGGTTCGCAGCTGGATTCGCTTGTCCAATATTCCTCAAGATTATCGGACACAAGAAGAAGTTGAAGCTGAAAGCCTTGTAAAATACGGTAAAGAAGTAAAAGCATAATATTGATTATTGCAATATATAAAGTGCACTTACATTTGTGAGTGCACTTTTAATCTATAAATTTTCTGCTTTTTTATAAAATAGTTAGGTAATGGCGCCTTGCATGCAGAGTTTTCTGTGAGCAAGGCGCTTTTTGTATGGAAAAGAGTTTCTTATGGTCAATATGATTGATACAGGCAACATCACATGGGTATTGTTATGTGTCTGTATATCTTGTGATGGACATAGCACAAAATACACTGCAAACAAGCGAAGTAGGGGATGGTAAAATCTTTGTGTACGATGTAGAATACGCTATGCGTATACGAACAGGTACAAGAGGCACCAAATCCGTAACAGACGACGAAGCATAAAACTTGCATTTTGAACATGTTATAATAGGGCTATGAAACATTATACACGTTCTTATTGGACAAAATATAAACAATTGTATAAGAAAGGCCTAAAAGGCATTGCTGCCTTTCTTGCCATTGGAGCGATTATAGTCTTTGTACTAGCAACCATTGCTAGTCGTGGAATGGGCGTTATTTTTAATGAGGTTATGGCTCGACAAACTATGATGCGTGGCACGGTTACTGTTGAAAGTTTATCTGCTACACCGTGGGGAACTTTGACTTTTACAGGCCTTGTTTGGAAGGACCCAGAAGGGCATGAGTTGCTCAATGCACCGAGCGGGAAGGTCCGCGTTAATATGTGGGATGTGGTGACACGTAATTTTAAGTCCTCTGCTATCGAGGGCATTGAATTAGATGATGCGGTTATAGTCATTGATTTAGACGATAATAATCGGTTAGATTTCGCGCCCATATCTCCAGATGTACATAAACCAATTAACGAGATAGAGCCCCGTCCCAAAGCACCTAGAAAGACTACACAAGAACGGCAAGAGGAACTAGGTAAGAAAGTACGTAATTTCAATTGGGCGGGCCAATATTTAGATTTGAAGATTAGGCTTAGAAACAGTCAGTTAGAGGTCTTTAACAGAAATCGTCATTATGTGATAAAGGATGTAAACGCTAGAATTGATCTTGATAGTAAGAGGGCCATTCGCATCGATATGGAGACGGGCAAATTTGGAGGCACCGCCATAGGAGATGGTTTCGTTTTGAAAGGTCGCATAGACTTAAAAGATGTTTTAAAGCATCGCATGCCTCAACTGGATTTACAGTTTGATGTAAAAGGGGTGGATCCGTCATCTCTTGGGTTTGGCGAGAATATTCATGATGCCATGACCTTGCTTACAAAGGTAACAGGTGATTTTAATCGTCCTTTTGCTAAAGGTCGGGTAACGATGCCTATTTTGCGAATTCCTGCGCTCACCTTTGATAATGTGGTGGGAGATGTGACGTACCAAGATGGTATTCTGAATTTTGAAAACGTTAGTGCTAATGTATACAGTGGTAAATTGGAGGCTAAAGGTGTATATAATTTGGACACTCGCGCCTATACAATTACTGGCGTAGCGAAGGATCTAGATAGTAGTGTGGCCCTTAAAGCACCAGAATTTCTCGTGCCTGTATCGGCAAATTTGAACTTTAAAAGTGAAGGCCAACCTCGAGACATGGAGGTATGGGGAAACTTCTGGTCTGGTGAAGGGCACTATATGCTGATTCCGATTCAAAGCATTACGGGCAACTTTCACAATAAAGGGCGTCATTTATCCTTTAGTGATGTGAAAGTAAATACGAAAATCACTACTATCACTACGGATGCTCTGCGTATCGATGATGGACAGCTCACGATGGGGCCGCTTAATATTACGTCCCATGGGGGCAGTAATTTTATTCTATATGATGAGTCATTTGACGAAATTGATGCGCATATGGCTCGAATTAAAGATGGTATGAAACAAGCTAAAGAGAATAGTAAAAGTGCTTCTGAATCAGCAAAGGGCATCGATATGTCTGAGTTCACATCGCCGGACATGAAAGAATCGATAAAAGACCTGAAGCGGAGTATAGACTCGGCAAAAGATAGCTTAGATAATCTGTCAAAAGGCATCAAGCAATAAAAGACATTTAGTAATAAAATACATTGAGAAGTAAAAAGCAACAAGAAATAATAACGTATCAAAAATAATAAAGTATTAAAAATAATAAAAAGATGGCAATTCATCAGCGTGATGAGTTGCCATCTTTAAGTTATAAGGTATTAAACTGAATTTAGCTATACGCAAGATTTTATTATCTGTTTAATCCGTTAGAGCGTACGTATTCGGTATTCTCTGTGTCTTTGGTATCTGTTTTTGTATTAGTTCGTTTTACCGTAATAAGAGGTTTCTTTTCTTTGGTTTCCTCTTCTTCGTATGGAATTACTTTATCTCCTTGATCCGGTAAGAATGTTTCGATACCGTTTCGTTTGCCTTTTTGCGTGTTAGCGTCAGCAGCCAATTGACTTTGTTGTGGAACGATATAAATTTCGTCTTTATTGATGGTTACATCATTTAACAAGAGTTTGAATGCGTTCGGACTTACATACAGAATTCCATCTACCATACGTGCTGCAGGTAGTAAAGATTCGGATGTATCGAGGTTGATGATTTGTAATTTACCCTTGCGCACGACTTGTTTAGAGTCCGGTTGTACCGCTAATGTAGCAATGTTCATGTCGATCAATGCTGTTTTAGTAGGTGCATCCCAAGACACTTTGTAACCTAATGCTTCTGATACTTGACGTAAAGCTACGAGTGGCTGACCGTCAACATAGATGACATTTGGCTTTTTATCGATTGGCTCCAATAATAGGCCATCTACATTGATGTAATGCTGTGTTGTCACAGATGCAGGTCTTTTTAAACTCTGCATCGGTGCAGGTGTATCCATACCGACTGCTGCCTGTGCAGGCTGTACCACTCCGCTTGTGAAAGCTAGCGCCCCTAAGGCTATACCGGATAAAATAAGTTGTTTTAATTTCATGGTAACCTCCATTGTGTGTAAAATGTCACGATAAATCATAATGGATACTGTAACATGGATATATGAATATTATATTATGAATTTTAATTTTATAAAACTAATAAAGGAGGAGGGTTAAATAGTGGTCACATTAATGCAGATAAAGTTGGGTTGCAATCGGACACAACTATTTACCAACAAGGTCAAGTTGTAGGGCGTGATGCTGTAGAATTACAAGCAAAAGAGAATGTCACTGTTAACAATTCTATTGAACATTTAACAAACCAAGATGTTTTACATAAAACAGCAGGTATTGCTGTAACTGGTGATACAGGCGTTATGATTGTCTCTGCTGGCAATGATGTAAACCTAGGTGGTGCAACTATCGAAGCATTGGGTAAAGAAGGTGCTATTACTATTACAGCTGGACGTAATATTAATAGTACTACAGATACTCTTACAGCAAAAAAAGATATGACTCAAGATGGGGATAATTATTTACGAACCTATCGTCAAACTGAGTTGGGAACGACAATAGAAGCTGGTGGAGATATATCTATTGGTGCTAAACATGATATTAAGGCACGTAATTTGACCGTTAGCAGTGATACTGGGGCGGTAAAAGTAATTGGTGAACATGATGTATCCATTGAAAATGGCTATAGTGAATCTAAGGATGCATTTGCTTTAAAGTATAAAGAAAAAGGTCTTCTTAATAAAAAAGAAACTAAGATCAAAACGAATGATGAATCTACAAATGCATTAATGAGTACACTTAGTGGTCATACTGTAGTGGTGGGTGCTAATAATGATGTGACACTTACATCTTCTAATATAGTGAGTACCGCAGGAACAACTGTATTAGCAGGTCATAATGTAATAACCGATGCCGCAGCAGAACATACACTAAGTACAGCGTCTAAAGATGTAAAAAAAATCTGGTATTATGGGTGCTGGCATGGGTATCATGATTGGTAAAAAGCAATCTAAAGATAACTACTATATTGATGAAACAACTCATAAAGCCACTACTTTAGGCTCTACCGATGGTGAGGTTACTGTACAAGCTGGTGATACAGTTCACTTGACTACTACAGATATTATAGCGGATAAAGGAATTAGACTTAGTGGACAAGATATAGTATTAGATGGCAAGGAAGATCATTACCTTTCTAAAGAAAGTCATGAATATAAGTCTTCTGGCCTTACGGTTAGTCTTGGAGGCTCTGTTGCGAATGCTATTAATACAGCTTATGGGCTACAACAAAAAGCTAAAGGCCGTGAAGATAAACGTTTAGCTGCACTAGAATATATGGAAGCCGGTAAAGAGCTTAAAACAGCAGCTGCGAACATTCATGATTACACAAGCTATACTGTTGGTTCTGTGTTAAAGAAGGGAACTGAATTAAAAGAGCTAGGACAAGCCCAACTAACATCTGCACAAGAGCTGAAAAATGCTTCTCTTATGAATCGATATGCGAATACAGCAACAGCAAATGTTGCTGATTATAAAACTAAAGTAGGCGAAGCCAATATAAGTAAAGGGAATGCAGAATTAGCTAATTTAGAAAATGATAAAGCTGGATATAAAGCTAAGAAACGTGCTAAAGCAGATAATCTTGTAAATATTCGTGTAAGTATTGGCTCTAGTAGTAGTCGAAGTGAGTCCTCTTATGAAGCAGATACATTTGATGGGGGCTCTATTGAAAGTAATGGAGAGATTACTATTGAGGCTAATAGTGCAGATTCTATCAAGGGAAATATTAAAGCTGTTGGTGAAACAATTTCCGGTAAAACAGTTAAATTACTGGCTTCTAATGATGTATCTTTGCAAGCGGCAACAAATACAAGTGAAAAGCTTGAAAACGCTAAGAGTAAAGGTTGGTCTGTTGGGGCTAATATCAGTGTTACTGGCGGCGGCATACTAGGTTTTGATGCAAGTGCTAATGCGGCAAAACAAAAGAGTAATACAAAGGTAACAACACATACTGGCACTACTGTTGTAGGCTCGGATGCTGTTGCTATTATATCTGGAAAGGACACCCATATCAGTGGTTCCAAGGTAATTGGTAAATCTGTAACAGCAGACGTAGGTGGGAACCTTTCTATTGAAAGTTTACAAGATATAAAGACATATGTAGGTGAAAGCTCTAATAAAGGGTTTAGTGTATCTACAAATGCGGGTTCTCTAAGTAATGTATCTATGAGCTCAAGCAATGGTAAAATGGAAAGTGATTATGCAAGTGTTACTGATCAAGCGGGTATATATGCAGGTAACGGTGGATTTGTAATTAACACGGCTGAAAAAACATCATTAACAGGGGCTGTTATAGATAGTGCAGCAGACTCTAATAAAAATAAATTATCCACTAAATCATTGGATGTTAAAGATGTTGAAAATACGGCAGAATATACGTCTCGTAATTTAGGTATGAGTTATAATCACGTAGGTAATTTTAAGAATCTTAGTAAAGCAGGAAAAGATGCTGTGTGGAACACATTGGGCACATTACCTAATCTGTTACCAGATTCTAGTAAATCTAGTTCTTCCACTACAAAATCTGCTATTTCAAATGGTACAATAGAAGTACGAGACGCTAACTTTAATATGCAAACACTGTCTCGAGATACAAATACTAGTTTAAATAAGCTTGATGAAATCTTTGATAAAAAGAAAATTGAAGAACGTCAAGAATTATCTAAGGTATTTGCAAAAGAAGCCTTTGGTCAATTACATAATTGGAATCCGACCTCAAAAGAAGGTAAAGCGGCAAAAGCAATAGCCCATGGTGTAGTGGCGGAAATATCTGCTCGTATGGCAGGAAATAAACCGGGTAGTGGTTTTTATGTGGGTGCCACCAATGAGGCATTAATTGGAGAAATTCAAAAAATTGCTAAAGAAAAACCTGATGTAGCTCAAACATTAAGTGCTTTACTCGGTGCTGCTGTAAATGGTAGCTTAGGCTATTCCTCTGTAACAGGTGCAGCTGAAGCACAATATGGGACTAAATGGAATCAATATTTAACAACAAATCCAGATACAATATATTTGGCAAAAAAATATTTAAAGAAAAAGAACGGAGAAAGTTTAAGTGAGAGTGAAGTAATATTCCTTTTGGGGGTTTTAAGGAATATAGCTGAAAAAGATAGTGATAAAGCTAAATCCTGGAAGATAATGTCAGAATCATATTGGGATTTATCTCATTGGGAGGATTTTCTTATTTCATATGGCAATTTATCCTATCAAAGTATCTCTGACTTTGAACATCATTATAGTTTATTGAAGAATGAGAAAATTAGACTACAAAAAGAGTTAGTCAAACAAGGATATGAGTTTACTGATGTTGTAACGGCTAAAGATATTTATGTTGATGAAGATAGAAGAGCCTTGGATGAAGCAATAAGATTAGAGAAGGAAAAGGCTATTGATGTTAATAAAGAAAGAGATGTTAATAAACGTCAGAATATAATTCACTACACAGCAAAGGAAGCTGGTATGGCTTTTGAACGTAATGTACTTAAATCTGAATTCCCTGTGTTAACAGTTTTTTTTGAAAAAATGAGAACTGGGAATGGCAGTATGGAAAAGTATAACTCGAAAAGTATTTTAGCAAAAACAATTGCTCAGTCTAAAGGCATTAATGATATTTTAGTTTCTTTGCGTGATGAGGATTTTGATAAGGATACAAATAGTGTTTTAAAACGTATTGATATTAATTTTGCTAAGACTGAGAAGGGTGGCGGATGGTCCGATTTAGGTGCGTCGGTAGGAAGAATGGCTATTAGATTAAAGGTTATAAGGCATGGTGATTATTATGATGTCAGACTTTTAGGTTTCGATAGGTCTAATTATGAATATAAAGAAGATGCTAGTGATATAAGTAATAAGTGGATTAGATGGGCCAATAATTTCTTTTATGATTTACAACAACAAGGTTTAATTACTCCGTTTTCTTTTGAGGTAACTTCTAATTTTTACTTCAATAAGGCTACTGGAAAGGTATATACTAAATGATAATACTAAAATCTTTACTGAAGAGGGTGGGTTATTTTGTAATTATATTTATTAGTATTGTAGCTATATATATAATGACCTATGCTGCGTCTACAACAACTTTTTTAGCTTCTTCTAATTATGATTCTGCTCTCGGTAGGGATGCTGGTTATCTTGATGATATGGATTATGATTTACGTGTTCCAGGCGAAATACTGACTGTTGAAGTTTATAATGACTATGAAATTGCGTGTTTAACATCCTTTGGTGGCATTTTTGTGAATGGTAATGAAGGACGTATTCGATATCTTGTTGAGATCGATGATAGAGCATCTCTTTTAAAAGAAATTGCTTCTTATAAAGACAAAGCAAAGGAGCGACAGGTTGTAGTGCTTGAGGACAATCAATTGTTAAGTGATAAAGAGAAAAAACTCTATCAAAAGTTACTTGATAGAGTTGATAAGCGTCTTCCTACTTATGTAGATGTAAATCGAGAGCCCAAATGGCTTCAAGTACTAAGAAATATAACAGGAATTGATAAAAGCTTAATGTAATGGTTTCCTATATATAGTCGGTTGATGATAATTTAGGCTACGATTTGGAAAGAGGTAGATAAGTGACATCTCAAGATTTGATTATAATATTGGGGGGGATAGCTTTACTTCCTGATTTAGTCTCTGAGTTAAAATCTGGGTTTGTATTTTTTTATTGATTATAGTTTGTATGGGAATTTCTTTGGTTGAAATGTACTTTATGCTTAAAAATGATGAGTTTGAAAGTGATAAAGTAGAGATGTATCAGTCTAATATTAAAGTAGGCGTATATGTTTGGTTGTTTTTAGTCGCTTTATATATTTTTTTATATGTTTTGACCTATTATTAGATATTCTGACCGTACATATAGCAGGATCTATTGATTAACGTATAATGCTAATATAAGGTATATGAATCTAAAAAAGGACGCTATAGTCTAATCTTCAGTGAGCGGTATTACTGAATGGGTTGGAGCCATAGTGTCCTTTTAGTTTTTATGGATTTGATGTTTGAGAGCATGTTATTAGATGCATTAGTTGCTACTAACAGTTTAACTAGACCTGAGGGAGGACTTTTTTAGCACTACGTATGATATAATTTATTTGTATTGAATGATTACGCAGAATTTATATTTAATAGAAAGAGGTTCCTTATGGCATCCGGCAGATCTGAAAAAGAGTTACAAGGCGTAACGATGTTAGGTCACAAGACCGATTATCCTACTGATTATGCGCCACAGGTGTTAGAGGCGTTTGATAATAAACACCCTGACAATGATTATTTCGTTAAGTTTAACTGTCCTGAGTTCACTAGCTTGTGTCCTATGACAGGGCAACCAGACTTTGCCACAATCTATATTTCTTATGTGCCAGATAAGAAAATGGTAGAGTCCAAGTCTTTGAAGTTATATCTGTTTAGTTTCCGCAATCACGGGGACTTTCACGAGGACTGCATCAACATCATCATGAAAGATCTTGTGAAGTTGATGGATCCTAAATATATCGAGGTTTGGGGCAAGTTTACGCCTCGTGGTGGTTTATCTATCGATCCATACGCAAACTATGGCAAGCCTGGTACCGAGTGGGAAAAGACTGCAAAAGAGCGCCTTCACTTCCACGACATGCAGCCAGAGCGCGTAGCATACCGTTAATATGGCATACGAATATTTAACAATGGTCACATCGTTTATAATGTTTTTTATGATCGGTGTGACCTTGTCTATACACCCTGCGTCGATTATGGTAGGGTCAAATACCTATATAGAATCACAAAGCAAATGGACTCGATGGAATGGCTATATTATTTTTGTGTTGCTCCTATTTGTTATGGACCTGTTCCTAACAAATGCTGTATATTTAGCCTTTTACGATATATACGGCAACCTTATGAACATAGGTCATCTTGATGTTGATTTTATGGATATTTTCTTTAGTGAAAGTTTCCAAGTCATTGTAGCTATCATGTTTTTGCTTGTGTTATTCCAAGTTTTGGGGCTTGTCGATGTAGCGCATGGTGAAAGAAATCTATCCTTTTACTACAGCCAAGTAGAGTCGGGCAAGGATCAGCCATCTTGGATGGAGCGATACATGGAAAGTGAGAAAGGCTCGCTGGGAGCAAGTATAATAGGACTCCTATACATGCTCTGGATGACCAAGAGGAGCATGTGGACATATATTGTCTGCGTTGTGTGGTTCAAGGTTTTAGCTATGCTAGTGAATGTACTAGTCTCACCCGTTATCAACCGCATTATGCATGAAAATAATGAGTTGTCTACGCATCTACTGCTAGATCCTTATATAATTTCCTATGTAGTAGCAGGCTTCCTGTGGGGGCATGTAGCGTTGCATCATGATTTTAGTAAACTATCTGGTTTGGCTAAGAGCGTTGTCATATCCTTAGTTCCTCGTCTAAGTGTATTGGTGGGAGCCGTTCTCTTTATTGCTTTGGCTCTAGCCATCATATTGGTGCCTATCACTTGGGATATCGTGGTGGACATTCTTACAAGTAAATAGATGAACCTAGTTATTTCCTGTATTTTTAGGGTTTTAAAAGCTATTCTCATTCTCTTGACAATGGATTAATACAGATGATAGAGTATGGTTGTATTAATTAGAATACATAAACGGTTATACCCCGTGTATGGTGAATAACAAGGTGCAATATAATATCGTCCTTGGGATGTTCCTAAGGGCGATTTTTATCATCTATCGCTAGAGGGAGAATTAGATGAGTATAGTAACAAACCAAACAACTGAACTTATCGGTAAAACGCCGGTATATCAATTACAGCATACTAATATTTATGTAAAACTTGAAAAATATAATGTAGGTGGCTCTGTGAAAGACCGTGCCGTACTTGGCATGTTGCAGGCTGCAAAAGAGCAGGGTCGCATTCACGAAGATAGTATTATCGTAGAAGCGACGAGTGGCAATACGGGTATTGCTCTTGCCATGGTGGGCGCTATTCTACATATTAAAACAGTGATCATCATGCCTGAAAGTATGAGTAAAGAACGCCGTGAGCTTATTAAGGCGTATGGGGCACAACTCATCTTAACTCCAAAAGAAACAGGTATGAAGGGGGCTCTTGAGCGGGCAAATGAAATTTTAGTGAAGTATCCAAATGCTTTCACCTTGGGCCAATTCGTAAATCCTGAAAACCCAGATATGCATTACCGTACAACGGGTGCTGAAATCGTAGAACAAGTGCCGAACGTCGATGTATTTGTAGCGGGTATCGGCACGGGTGGTACTTTCACAGGTGTTACAAGACGATTGAAAGAACATAATCCTAATCTAAAAGCCATTGCTGTAGAGCCAGCGGGATCTCCTGCTATTACCGAAAGCAAGGGCGGTCCTCATAAAATTCAAGGCATTGGGGCTGGTTTCATTCCTGAAAACTTTGACCAAAGCTTGATGGACGGCGTACAAACTGTCAGTGATGAAGAAGCCTTTAGTGAGGTGCAAACCTTTATGCGTGAAAGTGGTATCTCTATTGGTCTTTCCGCAGGGGCGGCCATTGTAGCGGCAAAACGCATTGCTCGTGAATTACCTAAGGCGAATATCGTTGTTATTGCACCTGATGGAGTAGAGAAATATTTATCCCTTTTGGACTTCGGCAATAATGAATACGTTAAATAATAGATTTTAGATAGATAAAATACGAGATTTTGAATGAT
>OKBT01000073.1_pt1 | contig 30579 bp, 13 predicted proteins | sample 1609811 | NCBI WGS metagenome assembly OKBT01 (sample SAMN04436591, study PRJEB24849) | human gut metagenome | biome: human gut; feature: NICU; material: stool | host: Homo sapiens | place: USA: Saint Louis, MO | collected 2009-11-05 | reverse complement strand
TTTTTGGGTATATATTATTCTACGTATATGCATGACCTTTTCTGAGAATTTTTTAATAGCTAGAAAAGCCGATCACTTATATTCGTTTTTAAATGAAAAGAATATTCGGCCTTTAAATAAAGATATATACCAAAGTATTATTAGAAATATAAAGGCCTTAATACTTCATAAAATTGGTGGTGTTACTGTTTTTGGAACATCAAATATTATTTTATCAAAATTTGTAGGTTTAAGTGCTGTTGCGTTATATACGAATTATTATTTGATTATTAATGGTATCGATAAGTTGTCTGATCAGGTATTTAATGCACTAAAGGCATCTGTAGGAAATTTGAATGAGTCTCATGATGATGCTCATAAATTAGTCATTTTCAAGAGATTAGAATTTATGACAGCCTATTTGGCTTGTTTTATCTGTAGTAACTTGTACCTTTTGTTAAATCCATTTATTACCATCTGGCTAGGAAGTAGCTATCGTTTTGATGAAAGTATAGTGCTTTGGATGGTTATCAACTTCTATCTAATGTTTATGCGTAAAGGCGTCTTAGTATTTAAAGATGCTATGGGGCTCTTTTGGCAAAATCGATATATGTCCTTAATAGAGGCCTTAATAAATTTAGGATCTTCCATTGTTTTGGTTCAATATTTTGATGTTTGGGGCGTGTTATTGGCTATGTTTATTAGTACGATTTGTATGCCTTTTATAGTTGAACCATATGTTTTGTTTAAATACGGATTACGTTGGTCTTTGGTTAGTTATTTTAAACTTTATTTCCGTTATACTCTAATTACATTTATATTAGTTTATTTCAGTAAATTCTTATCACAGTTTATTGCTTTGGATAGTGGCTGGTTTGGGCTTTTACTGGGGGTTGTATGTAATAGCATCTTTATAATAGTGGCATGGGGAATATTATTTATTAGAAGTAAAGAATTAAGGTTTTATCTTGATTTAATAAAAAGTAGGCTATAAGAAGGGGATAATAATGAGAATAACTGTAACTGGTGGGGCTGGGTTTATTGGCTCTCATTTAGTTGATCGTTTAATAGAGGATGGTCATACTGTACAGGTTATTGATAACTTATATACAGGAAACAAAGAATTTGTTCATTCGAAAGCACAATTCGTAGAATTGGATATTAGAGACCCAAAGTTATACTCTGTCTTAGAAGAATTTCGTCCAGACTATATATTTCATGAGGCTGCACAAACTGAAGTTTCCACATCTATGAGTGATCCAATGTTAGATTGTGATATTAATTTGATGGGGTTAATCAATTTACTTAATGCAGCAGTAAAACTAGATGTTAAAAAGTTTTTGATGCCATCTTCTGCAGCGGTTTATGGTAATTTAGATACATTACCACTAAATGAGGAAATGATTGGAAATCCGTCTTCATTTTATGGATTAACAAAGTTAACTACAGAACATTATCTTCGTATTTATCATGAAGCTTTTGGATTACCATATATATGTTATCGCTATTCTAATGTGTTTGGTCCACGACAAGGTAATGGTGGAGAGGGGGGCGTTATTAGTATTTTTGCTAAAGCGATTGTACAAGGCTCTCCTATTATTATTTACGGTGATGGAAAACAAACAAGGGACTTTATATATGTGGATGATGTAGTTGAAGCTAATATTTTAGGTATGCAACACCAGGTTACAGGTATTTATAATGTAAGTACTGGCATCTCAAGTTCCGTCAATTTGTTAGTGGATGAGTTTAGAAATATTAGCGGTAAAGATATAGAGGTAGTTTATGATAAGCCTAGATTAGGCGATATTAGAGATTCTGTTTTGGCAACTGATAAATCAGAAAAAGAGCTTTTATTTACAGCAAAATATAATTTACACGATGGGTTAATAAAAACATATGAGTATTTTAAAACAGTAGAGGGCTAGTATTTATGAATGATGTTTTATCTTATGAGTTGGAACGCACTGCTAAAGATATTCATATTTTCTTATCTAAACTTTCAGGGAAAACTATTTTGATAACGGGGGCAACCGGATTCATAGGATCTATGCTCACCCGATTGTTTTTAGTTAGTAATATGAAATATGGAACAGATATTAATATTATTTGTTCCGTGAGAAATATAGAAAAGGCAGAGGCTTTGTTCTCTAACCTTAAGAATTCAGAACAGTTAGTCTATATTACTAATGGCCTTGTTGCATGTAATGATTCTGTTGATTATATATTTCACACTGCAGCACCTACTACATCTAAGTTTTTTGTTACACAGCCAGTTGAAACGTTAAATGGTAGCATTAGTACAACATTAGACGTCTTGCAATATGCAACAAAGAATAGAGTTAAAAAAATCGTATATTTATCCTCTATGGAACAATATGGTATTCAGCAAGTAGATTATCAAAATATGACTGAAGATGATTTAGGTTATATTAATCATTTAGATGTTAGAAGTTCGTATTCTGAAGGTAAACGTATTTGTGAATGTTACTGTAGTGCTTATTTTCATGAATATAATGTACCAATTTGTATTGCTCGCGTTGCACAATGTTTTGGTCCAGGTCTTTCACTTTTAGATAATCGTGTATCTATGCAATTTGCTAAAAGTGTTATGCATAATGAAAATATTATTTTACATACCAAAGGACAATCTGTATCAAACTTTTGTTATATAACTGATGTACTTTCCGCTTTGGTACTATTACTGTTTAAAGGAGAATGTGGAGAAGCATATAATATATGTAATAGTAATGAAACAAGAAGCATTAAAGATATTGCAAATTTAGTAGCGAAAGAAGTCGCTAAGGGTAAAATAGACGTGGTATTTGATATACCAGATAATGCCAATCAATATGGATATGCACATGATGTAAAATTTATTCTAAATAGTGAAAAAATCCAGTCGTTAGGGTGGAAACCCAAGATTAACATGGTAACAGGATATAGAAATTTAATTGATTATATAAAATATGAGAAGAACATCTCATAAGGGTAAAAAATAGTCGTACCGAATCGTATATGTTAAAAACAAGTATATTAGATAACTTGATAATATATAATTTATAAGGACAGTTGATTATATCAGCTGTCTTTTTTATGTGTAAAATTTGTCACAACATTCTCATATATTTCATGTATTTTATGATGTATACAAGTCATCTAGGTAGTTACTAGTTGGCGTAGTATTCATATAGTTTGAGAGGAAGAATATGAGGTATAGAGAATGAGAGCGAGCAATATTGAATTGTTGCGTATCATTTCGATGATACTAATTATTATGCACCATTTTAGCGTGCACGGTTGTTTCCCTTTTACGCCAGATTTAACGTTTAATAAGGTGTTTCTCCAAGTGTTTGGACTTGGAGGCAAGGCTGGTGTAGTTGCCTTTGTTATGATAACGGGTTATTTCATGGTTTCTAGTAGTTTTAAGCTGCACAAGTTTGCTAAGTTAGTAGGGCAAATATGGTTTTACAGCATTGCCATGTTGGGCGTGGCTATGGGTTTAGGACTCGATACGGTGACGTCAAGGAATATGATGCTTGCGCTATTGCCCATTGGTGCCATGAGTTGGTTTGGTCAGAACTTTTTAGTGCTCTATTTATTAACGCCTATTATTAATCGAGTACTTCATTGGCTACAGCATAAATACTACGTTATGCTCCTAGTGGGGTTCACGGTAATTTGGTTCTTAATGCCGACGGTGCTGAATTTGTGGCCTAATGTACCGCATACCACCTTTGGATTTAAACATATCTTTTCATTTGTCGTATTCTATTCGCTAGGGGCGTACATCAAACTGTACGGCTCACATATAACAAAGAAAATAGGTATTATTTTTACCGCCATAGGCTTTGTAGGGGCCTTTCTAGGGGATATCCTCGTCGATGTACTAGCTATGACGAATCCAGTGTATATGAAACAGATTTTCTACTTTACGCAAAATGATTATGGCTTCTTTCAATTGCTATTAGGCATTGGCGTATTTATTATTTTTTTGAAAGCAAAGATCACTTATCACCCTTGGATTAATGCGGTAGCATCTACTACCTTTGGTATATACCTATTGCATGATAATAAGCTATTCCTTCATTACATGTGGGACAATGTATTAGCAACGTATCAGTACTATGATTCAATACTATTACCTCTGTATGCAGTTCTTGTAGTGGTGCTTATTTTTGTCATCGGTATGATTGTAGACTATGTGCGGTTAGATTTCATAGAAAAACCTGTGATGAAAGCAATCACGCCGAGCCTCGAGCGAATTCAGTCAAGGGTTGAGAAAGTACTGCCATTATAATGCGATTATCAGTGTTTTTTGGTATAATATATAAGTATTCTTACCATAAAACGGGAGGTAATTATAATGCGTAAATTCTTGTATATGTTAGCGGTATTGCTTGTATTAATTGGCATTAGCACAAACGATGTAGAAGCTCGTCAAGATGTGTATGCTACGACATATCTCGGTAATAACTGGTATGTAGATCAAGACTCTGTAAAGCGAGTGGGGGATATACTCAACTTTACGGTGTACACAACAGCAGGTCTTAGCTATAAAGTGACATCTAGCGATGATAACTATTACAATGCAGACGTATTTTACGATAATAATAAACTCGTATCGGATAATGGCCAATCTGTATGGAAGTCGCCAGGCATGATGGCAGCCATGCGCGTGGCCCGTAGATAAACAAAAAAGGCAGGAATTATTGATATGTCCTCCATTACTGAACATCTAGTAATGGAGGACATGTTACATAATCTCTGCCTTTTCTTTTGCTTTGGAAAAAGAAAATAGCCCTTCGTTACCAGTGACTGGAGAACTGAAAGGCCATTCCATCATATTCTTTATTCTTTTGGGATGAGCCCGACAGAACTACTCGTCTGGCTATCTACCTATATTAAAGGGATAAAGATATATATCGTCAAATTCGAATAAATGATAATATAGCTTTCAATAGATTTTTTTATAATTATGAGCAGCACTTAGGTGCCGCCTTTTTTTGTTATTTATTATTTTTTGATGATGAAACAGTTTTCTTATGTTTACAATAATAGCCTTATAAATTATAATTAAAAATGTTTAATTATAATTTATAGTGTGAATAAGAGAGGGTTATTATGAAACGCATGTGTAAAGCGAATTTATCCTTAGCGATTGCCCTGACGATTGCTAGCTCTGTAGTGCCGTATGTAATGGCAGAATATCCTGTTGTTAGTGCTGTTAAAGGTGAAACTTTAAACTTGGGAAAGGTACAAGGGACACTGTTTGGAATTGATGCAGATAATAAGAGTACTATTAATGCAGATTATGTATCTGGTAGACTAATGGATGGACGAAAGACTATCATTACTAGTCAAAATGGAAGTACTGTGAATATTAAAAATGGCGATCTTCAAGTTGGTCGTGACAGTAATCCACTTGTTATTACTAAAGGCGGTACTGTAAATCTCGGCGTAGATGGTAATAAGGGTAATTTTACTGGCCATGATATGTCCATTGAAGGCGATGTACGTATCGATGGTAGCAATACACATCCATCTGAAATTAATATCGGTGTAGATAGTGATGAAGTACTATGGACTGGCTTTGCTCTCAACTTAGCAGATAAGAATGCAAAACAGCCAAACCATATCAATGTATTTCTTGGTGATCGTGGTTATTGGGACCATATGTATCAAGGCGGTTTGAATGGTACTAGTTATAGCGCAATGACAACTCCAAGCCGTGTACATCGTTTGGTCGGTTCAAAAAATCGTAATTTTGAATCCATAGTAACTCAAAGTGAGCATAATGAAATTCACATTGATAAATTAGAAGGCCATGTAAATTTTGTGTATGATCCAAATGGTGAGTATGATGATAAAGAGGATCCAAGTTATAAAGAGCGTGAAAATATTGTAAATGGATTGACTCCAGAATCATTCTGGGGTGGTGATGTTCATATTACAAGTGCGGCACCTAATTCCGGTGCTCATATGTACACGAGTCGTAAGGGCTTAGACTTGTCTACTGAGGACAATGTAAATAAAGTTTTGGATAATTTGGCGCATAAGGTGTACTACCATAATTATGTAAATGGTGAAAGAAATCTTCAAGGCACGGTTGCTATTGCTTCTGAAGGTGCTGAATCTGCGCGTTTTAAAGTATTAACCGAAGGTTATGCTAAGGAAGGTGCTGTTACGTGGCAGGCCGATAAAAATGGTCAGGGTAAATATGAGTATGGTAAGGTGCAACCGACTCCGAAGCCTGAGGTGAAACCGGCTCCGGTACCAACGCCTAAGCCTGAGGTAAAGCCAGCACCGCAACCGACTCCGAAGCCTGAGGTAAAACCGGCTCCGGTTCCAACACCTAAGCCGGAAGTGAAACCAACACCGCAACCGACTCCAAAAACTGAGGAAAAACAAGTACCAGCTCTTGAGCAGAATCCTCAGATGAATGTCAATATGGGTGCCTTTGATACGCCACATATGCGTGGTACTCGTTCCGCCATCATGAGTAATATTAATGGTTGGAGAACGTTGACAGATAATATGTATCGTTCACGCGTATTACAACAAGGTGAACCAACAGGTATTTGGGCTCGCGTTGGTGGAGGTAAATACAACTTTAATGGAAGCGGAATCGATACAGATACAACATACACGCGTATCCAAGGTGGTTACGATGCTAAAACTGGTAGCGGTTGGACCGTAGGTGGTCAAGTTTCTTATCTTCGTGGTAACGATGATTACGTTTTCAACGGCTCTGGTAAGGAAAAAGCCTTTGCTGTTGGTGCGTATGGTTTGAAAAATCTTGGTAACAACCAATATATCCATATTGAGTCCCAAGTAGGTCGTGCATCTAACGATTTCACTGTTCGTAATGAGATTGGTGAAAAATTTTCTGGTGAGACTAAAGCTAATGCGTATACAATTGGTGCACGCTATGGTAAAACCGTGAAACTTTCTAATGGTACATATATCGAGCCACAAGCACAATTGAGCTATACTCACTTTGGTGGTGATAGCTTCAATGCTGGCAGTATGAAAGTAGATCAGTCTGGTGTGAGCAGTACAGTAGGCGGTCTTGGCCTTGAAATCGGTAAACATTTCGGCGCAGGTAATCTATATACTCGTCTTGGTGTTAACCATGCATTCTCTGGTACAGTAAAAACTACATATACTAGTGGTGCTACTACTAAATACACTTCCGAGGACATTAAAGGCACTTGGACAGATTTAGCCTTTGGAGGTCGCTACGGTTTTAATGCAAATAACAGCATCTTTGCTGATATTAGTACAGGTCTATCTGGTGATTATAAGGCCGGTTGGTCTGTAAATGCAGGATTTACACATAAATTTTAAGCGAATTATTAATAGATAGGAGCGATTTTAGTACATCGATAATTGCATGACAGGTAAAGTCGTCTATTGATTCATTCATATATTTCTTTAAAACGTTTCTTATTGTATCGAGCATTAGTTCGACTTATAATAGGATTAGGATAGCCAACGAGGTTGGGCCTCTCTTCGTTAATGAAGGGAGGGGTGTCTATGAGTGATTATGAGTTAATCATGCTAATTCTAGAGGTAATAACTGTAGTTATTGCCTTTGGAGCACTTGTGGCTCTTATTTGTCTTGGAAAAGACAAATAGCCCTTCGTTACCAGTAACTGGATAACTGAAAGGCCATTTCATCAATTATTTATAGTTCTGAGATGAGCCTAACGGAACCACTCGCTTGGCTATCTACCTATATTATAGGGATAAAAATATATATCGTCAAATTGAGATGAAATACATTATTATAATAACTACATATAAATAATCATAAAAGCTGTATATACATAGATTAGATTGAACGGATTTGATGTCAAAACCAATGTAACATCAAAGGTAGTTCAAAAATCGACTATGTGTGTACAGCTTTTTGTGTTTTGGTTTTAGTGTGTTTTTGTGAAAGTAGTCATAGGACTACCATAAAGGGATCTTATTATTTTTCAAGTTTGTCTACTAAGCGTTTTACTGTTTCTTGTAGATCTTTATTTTGAGCTTCTAATGCTTGTACGCGTTGTTCTAGTGCGTTATAAGAGGCAGGGGACATAGCAGTAGATAAAGATTTTCCTGGTCTATAGGTGATGCCTACATTGGCCATAACGTGATTGTTCATCGTAAACCCTGTGGTGAGTAAAAGATTATCTTTGTGATAATAGCCTACACCTAGAGCTACTGCATTTGCATTTTTATAATGACCGTAGCCCGCCATGTATTGAACGCGATTATCCGGATCATATGGTAATGGATGTAATGCAGCTAATGCAGCGGCACGAGCATCACCTTTATTGGATTCCGACTCAACACGTTGTACCTCTTGAGATACATGTTGTACAGATTTTTCAATAGTGCTAATAGAATTATTAAGCTGTTGACTTGTACTTTTACCAAGGGTATCAATCATTTGATGAACGCCGTAGAGTTGGGATCCGTTGACCGCATCTGTAGAGGTAGCACTCACGCGACCTGCTGCGAGATTGGTGATCGTCCGTTCCTTGCCCTTAGCCCCTACGGATACTGTTGATACAGGGGCGGTGCCGGCATAGTTGACGGTAGTACCATTTTCAAAGGTATGACTTGCTGTACCGACTACATCGCCGTCAGCGGAATCATTGCCAAGGACAACGCCATTTTTTAGAGAGGTAGTCACATTATTGCCGAGAACAAAGGTGTTCTCTCCAGAAATGTGGTTGTAATTACCTATACTGTAAGAATTGGCTGCATCAATAGCTGTTTTACCGTATTCGCCCTGGCCGAATACACCGGATGCGGTCGCTTTCTCTGATAGTGTATTATAAGAGCCTACAGCCAAACCTTTTGCGGCTTTTACATTCACATAATGCCCTACGGCAAGGTCGAACTGACCGTTTACTGTTGAATTCGAGCCGATGGCTACAGAATTGCTGGCCTTACTGTTAGCACCTTGAAAATTACCAATCCACACGTTTTTATCACCTGCGGAGTTTTCCCCTGATTGAGTCCCCATGACAATGGAGTTCGTCAACTGGCTTGCATTACCTGCGGCGAAACCGACGGTTACGTTAAAATCGCCAGTACTGCCTCGGAAGGACTTCGCCCCAAGGTTGATATTGCCGCCGCCTGATGAGCCGGCCCCAGCAGCTGCACCTAAGGCTATGTTATTACCTTGCGCATTAACATTCTTACCCTTGCCGTTCGCCGCACCGGCATTCTCACCGAGGGTGATGTTGCCGTCTGTTCCTGCGGTGAAAGTTTGACCTTCCTTGCCGATGTTACCGTTGTTATCAACGATATTGACCGGCGCCGCATAAACTGAGGCGGACAAAGCTACCATTACAACACTTGCTAATACAAAACGTTTCTTACTCATCGTATACACTCCTTTGTGTACAAACAAACTTTCACAAAACTTTCATAAAAAGACTTACATGGCTACTATAATACCAAAAAGGTATATTGTAAATAGAATATTCACATAATTCCAATAAATATACAATATATTCTATAGGTATTTATAGTTAATAAGAAACCTTTGACACATATTTATAAAATTTAAATATTTATTTATTCTATAAATTGTATTCTAGCATTTTATATGTATACATTGCATTCTATATGCATTGACAAGCCTCTATATATTTATATAAAATAGAAATAATTTCATGTTTTGTTCATGATAAAATCATGAGTCATCGGCGTGTGTAATGACGTATTAAGTACATAATTAAATAAATAATTATGTGCGTAATGAAAAGTGTGTTTGTACGTAAGAGTGTGTAATGAAATATATAATCGTGTTGATGAGTGCCCTTTATATGTTTGTCATGCCTGTATCGGGGGAGCAGGTAAGTAAAGCAGAGCAGCCTATACAGGGGACTAGGGTAAAACAAGTTCATAGTGAAAGTACGGTCGCCTTATCTGACGACTCAGATACATTCCATGTTAATTCGTCTCATACTCCAGATCATGTCATCGGTCAGGGCGGATTGGAGATGCCGGACTCCACAGATAAAAAGACGACTCGTTATTCCGATACGGATGCAGTCAACTCTGCGTTGCAGGCGGTGGTTATGACTGGTGTTCATTCCGCAATGCACGGATCGAAGGCAAAACCGTGGATGCAGAGAACCGTCGTGTCATTGCGCTTTCAGAAAAACTGGAAGCCCTTGTACGGTGTGGAAACATTGCAACCACTAGGTTACTATGATGAGACATCTCGTCATGTGTGGTTTACACAGGAGAGGTTGGCGAATGCAGCGGATACAGGAACGACGGCGAATGTGGGTATCGGCTATCGCCGAATCGCAGCGAACGATGACCATTATTACGGTGGTAATCTGTTTTATGACCATCGGTTCAGAGGTAATCACAGTCGCATGAGTGTCGGGCTGGAGTATGTATCGGGTATCGGTGCATTTCGCATGAACTGGTATCGCGGTGTGTCCAGCGAGCGTTCCCTTGACGGTGCGACACGCTTGGAGAGCGTGTCTAACGGATATACTGCGGAATATGGGACTAGCTTTAAGAATGCCCGTTGGGCGCGCGTGTACATGGAAGCCTATCGTTGGCAGTTGCGGCGTAGTGAGGATAAGCATGGCTTGCGTATCGGTACGGAGTTGCAGCTCACGCCGAGGATTTCCGTGGACATGGGCTATAATAAGCCCGAGCATGAGCATGGCAGTCCGTACGGAAAAATCATGTTCCGTCTAGCCGGGGTTGATACGGCATGGTTTGGTGGTAACCATCGATCGGATGCAAAAGCATCGGTTCGTGCGAATATGCTAGAAAATGTGCGCCGCCAACATACGGTGCACGTTGATTGATAGATTGATATATATATATTTATTATTTTGATAAAAGTAGCATAAGAATCCATATTTATTTTTTAGATAAAAGCAACATAGGGAGCTGTTTTATCATATCAGATGATTGTCATCTGATATGAAAAGACAGTTCCTTTTTTTATACATTAATTCATAAAAATTTATTTTGTTTACAAAATAGAAAAAGAGTGGCACAATATTCATGAAAATATAATGAAGAATAAGTTACACGTGGAATTCATTAGGGATTGGAGAGGATAAAATGAGCAAGCGTAAACTTATATTATCGGTGTTGATTAATGGTGTGTTGTTATCGAGCCTATATGTGGCCGGAGCGGTGGATGTGGCACCGGGTAGCGGTAACGGTGTAGCCATCGGTACGGGTAGCAATGCACCAAAGGCGGAAAACGTAGCCATTGGTAAAGGGGCTACTATAGAGTATTCGGGTGGTGTCGGACAGCCGTCCACAGGTGATATTGTAATTGGTGGAAAGGCACATATTAATAATTATATTGATCAAGGTGGCGGCATTGCCATAGGTGCGAATTCATTCGTCGAAAATATGGTAGGCGGAATGGAAAGAGCGTTTGATTTTAATCAGGCTGGATACAAAAATCTTTTTGGTATACCTTTCGGGCTCCCAAAAAATCCTGAAAAGATGGTAACCGGAATGGCTATTGGTCAAAACACCTATGCTCGTTCTGGCAGTATTATGTTGGGGACCCATAATTATAAAGGAAAATTAGGTGATGTGGATGTAGATAGTTCTAATACCAAAAATAATAATGGACATTTATTTTCCACAACTATAGGAGCGAATAGTTATTCTAATGGTTTGTTTTCTTCTATTGTAGGGGCTTATTCGATTGCCTCTTCAGGTTATCCTACCACTACCGCTGATGCCACTAAGAATTTTGGTGCTACTATTACAGGGTCTTTAAATAGTATTGAATCGGCAAGTGCTAGCTCTCAATACTCTGGGGTTGCAAATAGTATCGTAGGCACTGCCAATCGAACCTTTAACTCCAATGGGTCTCTCGTATTTGGTGCTGGCAATGAAATAACGAATTCTGTAACTCGTATCTCAGCGCCAAGTTCGGGAGGTAATTCCGCTAAGGAATTAGCTGAGACATTACGTTCTGCAGTTAAAAATTCTAATGGAGGCGGTTCTACTATGGCATTTGGTAGCGGCAATAAGGCGGATTATACACTTCGGTCTGCACTTATGGGTGTCAATAATACATTGACTGGCTCCCAAAACAATGAAAGTACGAATACCATGTTGACGGGCTTTCACAATACGGCGGATAAGGTGTCTAATACGACCGTAATAGGGTCTGAAAATACGGTGACTAATTCTAAGAATAGTCTTGTGATGGGGGATAATCGTGAGGTGAAAGATGCCAATCATGCAGTTCTCATCGGTTCCACAGACAGCAAGACTACGACATCTGTTAATAATGCGGTTGCTGTCGGACATAATACAAATGTAACCGTAGAGGGTGGCGTTGCATTGGGCAGCGAATCGAAGGCTACTGTAGCGGCTGGATCCGTTGGGTATGATCCGAGCACAAAGGCACAGTCTACGAATACGGATTCTACGTGGAAGGCGACTAAATCAGCCGTATCTGTCGGTGATGCAAATAACAATATTACGCGTCAGATTACATCCGTAGCAGCCGGCACAAAGGATACGGATGCGGTGAATGTGGCACAGCTCAAAAAGTTGCAAAATCAAGTGAATGCGACTGGCTCCACTACCGTCAGTGCAGGCAAGCATATTAATGTGACAACTACGACGAACGGAACGACCAAAGATTATAAGGTAAGCCTATCTGACGATATAACGAACCAGATTACAAATAACACAACAAATATTAACAATATACAAGGTGATGTGACCAACATTAAACAGAATGTAACCAATATTCAAGGTGACATTACTAATATCAAGCAGGATGTAACCAATATGGGACGGAATGTAGCTCGTCTCGATAAAAAGGTCAACAAATCTGTGGCTGGAGCGGCCGCACTTGCCGCTTTGCATCCGTTGGATTTCGATCCTGATGCAAAATGGGACTTTGCTGCTGGGTATGGCCACTATCATGACGGCAACGCCGCTGCATTGGGGGCTTTTTACAGACCGAATGAAGACTTGCAATTTAGTGTAGGATCCACTGTCGGTAATGGCGAAACCGTTGTGAATGCCGGTATGTCCGTGAAAGTTGGTGCTCACAGTAATGTATCCCGTTCTCGTGTAGCCATCGGTAAGGAAGTTTTGGAACTTAAGAAAACTGTAGCGGTACAAAATGCGCAGATTCAAAAGTTGACAGCTCTTTTGAATGGATTAGCCGGAACGAATATGAAAGCAGACCGCAGCACATTATTCCCTGATGTGCCGAATAATCACTGGGCATATGCGGCGGTTAGCGATCTATCTCGACGTGGTCTTGTGGAAGGCTATCCTGATGGTACATTCGGAGGGGACCGTATGTTGACCCGTTATGAATTTGCTCAAATTGTGTACCGAGCTATTCAAAACGGTGTTGCTGTCGATGATCGACTTGTATCTGAATTTGGTCCTGAAATGGCGTTATTCCGTGTGGATACTATTGCCAAGAACCATGAAGGACAACCGACTATTGAACGTGTAAGGGTTAATAAAAAATAGAATATATATGATTTATATTGTGAAAGCCGAGGCTCTAGGACCTCGGCTTTTTCGTGTACCTGTAGGTGATAATTTTTCTGTATATAAAATTATCTTATCTATGAAAGTACTAAACTGAAAAGTCTAAAAATATGAAATTGATTACGTAATTACAATAATCATTATATTCCGATATGTGGATTTATCGTAAATTTTAATAGGAAAGATGAAGATTTTATTTCTTAAAATTAAAAAGTATTAAAATAGAGATAAATAAATGACAAAAATGAAGAAAAGATGAAAAAGTTGTTTACAAGATAGAAATTTTTTGATATTGTATTGCCGTGGATGAGTATATGATGAAGAATCATGAATAATTATAGTATTCAGATCGTAATTTGGAATACTAATATTTGGTGTAAGAAGTGTAGATGATAATTAATCTTTATACTTCTTCTTTTTATTATCTTTGCAATATTATGCAACACAAGTGGTGTGTTTTACTGAGTTTTCGGTAAGAAAGGATAATCATGAATCGAATTTATAATGTTATTTGGAGTAAGACAAAAAAATGCTACGTTGTAGTATCTGAAATTGTAAAAACAGGTGGCGGTAAGGTGAAATCCGTACAAAACGGTACAACCTGGGCACGCATGAGTGCGATTATGGCGGTGGCCACATTATTGATGGCTGGTAATATTACTACGGTTAATGCGGATTCTTTGATAATTGATGGTACATATAATGGCTATGCGACAGCTCACACAGCAGGTACATGGAATAGTACATTATTTAATTACCAAAATCCTGGTAATGATAAGCCATTAGATAATTCCCAGACTACGCAAAATGGTTATCCTTTATATACTGGTAAACCTATTTATGGTCTTTCCATCGGCCGTAATACAAATATCGTGGAGCCAAATAATACGGCATCCTATTCTGGTGTAGCAATCGGTGATAATACGGTCGCTACTGGTGGTATATCCTTTGCATTAGGTAACTACGCACAAGCTACGAATGCCTCCTCTATGGCTATTGGTACAGCAACATTGTCTTCAGGTTTTAACTCCCTGGCGATGATGCGTCAATCCGCTGCAAGAGGTGACTTCTCCACAGCCATCGGTACAGCTTCTTGGGCAAATGGTAACGGTAGTTTCGCCATGGGTTATTCCGCTACTGCTAAGGGTGATCAGTCCATCGCAATCGGTGCGGCAGAAACGATTACAATCCCTGGTAATGCGAATATGGGTGGTACACCAAGTGCTAAATATAATGGCGATGGTAATACTGTAACAGAAGGTGCTCGTTCCCTTGCATTCGGTACGAAGGCTCGTACTGCTGTTGGTGCAGATGATTCTATGGCATTCGGTTCCTCTTCCAGTACTAGTGGCGCCAATGCGGTAGCAATGGGGTATAGCGCTAATGCTAGTGCAGAGAATGCCTTTGCTATCGGTAATACGGCGCAATCATCCGCACAAAATGCGGTAGCGATGGGTAAAAGTGCCAATGCAAGTGGTGTAAGCAGCTTTGCCATGGGTAGTAGCTCTAATGCTGCTGGTGCTGATGCTATCGCTATGGGTAGTTCTTCCCAAGCCAAATTATCGAACTCTATCGCATTAGGTGGTAATGCAAAATCCTTGGGTGCTGATGCGCTTGCACTTGGCGGTGCGGCTAATGCATCTAAAGATGGTGCCATTGCAATCGGTAAAGAAGCGAAAGCAAACAATACTAATACGACAGCTATCGGTCTTGGTGCTACTGTTACAGGTACTAACTCCATGGCTATCGGTACAAATGCCGTTGCAGAATCCAATAATTCCTTGGCATTGGGTACTGGTACGGAAGTAAGAGGTGCCTTGGTTAATGGATACTCTGCTTTCACTAATCAACAAAACAACAATGTTGCAAACGGTGTAGTTGCGGTAGGTAACGTAGGTTCTGAACGCCGTATCATCAACGTAGCAGGTGGTGAAAACGATACTGACGCAACAAATGTAAAACAATTAAAATTTGTAAACAGTAACTTGGCAAAATCCATCGCAGGTCCTACATATACGGGCTATGAAGCGAATGGTTCTACATATAAAGCGCCTGATTTCAATATCAAGAACAGCACGTATCATACGGTAAAAGAGGCTGTTGAAGCGGCGCAAACGAATTTTTTCAGTGCTAAAGGCACATCTGCCGATGCGAACTACGATAACACAGGTGCTACAGGCAATAATGCGACAGCAGCCGGTGTACGTACTTCCGCAGCAGGTAATTTCGCGACAGCTGTCGGTGCTGATGCGACTGCAGCTAATACGAACAGTACGGCTATCGGTTATAAAGCTAAATCCAGCGTAGATGACGGTGTTGCATTGGGTGCGAATTCCGTTGCTTCCGTTGCATCAGGTAAAGCAGGTTATAATGTTAAAACTGCAGACAGCCGTACAAACGGATATAGCGGATTGACTGGCGCTGCGTTGACTTCTACTATGGGGGCAGTGTCCGTAGGTGATGGCGGTACAAAAACTCGTCAGATCACAAATGTGGCTGCAGGTACAGCTGATACTGACGCTGTTAACGTGGCACAATTGCGCAATGTTAATTTGAAAGTAGCCGGCAATACTGGTAAAAACGACGTTTTATTGGATAACCAAACATTGACTGTAAAAGGTGATGGTTCTTATGTTACGACATCTGTTAACAACCAAACAATCGATGTGGCGTTGACTGATGCTACTAAGAATAAAATCGACAATGCGGCAAATAAAGACTTGTCCAATATTACTGACAATGGTAAATCCGTTATTCGTGATGAAGCGCAAAAAGCCGTAAAAGTTGTTGCTGGTAAAAACACAACGATTACAGAAGGTACTGATGGTACATATAAAACATATAAAGTTGACGTAGACGCTCCAGATTATCAATTGACTGAAAACAGCGGTGCTGCTGATAAAGCTTACACTGTATCTGGCAATAAAGTTGACTTAACTGTACAAGATGCTAAAAATCCTGCGAATAAGAAAACTGTAACTATCAAGGATATTGCGTCTAAAACAGAACTTGATGCTACAAAAACAGAGCTTATTAATAAAGGCTTGAAATTCGATGCTGATAATGGCGGCGAAAAAACAAATAAATTAGGTTCCAAGGTAACAGTAGCTGGTGATGGTACTAACATCAACACTACCATTACACAAACTGGCGACGATACAACGATTAAGGTTGCATTGGGTCAAGACATCAATGTTAATACGGTAACTGCTACAAAAACTGTAAAAGCTGGTACTGCTACTATGGGTACCCAATCTGTAACAGATAACAAAAGTGCTGCTCAGAACGGTAACTTTGTATCTGGTTTGGACAATAAAAATTGGACACTAACTGATCCTGCCTATGTATCTGGTCGTGCGGCAACGGAAGATCAACTTAAGATTGTGAGCGATGCTGTGAAAGCGGCTAATGCAAGTGCTTCTGACTACCGTTTAATCGCTAATCCGAACAATGCGGCAGATGGTTCTTATAAGGTTGATAACAATAAAGTTGATTTACAAGTGAAGGACGATAAATCCGGTACAGTTAATACTGTGACAATTAAGGATATTGCGTCCAAAACTGAACTTGATAAAGTAAAAGATCGTTCTGTGAAATACGATGGTAACACAGGTCATGACACAGTAACATTAGAAGGGGCTAACGGTACAAAAATCACTAACTTGAAGGACGGTAACGTAGCAGCTGGCTCTAAAGATGCTGTAAACGGCGGTCAATTACATCAAGTTAAGCAAGATCTTGGTGACCAAATCACAAATACTAAGAATGATTTAAATAATAAAATTGATACAACTAAGCAAGATCTTATCGATAAAGGTTTGAAATTCGATGCTAATAACGGCGGTGAAAAAACAAATAAATTGGGCTCCAAAGTAGCAGTTAAAGGGGATAACTCTAATATCATTACGGAAATCTCTCAAGACGCTAACGGCGATAGCACAATTGATGTGAAACTTGGTAAAAACCTTAATGTGGAAACGATTACTGCAACTGGTGCAAACGGTAAGGACGGTAAAATCGGTATCAACGGTAAAGACGGTGTAACAACTAACATTTCCGTTACTCGTGACGGTCAACCTGGTGTAGATGGTGCTCCTGGCGCGACTACAACTCGTATTACATACCAAAAACCTGATGGCTCTAACGAAGAAGTAGCAACTTTGAACGACGGTCTTAAATTCAAAGGTGACATGGGTGCTACATCTAATGTTAAGCTTAACAAACAAGTGGACATCACAGGTGGCGTAACAAGCGCTTCCGATCTTGCTACAGGTAATAATATCGGTGTTACTTCTGCGGCTGTTGGTGCTGATGGCAATGCAAAATTACAATTGCAATTGGCGAAAAACTTGACAGGCTTGCAATCTGTAACGGCATCCGACACTGTGAAAGCAGGCACTGCCACTGTAGGTAATCATACGGTAGCAGATAACAAAGGTGCTAACCAAACTGGTAACTTTGTAACAGGTTTAGATAATACATCTTGGAATATTGCGGATCCTGTATATGTACCAAACCGTGCGGCTACTGAAGAACAGTTGAAAACGGTTAGCGATGCTATTAATAAAGCTAATGCAAGTGCTACAGATTACCGCTTAATTGCTAATCCGAACAACGCGGCAGATGGTTCCTATAAGGTTGAAAACAATCAAGTAGACTTGAAAGTAAAAGACGAAAAATCCAGTGACGTTAAAACTGTAACGATTAAGGATATTGCGTCCAAAACTGAACTCGATAAGGTAAAAGACCGTTCCGTAAAATATGATGGTGATACTGATAAAGATACAGTAACTTTGGAAGGTCCTAACGGTACAAAAATTACCAACTTGAAAGATGGTAACGTAGCGGCTGGTTCTAAAGATGCTGTAAACGGCGGTCAATTACATGATGCTAAAAACGAACTTATTAATACAGGTCTTAAATTCGATGCCAATGTAGGCGGCGTAAAAACTAACAAATTAGGCTCCACTGTTACAATTCAAGGTGAAGGTACTGCTGCTGACGCTGATTATAGCGGTGAAAACCTCAAAACTTTCATCAAACAAGATGCAGCAACAGGCAATACGACGATTGATGTAAAGATGAACAAAAACCTTAAAGCTGAATCTGTGAAGGTTGGCAAAGATGGTAAGGACGGTGTAGCTATTACAGGTCCTGACACAGCGAACGGTACAGATGGCAAGGTAGCTGTGACTGATAAAAACGGTAAAGAAGCAGTTTCTATTTCCGGTAAGGACGGCGTAGGCCACATCGGCTTGACAGGCCCTGCTGGAACGAACGGCGTGAATGGTACTAATGGTATCGACTTATCCGTGAAACCTGGTTACGATGATTCTGCTACAGGCGTTAAAGGTGAAAAAGGTGTAGACGGTACAAACGGTCTTACTCGTATCGTTTACAAAGACGGCAACGGCGAGCATCAAGTTGCGACTATGGAGGACGGTTTACAATTCACTGGTAACAACACTGGTACCGTGAATAAACAAAAATTGAATTCCTTGGTGAAAGTACAAGGTGAAGGCGTAACTGAAGCTGAATCTGCAGCGTTCAAGAGCGCAGCCGGCAACATCAACGTAAAAGCTGATGGAACGGACAAATTGGAACTTCAATTGGCGAAAGACCTTAAAAATCTTGATTCCGTAACAGCCGCTAAGACTGTGAAAGCAGGCGATGCTATTATGGGTGGTCAAACTGTTAACAATGTAGCTGGTGACAGCGAAACAGGCAATTATGTAACAGGCCTTGATAATAAAGATTGGGATGCAAATAAGATTGTATCCGGTCGTGCTGCAACAGAAGATCAATTGAAAAAAGCATTGGATGCTCAAAGTGCTAACTCCACTGATTATCGTTTGATTAGAAATCAAGCGGCAGGCTCTAATGGAGACTACACTGTAGATGCAAACGGTGATGTAGCGTTGACTGTACAAGATAAGAATCATCCAGATCAAACAGAAACCGTTACAATCAAAGACGTTGCTTCTAAATCCAAACTTGATAAATTGAATGATCGTGCTGTTAAATATGATTTGGATCCTAACGGAACACCTGATAAATCCAAGGTAACTTACGAAGGCCCTACATACAATAACAAACAAGGTGGGACTCACGTAACGAATGTAGCATATGCTACAGGCAACGATGGCAGCGAAGCGGTTAATGTGGACTACTTGAATGACAAAATCAAGGATAGTGCGGACGCATTGACTAATAAAGGTTTGAAATTCAATGCTAATGTAGGCGGCGAACAAACTAATAAACTTGGTTCTACTATCACTGTTCAAGGTGAAGGTAAAGCTGATGATGCTGACTACAGCGGTGAAAATATTAAAACTTTCATCAACCAAGACAATAAAGGTAACACGACTATCGACGTGAAGATGAATAAAAACCTTAAGGCTGAATCCGTGAAGGTTGGCAAAGACGGTAAGGACGGCGTGTCCATTACAGGTCCTGACAACGGTACAGACGGCAAGGTAGCTGTGACTGGTAAGGACGGAAAAGAAGCTGTATCTATTTCTGGTAAAGACGGCGTAGGTCACATCGGACTTAACGGTAAAGACGGCCGTAGCGCTGATATTTCTGTTGAAAAAGGTGATCCGGACCTCAACGGTAACGAAATCACTCGTATTAAATACACTGATGAAAATGGTAAGACACATCAAGTGGCAACCAAGGATGATGGTATGGCATACGGTGGTGACTCCGGTAATGTGATTAAGAAAAAACTTAATGAACAATTGGACATTAAGGGTGGCGTAACAAACGAAGATGATTTGACTGAAAACAATATTGGCGTTATCAGCAAAAATAATATCCTCAATGTTCGTTTGGCAAAAGACCTTAAAGACTTGAACTCCATTACTTTCAACAATGGAGCTAATGGTGCAAATGGTAAAACTGTTGTAAACGGCGCAGGCATGACTATCAATGATGCAGCTGGTAATCCGTTGACAGCTGTTACAAAAGACGGCGTGAAGATTACCGATGGTCCATCTATGACGAAGGACGGCATCGATGCAGCAGGCAAGAAGGTTACTAATGTTCAAAACGGTACGGTTGCCAAAGATAGCAAAGACGCTGTAAACGGTGGTCAATTGCATGACGCTGTTGAAAGCCTTAAAACTAAAGGCTTTGGTCTTGAAGCGGAAGACGGTCAATCCGTGAAGAAACCTCTTGGTGAAACTGTTAAAGTTAAAGGTGATGGCACGAATATCAAAACATCCGTAGACGGCGGTGCTGTTAAGGTAGAATTGAAAAAAGACATCACTGTAGACACTGTAACAACAGGCGATACTAAGATGGATACAAACGGCGTAACTATCAAGGACGGCGCTAATGAAGCGACTAAGTTGACTAAAGACGGCTTGCAAATCAATGATGGTGGCAACAAAGCTGTTACTATCAACAAAGATGGCTTAACAATCGAAAACGGTCCTAAGGTAACAAAAGACGGTATCGATGCGGCTGATAAGAAGATCACTAATGTGGCTGATGGCACTATTGGCGCTGGTAGCAAGGACGCTGTAAACGGCGGTCAATTGCATACAGCTATCGAAGACATCAAATCCACAGGCTTTGGCCTTAAAGCGGAAGACGGTCGATCCGTGAAGAAACCTCTTGGCGAAACAATCGACTTGAAAGGTGACGGCAATATCAAAACTTCCGTGGACAACGGCGCTATCAAAATGGCATTAAATGATAAGATTACTCTTGGTCAAGATCCAGCAAAACAAGTTAACATTGACGGTTCTGCAGGTACAATTACAGCTGGCAATGGCGGTAATCAAGTTAAGATTGACGGCAATGACGGTTCCGTAACGGCAAATACTGTGAAAGCTGGCGATGTAGTTGTAGGCAAGCAAACTTCTGACGGTAAAGAAGGCAACTTCGTAACAGGTTTGGATAACAAAACTTGGAATCCTGAAAACCCTGTAGCAGTTCCTGGTCGTGCCGCAACAGAAGACCAATTGAAAGCTGTTAATGACGACTTCAATAATAAAGCAAGAACAGGCCGTGTATTCCAAGGTGACCAACCTGGCGATAGCGGTAAAGTGGTTCGTGGTTTGGGAGATACTATGAACCTTACTGGTGGTGCTGATGTGAACCGTTTGGCAGACAACAATATCGGTGTTGTGAAAAACGCTGCTGGTGATGGTTATAACATCAAGTTGGCGAAAGACTTGAAAGGTCTTGAGTCCGTAACTACTACAGATGCTGCTGGTAATACGACTGTTATGAACGGTGGCGGCATGACAATTACACCTGCTCAAGGTAATGCTGTAAGCCTTACTAAAGACGGCCTCAATAACGGTGGTAATAGAATTACTAATGTAGGCCCTGGTGTAGATGGCACTGATGCGGTTAATGTAAATCAATTGAGTAGTGCTATGCGTAGTGTGGATGGTAAAATCGCTGATGTAGGTGCTACTAGTGCAGCTATTTCCGGCCTCAAACCTTTACAATATGATCCATTGGAACCAACTCAAGTATTGGCTGCTGTAGGCCACTACAAAGGCAGCACAGCTGCTGCTGTAGGCGTAGCGCACTATACTAATGAATCTACAATGTTCCATATGGGCGTATCTCTTGGCGGTCATGACAACATGATTAATGCGGGCGTATCCTACAAATTTGGTACATCCGATGCTAAGAAAGCTATTCCAGCACGCTATAAAGCAGGCCCTATCAGCTCTGCGTATGTATTGCAAGATGAAGTGACTGCGTTAAAAGCTGAAAATGAACGCATGAAACAACATGACTTAGAGTTAACTGCTAAATACGATCAAGTACAACGCGATAATGAAGAAATGAAAGCTCAAATCGCATTGTTGATGCAACAAGTAGGACTTTCCAAATAAAAAGAATTCTTAGTCTTGTTATGTAAGGAATATGAAAGCCGCCCTTCTAGGGCGGCTCATCATAAGGAGGAAGTATGAAATTCAAAACATTTATACCTGTATTGGCACTGGCTTGTGTATGCGCGGTAGGCCAAGCGGATGCGGCTCAAGATCGATTGATGATGCCAGAACAACCAGCTGAACCATTGAATGTGCTTGAAACAGAAGTGGCACTTTCCGTACCTAGCGAAGAAGTTCGTGACGTTGTTAACGCTTTCACACAATTCCAATTGGACCAAAAGGGCAAACGTATCATGGATGATTCCCGCATTATGACCGGTCAAGAACGGTACCGTAACAATGTGTTGTACTACATGAACGTTCGTCGCAGCTGGTACATTGTGAGTCATCGTTACAAAAACGACAGCTATGCGCGCATGGCGTTAGATCGTTTGTATAACGATTATAAACAGTTCTTTACAGAACATGCGACTGTATCTGAAGATGCTAAATTGGACTATGCGCAACAAATCATCGATATCTTGGATCGCAATACAGCCAATGTACATGATGATGAATTGCGTTTCTACATGAACGAAATGGTCATCTTCAGTTTGAATGAAGCTATGAAAGACGGCAATAATCGCGTGAAACCTGTGGATGAAAAAGCAGCTCCTGCAATGGACGAACTTCACACAGTGGACCTTCGCAAAGCGATTAATGCGCCCACAATTCAATAATTTTAGATGATTCAATTATAAGAATTAAGTGTTGTTGTGTTGTATTTCTTATAATTGTATGACCGATAAAAAATATCGGGGTGTTGTTTGTATTAACAATACCCCGATATTTTTATGCATATAATTTTGCAATCAATGTGATTCGCTGACCTTGAATCACCTTATATGTAATTTTTTTTACGATGGCCGTAAAGTTGTGATGCAGAAATTGTAACTGATCGTTAGGTTGAACGTCCGCATCATATGTGAATACGCCTTCTTCCCCATTAAAGCGACCTTTGATTGTGAAAGTTTGATTATCTCGTGTAACTACGATATCTTCTTCTGTAACCGTATTTGGTTTATCTATATTTTGTTGTAAGATATTGAGTTCTGACATAGATTTCTTCCTCCTTTCTGCTTTCAGTATAACAATAAAAATTAAAAAACACATGGAGTAATCGTATAAATTGTTTTTATACACATATGCTCTATTTCTATAAAGCCTATAAAGCCCGCCAATACGCCTTTAGAGTGCCTTAGAATAAAAAAGGAATGACGGCGATTTGAATTTCACCTGTCATTCCTTTTACTATATAATAAAATGCTACCTTTATTGATTGTGCAATAGTTAATTGGCTTAAGTAGGTATGTAGTAATTGTGTACGTACATTGAGTCAAAATGGCAGAAACACTGTACGATATCTGTTTATGCAAAGATATCATTCTATTATATGGTTCATCATAAATCAGAATGATGAAGAGAAAATAAATTGATTATATATGAAGTGATATTGGTACATAATTATGGAGCATATTAGTATTATTTATGAAAGTTGGTGAATAATAGTAAAAAAATACAGCATTTATGTAGAATATTCAGTATATTTAATTTTATCGAAATTATTAATATCTTAAACACAAAAGTTTTATGAAAATAAAATGAAAAAAAGTTTACAATTCCTGTAATATGTGGTATTTTAGATATACACATTCAAGAATGTCGATGAATTCTCAATACATCATCGATCCATCATTGTTATTTCATTAAATATATAGGATAGTTAGTAAGTTTTATAAGTTTTATAGGAGAAAGATTAATGAATCGAGTATTTAAAGTGATTTGGAATCGCACAAAGGGCTGCTATGTCGTTGTGGCAGAAACAGCAAAGAACATGACGAAACGTTCTTCTTTGTCGGTTGTATTCTCTAAAATGGTAGGTGCTACAGCAGTTGCCGTTATGCTGACAGGCGTTATGATGCCTACCGATGCCTTAGGGGCACCTATTACAAGAGGTAACGGTGCACAAGCTGAAAATGACGGTGGTATTGCTATCGGTGATAATACGGCATCTAAGGGTGACTATAGTATTTCAATCGGTACTAATGCATCTGTAGGTAGAGGTGATACTGATGAAGGTAAAACACAGAGCGGTATTGCTATCGGACAAGGTGCAACTGTAACTGTTGATGTTGCCAAAGGGGCAGATGTTCCAGCAGATCAAAGAACAGGTGGTATCGCCATCGGTCAAGGTGCAACGACCAAGGTTGTTAATGCAATTGCTGTTGGTTCCGGTACTAGTGCTGATGGTGCACAAGCTGTAACTATCGGTCATAACTCTCGTTCGATTACCAATAACAGTGTAGCATTAGGTAATGAAACACGCGTGGCATCTCTTAATGGTTTTGCTCTTGGTAATAATGCCCGTGCCGGCTATGATGAAACCAATAAATTGATAGGTCTTCCTAATGACCAAGCCTTCGGTTCCAATGCACGTGCTTATGGTGGTTCTTCCATGGCGTTCGGTAATGATGCGAAATCCAGTGGTGGTGGTGCGGTTTCTATAGGTAACGGTTCTCAATCTAGAGGTGATTGGGCGGTAGCTATCGGTAATGGCTCTAAAGCTTTGAAACAGGGCTCTTCTGCATTGGGGACGAATGCTACAACTAATAGCTCTCACTCTACTGCACTCGGTTGGGGTAGTACTACAAATGGCTACGCTGATATCGCGGCTGGTGATGGTTCTGTTGCATCTGGTGGTAATTCCCTAGCAATAGGTGTGCAATCTTCTACATCTACTGGTGCGGTAGGTGCTGTAGCATTAGGTTTAAGCAGTAAAGCTGAGCAAACAAACTCTATGGCATTAGGTGTATCTGCTAATGCTGCACATGAACGTTCCGTTGCACTAGGTGCTAACTCCAAGACTGATGCTACAGTAAGCACACCAAATCAATTGGTAAATGGTTTATGGTATAAAAACTATGCCGGCGGTTCTGCTGATTCCACAATCAGTGTAGGTAGTGATACGGTAAAACGTACCATTACAAATGTAGCTGCCGGTCGTGTGAATGCACAATCTACAGATGCAATCAACGGTAGCCAATTATATGGTGTTGCTAATACTTTAGGTAATTTGGCAAGTACTACAAAAGGCATTTTAGGTGGCAATGCAGCGCTTGACCCTGATACGGGTAACTTGTCGATGAGCAATATCGGTAACACAGGTAAAGGCACGATTCACGATGCTATTAAATTCAATAAAGACACAATAGATAAAGGCCTTAACTTTGATGCTAATACAGGTGGCACGAAAAATAATCTATTAGGTTCTAAAGTTACCATCAAAGGTGACGGCAACAATATTAATGCCGCAATTACACAAGCTAATGGTGATACAACTATCAACATGACTTTGGGTAATACTATTAAAGTAGGTACAGCAAACCCTGTAACGATTGACGGTACTACAGGTCATGTAACAGGCCTTCAAAATAAAGACTGGAATGTAGATAACCCTGTGGCTGTATCTGGCCGCGCTGCTACAGAAGATCAGTTGAAAAAGGTTAATGATAAAGTTAACACTAATAAGGCTCAAATTGACAAGAATAAACAAGATATCGCTGATAATAAGCAAAATATCACAAACAATGCCAACAATATCGCTCAAAATAAGCAAGATATCTCTAATATTAATACAAAAATTAATAAAGGCTTGAACTTTGCTGGCGATACGGGTGCTGTAAGCAACAGACAATTAGGTGATACTGTAACTGTTAAAGGCGGTGCAACAGGCACATTATCTGACGGTAATATCGGTGTTGTATCCGATGGCAATGGCACATTAAATGTGAAATTAGCTAAAACATTGACAGGTTTAGATAGCGTTACAGCTGGTAATACTAAGATTGATAATGGTGGCTTGACTGTAGGTGGTAAGAACTATGTATCTACAACAGGTCTCAATGCGAATAATCAAAAGATTACTAATGTTGCTAATGGTAGCGACCCTAATGATGCAGTTAACTATAGTCAATTACAGGCTGCTATCGGCGGTACAGCCAAAGCATCCACTGTAAAAGCAAAGGATGCGAATGTAACTGTAACAGAAAGTACAAACGCAGCAGGTGGTAAGGAATATACTGTTGGTTTAGGTAATAAAATTACCGTAGGTACAGCATATCCTGTAACTGTAGACGGTGATGCTGGTCATGTAACAGGACTTACAAATACAGATTGGGATGTAGATCATCCTGCGGCTGTATCTGGTCGTGGTGCTACTGAAGATCAGTTGAAAAAAGTTAACGATAAAGTTAACACTAATAAGACTCAAATCGACAAGAATAAACAAGATATCGCTGATAATAAGCAAAATATCACAAACAATGCCGGCAATATTGCTCAAAACAAACAAGATATTTCCAACATTAATACAAAGATTAATAAAGGCTTGAACTTTGCCGGTGATACAGGTACTGTAAGTAACAGACAATTAGGCGATACTGTAACTGTTAAAGGTGGTGCTACAGGCACATTATCCGACGGTAATATCGGAGTTGAATCCGACGGCAATGGCACATTGAATGTGAAATTAGCTAAAACATTGACTGGATTGGATAGTGTTACAGCTGGTAATACTAAGATTGATAACAGCGGTTTGACTGTAGGCGGTAAAACATATGTATCTCCAACAGGTCTTAATGCGAATGACCAAAAGGTAACAAATGTTGCTGATGGTACTGTAGGCGCAGGCAGTAAGGACGCTGTAAACGGCGGTCAATTGCACGATGCCAAAAACGAATTAAATACTAATATTAGTAATGCAAAAACTGAACTTATCAACAAGGGCCTTCGTTTTAATGCTGATAATAACGATGAAAAAACGAACAAACTTGGTTCTAAAGTAACAGTAAATGGTGATGGTAATATCACTACTGAAATTACGCAAACTGGCGATGATACTACAATCGGCGTTAAATTGAACAAAAATCTTAATGTTCAAACATTGACAGCTACAGATACTGTGAAAGCCGGCGGTGTAACAATGGGTAAACACGCTGATTCTAACAACTATGTAACTGGTCTTGATAATAAAGATTGGGATGTGAATACAACTAATCCTGTAAGCGGTCGCGCTGCTACAGAAGATCAATTGAAAAAAATCAGTGATGTAGTTAAGAATCAAGGTGCTGCTGCTACAGATTACCGTTTGGTGAAAAATGCGGCTGCTGCAGATGGTGCTTATACAGTTGATTCTAACGGTGATGTTGACTTGACTGTAGAGGATAAAAACCATGCAGGTACAAAAGAAACTGTTAAGATTAAGGATGTTGCATCTAAATCTAGCCTCGATAAATTAAACGATCGTGCTGTTAAGTATAATTTGGATAATAATGGTGCCGTTGATAAGACAAAAGTAACTTATGAAGGTCCTACCTATGCTAATAAAATCGGTGGCACTCATGTAACAAACGTGGCGTATGCTACAGGTAACGATGGTAGCGAAGCGGTTAATGTGGATTACTTGAAAGATAAAATCAAAGATAGTGAAGATGCATTAACTAATAAAGGTTTGAAATTCGACGCTAACAGTGGCGGCATAAAAACTAATAAACTTGGCTCTACGGTTACTGTTAAGGGTGAAGGTGCTGATGCTGATGCTAACTACAGCGGTGAAAACCTTAAAACTTTCATCACACAAGATCAAGATGGTAACACAACTATCGATGTGAAGATGAACAAAAACCTCAAAGCTAATAGTGTGGCAATTGCCGGTAAAAACGGTCAAGACGGCGTTACACTTAAAGGTGGCGACGCTAAAAACGGTGTAGATGGCACAAGCATTAATCGTTTAGTGACCGAAGATAAAGACGGCAATACACATACGCTTGCAACCCTTGATGATGGTATGATGTATGGCGGCGATACAGGTAATGTAATTAAAAAGAAACTTAACAATCAAGTGAATGTTAAGGGTGGTATCTCCGATGAAAGCAAATTAGCTGCTGAAGATAACATTGGTGTAGTTTCCGACGGTTCCGATACATTGAAATTGCGCTTGGCGAAAGAATTGAAAGGCTTGACATCTGCTACTTTTACAAACGGCGGCAATAATACTGTTATCAATGGTGATGGTATGACCATCAATCGTGCTGGTGGTGATGCAGTAAGTCTTACAAAAGACGGCTTAAATAACGGCGGTAACAAGATTACGAATGTAGCTGACGGCACGGACCCTAACGATGCAGTTAATAAATCTCAATTGGATAAAGCTACAGCAGCTGCATCTACAACGGTATCGGCAGGTAATAATATTACTGTGACACCTAGCACCAATGCGAATGGTTCCAAGAACTACGAAGTAAGTCTTAAAGATCAAGTGACATTGGGCTCTGATGCTACGAAACAAATCGCAATGGATGGTACTACAGGTACTATCAAGGCTGGTGATAAAGTTACAATCGACGGCAACAAAGGTACTATTAAAGCTGGCAATGTAACAATTGACGGTGAAAACGGTACCATTAAAGCTGGCGACAAGGTAACTATCGATGGTAAAGATGGTAAGATTGCAGCAGGCAAGGTATCTGTTGATGGTAAAGACGGCTACGTGACAGGTTTGGAAAACAAAGATTGGGATCCTGACAACATCACAAGCGGTCGTGCTGCTACAGAAGATCAATTGCAAAAATCTCACAAATCCTTGGATAATAAGATTAATAACTTAGGTGATGAAATCACGAAAAAAGGTATGAATTTCGCCGGTAATACAGGTGAATTCCACCGTGATTTAGGCCAAAAGGTTACTATCAAAGGTGAAGGTACAGAGTCTGACGATAAATACTCCGGCGAAAATATTAAAACAGTAGCCGACCAAGATGGTAATGTTAATATCAAGATGGCGAAAAACCTTAAGACTGACAGTTTAACTACTGATAAAGTGAAAGTTGGCAAAAACGGTCAAGACGGCGTATCCATTACAGGTCCTAACGGTGCTGACGGTACAGACGGCAAAGTAGGTATCACAGGCAAAGACGGTAAAGATGCTGTATCCATGTCCGGTAAAGACGGTGTTGGTCATATTGGTTTAACTGGTAAAGACGGCCGTAATGCGGATATTACCGTTGATAAAGGTGATCCAGACTTAGACGGTAACAACATCACTCGTATTAAGTACCAAGACGAAAATGGTAAGACACACCAAGTGGCAACTAAAGACGATGGTATGAAATACGGTGGCGATAGCGGCTCCGTAATCAAGAAAAAGCTTAACGAACAAGTTAATGTAGTGGGTGGCATTACTGATGCTAGCAAGTTGACTACAGAAGATAATTTAGGTGTTGTATCCGATGGTACTGGCAACCTTAAGGTTCGTATGGCGAAAGACTTGAAAGGTCTTGAAACAGTAACCACTAAGGATGCTGCAGGTAATACTACTGTTATGAACGGTGGCGGTGTAACAATTACACCTGCTAGCGGTAATGCAGTAAGCCTTACTAAAGATGGCCTCAACAACGGCGGTAATACAATTACCAATGTAGGCCCTGGTGTAAACGGCACTGATGCAGTTAACGTAAATCAATTGAAAGGTGCTACAGATGGGTTAGCTAATGCTATTAACTCCGTAGCGGGCGAAACACAACGTGTAGGCGCACATGCAGCGGCTATGTCTGCATTGAAACCTATTCAATATGATCCATTGGAACCAACTCAAGTGATGGCTGGTATCGGTAATTACAGAGGTGAAACTGCGGCGGCTCTTGGCGTTGCACATTACACAGCAGAAGATACTATGTTCCATGTAGGCGTATCTGTTGGTAGTCACCATAACATGGTAAATGCTGGTGTAACTCGTAAATTCGGTACTTCTGATGCGAAGAAAGCGGTTCCTGAACGTTACAAAGGTGGACCTATTAGCTCCATGTACGTAATGCAAGATGAAATGACTGCTTTGAAAGCTAAGTATGAAAAAGTACAACGCGACAACGAAGAAATGAGAGCACAAATTGCATTATTGATGCAACAAGCGGGCTTGAAATAATATGAAATAACATATTGATACGGCAGTGCTTATAAAAGGCGCCAAAAGCGAAATGCTTTTGGCGCCTTTTTGCATGCAAGAAATAGATTCAATAGCTATTTGAGCATATATATGTCATAGTATTTTGTAATGTAATTAAAATAGGTGAGTAATAGTCAGATCATAATAGTTTACTAAGGTGAAATACAT
>OKBT01000043.1_pt1 | contig 53062 bp, 35 predicted proteins | sample 1609811 | NCBI WGS metagenome assembly OKBT01 (sample SAMN04436591, study PRJEB24849) | human gut metagenome | biome: human gut; feature: NICU; material: stool | host: Homo sapiens | place: USA: Saint Louis, MO | collected 2009-11-05 | reverse complement strand
GCTGCTGCCGCACTTCAGCACCATCGGCGTGGTGGTGGCCTATACCGCGCTCTATCTGCTGGCGTTTTGTCTGTGCCCGTTTATTCGCGTCGATCAGCCGGGCTTTGCCCGTAAGGCAAGCGGCGTCAGGGAAGGGGTAGAATATTCATAACGTTATCAGGGCGGGTATATCCCGCCCTGATGTTTTAACGCAGTAGCATACAGTCCGGCGGCAGACGGCAGCGTAGCGCCTCGCCGAGGATTTCCATACGGAAGGATTTGCCGCTCAGCGGTTCTCCATCCAGGTTGAAGGTCATTTCATGGGCGGCGGTGACTTCAAACCACGGCGATACGCCGTCGATCAGATTTGGTGAATTATCGGGATTAGCGAGGGTGCTAAACAGCGCAGGCAGCAACTCTTCGCCGGTAAAAATACGCAGATGCAGTAGCCCGTCGTTAATTAATGCTTCAGGACACAGTTGCTGACCACCACCGGCCTGGCGGCCATTGCCGATGCCGATAACCAGCGCGTCGCCCTGCCAGTGAAAGTTCTCGCCGCGAATTTCGCAGCGGTCCGGCTTCAGGGTATCCATGCGCGTCAGGCCGTGAATCAGATAGGAGACGCCGCCGAGCGCGGCTTTTAGTTTTTCCGGCGTTTCGGTGGTGATACGGGTACCAAAGCCGCCGGTGGCCATATTGATAAATCCGGCCTCGTTATTCACGCGAACCACATCAATAGGGACGTCGCGCCCGGCTATCGCCAGCTTCAGCGCGCTGGCTAAGTCCTGCGGGATGCCGACGCTGGTGGCGAAATCATTGGCTGTGCCGAGGGGGAGTATTCCCAGCGCCATATTGCTGCCGCGCTGGACCAGCGCGGTGGCGACTTCATTAATCGTGCCATCGCCGCCGCCGGCAATCACCGTCGCCACCCTGAGCGTTTCGGCTTCCTCGACAAAACGAATCGCATCGCCTTTTTCCCAGGTCACGCGGACGTGTATCTCGATACCTTCTTCGCGCAGGAGATTAACGGCTTCGCGCAGTTGGGGCTCATTCGCGCCTTTACCGTTGAGAATTAATAAGCTGGCTGGAAATTGGGTCATCCTTTATCGCCTCATTCTTAGTCGTCATCCTCAGTGTATCGCATGAATGGCGTCATGGAATAAGAAAGTCGGGAAAATAGGATGCATAAAAAATAAGCCCGCGTAAGGGAGATTACGCAGGCTAAGGAGGTGGTTCCTGGTACAGCTAGCATTTATGGGTTATGTTTTTCAGCGAAATGGATGATACCTGCTTCGAACGTAACGGTATGTGATCCGATTCTAATATCCATACATAGTGAAAAAATAACGCCAATAAACTAATTTTTATGCGGATTGCGCGTCGACTCGCCGTTGAAATTACGCATCAGCAAACCATACTCCAGCGCCATATCCTCCGGCAGCGGCAGCCAGACGATATAACCGTCTCCCGGCGCGACCGGCATTGCTTCGCCTTTGGCGTTCTCCATATGTTCGAGCGTAAAGTTGACGTTGCCTTGCGGAGTCATGACCTCGAGGCTGTCGCCGACCGAGAACTTATTTTTTACCGCCACTTCGGCCAGATTACCATTACGTTTGCCGGTGAATTCGCCGACAAACTGCTGGCGTTCGGAAACCGAGTAGCCGTACTCGTAATTCTGATAGTCGTCGTGGGTGTGGCGGCGCAGGAAGCCTTCGGTATAGCCGCGGTGAGCCAGACCTTCCAGCGTCTCCAGCAGACTGGTATCGAACGGTTTACCGGCGGCGGCGTCGTCAATCGCTTTACGGTACACCTGGGCGGTGCGGGCGCAGTAGTAGAAGGATTTGGTGCGGCCTTCAATCTTCAGCGAGTGCACGCCCATCTGGGTCAGGCGCTCCACGTGGGCGATTGCGCGCAGATCTTTGGAGTTCATGATGTAGGTGCCGTGCTCGTCTTCGAAGGCGGTCATATACTCGCCCGGACGTTTGGCTTCCTCAATCATAAATACCTGGTCGGTTGGCGCGCCGATACCGAGAGTGGGTTCAACGTTCTGCACCGGGATAGGCTCATGCTTGTGGACGATATTACCTACGTCATCTTCTTTGCCTTCCTGAACGTTGTACTCCCAGCGGCAGGCGTTGGTGCAGGTACCCTGGTTAGGGTCACGTTTGTTGATATAGCCGGAGAGCAGGCAGCGGCCGGAGTAGGCCATGCACAGCGCGCCATGGACGAAAATCTCGATTTCCATCTCCGGCACCTGGCTGCGAATTTCGGCGATCTCGTCCAGCGACAGTTCGCGGGAGAGGATCACGCGGGTCAACCCCATTTGCTGCCAGAATTTCACCGTCGCCCAGTTGACGGCGTTGGCCTGTACCGACAGGTGGATCGGCATATCAGGGAAGTTTTCCCGCACCAGCATGATTAAACCAGGATCGGACATAATCAGCGCGTCCGGGCCCATTTCCACTACCGGTTTGAGATCGCGAATGAACGTTTTCAGCTTGGCGTTATGCGGCGCGATGTTAACCACCACATAGAATTTTTTCCCCAGCGCATGGGCCTCATTGATGCCGAGCTGCAGGTTTTCGTGGTTGAATTCGTTGTTGCGGACGCGCAGTGAGTAACGCGGCTGGCCGGCGTAGACCGCATCGGCGCCATAAGCGAAAGCGTAACGCATATTTTTCAGCGTTCCCGCCGGGGAAAGCAGTTCCGGTTTAAACATGATTTTCTCGTTCTGATGACAGGTCAGACTCGCCGCACCAGGTACGGCGATTCGGGGGAGTGTCCCCACATTAAGGGCGGGCATTGTAGCGCTGTGGAAAGAGGGAGTAAACCTTCGCGCCTCTCTGCGCTAAGAGGCGCGATATTCAAGCCATTCTACAGGCGTCGGCTTCCCAGCGATAGCCAACGCCGTAGACGGCGCGAATAAACGACTGCTCCGCGTCCAGCGATTCCAGCTTACGGCGCAGGTTTTTAATATGGCTGTCGATGGTTCGGTCGGTAACTACGCGATAATCGTCGTACAGATGATTGAGCAATTGTTCGCGGGAGAAGACTTTACCCGGCTCCTGCGATAGCGTTTTTAATAGCCGAAACTCGGCGGGAGTCAGGTCCAGCATTTTTTCGCGCCACGAGGCCTGGAAGCGACTTTCGTCAACAATTAGCGGACTTTGCGCATCCAGAGCCTGCAGATCGCGCTGTGGTTTACAGCGACGCAGGATCGTCTTCACGCGGGCCACGACTTCACGCGGGCTGTACGGTTTGCAGATGTAGTCATCGGCGCCGATTTCCAGCCCCAGCAGGCGATCGATCTCCTCGATTTTGGCAGTGACCATCACAATCGGTACCTCGGAAAATCGGCGGATCTCGCGGCACAGGGTCAGGCCGTCGGTGCCCGGCAGCATTAAATCCAGCAGGATCAAATGCGGGGGCGTCTGGCGGACGTAGGGCAGTACCTGATCGCCATGCGCAATGAGCGTTGGCGCATAGCTCGCAGCTTGCAAATAGTCGATCAACAACTGACCGAGTTTGGGCTCGTCTTCCACGATTAAAATGCGCGGCGTGTTTTCATCAATAGGTAATTCGCTCATACATCCCTCGATAAATCCTGTTCCAGAGGTAATTCTACTTTAATGCTAACCCCGCCAAAAGGCGAATGACCGGCGTTCAGGCTGCCGCCGTGGGCGGCGACGATATTCATACAGATTGCCAGACCCAGACCGGATCCACCGCTGGCCCGGTTGCGTGAGCCCTCGGTGCGATAAAAACGCTCGCAGAGCCGCGCCAGCTGCTCGTCGCTAACGCCGGGGCCGCTATCGGCGAAATCGAGCGTCAACATGCGACCATTTTGTTTGGCGTCAATCTGCAGGCGGCCGCCGCTGTCGGTATAGCGTAGGCTGTTTTCCAGCAGGTTATTGAACAGCTGCATCAGACGATCGCGATCGCCGAAAACGATAGCGTTATCCGGCAGCGAGACGCCGATGGTTAAACCCCGGCTGGCGAAGCGTTCACGGAATGCACCTGCGGCGACCTCCAGCAGCGCAATTAAGTCCACCGACTCTTTCTGGTAGGCTAACGCGCCTTCATCGGACATCGACAACTGATGCAGATCGTCCACCAGCTTGGTAAGCGTGCCGACTTCCGCCTGCAGCGAAGAGATCGAATCCGGGGTGAATTTACGCACTCCGTCCTGAATAGCCTCCAGCTCGCCGCGCAGGACCGCTAGCGGCGTGCGGAGTTCATGCGAAATATCGGCCATTAAATCGCGGCGCATCTGTTGGTTACGCTCAAGCGTACTGGCAAGCTGGTTAAAATCCTGCGCCAGACGGCCCAGTTCATCCCCTCCGGTGACCGTGACGCGGGTGGAGAAATCGCCCGCCGCCAGCTTATGGGTGCCTTCCACCAGCCGTTTGACCGGCGCCAGCAGCCCGCGGGCCAGCGGGAAGGTGGCCAGCGCGGCGAGGAGGGTGGCAAGGGCGACAATCAGCCAACTGGTGCGTTTTTGCTGGCGGTCGAAATTGATATCCGTGTTGCGCGTGAGCCGTTCAACCGGCGAGGCGATCACCGCCCCGACGGTCACGCCGTCGACGACAATGTTACGGCGGGTACCGTCCTGCGGGACCGGCGCCCGCGGGCCTACCAGCACGCGCCCTTGTTGATCGACAACCCAAAATTGCGTGCGCCAGCCGTGTGGCGGCATATCGGGCCGCGGGCCAGGGCCGGGCATTGGCCCTGGCTCGCCATGCGGCCCCGGCCCACCCGGTGGACGTTCGTCGTTATCGCGCTCGAAGGTGCGCAGTAACTGGAAGATAAAACGATCGTTGTTGCGCAAAAATTTCCAGTCGCCGTGCTGCTCGTACTGTTCACTCAGCGCGTCGCCGAGCATCGTTAGTCGTTGTTCATTACCGCGTTTAATATAGTCGATAAAGCCGCGCTCAAAGCTGATGCGCACCGCCCAATGCATGCTAATCAGCAGCACGATACAGGTGGCGAAAATAGCCAGGAACAGCTTACCGGTGATACCCGGGCGCCAAAGTTTCACGATTCACTCCTTTTGCGTCGGCGGATGACGGTGTTGCTGCCGACATCGTTCGGTACACGGGAAAAGATGAGCGCCGGGAGAGCGATAATCACCGCCATGCTCAGATAGGTATAGAGGAAAACCTGATGGACAGCTGGCGCATCGGCGCTGATATGCTGCTGGCCGTACATGCCGAGCAGTAGCCCGGCGATGGTCACGCCGATACTCATCGAGAGCTGCATGACCATTGAGAGCAGGCTGTTACCGCTGCTGGCCAACTCATCAGGCAGGTCTTTTAGCGTCAGAGTATTCATCGACGAGAAACGGCTGGAGTTAATCATGCCCTGCAGGAACAGCACCAGCGGCAGCAGCCAGTACCAGCCGGCCAGTGCGACGGCCATGAACAGTAAACTCACCAGCGCCAGGCCGAGCGTCGCGAAAACCAGCACGCGGCGATAGCCAAAGCGATTCACTACCTGCACCACGATGCGTTTCATCCCCATGCTGCCCAGCACCATGGGGATCATCATCAGCCCGGCGTGGAACGGCGAGAAGCCGAGGCCAATTTGCAGGAATACCGGGGTCATAAACGGTAACATCCCGCTACCGATACGCCCGGCGAAGCTGCCGCCAAGACCGAGCGAGAAGGTTTTGTTGCGAAACAGATTGAGGCTAAATAAGGCGTTAACGTTGCCGCGGGCGTGCCACAAATAAAAAACTATCGCCATCAGGCCACCGGTTACCAGCACAGCGAGCAGCAGCGGCGAGATTCCGAGCCCTTTTTTGCCGTCGAGCGCCAGCGTCAGGGCGGCCATTCCTGTCGCCAGCAGAATAAAACCAAGGATATCAAAGCGCCGGGTCTGCAGGGTGTAGTTCGGCATCAGGCATAATGTGGCGATAGCGCCGATGATGCCAACCGGGATGTTAATCAAGAAAATCCAGTGCCAGGAGGCATACTCGACCAGCACGCCGCCAAGCGCCGGGCCGAGCAGCGGTCCAACCTGGCCGGGCAGGGTGACGAAGGTCATCGCCGCCATATACTGATCGCGTGGAACGATTTTCATCACCGTTAGCCGCCCGACCGGCACCATCATCGCACCGCCGACGCCCTGCAGCACCCGGGACATCACTAACTGATCGAGAGTGCTGGCCTGGGCGCAGAACAGCGAACCGGCGGTAAACAACACAATGGCGCTGAAAAAGATATTGCGCACGCCGACCCGGTCCGCCAGCCAGCCGCTGGCCGGCAGCATGACCGCCACCGTAAGCACATACGAGACCACTACCATATGCATGTGCAGCGGGCTTTCCCCAAGGCTTTTGGCCATCGAGGGCAGGGCGGTGTTGACGATGGTGGTATCCAGCGACTGCATAAAGAAGCCGAAGGCCACAATCCATAACTGCCAGCGTACGCTGGCGGGCAGATCTGTCATCTTATTCGCTTACCGGTTGAGCTGGCTTGCGCGTAAAACGCAGCCGCAAACGATCAAAGAACAAATAGACCACCGGGGTGGTGTACAGCGTCAGCAGCTGGCTCATGACCAGACCACCGACAATGGTGATCCCCAACGGCTGCCGCAGTTCGGACCCGTCGCCGCCCGATAGCACCAGCGGCAGCGCGCCGAATAGCGCCGCCAGGGTGGTCATCATGATCGGGCGAAAACGCAGCAAACAGGCCTGGAATATCGCTTCTTCCGGCGGAAGATTGCCGGTACGCTGCGCTTCAAGGGCGAAATCGACCATCATGATGGCGTTTTTCTTTACGATGCCAATTAATAGCATGATCCCTATCAGGGCGATTAGGCTGAATGGGGCGCCAAATAATTCCAGCGCCAGCAGCGCGCCAACCCCCGCTGACGGAAGGGTTGAGAGAATGGTTAACGGATGCACGTAGCTTTCGTAGAGGATCCCCAGCACGATATACACCGTGGCGATGGCGGCGATAATCAGGATCACCTGTGAGTTCATCGTCTGCTGGAATACCTGTGCGGTGCCGGCAAACGATCCTCGCACGCTCGACGGCACGCCAAGCTGGGTCATCGCCCGGTCAATGGCGTCGCTGGCTTCCGACAGCGATTTGCCGGTCGGCAGGTTGAAGGAGATGGTCGAGGCGGCCGATAGCCCCTGGTGGTTGACCGAAAGCGGTGCGTTCGCCGGTTGCCATTTGGCGAAGTACGACAGCGGGATGGGTTTACCGTCGTTACTAATGACAAACATTTGCTCCAGCGCGCTAACGTCCTGGGTATAAAGCGGATCGACTTCCATCACCACTTTGTACTGGTTGAGCGGCTGGTAGATGGTCGAGATTTGCCGCTGGCCGAAAGCGTTGTTTAACAGGCTGTTGGCATCCTGCACGCTGACGCCCAGGCGTGACATGGTGTCGCGGTCGTAGACCAGATCCATCTCCGCGCCGTTATCTTGCTGATCCGAGTTAACGTCGGCCAGTTCCGGGAGCGCCGCCAGCGCCTTGCGGATTTTTGGCTCCCATTCACGCAGCGCCGACAGATCGTCCGATAACAGGGTGTACTGATAGCTGGCGTTCGACTGACGACCGCCAACGCGGATATCCTGCACCGCCATCAGGAACAGATTAGCGCCGGGCTCTTTCGCCAGTTTTTTCCGCAGCCGGTCGATGATTTGCTGCGCCGTTTCGTGGCGCTGATCGCGCGGTTTCAGGGTGATAAACATCATACCGCTATTCACCCGCGAGCCGCCGGTAAAACCGGTCACGTTATCGACCGCCGGATCCTCGCGGATGATCTTCATAAAGTCCTGGAGTTTGCCGCGCATCGCCTGGAAGGAAATACTCTGATCCGCCTGAATGCCGCCCATCAGCACCCCGGTGTCCTGCTCCGGGAAGAAGGTTTTCGGAATGGCGATATACAGCCACACGCTGAGCGCCATCGTACCGAGCAGCACCAGGCCAGTCAGGCGACTATGCTTCAGCACCCATTTTAACGATTTGCCATAGCCGCCCTGAATAGTGACCAGCAGGCGGCCAAAGCCACGCTTGCGCGTTGGTTCATGAGGTTTGCCGCTTTTCAGCAGCCAGCCGCACATCATTGGCGTCAGCGTGAGCGACACGGCGAGCGAAATACCGATCGCTACCGATAGCGTGACGGCGAACTCGCGCAGCAGACGACCCGGCAGGCCGCCCATCAGCAGCAGCGGTAAGAACACCGCCACCAGCGACAGGCTCATCGACAGCACGGTAAAGCCGACTTCACGGCTGCCCTGTAACGCGGCCTGCAGCGGTTTCATTCCCGCCTCAAGATGGCGGGAAATATTCTCCAGCACCACGATGGCGTCATCGACGACGAAACCGGTGGCGATGGTCAGCGCCATTAACGACAGATTATTGAGGCTGAAGCCGCACAAATACATCGCGGCAAAGGTACCGATTAACGATACCGGCACGGCGACGGCCGGGATAAGCGTTGCGCGCCCGGAGCGCAAAAACAGAAAGACCACCAGAATCACCAGCGCGACCGAAATCACCAGCGTTTGTTCGACCTCTTCCAGCGAAGCGCGGATGGTGGGCGAACGATCCTGCGCAATCTGTAAATCAATGGCGGCGGGGATGGTACGCTGTAGTTCCGGCAGGCGGGCGCGAATGCTATCAACCGTCTGAATGATGTTGGCTTCCGGCAGCTTGCGGATCATCAACAGGATCGCCGGTTTGGCATTGGTCATCCCGGCGTTACGCACGTCCTGCACTGAATCCGTCACTTTTGCCACGTCGCCAAGGCGTACCGCCGCGCCGTTGTTGTAGTGGACGATCACCGGCAAATATTCCGCTGCGGTTTTCAATTCATCGTTGGTCTGCACCTGCCAGCGGTGGGTCTTATCTTCCAGCGCGCCCTGCGGGCGACGCACGTTGGCGTTATCAATGGCGCTGCGCACGGCGTCCAGTGAGACGCCCTGGTTAAATAGCGCCTGCGGGTTAAGGTCGACGCGCACCGCCGGCAGTGAGCTGCCGCCGACGTCGACATCGCCGACGCCGTCAATCTGCGCGATGGTTTGCGCCAGCTGGGTTGACGCGAAATCGTACAACTCGCCTTGCGAATAGGTATCCGAGGTGAGCGTCAGGATCATGATCGGCGCATCGGACGGGTTAGCTTTGCGATACGTGGGGCGGCTGGGCATCCCGCTCGGCAGCAGACTTTGCGCGGCATTAATCGCCGCCTGCACATCGCGGGCGGCGCCGTTAATATCGCGATCGAAATTAAACTCCATGATGATGCGGGTACTGCCAAGCGAGCTCGACGAGGTCATTTCATTGACCCCGGCAATGCGCCCCAGCGAGCGTTCCAGCGGTGTTGCCACCGACGAGGCCATGGTTTCCGGCGAGGCGCCGGGCAGCGAGGCGCTAATCATGATCACCGGGAAATCTACCTGCGGCAGCGGCGCGACCGGCAGCAGGCGGAATCCGAGGATCCCGCACAGGGTAATCGCCAGCGAGATAAGAATCGTCGCCACCGGCCGATAAATGAAGAGAGCGAAGAACTTCACTTACGCCTCCTCTTCACGGCGCGGGAAGCGGCTCTTCATATACAGCGATAGCCGGTCGAACAGCAGATAAATCACCGGCGTGGTGAATAACGTCAGTACCTGGCTGAGCATCAGACCGCCAACCATACCAATCCCCAATGGGCGGCGTAACTCGGCGCCGACACCGGTGCTGAGCATCAAGGGCAGCGCGCCGAGCAGGGCGGCGAGGGTGGTCATCAGAATCGGACGGAAGCGCAGCAGGCAGGCCTGATAAATGGCTTCGCGCGGCGGCATTCCCTGCTCGCGCTCGGCGGCGAGGGCAAAGTCAATCATCATGATGGCGTTTTTCTTCACGATACCAATCAGCAGAATGATGCCGATGATGGCAATCACATCCAGCTCGCTACCGGCCAGCCATAGCGCCAGCAGCGCCCCGACGCCAGCGGTCGGCAGGGTAGAAAGAATGGTGATGGGATGAATGAAGCTTTCGTACAGCACGCCGAGGACGATATACATGGCGACGACCGCCGCGACGACCAGCCAGACGGTGCTACCGAGCGCCGACTGGAACGCGAGCGAACTGCCCTGGAACTGGGTGCGGATGTCGCTTGGGAAATCCAGCGACTGCTCGGCTGACAAAATAGCCTCTACCGCTTCGCCGAGGGAGTAGTGATCCGGCACGTTGAATGAAATGGTGGTCACCGGGAACTGATCGAGATGGTTCACCGACAGCGGGGTAAAACGCTGCTCGACGCTGGCGATGGATTTCAGCGGCACGATACCGCCATCGTTGCTGGTGAGGCGGATATTATCCAGCGCCGCCAGCCCCGGCGTCGCCTGGGTGTCGTGCTCCAGTACCACACGATATTGGTTGGCCTGGGTATAAATTGTCGAGATCAGCCGTTGGCCAAAGGCGTTATACAGCGCGTTATCGACATCCGCCATGGAAATACCCAGCCGGCTGGCGCTATCGCGATCGACATTAATATAAGCCGCGAGCCCTTTATCCTGCCAGTCGCTGCTGACGTCGGCAAGCTGAGGTAAGGATTGCAGGCGCGACAGCAATTGCGGCACCCAGTTGCTCAGCGCATCAAGCGAGTTAGCCTGCAGGGTAAACTGATACTGAGTGCGACTGACGGTGGTATCGATAGTCAGATCCTGCGTTGGTTGGAGATAAAGCTCAATACCCGGTACGCTTGCCACCGATTGCTGCAGACGGCTGATGACCGTTTGCACGCGATCGTCGCGTTCATCCAGTGGTTTGAGGTTAATCTGCAGACGCGCGCTGTTCAGCGCTGGATTGGTGCCATCAACGCCGACGAACGAGGTCAGGCTTTCAACCGCCGGATCTTTCAGAATCAGATCGGATACCTGCTGCTGGCGTTGCGCCATACTGGCGAACGACACCGACTGCGGGGCCTGTAACGTGCCTTGAATAATGCCGTTATCCTGGATTGGGAAGAAGCCTTTCGGGATAAAGACCCACAGCAGAATCGATAACGCCAGGGTGCTTAACGCCACGCTCAACGTTAGCCATGGGTGGTTTAGTACCCGGCTTAGCCAGCGGCCATAGACGGCAATCACCCGCTCGAAGAAACGCTCGCTGGCCCGCGAAAAGCGGTTTTGTTTGCGCAGCGATTCGTGGCTTAACATCCGCGCGCACATCATCGGCGTCAGGGTCAGCGAGACCACCGCCGAAATCAGAATCGCCACCGCCAGGGTAATGGCGAATTCACGGAACAATCGCCCAACGATATCACCCATAAACAGCAGCGGAATCAGTACGGCAATCAGCGAGAAGGTTAATGAAATAATCGTGAAGCCGATTTCCCCCGCGCCTTTCAGCGCGGCGGCAAGCGGTTTCTCACCTTTTTCAATGTAGCGGGAGATGTTTTCGATGACTACGATGGCGTCATCGACCACGAAGCCGGTGGCGATGGTCAGCGCCATTAGCGTCAGGTTATTAATTGAAAAATCGAGGAACACCATAACCGCGAAGGTGCCGACCAGCGACAGCGGCACGGCGACGCCGGGGATGATAGTCGCCGGGACATTGCGCAGGAAGAGATAAATGATCATCACCACCAGCGCGATGGCCAGCAGCAATTCGAACTGGGTATCGCTGACCGACGCGCGAATATTGGTGGTGCGGTCAGAAAGCACCTGTACCTTAACGGATTTAGGCAAGCTCTCGGTCAGTTGCGGTAGCATCTGGCGGATGCTGTCGGCAGTGGCGATGATGTTCGCTCCCGGCTGGCGTTGGACGTTCATCACTATCGCCCGCTGCTTATTGGCCCACGCCCCCAGCCAGGCGTTCTCGGCGCCCTGTTCGATGGTCGCGATATCGCCAAGACGGATCGGCGCGCCGTTCTGATAGGCGATAATCAGCCGACGGTAATCTTCCGCCGACTGCATCTGATCGTTGGCGGAAAGGGTGACCGCGCGGGCCGGGCCGTCAAGGCTACCTTTTGCTGAATTCACGTTGGCGCTGGTAATGGCGGTACGCACGGTTTCGCTGGTCAAACCTAACGCGGCGATCGCCTGGGCATTGAGCTTAACGCGCACCGCAGGACGTTGGCCGCCGGCCAGCGTCACCAGGCCGACCCCGGAAACCTGAGATATCTTCTGCGCTACCCGAGTTTCCACCATATCTTCAACCTGCGTCATCGGCATCGCGCTGGAGGTCACGGCCAGGGTCATGATCGGCGGATCCGCCGGGTTCACTTTGCTGTAAACCGGCGGGTTGGGTAAATCAGACGGCAGCAGGTTGGTCGCGGCGTTGATGGCCGCCTGCACTTCCTGTTCGGCGACATCCAGCGCCAGGGTCAGTTGGAACTGCAGAGTAATGACCGACGCGCCGCCCGAGCTTTGTGAGGACATCTGCTTAAGGCCGGACATCTGGCCAAACTGGCGTTCCAGCGGCGCGGTAATCGATGACGTCACCACATCCGGGCTGGCGCCGGGGTAGAGCGTTACTACCTGAATGGTCGGGTAGTCAACTTCCGGCAGCGCGGAGACCGGCAGGAAGCGATAGCCGATGATACCGGCCAGCAGAATGGCGACCATCAATAGCGTTGTCGCCACCGGACGCATAATAAACAGCCGGGAAGGGCCGCCCGTACTGCTTGGGGGTAATACTTGCATCAGGCGCCCGCTCCGTTTTTACCACTCGGGCGGGTGGTAGGTTGTTCCTGCACGGCGCTGTGAGCTTCGACAACTTCGACCTTAGCGCCTTCCGTCAGGCGATCGATACCATCGGTCACCACCCGGTCGCCCGCTGACAGCCCGGCGTTAATCACCACTTTTTGGCTATCCTGAATACCCGGCGTGACCGTATGTTTACTGACTTTATTCTCACTGTTCAGCACCCACACGAAGTGCCCCTCGTTGCCCATTTGTAGCGCGGCGGTGGGGATCACTACCGCATCCTGCTCGGTATCCACCAGCATTCTGGCATTGACGAACTGATTCGGGAACAGCGCGTCATCGAGGTTATTAAAGCGCGCTTTAAGCTTAATGGTGCCGGTGGTGGCATCGATTTGGTTATCGAGGCTCAGCAGGCTGCCTGTACTGATCTTCTGTTTATTGGTTCGATCCCAGGCCTCGACGCTCAGCGTTTTACCGGCTTTCTGCGCCTGTACCACGGTGGCGATATCGCTTTCCGGTAGGGTAAAGACCAAATCGATAGGGTGGGTTTGCGTGAGAACGACAATGCCGGTGGTGTCGCCACTGGAGATTTGGTTGCCGATGTCGACCTGTTTCAGGCCCACGCGGCCGTCAATCGGCGCGGTGATGCGGGTCCAGTCCAGCTGCAGCTGCGCACTGGCGACGGCGGCCTGATCGGCTTTAACCGTACCGGCGGATTCGACCACCAGCGACTGCTGGGTATCCAGCTCCTGACGGGAGATAAGATTGGTTTTCACCAGTTGTTGATAGCGAGCGAGATCGCGGCGTGCGTTAGCGAGGGTGGCGTTATCTTTGGCAAGCTGCCCCTGCGCCTGGGCCAGCGCGACCTTGAACTGGCTGGGATCGATTTGCGCCAGCAGATCGCCGGCTTTTACCTGCTGACCTTCCTGGAAATGGATACTCAGTAACTGGCCGTCAACCCGACTGCGCACGGTCACGGTGTTCGCCGCGGCGATAGTCCCCAGGCCAGTAAGATAGCGGGGGACGGATTCGCTGGTGGCAGTGGCCGCCTGCACCGGGGCCAGCGTGGCCCCAAAACGCCCGTGACGCGCCCCGGCAGGCGCCTTTGCTCCTTGTTGACTCGCGCCAGCAGCGCCTGCGGTTGTCTCTTCGGAGCGATCGTGCCAGAACCAATAGGCGGCTCCCGCCGCCAAAATTACCGTCAGGACTATTCCCCAACGAAGTGTGTTACTGCTTTTCATTATTTTGCTATCTCATTCTGAAGCTTTCGCTGAATGATACTAGTTTAGTAACGGAACGCCCCGCAAAAATGGAGGAATTATGAAAAGCGCGTATGGAAAGGTCTGAATTGGCGGGCTTTCACGAGGAGGCTCGCAAAGCCGAACGCTGAAAAGAAATGTGTCAGACGCGGCATGGTAACGTCAGCTTGATTTAGCGGAGGCTAAATACAGGAAACCCCCTCCTGAGGAAGGGGCCTTAAATAAGGAAAGGGTTATGATGAACCTGGTCATCATACTGGTGATACTCTTAGTGATTAGCTTACCGGCTTACTAAGACGCCAGAGGGAGGAGAAATCCTCCCTTACCCTTCATCCTGCAAGTTAGGACGAAAAAGCGGCAAAGTCAACTCAGGTTACCGAATGGCGCTCGCGTTTCAGGCGAAAACCACCTGCGCCCAGCGGGCAAGCCCGGCGGTAACGGAACCAAAATCATCGCCGCCGGCGATCGGTATTCCCGGCAGCTGTGCGGCCAGCGCCTTTTTAATTAACGGCGATCGCGCGCTACCGCCGGTAAGATAAATAACGTCCGGGGTTTCTTGACTGCTTTCCAGCGCTAACTTTACCTGCTCCATAATGCGAGCCAGCGGTTGATTGAGCGCCTCTTCCAGCCCCTGCTGGCTGATAGCGGTAGCCAGCTCATCGCTAATAAACGGCAGTTCGGCGTTGAAATCCGGCTGAGCGGAAAGGGCGATTTTGCTCTCTTCCGCGCTGCGTACCAGGCGATAGCTCAGGCGCTGACGCCAGACTTTAAGCAGCAGTGCGACCTTGTCGGCATCGCGAGCGTCGCGCAGCAGGTCATTGAGCATACGTCCGTTGGCGGCGCTGTAAAAATCGCTCTGCGCCGGGACGTCGTTAATCGCCACCGCATTCCACCAGGGCAGTACCGGCAGCGCAATGCCTTTTTCCGTTTCACCGCCCATGCCGAGTAACGGCATCAGGCATTTGAAGGCCAGGGCGATATCCAAATCGTTACCGCCGATACGGCAGCCGCTGTGGCCCAGCAGGCTATCCTGACGGTCGGCTTTCTGCCGCCATTGCGGCCCCATCAACAGCAGTGAGCAGTCGGTGGTGCCGCCGCCGATATCGACGACCAGCACGCGTTTTTCATCATTGAGCGTGGCTTCAAAATCTAACCCCGCCGCAACGGGTTCAAACTGAAACACGACATCGTTGAATCCTGCTCGCGTCGCCGCGCGTTCGAGAATACCCTGTGCCTGAGCGTTAGCGTCATCGCCGCCAAGACCCTGGAAGTTAATTGGTCGACCAATAACCGCCTGGGTAATCTGTTCACTAAGCTGAGACTGCGCCTGCTGTTTAATATGTAGCATCATCGCGCAGACCAGATCTTCAAATAACGCGACCTGCTGGGGTTTAAGGCCATTGGCGCCAAGAAACGATTTTGGCGACTTAACGAAGTAGACCTCTTCCGGATCGTCAACGTATTGATGCAGTGAGGCGAGGCCGAACTGGACGCTGTTGCCCAGGACTTCGATATCTTCATCACGGTTATAATTAATGGCGCGTCGTAGTAGCGCCTGATTTTCTGCGCCGTCGGCCGGGACATTATGATGGCGGTATAGCCATTCGCTGACCGCTTCGCGCGTCGGGGCGCAAAGCATTGATGGCAGCAGCGGGCTACCGTTTTCCAGCGTTAAAAGCCGTGGCGCATTATCCTGCATGACGGCGACCGAACAGTTGGCGGTACCATAGTCAAAACCAATAAACATGACCTGAAAAATCCCCATGCCAGTGAAGAAGGGGGGCGACTTTAGCGGATTGCCGCCATGCCGACAACTGGAATTTAAAAGCAAGGCGCAGCAGGCTTAGAGCATCTATGCTTGTTGCGATTAATAAGGAGAGAGCATGACATTATTATCCTGGCGAGCGCCCTATGACTGGCAATGGATGTTCGCGTTTCTCAGCGCGCGTGCGGTGGCGGGAATTGAAACCTTCCATGAAGATCAATATACCCGCAGTTTCAGTTTAGATGGGCATCGTGGGTTGATTACCGTTAAACCGGATGAACGCAGCCAGGGGTTCCAGGTGACGCTTTCTCATGGGCTGTTACCGGTAGCAGACCAGTGCCTGGCGCGTGTAGCGCAACTGTTTGATTTAGCATGCGATCCATTTGAGGTCACGCAAACCTTAGGCAAACTGGCGCAGCCGCGACCAGGACTTCGCTTGCCGGGGGCGCTGGATGCGTTTGAACAGGCGGTGCGCGCGGTATTGGGGCAACTGGTGAGCGTAGCGATGGCGGCGAAGCTGACGGCGAAAGTGGCCGCGGTCTATGGGGAAGCGTTAAGCGAAGCGCCTGGTTATGTTATTTTTCCCGAACCGCAGAAACTGGCGCAAGCCGACCCTTTGGCGCTTAAGGCGTTAGGGATGCCGCTTCGCCGCGCGGAAGCGTTAATTCACCTTGGCAAAGCGGCATTGAGCGGAGAATTGCCGTTGACGGCGCCTGCTGATATGGCAACCGGCATGAAACAATTGCAGAGTCTGCCGGGCATCGGTCGCTGGACGGCGAATTACTATGCGCTGCGCGGTTGGCAGGCAAAAGATATTTTTCTGCCCGATGACTATCTGATTAAACAGCGTTTTCCCGGAATGACGCCTGCGCGTATCGCGCGTTATGCCAGCCGCTGGCAACCCTGGCGCTCCTATGCTTTGTTGCATATCTGGTATACCGAAGGCTGGGCGCCGGACGAGGAATAGGCGTACAGGGCGCATATCACTGGTATCGCCGCCCTGAAATCCCTATAATTGCCGCGTTTGACGGTCAACCGTCACCCTCCATCTACATCCAGGTTAATCAGGTCGCAAAAATTTATGACTGATACGTCTCATCAGTGCGTCATTGTAGGCATCGCCGGCGCATCGGCTTCGGGCAAAAGCCTTATCGCCAGCACACTTTATCGTGAATTACGTGAACAAGTTGGCGATGAGCATATTGGCGTTATTCCAGAAGACAGCTATTACAAAGATCAAAGCCATCTGTCGATGGAAGAGCGTGTAAAAACCAACTATGACCATCCAAGCTCAATGGATCATAGCTTGCTGTTCCAGCATTTACAGACGCTGAAAAGCGGCCAGCCAATTGAATTGCCCGTGTATAGCTACGTTGAACATACGCGTATGCCGGAAACTATTCATATTCAACCGAAGAAAGTGATCATTCTCGAAGGGATCCTGCTGTTGACGGATGCCAGACTGCGCAATGAATTAAACTTCTCTATTTTCGTCGATACCCCGCTGGATATCTGTCTGATGCGCCGCATCAAGCGTGATGTTAACGAGCGTGGCCGTTCCATGGACTCGGTGATGGCGCAGTATCAGAAGACGGTGCGGCCAATGTTCCTGCAATTTATTGAACCTTCCAAGCAATATGCTGACATCATTGTCCCGCGCGGCGGTAAAAACCGTATTGCCATCGATATTCTGAAGGCCAAAATCAGTCAGTTCTTTGAATAACACGTACTAATTGTGTAACGTGCAAAGAGAATCCCAATTGCCCTTATTCCCGGAAAGCGTAAGGGCTAGATGCCTTAAAGGAGAAAGCTCATGCGTCTGTGTGACCGAGATATAGAAGCCTGGTTGGATGAAGGGCGCCTGGCAATCAGCCCGCGCCCGCCGGTGGATCGAATTAACGGCGCCACCGTTGACGTTCGCTTAGGCAATAAATTCCGTACCTTCCGCGGTCATACGGCGCCGTTTATTGACCTGAGCGGCCCTAAGGCGGAAGTGAGCGCGGCGCTGGACCGGGTAATGAGCGAAGAGATCGTACTGCCGGAAGGCGAGGCTTTCTATCTTCATCCTGGGGAATTAGCGCTGGCTGTGACTTATGAGTCAGTCACGCTTCCGGCTGACCTCGTCGGCTGGCTTGATGGCCGTTCGTCACTGGCGCGCCTGGGGCTGATGGTACACGTCACTGCGCACCGTATTGATCCGGGCTGGTCTGGCTGCATCGTGCTGGAATTCTATAATTCCGGCAAGCTGCCGTTGGCGTTACGCCCGGGAATGCCCATTGGCGCGCTGAGCTTTGAGCCGCTTTCGGGCCCGGCGGCGCGGCCATATAACCGCCGTGAAGATGCCAAATATCGCGACCAGCAGGGCGCGGTAGCGAGTCGAATCGACAAGGATTGATAAAGTTAGCGGCTTATCGAGGATGCCATGAGACGAATTCTGACCACGCTGATGATCTTGTTGACCGTCATTGTCGCGGGGCTCGCTGCGCTGGTGCTGCTGGTCAACCCTAATGACTTCCGCAACTATATGGTGCAGGAAGTGGCGGAGCGTAGCGGCTATCAACTGAAGCTTGACGGGCCGCTGCGTTGGCATGTCTGGCCGCAGCTGAGTATTCTCTCCGGTCGTATGGCGCTGACGGCGCCAGGCGCTTCCGAACCGGTGGTGCGTGCCGATAACATGCGGCTGGATGTTGCGCTGATGCCGCTACTTTCTCATCAACTGCAGGTGAAGCAGGTGATGTTGAAAGGCGCGGTCATTCAGCTTACCGCGAAAACGGAAGCGGTGCGTAACCAGAACGCGCCGGTGGTGCCACATGACAATACGTTGCCGCAGGCGCCGCAAGATCGCGGATGGTCCTACGATGTCCGTAAACTGCAGGTGGCCGATAGCGTCCTGTTCTTCCAGCATGAAAATGGCGAACAGGTCACCGTGCGCGATATACGCTTACAAATGGAGCAGGATGACAACCATCTGGCGACGGTTGATTTCTCCGGCAGGGTCAATCGCGATCAACGTGACTTAACGTTGTCCTTTATCGCCCAGGTTCAGGGCGGCGATTACCCTCACTCTTTAAAAGCGGATTTTTCGCAGCTTAACTGGCAGGTACGTGGGGCGGAGCTGCCGCCGGACGGCCTGAGCGGGCAGGGAAGTCTGCAAGCCAGCTGGATTGAAGAAGCGAAAAAACTCGATTTCAACAATCTCAATCTCACTGCTAATGGCAGCGCAATTACCGGCAGCGGTAGTGTTGTACTGGGGGAGAAACCTGACTGGGCGCTAAACCTGCAGGCGACCACCCTGAATCTGGATAGTTTGCTTGCGCAAAGCGCGACGGCCAATGAAGGGAATGTCGATCAGCGTGGACAAAGCCAGCCGAGACAGCTACGCCCTGTGATTGCTGATAGCGATATTCAGCAGGATTATCATAGTTTGCTTGGCTTTAACGGCCAACTGGCGCTGTCGGCGGACCAGGTGCAGTGGCGTGGTATGCGATTCAGCCAGGTGAAGAGTGATATCACTAACCAGCAGGGGCTGCTGACGGTGAAACAGCTGGAGGGTAGTCTGGGAGAGGGACGTCTCTCGTTACCTGGGATGCTGGATGTCAGAGGCAACACTTCGCATGCCGCTTTCCAGCCACAACTGGATAATGTGGAGATCGGTACCATTTTGCAGGCGTTTAACTACCCGATTAACCTGACGGGGAAATTATCCCTGAAAGGTGATTTTTCGGGGCCGCGCATTGATGCAGAAGACTTCCGTCGCAACTGGCAGGGACAGGCACAGCTGCAGATGAAGGATACGCGTACTGAAGGGCTCAACTTCCAGCAGCTAGTACAGCAGGCTGTGGCGAGGAGCACTAATGTACAGGCGCAGGAAAACTTCGATAACGCGACCCAGCTTGACGCCTTAAGCAGTGATTTGACCCTGAATAATGGCCAAATCACGCTTAACGGCTTGCAGGGACAGTCGGCAATGATGGCGTTGACCGGGCAAGGAAATCTGAATCTGCAAGCAGAGGATTGCGACATGCATTTCAACGTGCGGGTGTTAGGCGGTTGGAAAGGCGAAAGCAAGCTTATTGATCGTCTCAAGCAGACGGCAATCCCGTTACGTATCTATGGCAAGTGGCAGTCGCTAAGCTATAGCCTACAGGTAGATCAGATCCTGCGTAAGCAGTTGCAGGACGAAGCCAGACAGCGTTTGAATGAGTGGGCGGAACGCAACAGTAATAGCCAGAACGGCAAAGATGTGAAGAAACTGCTTGATAAGCTGTAATCATTAAGCCGCCGCGAGCAACTCGCGGCGGCTTAACCCTCAACTTCATTCACACTTCATAATCTAATTCATCTTCTACTTCAACCGGCGGGATAATCTGTACTTTCTGCACCCTGTGGCTTTCCACTTCCAGAGTACGCAGCGTATAACCGCCGATTTTCACTTCTTCGCCAGCGGCAGGAATGTGCTGCAAATATTCCATCAATAATCCGGCTATTGTGTGATATTCACGTTTATCATCCAACGGCAGCGGAACGTACTGAACCAGATCTTCCAGCGGCATATGGCCGTTAGCGGTCCAGCTGCCATCGGCGTTTTTGTGAATGTCATGACGAGCATCGATCTCCTCGACTTCATTAGGCAGATTACCCGCAATGGTTTCCATAACATCGCTGATGGTTACCAGGCCTTCAACGGAGCCAAATTCGTCAACCACAAAAGCAAAGTGCGTCCGCGCCTGGCGAAACTGCTCCAGCGCCGGGAGCAACGGCAAGGTTTCTGGAAAAATAAGCGGTTGGCGTAGCAGAACGTGTAAATCCAGCGGCTCATTGCGTAATGACTGTTGTAGCAGGTCGATAACATGAACAACCCCCAACAGATCTTCGTTATCGTTGCCGCCGGTGACGACAATACGGGTATGCTGGTTTTTCTCCAGCAGCGCGCGAACTTCCTCTTCAGGCGCGCTTAAGTCGATGTGCTCAATATCATGACGTGAAGTCATAATGCTACTGACGGTACGTTGATTCAGATTGAGGACGCGCTCAATCATTAAGCGTTCCTGCGGATTAAACAACGGACTTTCGCCCTGGTCGGCGACCATGGTTGCCGTCTCGGTATCAAGCTCTGCATTCTCTTTGCGCCCGCTTAGCAGATTCATCACCGCTTCAGTCGTCCGCTGTCGCATGGTCAGATTGGCCGAGAGGAAACGGCGGCGATTGAAGATGGCTAACTGGTTGAACGATTCGATCATCACCGAGAAACCGATGGCGGCATACAGATAGCCTTTCGGGATTGGGAAACCAAATCCTTCGGCAATCAGGCTAAAACCGATCATCAGCAGGAAACTCAGGCACAGAATGACGATCGTGGGGTGGCTGTTCACAAAGCGTGTGAGAGCTTTGCTGGCCATCAGCATCAGCGTAATGGCAATGATGACCGCTGCCATCATCACCGCCAGGTGATCAACCATACCCACGGCGGTAATGACCGAATCCAGCGAGAAAATAGCATCAAGTACGACTATTTGCGCCACCACGCCCCAGAACTTCGCGCCTTTACGCTGGGTGGGGTTATTACTGTCTTTTCCTTCCAGCCGCTCATTAAGCTCAACGGTTGCTTTAAACAGCAGGAACAGTCCACCGAATAACATGATCAAATCGCGGGCGCTGAAGCTTAAGTCATGCCAGTTGAAGAGCGGTGTCGTGAGGGTGACTAGCCAGGAAATTGACGCCAGCAGTACCAGACGCATCACCATTGCCAATAGCAGGCCGGTAACGCGAGCGCGATCGCGCTGTGCCGGGGGAAGCTTTTCAGCAAGGATCGCAATAAATACCAGGTTATCTATCCCCAGAACCAGTTCGATAACCACCAGTGTAATGAGACCAGCCCAGATCGAGGGATCGGCAATCCATTCCATAATCACTTAGAACCTTTACAACATAATCGTATGATCTATCGATCATGGATAAGCGCCAGGTAAAATGCAACGATTTATCGCGGCAACGCGCACCAGTCTGGCATATCAAACGAAAGCGGTAACGTAATTAACCACTGCTAAATATCGGGTGTTTAAGATCGATCTGGGCTGATTTGGAATTAATTAGAAATCCCTGTAATTACTGTGCGGTAATAGCAGGGATAAGGAGGGGTTATTAACAGCGGGTAAAGTCAAAATATTGCCGTATTTTTCACCAAAATGTTATTAAGGGGAATATTCCTACTGAATTCCGTAGCTTGTCAGGACCTGCGTTTAATAAGACCCTTAACATGGCTCAATGTTGCATAAAATCAGCAGTATCAGCGATGGTCAAGGGGTTAATCCACGGGTAAGAAGGTTAGTTAGCGAAGCTTTTGTCCAAAGTTTAGACGATTTTGCTGATTGCTATCGCCAAATTGCTCGTTCGCATGGGATTTGACTTTTTCTGTAGTGGCTTACCACGGTGATTTTTAAGAAAGAAGGTGTTAAATCTGCAAAGTAAGTAGCTTATCGCCAGGAATATTGATCAATTATTATTGTTTAATAACAATGGATTAAGCGTTTTTCTTGCTCTGTCTATTCGAAGGCCGATTGACCAGGACAAACGCGTGAGAATTTTCTTAAAGCGACCTGTCAGCTAGCATTTTTTGCGTGTATTCTTGGACTAAGAGAGTAATTTAGGATTTTGGTTAAAGTCGTGCGCGACACGATGCTGTACCATCACAAACAAATGCCAGTGACATCAACGTTCTGACAAAAATTCGAAAGTTTATAACCATATAGGTGGATGAAATAATGGTGAGTTTGAAAGCAATTATTCCGGTAGCAGGGTTAGGGATGCATATGTTGCCTGCCACCAAAGCGATACCGAAAGAGATGCTGCCAATCGTTGATAAGCCGATGATTCAGTATATCGTCGATGAGATTGTCGCCGCCGGAATCAAAGAAATTGTGCTGGTCACCCATTCATCTAAGAATGCTGTAGAAAACCATTTCGATACCTCCTATGAGCTGGAAGCGCTACTCGAGCAGCGTGTTAAGCGTCAACTATTAGCCGAAGTTCAGGCGATTTGTCCGCCAGGCGTAACGATAATGAACGTTCGTCAGGGCCAGCAACTGGGCCTGGGGCATTCTATCCTCTGTGCGCGCCCGGCCGTTGGCAATAATCCGTTTGTTGTGGTGTTACCGGATATCATTCTTGATGGCGCAAGCGCCGATCCGCTACGTTATAACCTGGCGGCAATGGTCGCGCGTTTCAATGAAACCGGGCGCAGCCAGGTTCTGGCCAAACGAATGCCTGGCGATCTCTCAGAATATTCCGTCATTCAAACCAAAGATGGCTTGAAAGTGGAAGGAGAGATTGGCCGTATTGTTGAATTTATTGAAAAACCAGACGAACCACAAACGCTCGACTCTGACCTGATGGCCGTAGGACGTTATGTGCTGTCTGCTGATATCTGGGAAGAACTCGAGCGTACTGAACCTGGCGCCTGGGGTCGTATTCAATTAACGGACGCTATTGCGGCACTGGCAAAGAAACAGTCTGTCGATGCCATGTTGATGACCGGTGAGAGCTACGACTGCGGCAAAAAAATGGGTTACATGCAGGCTTTTGTGAGTTACGGCTTACGTAACCATAAAGAAGGGACCAAATTCCGCGAGAGCATCAAGAAGCTACTGGCGTGAAACTGAGCGCTTAATTCGAGCGAGAGCTGGCGTGCAGATAACATCAAGGTGTTGGGTGTCGCGCCAGCGTAACAAGATCCAACTGAAATGAGACCGAGGTTTTTAGCATTCGGTGCAGTAAATGCAATGAGATTTTCATCTCAGTTGAATCTTATCAAGTATGTGGATTTGATGGCTTATCGATGATTGGCAGAGCGTGAGCCGGGCATTTGGTCAGATGAGTTAAAATAATGCTTAGCTGATAGTTGCTTAGTGTGAGCTTTCTTAACGAAATGTACGCAACAAAAGCTAGCGATGCGAAATAAAACTTGACTGAGATCATGTTTACCCATTAAACAACGGTGATACATGCATAAAAACGTAATGTTAATGGATGAATATGCCCGTAGGGAGATCATGGATAAGATACAGGGAAAAGGGATGTATCGTCAGAGGATGAAGCGTAAATGAACTGGCAATTAGTCTCTTTTTTTGGCGATAGTACCGTGCTGCTGCCTAGCGCAGTGGTGCTGTTTGCGGTGCTGGCGCTGCGTAAAGCATCCCGGACGCTGGCCTGGCAATGGGCGTTGCTTTTTGGCATTACGGGTACTGTCGTGTGTATTTCAAAGCTGGCTTTTATGGGCTGGGGTATTGGCATACGGGAAATCGATTTTACCGGTTTCAGCGGACATACCGCACTTTCTACCGCTTTTTGGCCAATCCTTTTATGGCTGTTAACCTCACGGGCGCCTTTCTCCGTCCGCTGTAGCGCCGTATTCGTAGGTTATGCCCTTGCTGTCATAGTTGGCTATTCCCGTTTGATGATTCATGCACATTCGGTATCGGAAGTGGTGAGTGGATTTATCCTCGGAGCCTGCGGGAGTTTGATTTTTCTGCTGTTGCAATGGCGTACGCATTCATCGCGCACTGCGCAGATCTCATGGGCAGGAGCGCTGAGCATGGTAATCATTCCCCTCGTGCTGTTAAACACCGGGGCTAAAGCGCCAACACAATCGCTGCTGGGGGAAGTTGCAACCATGATCGGCCCATTTGACAAACCGTTCACCAGAGCCGATCTGCATAAGCATATATATTAATCATGCAATTCGGCAAAGCTGTACATTATCAGCCTGGGGTGATTGGTATGATAAAATGCCAGACTGCGGACAATTAAGGGATAATAGAATCGTGGCTTTCATAAAGATGAAACATAATAATGTTAACAGAATACTTGAAAGCACGAACTATCATGATATTGCGGCTAGGATGATTCTTAAATCAAAACGGAATTTCGGAAATCAGAGTTATCTTTCTGGAACCCATAAACGAAGTGGGTAATGATGGCTATCATATTTTGTAGTTGACTGTTCTATAGTTGTTTTTTTGCATTAAACATGCGTATTATTTTATTTTCTTTATAATCATGTGGTTACGTATCCATGCTGTTGCGGTGGTAATATCATGCCGGATGGGGAAAGAATCCATCAAATAATCTTATTAACGGATGAAATCCTGCCGGGGAAAATGAAAAATATCATCTTAACAGGTCTGTGTGGTTAAATTTATACTGCCATTTGAAGGAAGAATCTCGTAAACTCGGGGCGGTAAAAATAATAGTTGTGGTTAATTAACCAACAACTGGACGTAAAGAAAATTGCTGGATAAGAGGTACAGTGCGTTGGTAGCTGTTAAGCCAAGGGCGGTAGCGTATCCAGTTCCCCGGTCCTCCTCGTATTGAAAAGGCCTGAGTAAATCAGCCCGACGCCGAGCTACGTCATCGACATCTGATCATGTGCACATTATTGAGGCCGTGAAAGTAGCCTTGGCAACCAATATCGCTTACATTATGAATGCGTTAAGTTCACATCCGTTTACAGCAAACCGCTCGTACTTTGAGGATGTTGTCTATTGAGGCAATGGATCGCTGTTGTAAAAAATAGGCTTGTCGAACTCATAAGCTCCTGATTCTTAAAAATTCCCATTGCCGTACCCACCTGGTGGGAAGGGACTCGTAAATGGAACTTGAACAATGATGAAAATTGCTCGTATCGCACTTGCTTTGGGTCTGGTTGCATCAGTTAGCTCACAGATATATGCAGCTGGATTGGTGCAAAATGATAATGAACTGCGTAACGATCTGGCATGGCTTTCCGATCGTGGGGTCATTCATCTCAGTCTTTCCACCTGGCCGCTCAGTCAGGAAGAAATCACCCGAGCGTTGAAAAAAGCAAAACCTTCATATTCCTCTGAACAAGTCGTACTGGCGCGCATCAATCAGCGGCTTTCTAATCTGAAGGCGGATTTTCGCGTTAGCGGCTATACGTCGACTGACCAACCAGGTACGCCACAGGGCTTTGGCCAAAGCCAGCCGGCAGATAACTCGCTCTCTCTTGCTTTTAATAACAGCGGTGAGTGGTGGGATGTGCATTTGCAGGGCAATGTTGAAGGCGGCGAACGTATTAGCAACGGTTCACGTTTTAATGCCAATGGCGCATATGGTGCCGTCAAGTTCTGGAACCAGTGGTTATCATTCGGTCAGGTGCCGCAATGGTGGGGGCCGGGTTATGAAGGCAGCCTGATCCGCGGAGATGCAGCCAGACCGATGACCGGTTTTTTAATGCAGCGCGCAGAGCAAACAGCTCCGGAGACATGGTGGCTGCGCTGGATTGGTCCGTGGCAGTATCAAATTTCCGCCAGCCAGATGAATCAATATACTGCGGTGCCGCATACCAAAATCATTGGTGGTCGTTTGACCTTCTCACCATTCCAGTCGCTGGAACTTGGTGCCTCACGCATTATGCAGTGGGGTGGGGAGGGGCGCCCGCAGTCATTTAGCAGTTTCTGGGACGGGTTTACCGGACAGGATAATACCGGTACCGATAATGAACCTGGTAACCAACTTGCAGGCTTCGACTTTAAATTTAAGCTTGAACCTACATTAGGGTGGCCTGTCAGCTTCTATGGCCAGATGATTGGTGAGGATGAAGCGGGTTATTTACCCTCTGGAAACATGTATCTGGCAGGGGTTGAGGGACATCATAGTTTTGGAAAAAACGCGATTAACTGGTACACAGAGTGGCATGATACACGCAGCAACATGAGTCGGATTGGTTATAGCTATAGGCATCATATTTATACTGATGGCTATTACCAGCAAGGATATCCGCTAGGCGATGCCATGGGGGGTGATGGACAGCTACTTGCTGGCAAAGTCGAGTTTGTTACTGAAGACAATCAAAGATGGAGTGCTCGTATTGCCTATGTCAAGGTAAATCCAAACAATCAATCCATAAACAAAGCCTTCCCGAACTCTGATACTTTAAAGGGGGTTCAACTAGGGTGGAGTAGCGATGTTTATAAATCGACGCGCCTAAATACCTCACTTTGGTACACTGATGCGGATAAAAGCCTGCATGATGACGTTGGCATAAGTGCTGCTTTAGAAATTCCTTTCGCTCTTTAGGGAAAACTTGGTGGATTTGAGTAGAATATGGATAGTACATAAAGTAACCGTACTATTATCTTTCAAAACCTTTCAAAGTGAATTGGCCAGATTGCCTTTCATGAAATAGCAAGATTAAGTTAATTGATGATATGACATTATGAAGAATTTTACCGTTAGATTTTCAGTGTTAGCATTGGCAGTGGCGCTTTTATCCGGGTGTACAGTCATTCCGGGACAAGGATTAAATAGCCTACGTAAAAACACCGTCGAACTGCCGGATAGCGATTATGATATTGATAAACTCGTCAATGTCTATCCTATGACTCCTGGTATTATCGATAAATTACGCCCTGAACCTGTAGTGGCTAAAGCAAACCCGCAACTTGATAACTTATTGAAAAATTATGAATATCGTATTGGGGTAGGCGATGTTTTGATGGTGACGGTATGGGATCACCCTGAATTGACCACACCGGCAGGACAATATCGTAGCGCAAGCGACACTGGCAACTGGGTAAATTCTGACGGTACAATATTCTACCCTTATATTGGTAAAGTACAGGTTGCAGGAAAAACACTTAGTCAGGTAAGACAAGATATAGCTAGTCGTCTAACGACTTACATCGAAAGCCCACAGGTAGATGTTAGTATTGCAGCGTTTCGTTCGCAGAAGGCTTACGTGACTGGTGAGGTCACAACCTCTGGGAAACAGGCGATCACTAATATTCCGCTTACGGTTATGGATGCGATCAACGCTGCTGGAGGTTTAGCTGCTGATGCCGATTGGCGAAATGTAATCTTGACCCATAATGGTAAAGATACAAAAATATCTTTATATGCGTTGATGCAAAAAGGTGATCTCACGCAAAATCACCTGCTCTACCCGGGCGATATTTTATTTGTCCCACGTAATGATGATTTGAAAGTGTTTGTTATGGGAGAAGTTGGTAAACAAAGTACCTTGAAAATGGATCGTAGTGGGATGACACTCGCTGAAGCAATTGGGAATGCTGAAGGCATCTCCCAAACAATGAGCGATGCAACAGGAATTTTTGTTATCCGACAACTTCAAGGGGATCAGCAAGGAAAAATCGCTAATATCTATCAATTAAACGCCCAAGATGCATCAGCAATGGTATTAGGAACAGAATTCCAGCTACAACCGTATGATATCGTTTATGTTACTGCGGCACCTTTGGTACGTTGGAATCGTGTGATTTCACAACTAGTTCCGACAATTACAGGTGTACATGATATGACTGAAACTGTCCGATATATTAAGAGATGGCCAAACTAATGTTTGATTCTATTCTTGTTGTATGCACAGGAAATATTTGTCGCTCACCGATTGGTGAGCGTTTAATTAAGGCTAAAATACCTGGGATCAAAGTCGATTCTGCAGGAACTGGGGCATTAGTTGGACATAAGGCAGATGAAAGTGCAATCAGAGTAGCTGAGATTAATGGGTTAAGTCTAGATGGACATTTGGGTAAACAGTTTACTCAAAAGTTAGCATCACAATACGGGCTAATCTTGGTAATGGAAAAACGACATATTGAGCATATTGACCGTATTGCCCCTGAGGCGAGAGGTAAGGTTATGTTGTTTGGCCATTGGTTAAATCAACAGGAAATCCCTGACCCATATAGGAAAAGTGATGAGGCATTTAGCTATGTCTTTCAATTGCTTAATAAAGCATCACAGTTATGGGTCGAAAAGCTAGCGCGATAATTTCAGGAAATATTATATGTCATCGGAAATTTCAAACAAAAATAGTAAGTCTGATTCAGATGAATTCGATTTAGGGCGTTTAATAGGCGAGATACTTGACCATAAAAAATTGATCGTCGGTATTACTTTTGTTTTTACAGCATTAGCAATTGGGTATGCTTTATTTGCCACACCAGTATATCAATCGGATGCTTTGATCCAAGTAGAGCAGAAACAAAGTAATGCAATTCTTAATAGCTTGACTCAAATGCTGCCAGATGGTCAGCCACAATCTGCCCCGGAAATCGCACTTCTACAATCGCGCATGGTATTAGGGAAAACTGTCGATGACCTGAACCTACAAGCTGAGGTTTCTGAGAGTTTTTTCCCTTTATTTGGTAAAGGCTGGGCAAGGATAACAGGTCAGAAAGCAAATAATATTACTGTTGAGCAATTATATATTCCGCCAGTTGCAGAAGAAACACCTACAATTACGGTCGTGGTAGAAAAGGATAATAAATTCCTGGTCCGTGGTGAAGATTTCGAAGGTGTTGGAGAGATAGGTGTACCATTTGATAAAAATGGGGTGACACTTCTCATCAGCAAGATAAATTCCGAAGTAGGAACTGAATTTGAAGTCAAATATCTGACAAAACTTGAAGCAATAACCAATCTCCAAAAATCATTTGCAGTTAATGATCAAGGGAAAAATACGGGGATGCTTGAGTTAACTTACGTTGGTGATAACCCAGATAAAATTTCACAGATTTTAAGAAAAATAAGTGACAACTATCTGGAACAAAACATCACAAGGCAAGCAGCACAAGATTCGAAGAGCTTAGAGTTTCTTAAGCAACAGTTACCTCAAGTTAGAAATAATTTAGATATCTCTGAGCAAAAATTAAACGATTATAGAAGGCAAAAAGACTCAGTAGATTTAACTATGGAGGCGAAATCTGTTCTCGATCAAATAGTTAATGTTGACAATCAATTGAATGCATTAACATTTAGAGAAGCAGAGATTTCACAGTTATATACTAAGGACCATCCTACATATAAAGCGCTAATTGAGAAAAAAGGCACGCTTGTAAAAGAAAAAGAGAGGCTAAGCAAAAAAGTTAATTCAATGCCTGAGACTCAGCAAGAAGTATTACGACTAAGTCGGGATGTGGAATCTGGTAGAGCTGTTTATATGCAATTGCTTAATAGGGAGCAAGAATTAAATATCGCAAAATCAAGTGTGATTGGTAATGTGCGTATTGTAGACAATGCTATTACATCACCCCATCCAATTAAACCCAAGAAAACTATTATTGCGCTCTTAGGTATTATTTTCGGGTTGATAGTATCTATTGGTCTCGTACTTTTGAAAATCATTCTTAAAAAGGGTATTGAGAATCCAGAGCAACTTGAAGAGATTGGTCTAAATGTATACGCAAGCGTTCCTGTTTCAAAATGGATGACCGGTTCTGATAGTCGATTAAAAAAAGCCAAATCTGGTAAAATGCCAAAATATCAAATTGGCTTATTGGCTACGATGAACCCAACTGATTTGGCAATAGAAGCAATCCGAAGTTTGAGGACAACATTACATTTTGCCATGATGGAAGCTCAGAATAATATCCTTATGATTTCTGGTGCAAGTCCAAATGCAGGCAAAACATTTATTAGTAGTAACCTCTCAGCTGTGATATCTCAGTCAGGTTTGAAGGTGTTATTTATAGACGCTGATATGCGAAAAGGCTATATCCACCATGTGCTTGGAGTCTCTGAGGAAAACGGATTATCTGATTTATTGTCAGGGAAGATTAATGCTGAACAAGCAATTAAGAAAGTTAAAGACCTTGGATTTGATTTTATTTCGCGAGGCAAAATCCCACCTAATCCTGCTGAGCTATTGATGCATCCTCGCTGCAACGAATTTTTGAAATGGGCGTCAAAAGAATATGATCTGGTAATTATTGACACTCCACCAATTCTGGCCGTTACAGATGCAGCAATTATCGGCCAGTATTCGGGGACTTCATTCCTGGTAGTTAAATTCGAACAGAATACGCTGAAGGAAATAGCGGCAAGTAAAAAACGATTTGAACAAAATGGAGTGATAATAAAAGGCTGTGTCCTTAACGGTATAGAAAAAAGGGCTAGTAGCCATTATGGATATGGATATAATTATTATGATTATTCTTATACTGAAAAGAAATAAAATTTGATGGAACAGTGGCCGCTTATGAAAAGCGGCCACTTCCCATGCCTTATATTTTGCAATAGAGTGTAAACATGAAAGTAGACTTGAAAAATACAATGATAAAGGTGACATTTATTTGTCTAGTTATGTTTTGCTTTACCAGTATATTTAGTTTGCTTTCTGCTCGATTGAATAATCCAATTATAAAGCTGTGGAAGGAAATAATAGTCGTATTATATTACTTCATGACAATTTTTTATGTTTTTTTAGCCAGAAAGTCTACGCTCAAAAAAATTGTTGTTTGTGTCTTTCTTCCCGCATTTATAATTGTTTTATATTTAATAACAGCACTTGGTAATCCTTTGATTCTTGTATTCTACCAAGTAAAAAGTGATCTGATACCATTCTTTTTTGTCGTTGGACTGATTGCTGTTATTGATGATTCAAAAGATGCATTTTTGGTTTACTACAAGTTAGTCAAAACGCTTATTATTGTTGGTGTTATAAATTTTGCATTGATCATTATTCAAAAGATATTTACTGAATGGTTTATGCTATTTTTACAAATTGATGATTTTAATAACTCCTCACGCGGCAGTGGATTGCGGCTTGATAATGTCAATGAGTCATTACGTGCAATGGGGTCATTCACGACTTTCATTGCATCTGGCACATTAATGGTTATCTGTTTCATTCTAGTTAATGAGGTCAAACTGTACAAAAGATGGTTGCGTCTCAGTTTATCTGTGATGTTTTTAGCTGGTGCAATAGCAACAACATATAAGACTGCAATAATTGGGATTGCGTTATATCTTCTCATAAAGTTAATTATTTATTTTTTTCAAGGTAATAGAGGGATAAAAAACACCACAATAATAATCTATACAATATGCGTGTTCTTTAGCACCTGCTTTGCATTTAATAATTATTTTTTATATAACCAGTTAAAAAGCACATCTGTTCATGACTTGGCATACAGCTCAATATATATACGTGTAAAACAACATAGTGATATATATTGGGATGTGGAAAAATCAAACTTGATTACTGGCGTTGGCATCGGTGTTAACGGTACTGAGGGACCAGATGGCTTCAAATCAAGTAGTAAAGCACTTGATAGTACCTATGTGAATATATTGAGCAACTATGGGTTACTAGGCGTTATTCTATATTTAAGTATCCTGTTTGCAATTATGCTAACGATTACCGCACGGGAACAGTCTGTGGGTGAAAATACAGCGCTAATGCTATTATTATATCACCTTAGCATCGAGTTTTTTACCAATAACATATTAATGAATTTCCCGTTGAATTTATTCTTTTATATTTTTGTTGCTTTCCCTATCTTTTATAAAGATATAAAAAAATAGCATAGGCCATAGAGAAAAAATTGTATGACGATAAAATGGATATTAGGCCCCACAGGGCGCTTTAATACAGGTGTAGCAAAATATAGTCTGGAATTAATTGAGGCACTGCAGAAATGTAGTTCATTCAGAATTGAGGTCATGAGTTATAACGACCATGGTAAACCGAATTCTACAAATAGATATATATGGCAGTTCTTGACGTTACCAATAAAAGTTATAGTAAGTTGCTGGAAACATGATCTTGTTATTTACCAAGAGGCATTTGGACATATTGCACTATTTAGATTATTCAATAAAAGAAAAACAATTATCATTATCCATCATATACCTGAGTTAAATAATTATTCTGTAAAAAACATCTACCTAAAGACATTGTTTGCGATTATAACTAAACTAAAAAATATTATCTTTGTGACTCCTACTGATTTTACAAAAAAAATGCTTGAAGATAATATGAAAGTACCTCATGAGAAGGTAAAAACTGTTCCTAATGCGATATCTAACTCACCACAACAGGCTGAGTTAAGTATTGAAGAAAAAAATATACTTGAAGCAATACAAACAAAAAAAAATAATGGTTATACTATCGCTTTAAATATCGGCAGTTTTGAAACTAGAAAAAATATATTGGTACTTGTAAATACACTCAAAGAGTTATCTGCAGATAAAGTCTATTTTATTAAAGCAGGGTTTGCGATTAATGAAAATAATAAAATACAGTTTGTTGAAGCTATGAATCGCCAGGCTATAAATTTCACTTTGCTAGATGATGTATCCTCAACGCTAATTGATGAACTATATCGTCAATGTGATTTATATTTAGCGCCCTCAGTATATGAAGGATTTGGCAGAACATTAATAGAAGCACAGAACCATGAGTGCATTGTTATATCATCATCTATTCCATCTCACGATGAAATTATGAATGGTACTTCTATTAATATAAAAGATTATCAGAACCCGGTTTCATGGGTTGAAGGAATAAGATATGCAATTTCGCTATCCGAAGAGGATAGAAGTAAAATTATTACTGATGGTAAACTTAATGCAAAACGCTTTTTACCACAAAATGTTGCTAAATCTTTCATGAGTATTGTATGAAAAAAATATTTTATATTACTTCCAGGGCTCCAGTTTCCTACGCCGGTCGGGAGTACATGATAAAGCAAAATATTGAATTTTTAACTGGAATGGGTTATTCAGTTGAGTTGTTCTTTCTTGATAACAATAAAATCGAACATATTGATAATGTAAGTGTCATTCACCAATTCCCTAGACCATCTATAAAAAGCATCATTAAGAATAGTTTGTTTTTAACCGGGAAATCCTTCCAGGAGAGATTGTTCTACTCACAGGAAGGGAAAAGGTATATAACGAAATACTTAGCTGAACATAGTTTTGATTTTGTTCTTGTTGATATGGTGAGAATGGCATATTTAGTCGAAAATTATAAAGGGAAGAAACTTTTAGAATATGATGACCTACTGAGCATGCGATACCAGCGTATGAGTGAACAATTCAACGATAAAATAAACTTACTAGGGACATACTCTGAAAAATATCCGTTATTCATAACTAGTTTAATTAAACCATTCCGAAAAATAGTATTAGGATTAGAATCAAAATTAATAGGGATTCGAGAAATCGAATTAGCAAACAAGTTTGACGCAATTAGCTTTACTTCCCCAGTTGAGGCTTCGGTTTTTTCTAAGCGTTCCGGTATTGGCATTGTGTATTATAATCCTCCAGCCGTTGATATTAAATTACCCAGGATGAAAATAGGCCCAGATAAGGCAAGCTTCTGTTTACTTGGAAATATGAAGGCCAATCATAATCTTGCCTCATTGCAGGAAATAGTCAAAATTTTCAACCACGAAATAATGCTGGAAAAAAATATATCAATATCTATATATGGCGATTATGACGAAAGAGCTGTGGATATTTGTAAAACTGTTCCTAATGTGCATCTGAAAGGTGCTGTATCGAGTGTATCTGAAGTATTTGAAACGGCAAATTGTCTAGTTGCTCCGATTCCGTTCGGGTCCGGTATAAAAGTAAAAATCATCGAAGCTATGAATTATGGCGCTTTGGTTGTAACCAATGATATTGGCGCTGAAGGTATTGGGTTAACAGCAAACAAAAATTTTATCAAATGCAATTCCATTGAAGAGTTCAGAAATAAATTGATAAGTATTAATAATGATTTGATTAGATATAGCGAAATAGCCGGGAAAGGGTGTGAGTATATACGAAATAACTTTTCCTATGAGGTTGTTCAAAATAATCTTCGCAGCATGTTTAATTAAATTAAAGGTTAAATTCACTATGCTTTCAAAAAAAGTACTTATTATTAATGAAAATTGTTCAGATAATATTGGCGATCATGCAATCAATGAAGGTGTTAAAAAACTAGTTCTTGATAATGGATTTGAACCGATAAGTGTTGGCTTCGATGCTGAATTTAAGAAAGTAACTCCAAAAAAAATCAATGTAGACATTAACTGGAGAGCAAAAGTTCGCGAGTTGAAATATAGGTATATCTCATCAAACCCTGTCATTAAATATACGAGGTGGATCCTCAATAATAATAAAAGGATGAGTCAACTGAATTTCAATGATTTTGAATTCGTTATTATAGGTGGCGGGCAATTAATACAGTCTGGTGGAACATTTCCGATTGCACTATATCAATGGGTAAAAAAAATAAAAAAACATAGAATACCGGTATATGTACTTGGGGTAGGCTGTGCAGAAAAATTTAGTTACCTTGATAGGTTTTTAATAAAAAAAGCGTTATCGGATACGGCTGCGGTTTACGTAAGGGAACAACAATCCATTAAAAAAGTAAATGATTTTTTTGATATTAAAGCTTCTTACATACCAGATCTTGCATACTGCCTTTATCCTGCAAAATTAAATCATAAAAAAATTATTTCAGAGAAATATGTTATGGTTGGTTCAACTTCTTATTATGTTTATACAAAAAACATGAAAGAACTTGGCGACGAAAATTATAAGACATTATCTGATTATATATCGATGTGGCAGGATATAATAGAAAATGAAATTATAAGTGGTGAGAAGGTTATATTACTTTCTACTACAAAAGATGACGCATTCTTAAATGAATATATATACCACTCGGAAAGAATAAAACCTTATTCAGATAGCATATTGCTTGTTAAAGATATACCTGATTTGGATGAATACTTAAATCATATGTCAAATATCAAAAAGATATATTCAGGTAGGATGCATTCATTAATTCTTGGCCATATATTTAATTGTGAACTGAAGGCTGTACGACTTAATAAAAAGATAGATTATTATATGGATGAATATTCTAGGGACTATCCGGAAGTTTTCAAAAACAAAATTTACGATATTTTTAATACACTATAGGGTCCCAGTTATGATCGTAATTGATTTGAGTGCAACGCAAGCTTCTAAGAACTCTAAGTTTCATGGGGGAGGAGAGTATGCTAAGGAGGTTGTTTATAAAATCATAAAAATGGGTTTCGTTGATTTCATTGGGCTCTACGATAAAGAATACGAATTAGACAGTACAATATTAGATTATTGTAAACAGCATGATATTAAGTTAATAGCAGTGAATGGGCAAAAAGGTATTGTTGACTATGTTAATAGTAGTCACCCGGAGCTATATTATTCGGCTTTGCCATATGAACAGACTTCAATAGATACATCGAAAACTCGATTTATTATGACAATTCACGGATTAAGAGAAATTGAATGTCCGTATGATCCAATTCAAATGAAGTATTTGCATACTTTAAAAGACAAAATAAAACTTATTGTAAAGAGGCTGTTTTTCTCAAACCGAACTAGTAAGATCTATAAGAATAAATTTTTAAAATTAGTAGACAAAAAAAACACAAAGATAATTACTGTTTCTGAGCATACAAAATATTCTCTTTGTTCCATATATCCTTTTCTGAATCGGAATGATATTTTTGTCAGCCCTGCGCCATGTCCTTTTGGAAGTGAAACTCTAATAAAACCAGCGGAATTTGTTTCTAAGGAGATTCTCGAAAAAGGTTTTTTTCTTTTGGTGAGTGGTAATCGATGGATGAAGAACAACTATAGGGCCATGCGCGCTATTGCTAATTTCTACTCGAAAAACCCGGGATGCACAATAAAAACTGTTGTCACAGGAATAGATAAAATACCTTCAGAATTTTCACAAGATGATAGATTTGTATTTTTGAATTATATTGAAGCTGATTCTCTTAATTGGCTTTACAAAAATGCTTTTTGTTTTATATATCCGACTTTGAACGAAGGCTATGGTTACCCTCCTTTGCAGGCTATGATTTATGGGACGCCTGTATTAGCATCTGCTGTATCGAGTATCCCAGAGGTATGTGGTAATAATGCTCTATATTTTGATCCTCATAATGTACTGGAGATAGAAAATAGAATTACTTATTTATATTCTGAGAAGTATCTCTATAAAAAATTATCTATTGAAGGTATGAGGCATGCCCAAACTATAAAAGATAACAAAGAGCAAAATCTAGAAAATATTGTTAACTTTATATTTTCGGATACAAATCGATCTTAAGGATCCCGTATGACTGATGTACATACAAAAAAAACTATACTTGCAGTTGCGTGGAGTGCTGGAGAGCGCTTTTCTGTTCAGGGATTTCAGTTCATAATAAGCATCATATTAGCAAGACTCATTACTCCTGACGAATATGGATTGATGGGCATTGTTTTAGTTTTTATTGTTTTTTCGGATCTTTTGATTAATAGTGGTTTCTCGCAGGCGTTGATACAAAAGAAAACGAGAACTGAAATCGATTATACTTCAGTATTCTATTTTAATATTATCATTGGTATATTGTTATATATATTTATTTATATATCGTCACCTTACATTTCTAGTTTTTATAAGCAAGAGGCACTTACTCAAGTACTTCGCGTTGTATCGCTAGTAATGCTGATTAAACCTTTATATTTAGTTCAGATGACGATACTTTCTATACGACTGGATTTTAAACTAAGGACAAAAATTAACTTTGTTAGTGCGTTAATTAGTGGAATCTTAGCTGCAATTCTCGCATTCAGAGGTTTTGGTATTTATGCATTAGTATGGCAACAATTGTTAAATAATCTTTTTATCGCTATTCTCTCATTCACTTTAATTAGATGGTTTCCAAGGTTTGCATTTTCATTCTTATCTATTAAACAATTATTTCATTTTGGCTACAAGTTATTGCTTTCTGGAGTTATAAGAAGTTTTGTTGATAACGGATACGCGATATTAATGGGGAAAATATTACCTATAAAAGATGTTGGGTTTTATACCCAAGGTCGAAATATTCCTGATTTAATATCTATGAATTTATTTACCATTCTACAGAATGTTTTTTTTCCGGTAATGTCAGAAATTCAAGACGAAAGAGATAAATTAATTGCTTTTTATAAAAAAGGGTTGGAAGGTGTCGCTTTTATAATTATACCAGTAATGGTTGGTCTGATGCTTATCGCTGAACCCTTCGTTCATTTATTTTTAACAGCGAAATGGGATGGAGCAATAGTCGTTATGCAGTGGATTGCATTGTCTCGTTTAATTATCCCTCTCAGTGCCCTGAATAGCAGTTTGATCAACTCGATAGGGCGGTCCGATGCATATTTACGCGTTGATTTAGCTAAGTTGCCTATTACAATAGGTGCTTTATTTGTTACAGTACCGTTTGGATTGCATGTCGTTGTTATCGGCAATGCTGTAGTGTCTTTTCTATGTTTTTTTATTAATGCATATTATCCTGGGAAATGGTTTGGCTTGGGGGCCTTTGTTCAATTAAAGATAATCTCGAAAATCATCCTGGCAACTATCATAATGTCTGTCAGTCTCTATTTTATTCAAACTGATTCCCCTTTGTTGGAAATTGTATTGAAAGTGATTCTTGGCTCTTGTATTTATTATATGTCTTGCTTGCTTTTAAAAGTGGGTTTTTGTGTACACATTAATAAATATATATATATGCTAGTGCTAAAACAAGGCAGGAAAGGTAACTTATGAAAAATATTGTTTGTATTATGCCTTATATGGGGAATTCAGGGGCTGAAAAAGTAATGTTCAATGTAATGAATAACCTTGATCGTAATAAATTCAAGCCTTATATTTTACTTTACAAATGTGATAATGATAAAAATTCCCTTATTCCATTTCTTAAAAATGATATCGAGGTTTCTTATCTCAATATTAATGGCCGAGTTAGAAGTTGTTTGTTTAAATACGTTTTCTCGATCAGGAAATTTTGTAAGTTCAAAAAGATTGATATCATACTCATTAGTGATGGTACATCAAACGCTGCATTTAGTCCTTTCCTTTGGTTGTTTGGGCGTAAAATACGTAAGATAGCTAGAGAATCAAATTTACCATCATTATTTGAAAAAAACATTCTGATAAAGGGACTTTATCGTTTCTTTTATAAGAATTATGACAAAGTAATTGTACAAAGCAATGAAATGTATGATGAGCTTGCAAATAAAATGCATATACCTAAGCAAAAAATAGAAAAAATAAATAACCCATTGGATTTTAAGTATATACAAAAAATGTGTGCATTCGGTTCGGAGATTGTCCTACCTAACAATAAGATTAATATTTTAACAATTGGACGGTTGACTTATCAAAAAGGATTTGATTTGTTGTTAACTGCCTTTTCAAAAATTGAAAATGAAAAATACCATCTCACAATAATTGGTGAAGGTGAACAAAAAAGTGAATTGATAAAATTAAGTAATGATTTGAATATCGCAGATAAAGTCTCTTTTATTAGTGAGACAAATAATCCTTATGCTGTAATGAGGTCTGCTGATGTTTTTGTATCTAGCTCCCGCTGGGAAGGATATCCAAATGTTGTAATAGAAGCTATCGCATGCGGATTACCTGTCGTTGCGAACGATTACCCTGGTGGGATTAAGGAGATCATTAATTCGAATAATGGGATTATTTGTAATATTGAGCAGCAGTTTGCCAATAGTCTAGAACATTGCTTGAAATTAAAAAATGTGGCATTAGATAAGAATACGATTGATAAAATATATATCCAATATGAACAGGTACTATATTGATATTCATTTTAGTGAGGCCACATGAAGAAAACTATGTTATGTTTTATTTTATGTTTTATGAATTTCAAGACATTAGCTTTTGAGAGAGGGATCAACATTCATATTAAACATTATCCACAAGAAAGCCAATTCTATATAGATCTAGCCAAAAAGTATGGGTTTACATCTGTGAGAGATGATTATCCGTGGGAGTTAGTTCAAAATAACGGTAGTGACTTTGGCATGCATGGTAATCTGACAAAGTCGGATTATTTTTTCTCGAAAAAAAATGAGTTATCAAAGATGATGATTCTTGCCTATGGTAACAGTGTTTTGACTAAAGGCGATTATCCGCGTACTGATGCTCAAATTAAAGCTTTTACTAAATATGTAAATTATACAGTTCAAAGATATAAAGGAAGTGTCAAGTATTATGAAATATGGAATGAATGGTTAGTCGGGACGGGGATCCCTTTCCGGAGCACACCTCCGGATGCGAATATTTTTTATAAATTAGTAGTCGAATCGGCAAAAATTATTAGGGAAAAAGATCCTTCTGCTATTATAGTTGTAGGTTCAATTAATCCCCTAAAGCAAAAAGATAGAGATTGGATGGATCTTCTGATCGCCAAGGGGATACTACGATATGTCGATGGTATTTCTTTGCATCCTTATTCTTATGGTAATCCGGATTTGAAAATGAGGTTGCCAGAGAATAATTTAAAAGGAATTGATGCCTATGAAGCGTATCTAAAACGTCAACTTAATAAAGAAGTTCCTTTGTATATATCCGAATTTGGTTATACCTCTTATAAAGGTGCTAATGGCATACAACCTAACTTAATTGTTAAATACATGTTTGATTACATGGATCATGCACAAAAGCGATCATATATTAAAGGTGTATGGTGGTATGACCTTATTGATGATGGAAATAATGTTAATAATAAAGAACATCACTTTGGGATTTTAAATAGGAATTTATTGATGAAGTGATTTTATTTCGATTCTTAATATTATGAAAGTTTACTTAAATTTAGTATATAGTGATGTTTCATTCATAAATATATTGCTTGTACTTTTTGTGCAATCCTGTATTAGGTTGTAATGAAAAGAATTTGATGCAATGTATGTTGCTATACCGAGTGAGAGTTTATGAGAAATTTTAAGCACGGACATGTCAACGCTTCTATTATTTCAATGACCCAGCGTTTTTCTGATATAAGTATCATATTATTCTCTTATGTAGTACCCTATTATTTTTTCTATCATCAATTTAAATTGAATGATATTTTGATTCCTTTGCTTTCTCTCGTTGTCTTCCAAATGATAGGAGGGATGACAGATTTTTACCGTTCCTGGCGTGGCATCAAGATATCTATAGAAATTCAGCTGATTATTAAAAATTGGGTGCTTACAGTACTCATTACACTTGGCATCGTTGTTTTAATTAGCGAGAATGGATTTTCTGTAGGATTATTTATTGCTTGGTTAATTTTAGGTATTGCTGGATTTATTATCAGCCGTTCTTCCATAAGATATATCTGTGGTAAATTACGTAAGGTTGGATACAATACAAGAAGAGTTGTCGTTGCCGGCACTTTGAGTTCTGGTATTGATCTTCTTCGTGGTTTTAATAAAGCTCCATGGCTTGGCTTTATCGTTCGCGGTATCTATGCTGATAATGAATTTTCTGATCCGGAAATTGAGTATTTAGGTAATTTTTCAAAACTAGTCACTGATGCTAGAGCTGGTGAAATTGATAAAATTTACATAGCGTTAAGTATGGCTGAAGAGACTAAAATAAAAAGTTTGGTACGGGAACTAACTAACACTACATGTTCTGTCTTATTAATTCCGGATTTGTTTACTTACAATATACTTCAATCCAGAACTGAAGAAATAAATGGTGTTCCAGTTGTTCCTCTTTTTGATACACCCCTCGATGGAATTAACAGAATCATTAAGCGTATAGAAGATATAATTTTATCTGCCATAATTCTTGCGTTCATATCTCCAGTGTTAATTGTTATATCGCTATTAATAAAATTCACATCCCCAGGGCCAGTAATATTTAGGCAAAAAAGATATGGCATGGATGGAAAGTCGATAACCGTTTTTAAATTTAGAACAATGACTGTGATGGAAAATGATCTCAAGGTTGTTCAAGCTACAAAGTCAGACCCACGTATAACAAAAGTAGGTCGTTTTTTAAGAAGGACCTCTCTTGATGAGTTGCCTCAATTTTTAAATGTACTTTTTGGGCAAATGTCTATTGTTGGCCCTAGACCACATGCTATAGCACATAATGAACAATACAGGATATTGATTGAAGGATATATGCTAAGACATAAAGTAAAACCTGGAATTACTGGTTTAGCTCAAATTAATGGGTGGCGAGGAGAAACTGATACTCTTGATAAAATGGAAAAACGTATCGAGTTTGACCTATTGTATATACGTAACTGGAGCGTTTTATTAGATTTAAAAATAATTTTTATGACGATCTTTAAAGGTTTTGTGGGGAATAGTGCTTATTAATTAACCTTTATTCTGAGTTGCTATATGACATAAGCATAGTTCATTATTGCAGCATTAAAGGTAAAATATTGCTCATTAATAAAATATATACTATGTCAAATCCTATTTTTAAGCTAACCTATAGTTCGATTTAACTACGAGCGTATCGTAGTAACACACCAGACAGGAGCATGAAATGTCAAAGCAACAGATCGGGGTTGTCGGTATGGCTGTCATGGGGCGTAACCTTGCGCTTAACATTGAAAGTCGCGGCTACACTGTTTCTATTTTCAACCGTTCTCGCGATAAGACAGAAAGCGTAATCGCAGAGCATCCTGGCAAAAACTTGATGCCCTATTATACGGTTGAAGAATTTGTTAAATCTCTTGAAGTACCTCGTCGCATTCTTTTGATGGTCAAGGCTGGTGAGGGGACTGATAAAGCAATCGATTCGCTTAAGCCGTATTTAGAAAAGGGTGATATCATCATTGATGGTGGAAACACCTTCTTTTTGGATACCATCCGTCGTAACCGTGAGCTATCTGAACAAGGTTTTAATTTTATCGGCACTGGTGTTTCAGGAGGCGAAGAGGGGGCACTAAAAGGACCCTCAATTATGCCAGGAGGGCAGAAAGAGGCCTATGACTTGGTAGCCCCAATCCTTGAGGAAATTGCGGCCCGTGCAGATGATGGCGAACCATGTGTTGCTTATATTGGCAACGATGGCGCTGGTCACTATGTTAAAATGGTTCACAACGGAATCGAATATGGTGATATGCAACTGATTGCTGAAGCATATGCTTTGCTTAAAGGTGGCCTGTCCCTGTCTAACGATGAACTTGCTACCATTTTTGCTGACTGGAATAAAGGTGAGCTTAGTAGTTATCTCATTGATATTACGAAAGATATCTTCGTGAAAAAAGATGAGGAAGGTAAGTATCTTGTTGATGTGATTTTGGATGAGGCTGCGAACAAAGGTACAGGTAAATGGACTAGCCAAAGTGCCCTTGATTTAGGTGAACCTTTGTCCTTAATTACTGAATCTGTATTTGCCCGCTATATTTCTTCCCTAAAAGAACAGCGAGTCGCAGCATCTAAGATACTCACTGGTCCGCAACCTAAAGCAGTAAGTGACAAGGCTGAGTTCATTGAAAAAGTTCGCCGGGCACTTTATCTTGGTAAAATTGTTTCTTATGCTCAAGGATTCTCGCAGTTACGAGCTGCATCTAATGACTATAACTGGAACTTGAACTATGGAGAAATTGCTAAAATTTTCCGTGCCGGTTGTATCATTCGTGCGCAGTTCCTTCAGAAAATTACTGATGCTTATGAACAGGACCCACATATTGCTAATTTGCTGTTGGCTCCTTATTTCAAACAAATTGCTGACCAGTATCAATCAGCTCTAAGAGATGTTGTTACCTACGCGGTACAAAATGGTATACCGGTGCCAACTTTCTCCGCTGCAATAACTTACTTTGATAGTTACCGTTCTGCTGTTCTGCCTGCGAATTTGATTCAGGCTCAGCGTGATTACTTTGGCGCTCATACATACAAACGCATCGATAAAGATGGCGTTTTTCATACCGAATGGATCGATTGATATAGCGTAATGTGGTTAGCCCTTGCTTTTGTAAAGGGCTAACTATTTATATCTTATGTCTGTATTTCACTTCTAGAATGCCAATCCTTACATTCGTTATAGCACTGATTGTTTTTAAAACTAATCGCTTACTATATTGCTTTATGATTGGTGAGTTTATTTATATCCCTGGGTTATGTTGGCGTAAATAAGTGGGGGTAGATATTTAATAGTTTGTCAGTAATAATTCCCTCATAAAAATACACTCATTCTAAGGTTGATGAATATGAAGATTTTAGTTACAGGCGCGGCAGGATTTATTGGGTTTCATGTTTGTCAGCGTCTTCTTGCTGCAGGACACACTGTAGTCGGCATCGATAATATGAATGACTACTATGATGTTAATCTTAAACAAGCGCGTCTGGGGCTCCTGAAAACACCTTTATTCAGTTTTTATAAAATTGATCTCGCTGAACGGGTAAACATGGAGCAACTTTTTGCGACAGAGAAGTTTAATCGAGTCATACACCTCGCAGCGCAAGCAGGGGTACGTTATTCGCTGGAAAACCCACATGCCTATGCTGACGCTAACCTGATGGGGTTCCTGAATATCCTCGAAGGTTGTCGTCATACTAAAGTTGAGCATCTGGTCTACGCATCATCCAGTTCTGTTTATGGCTTAAATCGTAAGATGCCGTTCTCAACTGACGACTCGGTGGATCATCCGGTATCGCTGTACGCGGCGACTAAAAAAGCCAACGAGTTGATGGCACATACTTATGCGCACCTGTATGGTATTCCGACAACCGGGCTACGTTTCTTTACCGTCTATGGTCCCTGGGGGCGCCCGGACATGGCATTGTTCAAATTTACGAAAGCCATGCTCGAAGGTCAAAGTATCGACGTCTACAACTACGGAAAAATGAAGCGAGACTTCACCTATATTGATGACATCGTCGAAGCTATTGTTCGTATTCAGGATGTCATTCCGCAGCCAGATCCAAACTGGACGGTTGAAGCTGGCTCACCGGCAACCAGCTCAGCACCTTACCGCGTATATAACATTGGGAATAGTTCGCCGGTCGAGTTAATGGATTACATTACTGCCCTGGAAGAGGCTATGGGAATGGAAGCGAAGAAAAATATGATGCCAATGCAACCGGGTGATGTCTTAGAAACCAGCGCTGAAACTCAACCATTGTATGAACTAGTAAATTTTAAACCGCAAACTACTGTTAAGGATGGGGTAAAAAAATTCGTCGATTGGTATAAAAGTTATTATAAATTATAGATTCATCAATTTTAAGCCGTAATCATTAGTTGATTACGGCTGCATTTTGTGGTTTTTTACGGCTATTATTATAAAAAATGCTCAATGTATTCCTTTGTTTTTTTTGATTTTATTTTTAATTTCTTGATTTTGTTATGTTTTTACGTAAGTGCTGTTGCTTTTCGAACCATCATTCTTAATATCATATAATGTAAGGCTATATTCTCTCGTAATTTTTTGAAACTACTGCTTTTCTATAGTGATTTTCTTCACATAGTCTATATTAATTTAATCCGAAACCTCCTTGACAAAGTGCGATGGCCAATCTTTATTTAGTATGGGATTAAAAGAACGTAAAACGTTATGGTTCTTCCCGTACATGATCATCGCCTTCCTCGACGTTAATTTATCGAACTGAGGATACCTCAAGAGGATTTTGCTATGGCTTCACTTGCAAACCAAACTACAGCAGCTGCTTTGTATTACGCGATTTTAGGGGTAAACCCAAGCGAAACAGAGTTTAAGAGTGTTGGTCAAAAAATTGAGAATGGACAGCTTACTGCTGAGACATACATTTCTTCTTTGCTGAGCTCACCAGCGGGGTTATCGTTGTATCAAAATCTTAGCAATGAACAGGCTGTGACTAAAGTATATACGCTTGTGCATGGTAGTGCCCCTTCATCATCGGTAGTTAGTGAGCTTCTTTCTTTGGGGAGTTTGTCTGCGTCTTTAGCATCGCTGGTCGATAATTTTGTACATTATGAAGGCTTTGATTCTACAATTTTATCTGAACAAACTTCTTTCGATCAAAAAATAGATAGTATTTTATACGGGACGACATCGAGCATCGCACCTTTATCAGTTCAGGAACAAGTAGCGGCTTCCTATCTGGCAATGTTAGGGCGTGATAGATGGGTTGACTCTGCTGGTTTAAAATACTGGAGTGCTGATCTTAATAGCGGCACGAGCTATGAAAACATGATAAAAAAACAGCTGCTTACTTCTGAATATGTTAAGCGGGTTGGACAATTAAACGGTGATGATTTTATAGCAAAAGTCTACAAAATTGTTCATGGGGCAACGGCATCAGCAGAACAAATTGCAACTTTTGCAGCGCTGGGTACTAACAAATCAGTTATTGCAGCAGCTATAATAAACGATTTACGTAACTCTACCTCTACAGATAACACAACTGTTACTCAGCAACATTCTTTTGAAAACTTGATTGGCACTAGCTTAGATTACAAAACCTCAGCTATTTTAACTGCAACTTCCGGGGGGGGGAATGCGTCTGGCAGTGTCAATTCTTACACTAACCATCAACTCTCTAATGCTGAAACGGCCGTCCTAACTAATGTTCAGCTTAATGCTAATGTAGCCGCAATTGTCAATTTAAAATTTGCTGACAATTTGGCTAATCTGGAAATTGGGGGAGGTAGCGCTGCTATTGTTAATCTCTCTGATAATGGTGTTAATCCTGGTGTCAACATTACTGTTGATAACGGTCAGATTACGTTAAATGCCAGCTCTGGCTCTGACAAAGTTCTATTAACATCTGATGCAGTTGTTGCTTCTTCAACAGGAACATTCAACCTTGGTGAAGGTAATGATTCCTTGAAATGGTTAGGTAATGCGAGTTCTGGTGCCCCGAATACAGTATCAACTAGCATCAAAGCTGATGGCGGCTCAGGTATCGATACTATCTCGGCTAATTTAATAACCAAAAATGTCGTTATGTCAGGTAATACCGCTATTCGTACAGCTACGATCAGCACCAATACATCACAGTTCACCAACTTCGAAAAACTGGACTTGGCTGGCTATATTGGCAAAGCAAATGTAAGCTCCGGCTCTACTGCCGTAGATCACACCTTCGACTTTGGTGTTCTGACGGGTAACGCTGTTTCTGAATCTAGCACCACTGGTCTTACAAATAATGTGGTTCAGGCGGCAACTTCGACTATTGGTTCTCAAGGCTTTGTCCTATCTGGCTTGGCGAGTAATGTGCATGTTATCAATGCGGCCGGTGGTAGTTCGGCTCAACTGGAAGTCACTGGGAATGCCACTGCAGCAAGCAGCGTTGATATCACCTTCCGGCAGAATATCACGGACCACTTTAATGTTAATTTTACAGCAACCAGTAATAGCGATATTAATGCGGGGTCGCTGGCCCTTAACAGCAGTAATTCATTACTTGGTACTGCATTGTCAACATTGAATATTGGTTCTGGTGGTACAGGCAATTTTGCTAACTCCATTTCGCTGGCGGGAACCAGTAGTCAAGTACAGACAATCAATGTTACCGGAGACCATTTGCTTAATCTAACGGTCGGCACCGGTTACGGAAACCTGGAGACTATTAATGCTTCGGCAAATACTGCAGGGTTGAATCTGGATGCCAATGTGGGGGGGACAGGTAAAGGGATTCTTTATCAACTCCTGACTATTCTTCCTGGCTCAGCTGTGACAACAACCCTTATTACGCTTTTGGGATTGGATGGTGGTCACAACTTAACGGTGCAGGGAACTGGTGCTGCGGATACCTTCAAGGTCCTGGGTAACACGGTTGTTTCAGGAGGTAATGGGGCGAATCTCTATCAACTGAAAGCGAGTACCATCAATTCGGGTGTCACCATTTCGGATTTTAATAGCGGTAAAGATAGCATTTTTGACACTACTTCAGGCCTTACTATTAATAATGACGCCACGCATACCCAGGTAGCTGATTATGGTGTACGTACGACGGATGTTGTTGACGCGTTGTTGGGTACACTGGTTGGTGGTGTGGTTGGCGGCGTTGTCGGCCTGTTAGGGCAAATCCTTGGTATTGGTGGTACTGGTGATCTCACCTCGAAAGTTGGGGTGGCGTCGGTGGTCTGGACAGATAACTCCCATGAAGCCAGTAACTATTTGATCATTGATAACAACAACGACCATACTCTGGATGCGAACGATACGGTAGTGTATCTCAACGGGCAAACCCATCAGCAGTTGGTTGATACTTTGCACTATGCATAAGTAGTGTGATGTGATAGATGTTTTATAAATAGAAAGGGGGAACTTTCCCCCTTTCTATTGTGATCTCTATCGTATTTTAATTAACATTGTATTTTCCATGGGTTACGAAAAATATTTTTTTAGTAGCTTGATATTTTAGTGCTTTCCTATCTATATATTATAAATATCTCCAGCCTGAGTTGTTGGGATCTGATTGCTCTACTGTTGGTAGAGGTGTGGCTGAAGGTACACAAAATTAAGGGAAAAAGCAGTGGAGCACTATTTACCGCGCAATGAAATTGCGGATGTTATACGCACACGCAGTAAAATATTCTGGACCGTTGGTGTTTTTACCGCATTCATAAATATTTTAATGTTGGTTCCTTCGATTTATATGCTCCAGGTTTACGACCGGGTGCTGCCGTCTGGTAATGAAATCACTCTGCTGATGCTAACCCTCATCATGCTGGCCATGTTCGGTATGATGGCATTGTTAGAGTATATCCGTAGCATGGTAGTGATACGCATTGGCGCGCAGCTTGATATGCGCTTAAATACGCGTGTTTATACTGCGGCATATGAGGATAATCTCAAAAACAAATCTGCTGACGCAGGACAGATGCTCAATGATCTGACCAACATGCGTCAGTTTTTGACTGGCAGCGCGCTTTTTGCTTTTTTTGATGCTCCTTGGTTCCCGATATATCTGCTGGTTATTTTTCTGTTCAATCCGTGGTTGGGGTTGTTCGCATTAATTGGTTCTCTAATACTGATAGCTTTGGCCATTGTGAATGAAATGGTTTCTAAAGAACCACTGGCTGAAGCGAGTAAGTTCGCGCTGCAATCCGGCAGTCTTGCCAGCACTAATCTGCGCAATGCGGAAGTTATTGAAGCATTGGGCATGTTACCGAATATCAAAGGTCGGTGGTTTAGCTTGCATCAGCGATTCCTGAAAAGTCAGCGAATTGCGAGCGAACGCGCTTCCCGAATCAGTTCTATTACTAAATTTGTACGTCTTTCTTTGCAATCCCTGGTTCTTGGACTTGGTGGCTGGTTAGCTATTGATGGGCATATTACTCCGGGGATGATGATCGCGGGTTCTATTCTGATGGGCAGGACGCTTGCGCCTATCGAACAAGTCATTAACGTCTGGAAAAGCTGGAGTTCCGCTAAACTATCTTATCAGCGATTAGTGAAATTATTGGATCGCAATCCTCTTCGGGGTACAGGTATGTCTCTGCCGAAACCTCAAGGGGCGCTGAGTGTGGAAAATGTTTCTGCGATACCGCCTGGCGCGCAAGGCGAAGCGGTATTACATGGTGTGTCATTCAACTTACAGGTTGGCGATGTGCTGGGCATCATTGGGCCCAGCGCATCGGGAAAATCGACGCTGGCACGATTGTTAGTTGGAATCTGGCCTGTAAGCGAAGGAATTGTGCGTCTGGATGGCGCTGATATCTATCAGTGGAATAAAGATGAACTTGGTCCTTACATAGGCTACCTTCCGCAAGATATTGAATTATTTGCCGGTACCATTGCGGAAAATATTGCTCGGTTTAATGATGTCGATGCTGAGAAAGTTATTGCTGCGGCGAAGCTTGCCGGGGTACACGAACTTATATTGCGTTTCCCTCATGGCTATGACTCCGTGATTGGTAACGGTGGTAGCGGGCTTTCAGGGGGACAAAAACAACGTATTGGCCTGGCAAGGGCACTATATGGCGACCCGTCTCTGATTGTCCTTGATGAACCTAACTCTAATCTGGATGATGCAGGCGAATTGGCTCTGAATAAAGCGGTTGCTTTACTTAGGGAACGCCAAAAAACGGTGGTATTGATTACGCATCGAACCAACTTGCTATCGATGACTAGTAAGTTGTTACTATTAGTCAATGGTAAGGTGAATGCATTTGGTACCACCCAGCAGGTACTCCAGGCATTGAATAATGCTCAGAGGGCCCAAGCTGTACAGCAGCAAGCAGTACATGCAGTAAATAATGAATCGCATGAAGGCAACGGGGAAATCCCTAAAACTCAAATAAACTAAATTACGGCTTGCCAGGCAATAGCTGTCGCTATCTGTTGTTGAAAGGGGTGAATATGTCTTCTCAAATTAACCAGCCACTTAATAATGATTTTCAGTCAGACTCTACCGATGAGAGAAAATATACGCGTTTCGGATGGTTGGTGATTGGTATTGGTCTATGCGGTTTTCTTTTATGGGCGGCTTTTGCTCCTCTTGATAAAGGCGTTGCGTCTCCGGGGTCAGTAACTGTTTCCGGAAATCGTAAAACTATTCAATCTCCTGGTAGCGGTATTATCAGCAATATTGCGGTTAAAGAAGGGGATAAGGTCAAGGCCGGACAAGTACTGGTTCAAATGAGCCAGGTTCAGGCGCAGGCGCAGGTGGATTCTCTGAAGATCCAATATTATACAACTCTGGCAACAGAAGGGCGTTTGTTGGCAGAAAGAGATAACCTGGATTCCATTAAATTCTCTGACGTTTTCAATGCTGTCAAAGACAAACCGCGCGCTGCGGAAATATTAGCATTGCAGCAACAGCTTTTTATTTCTCGCAGACAGGCATTACGTAGTGAGGTTGATGGTTTCAGACAGTCAATTGATGGTATACGTTTCCAGCTTAAGGGCTTACAGGATTCCCGGGCGAACAAACAAATTCAGCTAAACAGCATTCGTGAACAGATGACAAGTATGAAACAGCTTTCTGCTGAAGGATATTTGCCGCGAAATCGCTATCTTGAAGCTCAACGTCAGTTTGCAGAGATCAGTAGCAGTATTGATGAAACTATAGGAAGAATCGGGCAGTTGCAAAAACAATTGCTAGAGTCACAGCAGCGCATAGACCAACGTTACGCGGATTATCAGCGTGAAGTGAGGACTCAGTTAGCACAAACCCAAATGGATGTTAATGATTACAAAAACAAACTTGATATGGCCAACTTTGATCTGGGGAATACAGAAATTATCTCTCCGGTGGATGGTACTGTTGTTGGATTAAATATTTTTACCCAGGGAGGCGTGGTCGGCGCTGGCGATCATCTTATGGATGTCGTACCCAGTGAAGCTGCACTGGTTGTAGATGCTCAATTAAAAGTACAACTTATCGATAAAGTCTATACCGGGCTACCCGTTGACCTCATGTTTACCGCCTTTAACCAAAACAGAACACCAAAGATCCCCGGTACTGTGACGCTCGTCTCGGCGGACCGTTTAATTGATAAAGCAAATGGAGAAGCCTACTATCAGATGCAGGTGACGGTTACACCGGAAGGCGCCAAAATGCTACAGGGTGAGGAAATCAAACCCGGGATGCCGGTTGAGGTGTTCGTTAAAACGGGTTCACGTTCGTTATTGAGTTATCTGTTTAAACCTATTTTGGATCGCGCGCGTACTTCATTGACCGAGGAATAATCGTGAGTTTCATGAAAAGGAAGATAGTTAGTCTGGCCATTAGTTCAATAGCTTGGGTCTTATCTGCACCAGTGTATGCATTAGGCATTTTGGACGCCTATTCGCTCGCGCTGGAAAAGGATCCAACGTTTCAGGCCGCAATTAAAGAAAAGGAAGCCGGGGATGAAGCAAAAAATATTGGGCGTGCAGGCCTGTTGCCTAAAGTTTCTCTTAATTATCAAAATGCGCCACGTAACTGGCAGACGCAAAAATATCAGACGAGTGACATTTTTGGCAATGTAAGCGATGTGACCAAACGACAGCAATACCGCAGTTATGCTGGTTCCGTGACCTTAACGCAACCTCTATTTGATTATGAGGCTTATGCGAAATATAAAACCGGAGTCGCACAAAGTTTAATGGCGGATGAAAAATATCGCAGTAAATACCTCGATCTTGCAGTTCGGGTAATTTCTGCTTATGTCAGTGTTGCCTACGCAAAAGATCAAATTGCATTAGCTGAGGCCCAGAAGGCGGCCTATAAAGAACAACTTGCATTGAATGATCGCCTGATGGCTGCGGGTGAAGGTACGGTAACGGATGTTGCTGAAACTCAAGCAAGGTATAGCCTGGCTGAAGCTCAAGTCATCGAGGCCAGGGACGTCTTAGATTCAGCTCAAAGGGAACTAGAAGTTATCATCGGAATTCCCCTCGACCAGCTAGATGCATTGCAGACGTTACGACAGGGCAAATTCCATGTCTCACCGCTACGTTATACAGCTTTTGATGATTGGCAAAAATTAGCCATGGAACGCAATCCACAACTGGCTTCATCACGTCATGGCGTGGATGCCGCACGTTATGATGTTGAACGCAACCGGGCTGGTTTTATGCCACAAGTTCAATTATATGCATCGCATTCGGAAAATGATTCCAGTAGCGACAATACGGTAAATCAGAAATATCGAACCGACAGCGTTGGGGTTCAGGTATCAATGCCAATTTATTCTGGTGGTGGAGTGGCGGCTTCAACAAGACAGGCCGCGGCACGTTATGGCCAGGCTAAGTATGAACTGGATGCTCAGGTCGGTTCAATCATGAACGATCTTCGCAAACAATTTAATCAATGTATTAGCAGTCAGGCAAAGCTCAGGGCTTATGAATTGGCCGTAAAGTCTGCAACTACGCAGGTAGAGGCTACACGGCAAAGTGTGCTCGCAGGGCAGAGGGTAAACGTTGATGTTCTGAATGCGGAACAACAGCTCTATGCTGCTCAAAAAGATTTAGCAGAAGCTAAATATACCTATATAAAAGCTTGGATTTCTTTACTGGGGGAGGCAGGGATCCTCACTGAAAAAGATATATCTATTGTAGCCAATTATTTTAAGTAGTGAGGCAGTCGGGGGCAACGGATGTTGTCAGAGCCTGCTTTCGCAGCTTATTCTTATAGGAAAATTTAAATGAGTGTCATGCTTTAATAATAGCTTAGGAACTATCGTTATTCCTTGTAACTTTAGTAATCCAAAGCTATGACATTATTTTTATTCTTGGATTGGTTGTTTTTTGAACTGGCTGTTTGCTCGGCAGGAAGGTTTTTTCTCTCCCAATACTTCATATCATATGGCGCTTCTTTGCGCCAGTGAGATTATTTAGTGACATTTTGATAGTGGAATAAGAAAGTGCTGATAGATATTAATGGGGGGATGGAAGAAGATTCAATCGTTCAATGAAGTTAGGAGGCTTTGACCGTAACTACAGTTTAGAGCCTTAAGTTTCGAGAATTAATCACGAAAATGCAACTATCTACTGATTCGAACTTATAAAATTTATGTAATACGGCATGTGTAAAGTGATGATATTATGCCGTGGCTTGCAAGTTAATGTGGCTGGAACGCTTCGTTAAAAAATCATTTATTGGAGGATTTCAAAATGCTATTTCCTGTAATTATGGCTGGTGGTACGGGAAGCCGCCTATGGCCTATGTCCCGCGAGCTTTATCCAAAACAGTTTTTGCGCTTGTATGGGCAGAATTCAATGTTACAGGAAACAATTGCCAGACTTGATGGCCTGGGGATTAACGAACCGATGGTCATCTGTAACGAAGAACACCGTTTTCTGGTGGCCGAACAGTTGCGCCAGCTCAACAAGCTGTCGAACAACATTATTCTCGAGCCGGTCGGGCGCAACACCG
>OKBT01000031.1_pt1 | contig 64502 bp, 71 predicted proteins | sample 1609811 | NCBI WGS metagenome assembly OKBT01 (sample SAMN04436591, study PRJEB24849) | human gut metagenome | biome: human gut; feature: NICU; material: stool | host: Homo sapiens | place: USA: Saint Louis, MO | collected 2009-11-05 | reverse complement strand
ACTTACAGTACTTGCTGTACTACTCACAACTGCATTTACAACAGCCAGTGCCGCTATGATCGATTTGAGTCAGCTAACACCAAATACAACGCAACCTGTGGTTCTTAGCACTATACAAAGTAACACAAGTAATGAGGCTTCTACATTGACCCCTAAAACAAATATGGAGCCTGTCATAAAAGTAGCTGCCACACCAACATCTACACCAATTTCTGGAGTTTCAGAAAAAGCAACTATTAATGCTACTAGTACAAGTCATGATGGTCACTTGGAAAACTTTCCAAGCCGCAAAGTAACTATTGTTGTACCAGCAAATTTGCGCAATGAAAACACAGCTCAATTTGGTCACTACATGACAGATCGCTTATCAAATACACTTAAATATCCTTACTATGATACAACCATTGTAAGTACTAACACACCAACTGCAGAAATTAAAGCCGCTGATCTTGCTCAAATTGCAGAGGCCCAAAATTCTGAAATCGTTATTATGCCTGTACCATTACAAGACGTATATGTACAAGTTAATACTATTAACAGCCCAGATCCATACAATAAGGATAATCATGAAATTTATATCGCTGCAAAGGTTAATGCCCTTTTATACTATTATGATGTAAACGATAAGGTAATCCATACTGTTCGTACGGGCTTCAACCAAACTGATGACTCTTTAACTATGCCAACACATAAATCAGTTTGGAACAAAGTTATGACTATATTACTTGATAAATTACCATACAAACGAATTCCAACAGATCGTGACCGCTACCAAGCACCTGGTATCAATTCTGAGGCACCTGTTGTATTAGATTTTCAAGTAGAACAACCTAAGAATACTGCATACTCCTTAAAAGGTGTGAGCGTTTTATAATCAAAATTAGAAAGATAAAAAGGCTAGCCAGATGGCTAGCCTTTTTCTTATAACATTTTTGTAACATGCAAGCGCAGTAAAGCACGTTGCAATGCTGCTTCCGCTCTTTCTACATCAATATCAGGTGTAGGATTTGATAACCGACCTTCTGCACGCTCTTTAGCTCGACGAGCACGTTCCACATCAATGGATGTTGGATCTTGACAGTCAGGGGTTACAATACTCACCTTATTATGTTCAATTTCACAGAAGCCACCAAATACAGCATATTCACGAGATGTTCCATCTGGTTGTTCAATGCGTAAAGGTGCCAAGTCTAATGCAATAATCATAGGCGCATGATTTGGCAAAATACCAAAACCACCATCGATAGCTTTACCTACAAAGAATGTAGATTGGCCCTCGAATACGATTGCATCAGGTGTAATTATCTGTAGGGTCATAGGTTCCGCCATGGATTATTCCCCCTTCTCTTGCATTTCCTTTGCTTTTTGAATGGCTTCATCAATGGTACCAACCATGTAGAATGCACCTTCTGGCAATTCATCATGTTTACCATCCAAGATCTCTCTGAAGCCTCTCAATGTTTCGGACAATGGCACATATTTACCAGGAGAACCGGTAAATACTTCTGCTACGAAGAATGGTTGACTCAAGAAACGTTGAATCTTACGAGCGCGAGATACAGTGAGTTTATCTTCGTCAGACAATTCTTCCATACCGAGGATTGCGATAATATCTTGAAGATCGCGATATTTTTGCAATACTTCTTGTACTCCACGAGCTACTGCGTAGTGCTCTTCACCAAGTACATGTGGGTCCAAAATACGGCTTGTAGAGTCCAGAGGATCCACCGCTGGATAGATACCAAGTTCCGCAATGGAACGAGACAATACTGTTGTCGCATCCAAGTGAGCGAATGTCGCTGCTGGAGCCGGGTCAGTCAAGTCATCGGCAGGTACATATACAGCTTGTACGGAGGTAATAGAGCCTTCTTTTGTAGATGTAATACGCTCTTGCAATGCCCCTACGTCATTAGCCAATGTAGGTTGGTAACCTACGGCAGATGGCATACGACCTAAGAGGGCGGATACTTCGGACCCCGCTTGAATAAAGCGGAAGATGTTATCGATGAACAAGAGCACGTCTTGTTTTTTCACATCACGGAAGTATTCAGCCATTGTAAGACCAGTAAGACCTACGCGCATACGAGCCCCTGGTGGCTCATTCATTTGTCCATATACGAGGGCTGTTTTATTGATAACGCCAGACTCTTTCATTTCGTTCCACAAGTCATTACCTTCACGAGTACGTTCCCCTACACCGGAGAATACGGAATAGCCGCCGTGCTCTGTAGCAACATTGTGAATCAATTCCATAATCAATACGGTTTTACCTACACCGGCACCACCGAAAAGACCGATTTTACCACCTTTTACGTATGGAGCGATAAGGTCAACGACCTTAATACCTGTTTCCAAGATTTGTGTATCTGGAGAAAGGTCATCAAATTTAGGTGCTGGACGGTGAATAGGCCATTTTTCATCAGCCACAACTGGAGCTGGATCATGGTCTACAGTTTCACCAAGTACGTTAAAGATACGACCCAATACGCCTTCCCCTACAGGAACGGAAATTGGAGCACCAGTATCTTCTGCTTCCATATTACGTGTCATACCGTCAGTAGAACTCATGGCAACGCAACGAACTGTATCGTCGCCTAAGTGTTGCATAACCTCTACTACGATTTTTTGTCTATCGTGTGCCTTGTGGTCATGGTAGATGTGGATGGCGTTGTAGATAGCTGGTAAATGACCAGCATCAAAGCGCACGTCTACAACTGGGCCGATGACCTGCACAACTTTACCAATATTATTACTCATCGACAGATGTCTCCTTATCTATTGCAAGGCATTAGCGCCACCAACGATTTCAGAAATTTCGTTTGTAATGCTAGATTGACGCAACTTGTTGTATTCAAGGCCTAAGGACTCAATGAGTTCCCCTGCATTATCTGTAGCCGATGTCATGGCCGTCATACGAGCACCCAATTCACTAGCTGCAGATTGTAACAATCCATTATAAACTGTAATTTCTAAGTATTTTGGCAGCAACGCCTCCAAGACGGATACAGCGGACGGCATAAAATCATACTCTTCGCCTTTTACCTCATCTTGTGGTTGCTCTATTGGCAACAAGCGCTCAGCCTGTGCAATTTGCGTCATAGAATTTACAAAACGTGTATAGATCATGATGACTTCGTCTACTTCATGACGTTCATATAGTGAAAGTGCTTCATGCATGATGGCACGCGCATGTTCATAGGAAGGTTTATCGGAAAAGCCCGCATAGGACTTATCGATATGAATACCTCTAGATTTCATGCTGTCTCTAGGCTTTCTACCTGCCGTGATAACACGGTATGTATCAGGAGATTTACCATGTAATTGTTCCATAGCAAATTTCAACACATTAGACGAGAATGCCCCTGCAAGACCTTTATCTGCACCTACTACAATATAGCAAGTACGCTCTACAGGTCGCACATCTAAGAGAGGACTTTCAAAGCCTTCTAAATCACTATTCGACATATGACGCAAGATTTGCCCTATCTTTTCTGCGTAAGGACGAGTAGCTTCCGCTTTTGTTTGTGCCCTACGAAGACGAGCAGAAGCTACCATCTTCATCGCTTTTGTAATTTGTTGCGTATTGGTAACACTTTTTATGCGTTTTCGCAAATCTTGTGCACTAGCCATACATTACGCCTCCTTACGAGACACTAATGTATGTGTAGAGCCAAATGCTTCAACACATTCTGGGATTGCTTGCTTCAATAGATTTTCAGTTTCTTCGTCAATTTTCTTAGACGTTTCAATGTTAGTGATGATTTCAGGGTAATTTGCTTTTACATAGCGTAAAAGTTCAGATTCAAAGGACAATACATCTGCCACTTGAATATCTGCTAAGTACCCTTTAGTACCAGCGTACAGGTTGATAACCATTTCCGCTACGCTCATAGGCTCATATTGACCTTGTTTCAACATTTCAGTTAAGCGTTCACCGCGATCAAGTTGAGCGCGTGTAGCCGCATCAAGGTCAGAACCAAACTGAGCGAAAGCAGCCAACTCACGATATTGAGCAAGGTCCAAACGCAATTGGCCCGCCACTTGCTTCATCGCTTTAGTTTGTGCGCTACCACCTACACGGGATACGGACAAACCTACGTCAACAGCTGGACGAATACCAGAATAGAACATATCTGTTCCCAAGAAAATTTGACCATCAGTAATAGAAATTACGTTTGTTGGAATGTATGCAGATACGTCACCTGCTTGTGTTTCAATGATTGGCAACGCTGTAATAGAACCTCCACCAAGTTCAGATGAAAGTTTCGCAGCCCGCTCTAATAGACGACTGTGTAAGTAGAATACGTCACCTGGATATGCTTCACGCCCTGGTGGACGGCGCAATAATAGGGACATAGCACGATATGCAGCCGCTTGTTTTGTTAAGTCATCATATACGCATAATACGTGTTTACCTTGGTACATAAAGTATTCACCCATGGCAACACCAGCATATGGTGCAATGTATTGAAGAGGTGCACCTGTGGAAGCACTCGCAGAAACTACGATTGTATATTCCATAGCGCCTGCTTCTTCAAGCTTTTGCACTACGCGAGCAACCGTAGATTCTTTTTGACCAATAGCTACATAAATACAAATAACATCTTTGCCTTTTTGGTTCAAAATAGTATCTAAGGCAATCGCAGTTTTACCTGTACCACGGTCACCGATGATAAGCTCACGTTGACCACGGCCGATTGGTACCATCGCATCAATCGCTTTAAGACCTGTTTGCAATGGTTCATTTACGGATTGACGATCCGCAATACCAGGTGCTGGATGTTCGATAGGACGACGTTCTGTAGCTTGAATAGCACCCTTGCCATCAAGAGGTTGACCAAGAGGGTTTACTACGCGACCAATCAAGGCATCTCCGGCAGGAACGTCCATAATTTTGCCAGTACGGCGCACTTGGTCCCCTTCTTTAATCAAGAAGTCATCACCTAATAGTACGGCACCCACATTATCTAATTCTAAGTTCAAAACCAAGCCATATACGCCGTGTGGTAATTCTAGCAACTCACCGGCCATGGCTCTTTCAAGACCATAAATATGGGCGATGCCATCCCCTACGTCGAGAACAGTACCCACATCATCGACATTGAGGTCAACATCATAGTCCTGAATCTGCTGTTTGATTATAGCAGTGATTTCTTCAGGCTTCATTTTCATATATACCCATTCACCCCTATCTAATAGAGTTCGTTCTTAATAAAGATTTTTCTAATTCCTCTAAACGACGAGATACAGAGCCATCAATGCGTTTATCCCCTACTTGGATAATAATACCACCCATAATAGATAGATCTTGACGCACAGATAAAATAACATCTTTCCCTGTTACTTCTCGTAATTTAGCTTGTACAGATGCTTCTACATCAGCTGTGATTGGTTCTGCTACAGTTACAGTAGCTTCCAAAATACCACGAGCCTCTCGTGATTTTTGAATAAACGCTGCAATGGCCTGTGCAATATAACGATGGCGCCCGCGTTTAATCATCACATAGATAAAGTGTAAAGCAACTTTGTCGATACTAGATTCAAAGATGGAACCAACTAACTTAATCTTTGCATCTTCTGTAACGATTGGATTTTCAAGGAATAAACGAAGTTCAGGCTGTTCCGCCATAACGGACGCTACATAACCTAATTGCTCCTCCATGAGTTCCAAAATATTTTGTTCTTGAGCTAATTCAAACATAGCCGAACCATATTTATCTGCTACAATTTCTATGCTCATCGTATCACAACCCTATCGTTTTACTATCAAGTTGACGAATAGCGTCTTCGATCAATTTTGTATTAGTTTCGCTGTTCATATCTTTAGCAACAACTTTACCAGCCATAGCTACAGATAAAGATACCACTTCGTTACGCAAGCTGTTCATAGCACGATCGCGTTCGATGGCAATATCTTGACGAGCACGATTTTTTTCTTGTTCAATTTGCTCGCGAGCTGTTGCCAATTGTTCTCGTGTAGTATTTTCTGCTTCTTGAATTGCTTTTTCAACAATTTGTTGTGCTTCTACACGAGCATTAGAAATTTGAGCTGCATAATCAGCTTTAAACTTTTCTGTCTCTGCACGGGCTTGTTCAGCAGCTTCTAAATCTTTAGCAATTCGTTCTTTACGTTCTGTCATCATAGCCAATAATGGTTTATATGCAAAACGCGCCAATAGCCAAACTAATATAAAAAAGTTCAACATTTGAGCAAGAATCGTTCCAAGGCTTAAGTCAACCAAGGTTATTCCTCCTCGTTATTATCTGAATAACAAAATAAACGCAACTACTACACCGATGATAGGCATCGCTTCGATTAAACCAATCGCAACGAACATAGTAGACATCAATTGACCACGCAATTCAGGTTGGCGTGTAATACCTTCGATTACTTTACTAGATACAAGACCGTCACCGATACCTGCACCAATGGCACCACAACCTACTGCGATCGCTGCTGCTAATGCGAATAAACCTTGAGCTTCCATAATATATCCTCCATATATAATAATTAATGTTCCTCACTAAGAGCCATCCCTAAATAGGATGCTGTAAGAACGGTAAAAATAAAGGCTTGAATAATGCCGATAAACAAACTAAAAGCAATCCACACCCATGGTACAGGTACAAACCAAGGCAACTTGTATAATACTTCTAACAAAATTTCACCAGCTACGATATTGCCGAATAGACGGAAAGCAAGCGTAACAGGTCTAGCAATCTCTTCAAAGATATTAAGTACTAGCAAAGCCTTATAAGGTCGTACAAAATGCTTAAAGTAAGATAAGCCTTTAACTTTAATACCCATAACCCATACTACTAATGTACTGCATAAAGCCAATGCAACTGTAGTATTGATATCAGATGTTGGTGATGTTAACGCCTTAAGTGTAGGCATTAAGCCTAATTCATTTCCTACAAAAATAAATAAGAAAAACGTAAATAACAAGGAACTCACCATCGGCCAATGACGACCCAAGTTCGGAGCTAATTGCCCCTCTAAGCCTTCTAATATAGATTCCACTATATTTTGCAAGCCTACAGGCACCAATTTACGTCCTCGGGTGGCTAGTATTGTTATTAATATTACAATAGCCATAGTAACCCATGTAGCAATCAAGGTATCTATATTAAATGTCAACCCCAACCACTGCACGACCTCATGGTGTCCCGCATGTAATACCACGTTCTCAACCCCTTTCATAGATATAATAAAACCTAATATATTTACAATTAATATAAATATAACATATATGTATCATCATACATCGTTATAGATATATAATCAACACTTGAAGGGTAAGCAATTCCAATTAATCATAAATATAATGTATACAATGCATAATTGGAATACCTTTGTTGTTCCTATTTTACGTCATTTTAGAACTAAAACTGACGACTGAGCCACCAGTACACAGCATATAATGCAGGCTGAATAAGCGCGATACCTATAAACATGCTAACAGCCTCTACACCCGGAATTTTCAGACCTAAGACCACTAGAGAACCTACTAACATAAGGCGCCAAATCATCTGTCTACGAGATTTACGTACGGCTTTATAAGGATCTCCTGACACAATAGATTGTCCATGCAAAGCTAGGCTAAGCAAGTAGAGCACCATTATAAAAATGCCCCACAGCCAGCCCCATACATAGTGTTGTAATCCGCATGTAACCTGTATTATTACTCCTAAAAAGGCAATAAAAAAACAAGTCAGTAGCACGCGCACTATGAATTTTATATATTGATTCATACATACCTCACTACTTAACTTGTTTATATAACATATCCATAAAATTATATAAACCCTCTATTTTATTAACATATCCACATGCTTAACTTCTAAAAGTTGAGCAACAGTTGAGCAACTGTTTTAATTTTAAACGAATTATAACGAGCTTAATCCGCTATTTCTTCAATTTTATAAGATAGCATTAAATCGTCGATAAGACCTCTTACGCCTTCCTCATTGTATTCTTTTGGATCAAGAATGACTTCTGCTATCCAATCCGCAGTCCAAACATAATCCACGCCTTCAGGCCATTTAAAATTAGGAAACTCATCTTGCATATTGCACTCTTCCCATTGAGTCTTGTCCCATTTACCAATGCAAGGTGATTGGCGCATTTCTCTTTCTAAAATAAGCTCCCATGCTTCTTTATAAGATTCTACTGTTCCCATTTCCCGATGTTGATTAGATGTGCAATTAATCACTTTTAACATTTTAGGTTCCTCCCCGTATAATCGTTCCATTCCCTGGCGTGTGACTAACCATGTTCCTTTAGCCTTTCGGCATTCATTCTGAGTAAATCTAGGTGGCGTGTTCCTTTGACCAGAGCACGCCTGCTTGACTGTAACAGGACTGATTTTCCATCGCTCTGCTGCTTCAGCAGCAGTCATTACATCATCGAACTTCATAAGTACCTCCTTATTTACCCCAACCTAATGCAATTTCAGTATCATTTTGCATTTCGGCTACCGCTTTTAAGCTATCGAATGTATCAGCTTGTTCAAAGCACATATCTTCGAACTCGCTTTTAAAAGTGTATTCCTTCCAGTATTTACGATTTAGCTTAACTGCATATGCATATAGGTCTTTGTTGTAGTTTCGAACTTCTGCAACGTTCCAATCCTTTAGATATACAACTTTATTGTTATCAACAACTAGAACTGGATTGTCTTTAACGAACTTCACATTGTTAGTGATAATGATGATTTCATCATCACTAATTACGTGATTAAATTTGAAGTACTTATTAGAAGTGTGTTTCACTTCTCCGAAGAATTTAGTCAATTGAGATTCTTTTATGCTTTTTAAAAATTCGCCATACTTGCTCATGATAGGTGCTCCTTTTTAATATATCCCTTATCTTTGTCTTTATTATACATCTAATTCGATGTAAATGCAAGTATTTTTTTTTAAAATTTTTACACAAAAAAAGACCTTACCAAGTCATATCCCTGGTAAGGTCTTTTGCATTATTATAGTCAATCCACACGTCCACCCTCGTATGGTAGGGAGATGCTTGGATCACCTCTCAATCATCGATGAATTACTACTCCGATTGTCGCGCCCGCTCCCAGTATTTGGGATAGGTTGCGTTGCATTCGTAAGCGTTTGATTGTTCTCTTGTCATTGTCGATTTGCCCTTTCAACTCTGTCAAAGAGTTCTGCATTTCGGACAAGACAATTTCTTGCTTCATTGATTGAAGTTTGGCTTGCATTAATTCGTTCTCCAATTTGTTGATTGTATCGTGTGCTTTGCTCAACTCTTCCTTTTGCTTCATGACTAAGCTCTGTGCTTCTGTCAATGGAAGATTGGATGTCTCGATTAAGCTCAACGCTTTCGCGTTGTTGCTTTTCAATTCGTTCCATTGACTCACGGGCACGTTGATAATCGGTTCCGTTTGGCTGATAGAAGATGTATCCGATGCAAAGGATGAGAATGAACCCAATACCACCGATAATAATATAGCGGTAAATAGGGTGATTAAGTAAAATTTTGATTTTGTCATACATCATACCCCTCCTGCATAATCTGTGATACCACGTGCAATGGCTCTCACAATAGTATCAAGGTCATTGTTAAGTAGTGCTAGGTCTTCATCATTATCAATGAATGCCATCTCAACAAGAACGGCTGTTGCATCCGTGCCGTTTAATACCCATAAATCTTGCCGTTCTTTCACACCACGATCAACCGTATTAATACTACGGATAATTTGCGATTGGATGTCATTCGCCAAGCGTTGGCCGTTGAAAGACTTATAAAGAGTTTCTGTTCCACGTGCCTGTGTATTGAATGCGTTACAGTGCAGAGACACAAATATATCTGCTCCCCATTCATTGGACTCAGCACATACAAGACCTAAATCATCATTTTGTAAAGTTCTAACTTCACATCCTGCAGTTTGTAAATAACAAGCCAATAACTTACCCGCATCACGAGCAACATCGCATTCACGACGTCCTGTGTTAGGATTTACTGCTCCAGAGTCCAGGTCAATATCATGACCTGGATTTATAAATATTTTCGTCATTACTACTACCTCCTTCTAATTTATCAGGAACACCATTATTGTTTCTATCTAACCAAAGTCCTAGGAAGCCTACTACAGCTGTCAATACACTAGGAATGAATATGTGGTCAATAATATTGAGCCCAACATCAATCAGCTTATTAGTTTCACTTGATACATAACCCCTAGCAAATGCCATAACATACTCTGTTATGACTAGCCAAATAGGAATTAGCATAACAAGTACTAGAATCCGTGTCGCTAGTACTCCAGTAGGTCTAATGTTAGCAACACGAACAGCACCATATGCTGATTTCAGTCGGCTCATGATTTGATATTTCATTATCAGTCACCTCCTATATCGTCCGTGTTAAGTGTGATACTTCTTCCTATCGGCATATTATTTAGAACTTGGATATACATCAGTTCAGTACTCAGACTCTGAACTGTGGTTTCAAGGTTATTGAGCCTATGAAACTTCGCAGCATCTCGTTCTTCCAGCTTGACCAATTGCTTTAGTATTTCCTGATTGCTTTTTGTTAATTCAGCGATACTATTGATGGCGTCAGATAACTTATCGTCATAATCCTTACGTTGTTTATCCATGCGTCGAGCCAAATGGTCATCTAATTCTTGCTTAACTGCGACTAGCGAGGTATGTTCTAAAAACCACACCATCGCACGAAACGAACCCCTAAGGGCGGCCCAGATGACCCCTAAAAGGGTCACCCAGAATCCAATGTCCGCGAAATACGGCGGAATTCCGAAGTCCATTAGCAATAATCTAATTTCATCCATTTAGGCCTCCGCTTTCTCCCATTTTTCACTGTAAAGGTTCCATTTCTTGCTGTGATCTGGATTGTAGACCTCTAACGAAATTTTTTGCATCATAACATTTTGTGGCGGATGAGATTCCTCGCTAACGGTTATTTTATTAACCCTAATTAGTCCACTAGATTGTAAATTAAGATTATTACCCGACCATACAAATGCTGGTATATTAATCACTGCAAAAGAACTACCAGCGAAAGCATCCCTATCAATATCAGTGGCCTTTGGCAAATTAATAATATTGTGGTCAGTTCCAGCAAACGCTAATGCACCAACTTTAACAACATTCGGACAGTTGAGTTCACCTTCCAAATCGCTACGGCCATAGAACTGCTTAGGCAGAATCTCTGTGGCCGTTTCCGGATTGAATTCAATAAGACCTTTGATTTTAACAGTGCTAACGACATGCTCAATTAAGTTAAGATATTCAAGATAAATATCATCTGTCCCATAAGGCTGAATTCTAATAGTTGCACTCCCGGATTGAATTTCAACATCTTCTGTGCTGCCACTCACTCGAACTTTAAAGCCATCTTGCCCAGATACACGAACTTCCGTATCCCCTTTTCTTGGCTCGTTAAAGGTAAGTGGTGCATAAGGTTGCTCAGCCAATGCATGGACAATAGCAGATAATATCGCTTCAAGGGTACCACTATTAATAAGGATATTCTTACCTTGAAGTGCTGAAACAACGCCTGATAAGTTAGGCATCTTCACTTTTAAGGATTCCAACCACTCCTCCTCGGTTCCTACGAATCCATGTGCTAAAGCAATTTCATAAGCACTTTTCCCGTTATCGCCTACCATGGTTGCTTTACTTCCGCCTCTACTTTAACCGGACCTTCAATTCTTACTGGTAACGCTTCGTTTTGCATAATACATTCCTCCTCTAATCATGCATGGCCACATCCTGAATTATGTTAACTACCCCCATACCCAGTTTGTAATATCGGCTAGGCTCCGATTCCTTATATGCAAAAGCATCATACACATGCTCACCAAAGGACTTGATTTCTAGGGTATCCTTTCCGGAAATATTGAATGTCGCAATCTTCCCAGATGCTACCCCTTGCACTTTAATAACAAGCGGACCACTTGCTCGCTTTCGTATGGCGAATACTGACTTAAACCCTGTCAAATCCACATTGTCATCTTGGACTGCGTAAACTATCCCGAAATCCTCGCCAATATTGAGGTCTATATCTTTTACATTCATTACTTATCATCTCCCTTAATTGAATGGAATCGTACCTTGTTTATCGTACCCGGTCACATCGACCACCAAATAATGAGATGTGGTTTTACCCGAGCAACCTACAGGATACGTGGTGACTGTATTCCAATCAATGAACTGATACGATTTCAGCGATACGGTACTCTCATCGTGAAATCTGAACGTTTGCCACACTCGCCCCGTGTGTGACTTTTTATCTCCATTATTGATATTTGGCCCCCAAACAGATACATCGATTACGGACATGGGTATAATTGCAACCTTGACGCCATATGACTTTGGATCACGGGCCATGTCTGTAAAAGTATCTGGAACGTAGTTTGATAACTGGTTATACCAATCATGTGCATAGTGATCGATTATGCGTAGGTACCTAATGCGGCTATCATATATCACATCATTCTGTAGATTGTAATCTGCTGTCCAAGACGCTTTATAGTATTTGTGTCGGCCAAGAACTTGCAATGCCGTATTAGGCTTACTACTTCCTACCTTATCAACAAATCGAATACGGGGCGTGTCTGCATTGGCTGCAACGTCCTCGAAATAGCCGAAGCAGTAGAACTTGATGCCAGCTTTCACTTCGTCAATTATTGCTTGTGTTACCTTTTCGCCTGGCTTAATCACATCCACTACCAGTACCATTAATCGTTCACGACGTTTATGAACCCACTGAGCCGCGAATTCATATCCTTGTGGAACTGATACTGCTATAAGAGGTGCGTCACCATGATATACGTAATTAGTGGCATAAAAGACCTGGATTACATTAGCCTCCCCTGCAATATATCCATACTGGAATTTACTTATAGGCACCATCATAGGAGTGTAAGCTATGGGTTTGAGTGGGATTTGAACCGTTGGCGTTATCCCCCTCATTGCCCCGGTGTAGAGAACTGCATCTTTTTGTTTAGGGAAGCTAAGATATACTAGATTGTCATAGGTATCGTTTATAATCGTGACGCCTTCTTTATTTTGGATGTTAATAAATTCCATACGCCAACCACCCTTCATATGTAAGATCTTTAAATTGACGATTGATATTATATTCATCCTGGGACACTGCAAAATAATATGTTATGATATTGCCCCTAACCTCTGCCACTAAGTACTGTCCCATGGCTGCAGCCCAGACATGTTGCCCAGGCAGCAATCCATTCACAGTAATTTGTTGACGTCGATTAGGAATGTCAGATACATACATCCTCCCCTCGATACGTGTAAGCCTTTCCTTGAGATTTAGTATGATATTTCCGTTAGCATCATAAGCTAATACATGCGGTTCCATAATACCTCCTACCAGCATCCAAGTTTAATCCGAGGGTTGTTATCGTCATCAAAGCCTGTAATAAGATTATCCTGAATCTCAACACGAGCACCGGTCTCTCTTGATCGAAGTAACCCGATTGTACCGGACACCGCCGCTAAATTATCAACATGTAATTTGTCGGCAGTAACTGCATTGGCCTGAATCATCTTATTAACAATGACGTTATCATCGAACTTAGTCGCTCCAGTGATGTGAATCAATTTCCCCGCAATGTATACCCCGGACTGACTGAGGTTAATGCGAGACACCAACTCACCACCATCAATCTCGCCAATACTTTTTTTAACTTGCAAATCGATGCTACCAGCTAACTCAGTAATGCGAGATTCCGTATGTGACGCCAAATTCGTAATTCTTCTGGTGGTCTCTTCAGAATTCGTATTGAATTTCTTATCAAGCTCCTTAATTCGCTCATCAACTTTATTCAGCCCGAGAGACTCAAGGTCTAACAAGCTCGCATCAATTTGTGTCTTAATCACGACTTGCTTCTCGTTAACGAGTCCATCTCCGAACACATCCACAAACGAGCAACGTATCCGGTATATTCCGGCTGAGTTCGAATATGTCAGCATGGTGCTAGTAGTTTCAAAATCATCGGTGCGTTCATCTCCGATCACGTGGCATCTGATTGCATATGCTTGTGCTGGCTTAGTTGAGAAGTAAAGATTAAATCCCCCTAACTGGCTTTTTACTACAAGCTCAGGCGCGGCCAACTGCGGAACGTTATATTCATATGTTGCTGCAGTCGAGTATTTTCCCAACGTGCTGCGAGCATATAAATAAACAGTATCCGCTCGTTTAGATAGGGTAAGTACAGCAGATGTACCTTTAACTCTTGCCAATAAAGCCTTCGTATCTTTACCAGGATTATTATCGGTACGTAATTCGTAATAGTCGACGTCAGCATTCAGCACCTCATCCCATGATGCGGTGGCATTTCTACCGAACGTAATACCAAAATTACTAGGCATGTCAGGTATTGCATCCATTGGTTTGACTAGCACATCAACCATTTGGGCTGTTTCTGCTCTGTTGCCAAATCGGTCAACCGAGATTGCTTTGATTCGATATGTCTCACCTGGGCCCAATGCCTTAATGATCACTTGGCTTGTACTACTTCCCGCATATTGCCATTCTTGACCGGATACAGGCTTTCCGCTTTTAGCGGTTAGCATATACCACACTTCAGCTACATCGAAGTTAGCCGGATTACTAGGTGGATCAAATAGTACTTGTAAGTCGTAGTACACACTCTTATCTGCAGTCTGATTATATCGACTGAGTACGTGCAAATTTTGCACATCCTCTGGCGTTTGCATTTTAGGTATGTTAATCGATTTAGTAATACCAGTAGTCAGCTGCCCTAACTCGTTAATAGCCTGCACCCGCACCTCATAGGTCGCACCTAGCAGCACATCAGATATCGTGGTAGTATTTGTGGATGCTGGGTAGTTTCCGATATATGTCCATGTATCACTTTTTACGTTTCGGTAATTCACAACTACATTTGAGACTTTTCCATCGCGAGGTAACTGCCACGTTACACCTATACGTGAATACATGATGCCATTAGCACCATAGACATCGCTCACTAACCCTACTGATTGAATATCAGATGCACCGTGATTCGTATAATCAATACTTGGCACCGTGCCATCATCCGATACGTAGAGTTCTGGATAATACTCCATGCATTGGATCTTACGAGTCATTTCTGATAGTGTTTTCGTAATGGCTAATACACGAAATGGCTTAGCCGATTTAGAAACCTCTCCAAATGCATATACCGCATCAGGCTGCACCGGTATAGCCTCTTTAACAATCACATTGAGACCTGATACATTTACTACGTTAAGCGTAGAGACGATATCCGTAGCGTTGCTACGAATTAGCAACTGATAATTCTTCCCTGGTTGTACCGACACTTCCTTGTCAAGTGTAATCGTCTGGCCACTTACCGCAACCACACGACCGCCCTCGCCCCATTCAGGTATGTCATGCTGAATTAGAATGATGTCTCCTACCGTACACGCTATGGCATCCGTAAACGCCTCTATTGTCACAGTACGTATTTCATATTTATTGCATCGCAAGAAATGCTTACCGTGTTTATAGGCCTGCTCAAGACTAGTACACCCCATGAGTTCAACTTGTGCCGGATTTGTTAGCGTATCCGACTCGTCGTAAGTGTCACCGTATACTGGAATGACGTCTCGCTCATAATCCTTATCCTTGTTTAGGAACGATATTTCAACAGAGTTAGCCCTAGCCTCCACACCTTGAAACTCTTCAGTAAAGCTGCCGTGTTTGATATTGGCTACAGTAAACAACTGTACCGGTGTAGATTGATAATCACTAACACATGTGAACCTGGTTCCTACAGGAATTACTTTCCCTCGACCTACTGCTTCTGGATACTTTAACGCATCCCATAATCGCATAGCGGTGTCGTATATATAGTTAAACGTAAACCCATTTGTTTTGCACTTATCTGCCCATGCCTTAAATGCGTTATAGTCAAGGCGCATATGGGGCTGTCCGAATACAATATATTCACCGCCAATCTTACGGCAGATGTGGATTAAATCATAAGCAGCCCAAGCCGGATTATCAGCTGGTTGTGCTTCATACTTATTGATGTACGGATTGAATACATACACCTCTGAGCGCTCTTGAATCCATGTCGCTTTTGGATCGGTACCGCTTAGCTGAGATGTAGCCAAAGCCTTAATTCCAATGAGAGCTTTTCCCGGATGCACGAAATCGTCATATATAATTTGGGTTAGCTGCACCCAGTAGACCTTATTGACATGGCGCAAGCTTTTCCCATCTTTCGCACTGCAGCGCATGCGGATTTCATAACGCGCCTTTTCGAGATTGTCAAAGCGAAATACACGATAAAACGCATTATTTGTCGCCTCTTCAATTCGTCCTGCGTAATCAGCTGTATTTGTCACGTTATTATCTGACTTAATAAAGTTCCATGCATCACGGCGCTTAATATGACCGGCCATACCCTTTTGATTTGCTAAAGGTAATGCCTGCCAAGACTCATCACCTACCTTACGAATTTCTGCTTTCAACGTGACAGACGTACGGTCAGCGCCACCGCTATCATTTGAATAATATAATCCGTTTGGAAATCCAACAGTTAACTCTATCGCGTCACACGCATCGCCTTGTACCTGTTGCGTATTCCATGATTCAGTCAATTCATAGTTTAGGGATTGATCCGCAAAGTTATCATTGAAATTTGGGATAACTGTTTGGTCATTTGTACCCTTTCTGATATCCACCTGCACATCCTTATAATTACTGATTGGGTTAGCATTAATACGAATATCTTCTATTTTTGATAATTCGCCCTCACCCGCACAGTATAAAAGGTTAAGGTATTGCTTTTCGCCATCACTAATTACATGTCGGGATAATAATAACCCAGCGCTTTTCATCCGGCCATACGTCACGGCTAAAGGGTAGCCCTGCCCAGTAACAGTTTCGGTACCTCCCCAGCCATATGTATTTGACTGTTCGGAATTCGAACGGTCAACCTTAGGAGCAGTTAACTTTGAGACAATAGCATTACCTATCATCCCTACCGCCATAGCAATTACTGACCGCCAAATCAAGCTTTGGATACCAAAGATAGCACCCGAAGCAATACCACCGGTAAATACAGCCATCCCTATTGATAGAAGAACACCAAAGAATTTACCCTCAACTCGGGGCATTACTACAATGTAGTCTTCATCGTTTACAACTGTATCTGGTGCCGCCTCATGTCCATTTACTGAGTACGCCCATTCACCAGGTGCACTGAAGTAATAGCTGATAGACTTGCCCTGTTTAAATGGCAAATATTTTGTATCCCGTTGCTCTGGCTTGAACGGATTATTTACAATAATTACGTTAACCATCTGCTACTCCTTCCTTTCATAAATGTGCTTCAATCGAGGCACGTACTTTGATATGTGCTCTATACAGGTGCCGCTGTGTTCAGTAGCGTGTATAAATTTACCTTCACCAAGATAAACCCCTACATGATCGAGATTTTTACCATATAGCGCAAATACCAAAACACTCCCTGGCATGGGTTCACGAACCTCGCGCCATTCATCCATTTGGATTTGGGTATATTCGGGTAGTGGTATTCCACTACGCCGATATACCTCAACAACTACATCCCAACATTTCATTTCCGAGAATGGGGTGCCTATCATATCAGTCAAATCACTTATTGGATGCATATAGTCCTCCTTGCGGAATAGTAGGTTCTCCTCCAAATCGAGTACTGTTCCCCAATTCACGACATCGCGCTAGGGTTTTATTGCATTGATTTTCGTGACCCTTATATCCACACTGAACGCCTTTAAACTTAAACGGGCAGAAATCCTTCATCACACGGATTAACGGGAATCGTCGAGGAAAGCTAAAGTCAGTACCCAGTGTAAACTCCATCCATTCTGCGTTTGCATGAGTTCCCGTAATTACGAAATGCTCCTCTTGCTCGCACACATCAGGTATGTTCGTATTCACTACACGAATGATGACATTGGCTCCAGTGAATCCATTATTAGACTCTGCCATGCGCTGAATTGTCCGAGTCACGTTAGATACAGATAACTTAATATTAGGTAGATCCGTTGCATTCTCTGTAACATCTTGAATGGTAAACGGAAATGCAATATATGTATTACCTTGAAATTGGATATTCTCCGTATTGTATACCAATCGAATCGTATCTCCTTTATAGGATATTTCTAACAGCATTAACCACACACCTGTGGCCGATATTTGGTTTTTCTCTAAAATCGATGCCGTTGAGAGCGGTAACATGTTATACCTCCTGTAATTTCACGGTTCCCATCCACACTCCGTAGTCATTCGCCGCAAAGTCTAACTGATCAGCAAATCGTACATTTAGTGTTTCCCGTGTTTCTGGATGTACCCAGTCGAATACACCCGAACAGTTAACTTCGTCATAGAACGCCCGAAGCTTATAGTAATCAGCTGTTGGCAACTTGTACCCGACGGAATATGTCCGTCGGGCCTTTGTCGTCTTTTTCCTTGTGATTAGCGTCATGTTTTCAACTTGACCTTTATACGAAATGTCTGGAGTAGTCTCCTGAATTGGGTATATCGGCCATCGAATATTTGGAAATACTGCCATAGTTATACTGCGGATGCCTTGATGGCGTCACGCATACCTCCTTTGTTTGATTCCATAGCACGAACTACTACATCGATAACATAATTCTCACCATCAAACCGAGAGTTCTGTTGCTTGCTTTCGAGTTCTTGGCCAGACTGATTAACAATGTTAACAACTACGTTGTTGCTTGTAGCTCCGCCACCCATTAATCTACGGGTTTCACTTGCTGTGTAAATACGATGGGATCCAGAGGACTGTAATAGTTCCGGTCCGTTTTCACCAACTAACATAAGCCCTGGATTCGTTTTTCCTCCGGCGGCGAATCGATTTCCTGTAAATGCAGAACTAAACGAACTACCACCGGCAAAGGACGATGTCCCTTTTGCAGCACCTAGTGAGCCAATACCACTTACTGCACCACCAAATAATCCTTGCAACTTAGGCATGACATATTGCTGGAACGTTAACTGAATCATCATCTTAATAATGGCGTTCGTCATATCCTTGAATATGTCCTTAATGCCTTTACTAAATGATTTCGTTCCTGTTGCCATATCTTCGAGATTATTCGTCCATGCCGAATTGATAGAACTCATCGTACTATCAAAAGTAGATTTCGCTAAATCAGCATAATTGGTAGCCTCTTGCTTATATTGTCGAGCAGCTTCTTGTAGGCTTGTTTTAAGACTACGACCTGCGAGTTCCCATAGTTTTTGTTGAGACTCTAATAAGTTCTTTTCAATCTGCAGTCTTTGCGTAGCCGTTAACTGGGCCTCATTGACTTCACTCCGTGCATAGTCAATGTAAGCTTTTAACTCTTCAGCAAGTAAAGCATCCGCATCACTGCGAGATAAGCGACCAAGCGTAACCATATTGGTTAAGTGGTCAACAGTTTCACTCGTTTGCGTGTACGCCAACTCTCTGATTTTCTGCTCGGTATCAGATGCCAATTTTAGGCGCTCTGCCTGAGCTTTCTTTTCAGCGAGTTCCTTATCGCCTACGGCTTTTGTATACTCGCGAACGTTATCATCAATCTGCGCCTTTTGTGCTTCAGCTTCCGCTTTGAGTAATTGCAAGCGGTCGCCTGTGCGTTCGAGATCGAGTTTCTTGATATCCTCGTTCATCTTACGAACACGGATAGTCTGATTTCGTTGTGCTTCAGCTAATCGCTTTTGATACAACTCTTCATTCTTGGCTCTAACTTGAGCGGTTAGATTTGACTCAGCGAGCTTTTTGGCGTTTGCCGCACTACCTGCTGTATCAGCCATAGAACTCGAAGCACCTGCTAATAAGCTAGTGTCTACGTACCCTGTAACAGCACCAAAATCGCCTGTAACAGATGGTTTAGCAATTACACCTGTGCTTGAATTAGCGCCAGTATATCCGCCGTTTCCGTCACTAATTACAATATGATTATCGCCAAGTACAACCACACCATCTCCGGCTTTAGGAACATATCCATCGCCCTCATCATGCCAAGCACCAGCGGCTCTTGCTGCGTCCATGATAGATGGGACATATCGAGGTACGTCCTTGCCAAATGCCCGCAATACCGAATCAGAGAACAGCTTTCCGCAATCCGTTGCCCATGTACCATCTGCGCCTAACTCGTATGCCTTACCGAGTTGCTCGTTAGCTGCGTCCAGTACGCTTACAGCTTCTCCAGTAACGCCTCCGCTCAATCCAGAAACAGAGCGGATAATATCACGGATATTCTTATTGTTAGCTTCGTACTGGTTCTTGGCAGTTAGCTTATCGATTTCGTATTGACTGCCGTCAATTTGCAGACTTTGCAAAGTAAGAGACCGATACAACTCAGACATACGCTCTACGGCGCTTGCTAACTTCTCGGCTGCTTGCTGTGCTTTCTTCGCAGCCTGTTCTTGGGCTTTGGCCGCTTTCGCTGCCTCTTCATTCGCCTTATTGATAGCCTCAGTATTGGTTAGGCCTCCACCGTTAGCAAGGTCCTCTTTTGCTTTTGCGAGTTCCTCATCGAGTTTCGCTTTTGCAGCATCCGCCTCTTCTTTTTGCTTCAAAGCTGCATCGATTCTAGCGCCTTCTTCTTTTGTAGCTAAGCGGTCATTTTTTACAAGCCCCAGCCACGCACTATCCTCAATCCAATATCGAGTATCATGTGATTCCCTAAACTTGTCAGACAGGCCTGTTGTTGAGTTTGTATTCTTGTGAATACGCTTCCCATCAACATCTACGCCCATATAAGAGCCAGATGTTTTTTCATTGTAGCGAAAATCGAGTAATGCTTTCCCAGCAAGTCCAATTACTGTAGCTAATGTTACCCAAGGACCTGCAGCAGCAAGTGTGGCCAATCGCATAAATCCGAGTGCGCTAGTTAGCGACCGCATGACTATGATCACGGCACCGGCTTCAGCGCCGAATTTAACAATTCCGCCGATAGCTTCCTTTTGTTCAGCGGTCATCGACTCGAATTCCGTAGCTACATCCAATACGCCTTTTGCATAGTCATTAAACACAGGAACTAACTCATGGCCGATGGATACTGCAAGCCTTTTCCCTGTATTTTCTAAATCCTTTAATTCCCGATTTAGCTTTGCGGATTTAGCTGCAGTCTCATCGTCGATGATAAGCCCCATTGCTTTGGCACGTTCAGCCACTTTGTCCATCTGCTCAGCGGACATGTTAAGCATGGCGTGCATTTGATACCCGGTACGTCCAAAGAGTTCCATTTCAACACGAGTCTTTTCAGCGCCATCTTTCATGCCCCTTAGACGTTCCTGTATCATCTTAAACACTTCAACGGTATTCTTACCTTGAATCTGTTCAAGTGTGTAGCCTAATTTACTAAATATATCAGTACCTAGCTTTCCCTCCGCCCGAGCGACTTCCATTTTTTCCTTGGCCGCTCCGACGTTCTTAGAGAACTTAGCAAATGCACCCGCGCTATCTTCCATAGCAATACCCATGTAATTAGCTACTGCTAATAGTTCACTGGTTTCTTTTGCCGTAGCACCAGTGATACCGGATAATTTCTTAACGGCTACATCCCATTGAATAGCCTCTTTGGCTAATTTGGCACCGATGCCTACAACACCAACACCGGCACCTATCGCCATGAGGTCATTCTTCATTTTGCCAAGGGCGGATTTGGCGCCTTCGGCACTAGCTGTAATTTTCTTGAGTCCTGCTTCCGTATTCTTATCGGTCAGCTGAACGACAATATCAATTAAATTATTGGCCATTCTTGTGCGCCACCTCCAACTCTTTAGCTTCCAAGATTACAAGCAGATCGATAAGGTGCGGTAGTGGCTCGATGCCGTAAGCCTTCGCCACTTCTAACACCGCTGGCATATCGAATCCAGCAATACCACCTGAATGCCAACGTCGCTGCATCCGGCTAGCGTTGTATACTCGCATTGCTTGTCTAGTTCCATCTAATTGATGCGGGGAATTAAACTCACACTCCGAACAGTCAAAATGCTGTTTGGTCTCACGCTGCATCTTGATACAATCAGAGCAATACTTTGGCTTATCGGAGTTAAGCCAAAGTATTGCATCAATTAGTTTTTTTCGATTTCAGCCTTTTTTTCGTGAGTAAACCGCATGGTATCAAGCGCAATTTCCATAAGATCATTGTCAGGTGCTGCATTGATTTCATCTTCAGTTAAGCCGTAGATATGCTGCATAATCCATTGTGCAATCTCACGAGAACGCAATAGACGTTCTGTGTCCGGTGCTTCCTCCGGAACTGGGGTATACAATGGGTCTAAACCAGATTTAATTAATTCACCACGTTCAGCGAATGTTAAGCCTCTTACTTTGATATCTTCAAATGCCATGTTGGCACCTCCTAGTATTGTTCTTGATTATTAACTAATGTAATGATGGATGCAGAGCGACCGGCATCTGCACGATAGTATGCCTTGAACGGCAATTCAATATTGACGCCACGAGGACCGTCGATACCCGGAGATTGTCGTTCATATACAAGTTCAGGCAACTTGAATGTAAGCGACCAGTCATCTTGTTCAAGTCGCAATTCCAAGCTAGATTCTGTGCCGTTAACCGCTTTATTCAAGAGGTCCTTATTTTGGAAAAACGCCTTAATCGTCCCTGAAATTGAAGCAATACCCGGGTCGATGTATGTTCTAAAGCCTTTACCGCCGATAGCGTAGGAATCACCATCCAAGCCAAAATCAAAATTAATATCGCAACTCAGAATATTGGCTACCGTAACGCCACCCTCTTTGATAGTCGCGTTAAGGTTTTGGAACGGTAAGAAATTTACCGCCTTAGCTGCAGCATCGAATGTAGTAGCAGCTAATGTTTCCTTGCAGCCCATTACATCCACAGATGCCGTAAGTTCGGAGTCACCGCCAAACTTAAAACCTAATTTACTAACTCGAACCCCAGCGAATTGCTGGAATACGTTAACATCAGGGTATCCCTGTTCAATAGTTAGCGATGGCATTGTGTTGCCGATTTTAAATGTGTGCTCAGACTTCTTATTTGGCGCTTGGCCAGTCGTATTAGAAGTCGGTTGCCCGAATGCAGCTTTTAGCCAGTATCCGATGTCAATAACACCAACCGGTACGGTTAAACTACCGGACGTGTCGATGTTGCCACGGAATGGCGCTGCAGGATTACGATCACCACGTATCACAGTGGAGTCATTTAAGTTTTGACTAGCTTTCACGGAGCTAGATATGATTGGCGTGATTACACCGCCAGTGGATGGCGTTGTACCAAAATCCGCCTCAAACGCAATCGCCACATGGGACTGAGAGCCCTGTGCACGTTTTGCTGTTGCCATATGCATTTCCTCCTTTAATATTCAATATTTCCGCCGATTACATGCGGAATTTCTATAGTAGCTGTTAACCGTCCAGTGAATACTGGACGCCAATTCATGCTATCAAGTTCATAATCAATGCCGATTATCGGAAACGCTGGATTCACCTTACAAATGCATTCGATGATTAACTGCCCTAGGTTATCCGATTCTAGCGCTCCATCGTAACGAATAATATTCTTAATGCGCGTTGCACCTTTATGGACGATCCCCCATACAATCATTAACGAGTATGTATAGGTATCAGCAAGCCCTTCGTTCTTATTACTCGGTAGCAATATGATGCAAGGGCAATCTTCTTCAAGCGGTGCTTCTACGTCATCATATCCGACATACAGTTGCGCCGTTTTTCCATATTTGTCATTGCAAAATTTAGTCAGCGCTTCATCATTCGCTAGGGCTTCAGCCCAGCGCTCAACGATGCGTGACAGTGGAATTGTTTGTTGCATCAAATCACCTTACCTTGTAGCTACGTCGAGACGCGGATTGTGCCGCTGGTCCATGTATAGCGTAGTCACCTATCTTATCCTCAATATAAGGTTTAAGCTTAGGCTGTAGCGCAGCTTTCATAGGACCATAAGTATGACGCGGCTGAATTTTGAACATCGATTTACCCTTGGGCAATGGTACACCTGCAGCAAATAACTTCTTACGCATAGGCTCTGTAATCTGCTTGGTATATCCTTCCTCGATACGTTCGCCTAACCGTTTAGCCGAATTAGATAACCACCCGACACGAACGGATTGTTTGCCCTTGTCATATTGATAACCGACTGCATTCGATAGCTTACCGAGAGGACTATATCCGATTGTCCTGGCACTAATACCCATATCAAGTAAGGCATTTCGCGATTTAGAGCCCCAGGACTCTCGTTCTGCACGTCCTCCGCTTTGATAAGCTTTTCGGAGTTTCGCACCAAATGCTGACTCAAATGCGGCCCGACGAGCTGGCGCCATGAAGTTAGGATATTTACGTCCACCTGGTGCACCCGACCGAATGCCCTGCTTAATTTCTTTTTGCATCATCCACCCTGTGGATTTTAACGCTTTACGCATCCAGTCCGGTTTAGTCTCTGCAATGAAATTCAAATACGGAGTGGCTGTGTCTGTAATCGTAATAGGTTCACTACTCATTACGGTCTCACCGCCCTCACGTTATGGACAATTTCCAAACAATACATCGTGCCGTCAAAGTTGGAAATGTGATCAACGTACCATTTCTCGCCATTGATATGCACTTCGTCTTTTGATCGTGGTTCAGGAATATCCTTAGCACGCACCCAAATCTGAGCTTTATCAGCTAATGCTTTATCAACGAATCCGGACCCTTTGCCGTCATATTCGCCAATTTCTACGCTTGCTTTGATATCTTGGCCTTTGTAAGTAATCTTTTCGCCGAATACAGAAAGCAGTGCATTAGGCTTGTATCCTAATTTCATAGTGCATTACCTCCTATGGAGTGGGCGGGCATATGCCCGCCATTACATTACTTTTCTACATTAGGCACAAGTGCAACTTCCAACATTGTGGTACCTGGGCGTTTTTCTGTAAGAGCCACGCCTAATACTGGGTTAGTGTCCGTCTTAGATGCTCGCTTTTGAGCTTTATCAAAATACACAGTATCGCCTACTGCAAAAGAATCAGATGCTAATGCCGCTACTTCAAAGCAACCAGTTACCTTAACTGCACCGATTGTATTAGGACCAATGTTTGTAATTGCCACACCGTGCATTTTACCGATAGGCACAATGTCCCCTACTTCAATCATTTCGGTTGTTGTATTTTTAAAATCGACGCGGTCTAGTTCTTGAATGAATTTAGCCATATCTATTTACCTCCTAAATCAATTACTAATTATTTACCAGGATTTTTGTACAAGCCGCGGAAGTCGATTGCTGTTGCGTTGCAATCGATTGCTACTTTATACTCGATGCCGTCAACCTTGAAGCCTGTTTGCGTTTCTAAACGAGGTGTTTCAACGCCATTTAAGTACGTTACTTCGATAGTTTGTACATCTGTAGGACGGGATGCCAAATACCAAGCATGCGGATCCGTTAATGCTGCATCTACAACGATAGTGAATCGACCACTGAATGGGTTGACTGTATCATTGCTACGAGCAGGGTCTACTACAGATTTAACTACTTGATATGCTAATGCTTCGAGCTCAGGTGGAACAATCAAATATGTAGGTGAGATATTCAAATTGCGATTTTCACCAATATGTTTTTGACGACGCATAGCCGCTACACCTGCAGCTAAAGATACAATACTTAACTCGGAGCCTGCAGTTGCCAAGTTCTTACGATCTGCACTAAATAAGGCCTTTCCGTCTTCTAACACAGTATTGCCGCTTAAAAGGTCATATACCATGTTATTGATTTTACTTTTTGCTGCACGGCCGAATTTAGAAGAAATATCGTTAAATACACCCAAATCGTCATTAATAATAGCTTGTCGTGTTAAGCTGAACGTACGTCCGAATGTCAATACACTAACGTTCGTACCTGCTTCGCTCATTTGGGAATCCTTGAATTGTCCACCCTCAGGGACAAGTTTCAATTCAGCTGCTTCGGAAATTAAAAAACGTTTTGCTGGTTTGAAGTCACGGTTACTGCCTTTCCCCGCCCAAATTGCAAATGTAGATGGTGCTGTTTCATAACCTTGCATCAAGGCCTTATTTGCTACATTAGACAACGCGATTGGGAAAGAGGATGTGGAGTTAATAGCTTCACGTGCCAATTCCAATCGGTCAGCATAGTTAGCGGTTAAGCCTTCGCGAACTAAGGACTCGCGTGCTAATTCCATCAAGGACATGGAACGGAGTTCATTCGCACCTGGTGCAGGGTTAGCAACAGGGATGCCTACAGACATAATCAAAGCATCCTGCATAGCCATGCGGAACTTATCAGAATCTGCTTCGCCGACTTTAACAGACACTGGTTTATTTCTTTCACGCAACGCATCCATTACTACCTCACGAACTTCGGCTACAGATTTGCCAGATTTGATGAATTCATCTACGCCATCAACTTCAAAGTCACGGCACAAACTTGTAATTGTAGATACGCGTTCACGTTCTGCCGCAATCAACTTTTTAGCATCATCTGCATTAAAACCTTTAACTCCGGACTCTGGTACTTCCGGTACTACTTGTGGCACGTTTTGCTCAGTGCCTTTTGCTTTTGCATCACCTTTCATAGGTTCCTCCTCATTATCATCTACACTTCTGCCTACCCCTACACTTGGATCTGCAGGGACGGACACAACACTAATCTCCAATGGTTCCCAATATGTAATTACGTATGCTGGGCCTGTAAACCGGCCATTGGAACTTTTAGAATCGGAATCGATTAATTCCTCACATCGACTTATGTCATATCCGACACTCACACCTTGTAATGTGCCTTTTAACACTTTTTGATAAATCTTTTCGGATTCATCATCTTCATCGAATCGAACAATCGCCTTGCCGCGATTATCTTCAATCCACACTTTATCGACGTGACCAACAACTGCGCTGCGGTCATGGTTGAATAGCAATGTGCCTAAACCGTTATTAAATCGGTCTAAGTTAACGCAGCCTTCGTCATGACACAATATCTCTGTTCCGAACCATCTTTCATATGGTTCTTCAGAAGAAAAGGACAATTCGACGGTACGGTCTTCGTTCGCTTCGATGTTTGTAATTTGCGCCTCTCGGGCATATTTACCTAAGAGCTGCTTTGCAAATTTCCCCACTAGCTATCATCTCCTTTCATATCAGTGGCGTTATCATCCGCTAGATTCGTTATGTCCCCATTCATATCAAGGGCAACACCCAATTCCTTAATGCGGTCTTGTTCCAGCTTCCGCTGTTCAAGCACTTCTTCCCAGTCTTTACCAGATGCACTACATACGTCCTCGAGCGTTGTGAGTCCTGCCTTAATGGCTTCCTTGTTAGCATTAACTTCCTTAACAGGGTCAATCCAAGACCAGCCTGGAGCTAACCACGCTACTTTCTTATAAAGTTTTGGGTTCGCTGCATAGTCATTGGCCGGGATAATTCCCTTCAGGTAGCACGCCTCAATAAAGGCCTGCCATACAGGCATACAAAAATGCTCAATTATAAAACGCTGCATCTGCTTGAATGATTGCTGGTCCTCCAGCATATTCTGCCGAGCTGCGGAGAAGTTACCACTAATGTTGCGCGTCACTATGTCCGCGCTTAGACCCATGCCCGACGCTATGCGTCTTGTTTGAGTCGCTGAGTATTCTGATGCGGTTCCTGCATTTCGCTTAGGCTCCGCAAACGAAATAGATTCACCTGCGCGTAGATGTTGGATAATCCCTGGTGCCATCGAGCGGACTTTCTTGCCTTTACTGTCAATCTTATTTGCAACCATCGGGGCACTCCCAGTACTACTTGTTACAAACGCGCCGAAACATGCCGCTACACGAGCCGCTATAAGGTCAGCATCCATGTATTCATCTACATCATGAATACGCTTTAATACGAGGGCTAACATACTAACCCCGCGCAGTTCACTAGGTCTGCGAGGCTTATGTAATAGGAAAGCCCTGTTACTTGGTAGTCGTGCCTCGTTAAACGACCGTATTCCTAATGGGTCTGTTTGGAATACGTGATATGCTATTGGCCTTCCGTATTTATTAACTTCCACGCCATTAACAATACTGTTGCCGTTTTCACTTACCGATACGGCTCCGATATTCTCGCCCTCGATAAGCTGTAATGATAGCGGTATATCTGCACCTTCGGAGGTCATATTAACTAGGATTTCCCCGTCATAGACCATTCGGCGCAGAGCCATTTCTTGCAACTCATAAAACGTAGATATCCCTCGGATATCCGCATTCTCCTTATCCACCCAATCTGACCAAGCCTCCTCAATTTTCTTGTTGAGTCTTTCATTTAGCTTTCCTGCTTTGGTCTTGATTTTGCACTGTGGCTTTATTCCGGTACCTACTACATTTCGTAGTAATGCCAATACAACACTTTCAGCAAGGTCACTATTAAGTTCTGCTGCACGTGCACGACCTCGGATCAAATCACGTTGGCCTGATGCTACTTGTTCAGCTGTACCAAATACTGGCATCCAGTCGCCACTCAATCGGTCTGTTGACGCCGCATCATATCCACGTTCAAGCGAACTACGGAAATATGCTCTACGGGCAGCACGCTCTGGATTGAAATAAGCTATTACCTTATCGAGTACGTTCATCGTCGCTCCCATGACACGTAGGATGTCGTGCTATTACCTTCCTCATCATCAACGCGAGCCATTAACTCACGCTCACGGGCGTATAATGTCGGCAGGTCATGCGTCTTAAATCGCTTACCACCTACAGACATCTCGGCGTATCCATTCGTCTCGATTTCCTCGATTATCGTTCTAATACGCTCCAAGTCTTCTCTTGCGCTCATGGTCTCACCTCCTTCTTAACTAAACCAACCTCTGCTATCTGCGTTAAAGTCTTCATCATCCGTATCTTCGTCCTCCTCATCGGTATCCGGATTGTATTCAGGTAAGTATTTAACACCTACCGAGTCCGCCACCATGGCGTTGTATACACACGTATCCAACAAGTGATTTGTTGGATGACTGGTTAATGGTTTCCATTGCACTGTAACTGCTCCGGTCTTTACATTTCGGATTTCTTGCTTTTCCTCCGACCGGAGGTGCTCCGAATATTCCTCTGGGCAATCCTTAAATAAATGGATTGTGCCAGGCTCATTAGCCGGACGTATCATACGTGCAAATATAAAGTCCTTCCAGTAATCGGTATTCACTATGTACAGCTTCATACCGCCGATGACGCCCTTCTCGATGCTGCTCATCTTATATGGAGGAGCTAGAGGACTGTGTGATGAATCGCCTTTAACTGGCACGCATACTTCTGGGTACTGCGCACAGTACTGATATACGTCGTCTGCTCGGTAGCCACTATCGATACCGGCCCTCACAATCTTACGAGCCTCACCATACTCTGATGGATATTCTCTATCAATGAGTATCTCGGTTAAATCTGACCAACTACTTGCTTGACCATAATCGACTAAGTAACTTGATACTCCATGAGCGTAGGCCCTAACCTCCCACCAGAAATGATCTTGCTGCACGTCGACAGAGGCGATAAGTAGTGGCGCATGCTGTGGCACAATACCGCGAGGAACTTCTGATTGCGTAAACACGAGGTTCTGCGTGCTTTTAGTTTTCGCAGATTTCCACGGCTCTGCTAGCCACGAATTGATGAAGTTCATTAACTCACTTGGCGTATCTTTTGATTTGACAAACTCATACGCTACATCCCCGAAGGTGACCCATGGAGAATATAGAGATGATAGATGATAGGCGACCGACCGGACGACTCGAACTTGCGATTCATTCACCGCTCGCCATTCACCTTGCCGGAGCATATCCATCTTATGCTTATCATCAATACGGTGCTTACAATGTTCGCACTCATAATATGCGGTATCACGTATCATATCCGCATTTCCATGGTGTTCTTCCGGCCATTTTATCTGTTTGAATTTGAGGGTCTGCGACACCCCGCAATGCGGACATGGCACGTAATACTGCTTACGTTCATTTGCGCCCATATAGGATTGCCAAATATTGCCACTTTCAATCGTAGGAGTTGACACCCTTACAATCTTCTTATCAACGAATGTCTTGGTACGTTCCTCGGCCAGCTTAATCGGATTCGCTTCCTTACCGGAGAAAGCTGGGTACTTATCAATTTCATCGAAGAATAAGTACTTAATTGACCGACTTGATAAGCTGCTTGGTGAGTTCGCCCCTACAAGCACCATGTAGTTCCCATTAACGAAGTCTAACTCTAGTAGCTTACTGCTTTCGTCATACATATCCGCAAGCGGCTCTACGCTCCTAATCATTGGTTGTACACGTTTATCACTAGCGAATTTCGCGATAGTATCCGTCGGATAAACCATCATGGTTGGAGATACGGTTTGATGTAACGCATATCCAATCATATTAAGCTCAGTTTCCGTCTTACCAATCTGCGATCCGAAACATAACGAGATGCTTTCAATGAGAGGGTCTGTGAATTTGTCCATAGGCTCCTTGAGGTATGGTGTCCGTGCTGTACGCCAGCGCCCAGGTTCGGCAGATATATTAGTCAGTACCCTGTACTTATCTGCCCATTCTGAAACGGTGTATCTTTCAGGTGGCTTAAATGCCTCTAATTCCTCAGGGAACCAGTCAACCTTTAGTCTTACCTTTTCCCGTGGCTTTGACTTTCGGCGTGTACTCGCCTGCGCGTGCGTAGCTTTCGAGGTATTCTTCGACAAGGCCATTCACCACCTTTTCTACACGAGCACGTTCCTCAGGATCCGTGAATTCACTTCCAATACGCTTACCTAATTTGGTAAATGATGTCTTCATCTCCAATACTCGGCTAGCCCATGCCTGTGCAACATCAGCACGAGGGACATATTCGCCATTAAGCACATCTAGCATTTTCTTTTCACGCGCGGCCTTTGCTTCTTTATAATCTGCTTCGGCTTCTAACTTACGAGTTGATGCGGATTTGCTTTTAGCGTTATCACCTTTCGCCTGTCCTAAATACACGAGGACTTCCCGGAGATTCCACCAACCTACAGAGGCTTTAGGCATCCCTGCTTTATGATGTCGAGAAATAATTTCCGGAGTGACCCGTAAGAGGTCACATAGTTGAGTGCTGGATACGAGCAGATTGCCTGCAGCATCAAATTTCACTCTCGGTTTTGTGTCCGCCATAGGTGTACTCCTTTCTAAATTCGTCTTTCTACATTCAACAGGAAAATTTTTCTCACAGAGAGAGGACCATCGCGCGGGGGCGACCAGCGGCCATTTTTCGCCCGCGGAGTACCTTTTCCAAACTTTTGTTTTCTCAATTAGGAATTATCATTGATACTCAATAAAAAAGGGTAGACCTCAACTAAGTAAGGTCTACCCCGGGGCAGTGCAGCAGGCAGACATATTGTGCGGGCCAGACACTGCCTGCTATCTACTACACTTACATTATATTAAATTAAGAGTGTGCCATTCTATGCCATCTTTTCAAATTCAGCGATTGCTTTCTTGTGAAGTCTGTGAACTTGTCGCCACGAATACCCTAGTTCGACAGCTATCTGCTCCCATGGCAATGCATTAATGTATCTGAGATTCAGTACATCCCTGTATTGTCCGTCAGTTATTTGGTTGATGACTTGCTTGACCTTGTTTCGAGAATCAATCAATTCATCCCATTCTCTGTTCAGCTCCTCCCTACATTCTTGTAAGTGCTTACTGATTCGTGGCATAGCTTCTCCCGATTCACATATCTGTATAGCTTCTGAATGTAAATCTCGGTTAATCGCACCTAGCTGAATCTCTAACGCACGCATTCGCTGCTCAGTATGACGGACAGCTTGTAGTTCTTCCTTAGCCATCATACGCGATAGTCTCCATATTTACTGATAATCATCTGTGCTCGCCGTAATCCGTCAATGTATCCGCTTTCACGAATCCTATCATCTAGCATAGGTGATCTCAGTTGTCTATTACGGGCTCGTATGATGGCAAGACTTAAATCTGACTGTATGGCACCTACAATCACATCTGCCCTACTCCTACGCTTTTGCATCCTTTACCTCCATGCGTTCGACAATATCCTCGATGGCTTCTACCATGTCTGCTTTGCATTGCTCGACAGCAGTGAACATCTCCTCACACATGGCGTATGCATCATCACTAAGATCGTCATCTAATCTCTCGGCAACATTATCTTTGAGATTATCTACAACCTTAACTATATCCATGACAAGATGATACGTGTCATCTAGATAGTGCCCTTTGTTAATTAGTAGTCGCTCGACTTTTGTCATGTTCTTCCCTCTTTGCAATTTCCCGATTTAGATACCAACGGGCTTTTTTTAAGATCCTTAATAGCATCGTCCTTATGACCAGCTCTGGATACATACTTCACAACATTACCTAATCGATATCCTAGTTTCTTGTCTTCGATGTAATCGATAACCTCGATATCGCCTTGTGTATAATGACTAGGATGGTTGATATCATCACATTGCTTATCTATGCGTCTAGGAGGTTCAGGAGGTCTGGATGGTCTATGAGGTCTATCTAGTATATTTCTTCCCATATTTATACCAAATCGATTCGTTGCTTCTCCGAAACGTCTCAATTCTTCATTCGCTATGTAACGACTTAGCTCTTCACTAGCTGATAGCCTAGTAGGTGGCGGCGGGGGATTATTTGGTTGCTCATACAATCTACCTGGGGTTAACTCGTATACAGTCTTGTGTTTTCGTTTATCAACAATATCCATAACTTGAATAGTCGTGTAACACACTATTAGTACAATAGCTCCGATTAATCCTGCCAGTATAAATTGATCCATATTAATCATCCTTTCTGTATTTATCAATTCTTGCTTTTAGGCTTTGCAGCACATATTCCTGTGCTCGGTCCTTTTGGGCTAGTGCATCCATCATATCCTCATCGCGAGTTCCCTCACATATTAGATGATGGATAATTACCTTCTCCATTTGACCTTGGCGATGTAGCCGCTTATTAGCTTGTTGATATAACTCAAGACTCCAATTTAACCCGAACCATATTACGTGGTTCCCGCCATCCTGTAAGTTAAGCCCGTATGCTGTACTAGCCGGATGCGCTAATAGAATGTCAATCTCTCCAGCATTCCACGCTATCTCATCATCGGCACCCTTTAACTCACAGACACGTAATTTAGTCTTAGCTAATGCCGCTTTTAATCGTTCACAGTCATGCTTGAAATTGTAAAACACTAATGCAGGCTTGCCGTTCAACTGTTCTACAAGCTCCATAAAAGCCTCAATTTTACAACCATGTATCTCGTGAACGTTCCTATCGCCATCATATACGGCACCATTCGCTAACTGTTGTAGCTTTGTAGATAATGCTGCTGCACTCAAAGCTGTGATATCTTCGCCAGCTTCAATCAACTCTAATACAGATGTACGTTCCATATCTTCGTATGCCTTTTTAGCTTTTGAATCTAACTGCACATATTTAATATCGTTGATGACTGGAGGTAGCTCCAAATAGTCACTGGCTTTCATGGATATACACAACCCAGATATTGCCGCCATGATACTGTCATTTGAATCGGATTTAGGTTTATAGGAGTACACCATTTCGCGTGACCTCTGATCGGGCTCGAAATAGTAATCCCTAAATCCTGTATACGTTTTTCCTAACGACGCGCCGCGGTCTAATAAATACACTTGCGCCCATAGATCGATTAATCCGTTAGGGGCTGGCGTACCTGTTAACAACACCATACGCTTGATGTGGTTATGCATATAGGCTAATGATTTAAAGCGTTTAGCTGTGTGGTTTTTAAAGGAACTAGATTCATCCACAACTACCATGTCAAATGGCCATGCATTCTTGTAGTAATCAACTAACCACGTTACATTCTCGCGATTAATGATGTAGATATCGGCAGGTGTGTTTAAAGCCTTAATACGCTTTTTCAGGCTACCTAATACAGTAGATATCCTTAATATACCTACGCCGTCCCATTTTCGTGCTTCTCGTTGCCATGTAGCCTCCGCTACTTTCTTAGGCGCAATGATTAACACTTTACGAATGGCGAATCGGGAGTACTTCAATTCGTATATGGCAGATAACGTGATAATCGTTTTCCCTAAACCCATATCCAGGAATAGCCCTATCTTATTTTGATTAACGGTCTTGTCGATACAGTATCGCTGATACGCATGCGGAATAAACTGCATTACGCTTTCACCCCAAATTCTTCTATGAATTGATCCAGATAACCAGCCACGGCATCATCACCTTTTAACACAAATACTTTTTGATTTAGCTTTTGAAGTTCACGCGCTTGGACTCCCTGCAATCGCGAAAGTACACCTTTGGATGTCTTCAATTCTACGAAATGAATAACACCATTTGGCCATATGACGATTCGATCAGGCACACCGATATTACCAGGGGATACAAACTTATACGCTTTACCTCCCGCGTGTTTGACGCCTGCAACTAATTTTCTCTCGATATCCTTTTCTAACATTTCTCACCTCTGAAATTTTTAAACGTTAACATGTTTACATACGCGTATATGAGGGTTCAAATTAAGGCTGTAAAAGGCGTATTTTTTCTTAAAACTCTTTGTTTTGATATTTACCAGTATATAATGTTAACAATGTTAACCAACCTATATGAATATAGATAAATACTGACTTTATGCGTTAACATAGTACGTTAACATTCTCCGAATTCGTTAACATTCTAATGTTAACAAAAATACTGAGAATGTTAACGCTTAATTGAGAATGTTAACGCTATAATTTCAGTTTTGACTCGTTGATTCTGAACCCTCTTTGATGTCCATATTCACCAAATCTCATCAACTGACTTCCACCCATTGTGTACGGGGAGTCCGCCAGTATTTGATTAATTTCCCTGGTCTCGATCTTCTTCATTCGACTTGGATCGTTACCAAAACATTCCCACCATACCTCTGCCGCACAAATACGGTCACGATATACTAACTCTTGACCTTCGGCAGGTTTAGCGTTCATGCTAAGGTACGTCCTCCGGGCACTACGACTCATCACATTCCAATTTAATGGCACTTTGATTAATAAAAACTCATTAATCAATCCTGCTTTGGTGTTTGATTCCATATGCGCCTCTCTAGCCGCATCAGCCAGTTTTAGTACAGCCGGGTCATCCTCGATAATGAGGCTTTCCCCGTTTTTATACCGATATAAGGCCTCCGCCCATAACTGGTCTACTTCCCCCGGAAGATTAACAAATATATTCTTTCGTGGAGTCGTCATTTCAAGATCAATAGGCCAAAATCGGCGATTACCAGTGATATCTTTTAGGAATTCATATTGATTCGTACTACCAAAGAATACACACTGCCGTGGATATTCTTGTGTACGCCGGCCATAGGCTTGACGAAATACATCTACTTGACGACTTAGGAATTGCTTAGACGCATTTTCTTCAGCCCTCGAATACCCCGCCATTTCACCGGCTTCTATGATCCATTTACCTTGAATACCTTCTGCAGCTTCCTTACCTTCAAAGGTATTTAAGCCATCAGCATACCACTTCTTACCCATCGTGCGGATAAGGGTACTTTTACCGATACCCTGACCGCCGATAAGAATTGGCATCGTATCATACTTGCATCCAGGCTCAAACGCTCGCGCTACTGCCGCCGTAAATGACTTTCTAGCGGCTGCACGGGTATATACATTATCCTCAGCTCCTAAGTAGTCGATGAATATTGTATCTAATCGGGCAATGCCGTCCCAGGATAACCCGTTAATGTAATCCAGTACTTCGTTAAATCCATTTTGCTCAGCACACATGATGAGGGCATCCATGATTTTATCTTTGCCGGTGATATCATATTTATTTTCTAGGTACCACCGTAAGCCCGCATCATCTGCATCGGTCCATATGCGAAGTCCTGGTGTTGGGTTCCATGGTAGGGCCCCTTTTGCCACGTATCTTGAACCGAATCTATCATAGGCGAGTCTACCGACAAGCGCCGGATCATGATGCATGATTTTAAGCATATTATCTAGCGTATTCTTAGGTCGACCGTTCTCGTCGTACTTTAAAGTCGAGCTTTTCATCCAGTCGACATTCGTCAACGCATTAGGGTCGAGGTCGGATGTCTCAGCGTGAGCCGATACATCCGTGATAATATCAGCAAATACATTTGATGCCGATTCTCGGGCACGGGCCATGTTGAGTTCATTAACGACTACCGTATCTTGCATAGCTAGTTTAGCCATAGCCATGTAAGACGGAAGCTTATGCCCAGGTGTTCCGTCCTTAGCAGTCTCGTCTAAGTTGTGGAACTTATGCAGCCGGATAAGGTCAAAGGCATTAACTAATTGACCACTACACGGGTCAGTATTATGGTGACTGAACAGGAATGTATCGTCATCATAGATAACCGCCCCGGCTACCGTTGAGCCAGTAACGAACGTTAAACGGTCCTCGCTGCCATCAACATCGACATATGCATGAGGTATGAATTTATCAATCGCCTCACGGATGCCATATATTCGACAAAAAGCACCTACAATACCTGGCTTTTCTCTCGGGTCAGCTTGCTTTGCAAGTAACTGCTTTTCATGCTGCGATGCTTCTTTACCAGGTACCTGTGGCCAAGAACGTACATCTCGCCAATCAGTATATTGGCCGAGCATACCGTCAGCAGATAAGAACGCCTTATCACCTACGTAATATACGTATTGCGCATCGTTAGGACATGATGGCCAGTACATAAGCCGAGATGCCTCGAACGTAGTTCCATCCATCATACCGATGCCGATGAGCTCCGCCAGCTTACGAGCGATAGGCTCATACTCATCAGGTGTCATTGTTCTATCAGTAGGGACGATAACGCGTAACCGTGGACGATGCACCGTATGAGAACGGGTTGAGTAGATGGCATAAGCCATACCGAGGCTGTCAATCGTGCGGGCGACGTTCTCAGTTTCCCCAGGCGATATGGCATCCATATCAAGAGTAATCAGATCACGCCCAGACACGTTAATAGCTTTACGTTGTAGACCGTTTAACGTACCACCAACAAAGCCGCCTATATCCTTTAGCTTGCTTTTCTCAGATTTTGGCAATCTGTGGTATTCGTCCACGGTTTCTGTTGTACGAACGGGGATTTTGAGGCGTTCACAAAACTCGGACCATAACATCTCCGTACGGGTCCATTGCTTTGATGTGCGACTCGCACCGATACTGATGGTAATCAGTTTATCGTTTTGCAAGTGTATCCCCTCCTAATCTTTCATATAATAGTCGTTAGTAAATCCTGCGGATGATAATAGTAGCCCATCTGCCCAAGGTATGGCGATTGAGAATATAGCATTAACATCATCTAGTATTGATTCTGCGTTATGCTTATTGATTTCAAGTACAGCTTCGTCATGGATGTGCATGATAATTTGATATCCTACATCCTCCAATCGGCGCAGCGTCAATGCTAAGCAATCGCGAGCGACTGCTTGTGTGATGTTTTCGACTAACTTACCCCCATAGGTACTTTCAGTAACCCATGCAGCATTTACCTTAGTCTTAAAATGTACAGCATCCTTACCGAATGCATTTTGCTTAATGCTTGGGCTAGGATAAAACAGCTTACGTCCGCTAGGTAGTTCAATCGTCATATATCGGTATCCATATATTGGATCAATTTCCAAACGGAACATAATGCCGTGGTCAAGGCCTATAGGATTCCCGGTAGTAACGGTGTACACGGCCGCATTTTCAACGGCATACCATAAATCTCGTATTCTAGGTGATGCGTTACGCCACAAATTTACGATTTCAGGTAATTCTTCCTCATGGAGCCCCATATCAAGAGCGCCCATGGCTTTTAGTGCATTCACTCCGCCTTGATAGCCGAGTGCCAATTCAGCGACTTTACCTTTTTGTCTAAGGTGCCCATTCTCGCCATGTTTAACAACGGGAACACCGAACATCGATGATGCGGAAGCACAGTATATGTCTCCGCCCTCAGCGAATACACGTTGACGCCAATGTTCTCCCGATAACCATGCAATGACCCGAGCCTCTATGGCTGAGAAGTCTGCCACACATAATGTATTACCTTCTTCAGCAATAATTGAGGTACGAATTAATTGAGATAGCGTATCCGATACATCACCATACAGAAGTTCTAACCCTTGACGGTTTTTGGTCTTAACGAGATGCCGAGCCGTGTCAAGGTTCTCGATGTAATTTCTCGGCAGGTTTTGCACCTGGATAAGACGACCCGCCCAGCGCCCGGTACGGTTGGCACCATAGAACTGTAATGTTCCTCTGAGACGAAGATCAGCACCCATAGCACCATCCATCATGGTGTATTTGGATACTGATGACTTCGCAAGTTTCTTCCGAATCATAAGCACTTTCGCAGCAACATCATCAGCATCCGTCAGAGCATCGGCCACAGTGTCCTTAGTTAACTTTTCAAGACTAACATTAGTATTATTGTTTAGCCAATCAAGTAATTGATTCCGGCTGTTAGGGTTGCTAAGTCCCGTAATTTGATAAGCCTCATTCATCAACATTTCGCGATTTTCTTCATCAATGTATAGTGCACCCTCAACCAATTCATGGTCGATGCGCACCCCTCTACTATTGATTTGAATATCAAGATGCCAATCTTTCCACGTATCATCAGGTACAGGGAACGAGGCTAATCTGTGATAGCATTCCATCTCGGTCACAACGTCCTGGCGGTTGTACCCGATAAAAGCATTCCATTTATCCATATCGTGTTTAGGTAGATTACGGGTAGCCCCAGGGCCTTGCCTAGTAAGGCTAGGCCCATAGGGTATCCTAAGTAGGCACCGTGAATCATCGTGCACTGCCACTGATCAACAGATGTGAGTAACCCTGCACGATTTAGACACGTAATTTCAAATTGTGCATTGTAAGCGTGCTTGATTACATCTGGATTTAATAAATCACGAATTACACTGTCAGGAATTACTCCTCCCTGCGCTAAATCTACAACTTCAACAGGACCAAAGTCGTAGGAATACGCAAAAAGTAATATGGTGAAATCAGGCGATTCAGTGTATTTGTACACTCCGAATGAGATATCAGTCGATGAATATGTTTCTATATCAATACTTAGATGCCTCATATCAGGCACCTATTAGTAAGGTTGACCAGTTACAGGGTTAATCCCTACAGGAGCTTGTTGTACAGATTGCTGAGGTGTCGTAGCATATGCCGGTTGTACATAACCTTGTTGAGGTGCTTGTTGTTGTACAGGTTGACCTGCTGCTACTGGAGCACCAGTATAAACGTTAGCCGCGCTACCTTGAGGTGCACCAAATACAGAGGATGCAGCTACTGGCATACTACCCAATGCTTCACCATCGCGCACCTTTTGAACAGGACCCAAACCACATCCGATACCAGTGGATTGATTGGAGTAGAAGAAGAATCGAACGAGTACATTGACATACATGCCGGAGTATACTTGTGTAGGATTTGTAAGAGGATTACCTTGAAGATCTACTACTTCAACTTTATAGCTAGCATCTTGCGCTGCTGTAAACACCCAATGACCTTTACATTCAGGGCCAAACTCCTTACCAGATTGTGTGTAGCCATCACCGTCATGAATTGGTACTTTTGGCTGTGCTGGAACACGTGCGCCGAATTTAGTACGAGCTGATTGGATAGCAGCTTCGATAGCATTCATGAGAGCTTGGTGTTGAGCTACATCAGTTTTAGGTAATAGAATAGTAGCTGAATATCTAGGTTTAGCACCAGGCTGTGTGGAATTAGCCCAAGGTTCTAATAGATGGCAGTAGGATACACGAACATTTTGCAATAATACTTCAGTTGGTTGTGGAACGAATGACATAATTAATTACCTCCATTATTATCATTAGATACATTAAATATTTGCGCCGCAGTAGGTTGATTGGTAATCCGAGGACGCTTATCGGATTCCTCAACTAGGGTAGGCTTGCCTGCTTTCTTAACTATCATGTCACCTACCATATCATTAAATTGGGTTTTACCGATGGTCTTTTCCATCTGTGCCAATGTTAATGTCTTACGTTCATACAGAATGCTTTCATCGATACCTGCTTTGATTAAAGTATCAATAGCAGCATCGGTGTCTTGAAAGGCTCGACTACCACGACCCTCTACAGCTTTCCAGCCAGGGACTGTCACTCCATTAAGGGATTCGGTGAGTGCGTAGTCTTTCATATCTTCGAGCCAAGCAGCGACGTCTTTACCTCGACGAAGATATTCGCCGAGTTCTGTCATCGAGATAAGCCGAGGATCATGATTAGAAACTAGCGCACTGTGCAATGAGTCGTTTGCATCATATCGGGCTTTGCACTGTTGTTTTGCCCTGCAGAATCTACACCAGTCACCGGGTTCAAATTTACCGTTACCAGACATAGCCTCATTTGCGCGAGGTTTGACAAATGTATTACCCCAATCCAGTAGTTCTGCCGTAGGGATTTCCCATTCGCTGATATTATTAACACGGGGCTGCACGATAGTCATTTTGACCGTATTGAACATATAGAGTAATCTATACGCCTCAATCGCGCCGAGGGCATATAACATCATTTGCGGATTGTGTTCCGCATCAACGACTACCCCTTTTCCGTGCTTATAATCAACGATGTGCAAAGTGTCGCCGGATAGGATGATACAGTCAGCCGTGCCGAATCCATCGGGTACATAACGACTAAAATCAACGCGTTTTTCAATGGCTACTACTGGAGTTGCCGTGCAACCTAACATAACACCTTTGACATATTCAAGGTATGTTTCCGAGGTATCGTCCATTTCTGGTTGCCACAACTCATCCTTTTTGATTTTGTTGAACTTGCGAGTGTATGTGGATTTCGCCATGGCCGTGGTATACTTCTGTAGTTTTAACTCACACAGTTCGTGTGCCAGGGTTCCTTCCTTTGCATATACAGATGTACTATCGGGAAAGTTCTCCTCTAGAAGAGGGGCGGCTGTACAATGCAGCCACCGGTGTGACCCCGATGCGTTTAATAATGCATGTGATCGAGGTGCCATTAGATTCTTGCCCCCAATCCTCTAATCGCATTTACTAATTCGGGGTATCTGTTCTCAGGTACTTCACCCAAGTATTGAACACCGAATTGTGCCATTAATTGTTGCAGTTCTACAGCTTTCCCTGCGTCAAGTAATGGTGCAAGTGCCGCTTGAATTTCAGGCAATGTATATTTCTTAACTTCCTGAGATACTGGAGCAGTAACAGGTGTTTGCACAGGTGTGGTATCTGTTTGTACCGGGGTATCAGTTGCCACGTTGACAGTTGGTGCCGTAACAGCTACTTGAGTAGGAGTAACTTGTACAGCTGCATTAGGTGCCGTCATGGATATGGAGTTTGGTTGCACAGCTACTGTTGTAGTAGATACACCTTGATTTGTATCTTGCGGAGCTAAATTAGATACACACACGGACGGTGCTGCTACTGTAGATACCACTGTATCTACTATGCCAGGGGCTTTATCATCCATTGCTCTATCGCTATCTACAAAACTTTTGAATTGATTTAACACAGCTTTTAGCTGATTATATACATCTAGTACATTAACTCCTTGAACTTCAACTTTAATCATTCTTTAACTCCTCCTGAATATTAATAATTGATTGGTTGTAATACGATTCTTTTAACTCAAAACCTAAAGCCCTACGGCCCATACGAAGTGCCATAACTGGGACCGTACCAATACCAGCAAATGGATCAAGTACGATATCATTTGGATTACTCCACAATTCTATGCATCGAGCCACAGTATCTAGCTGCAGCGGGCAAATATGACGTTCGTCCTTATTGTCACGAGCTGCTTTATAATTCAGCGTATGCGTTTGGCGGATATCAGCCCATACAGGATTAGCGTATCGTCGCCATACTTGATGACTATATATAGGCTCTGTATTGTATTTTTGCTTTTTATCAAACAACTCTGGATCGGGCGCAGGCCTTTCAATTCCTTTAATACCCTCAGGTTCCTCTTGACCGAAAAACTGGGTAAACCCTTCTGGATGCGCGATGGGCTCCGGATTGTCACCAGGTTTACGCAATGTCACGATGTAATCAGGCGCCCCCATTCTACACATGGCAGAATCCTTTACAATTTGCTTATGTAAAAGCCCTAGAGCCTTTGTCCGAGTAGCCTCAATGAGAGGATCTTTCCAAATCGTGACACGAGAATGCATCACGAATCCAGCATCCTGAAAGGCTCGAATAATGTCACCAGGAAAGTCTTTCATTCCGATAACACCGTCCCTGGATTTCGTGAGTGGTAAATCCATACAATGAACTGATACTAATCGCCCAGGCATTATTACACGATATAATTCAGTAATTAAATACTTGAAGTGCTGCCAAAACTCGCTATCAGTAGATGAGTTGCCCATATCCCTATCAGAATTAGAGTAGACATACAAACTACTAAATGGCGGGCTAAATATAGAGTAATGAACACTATCATCAGGTAGCCCTTTCAGCACTTCTACTGAGTCGCCATTATATATTGCAAATCGGGACTCAATTAACTGATTTAGCACGTTCACGTTGTAGGTCCTCCTTTGCTTTCTTATTTAGCGCTTGCAGCATTGCAAATCCAGCCAGGGCAGCTATAGCTTTATCCATACCTGCATCAACAGATAATCTAGTTAATTTGGCTGCTTTTAATTCATTGATATGGATGACTCTTATGTTATGATCCTTAGCATAAGCTAGCTCCAAATTGCACCCGGTTGAGTTCTCCCATCCGTTGCACATTATGATTGCATCGCAATCACTTAGAAGGTCAATACACCAGCCTATACCGGTATCATAATCAACCTTGTTATATAAATGCCCAAACATATGTATAGGTGATAGGAATATATTATGCGTATCACTACCAAAAGGTTCTTTTATTGGAAATACGCCCATATCGTCCTGCAGCCACTTTAATACAGAGTCAGCATTCTTTTTATTTTTAGCCAATCCTCCGAATGGATGGCTTACGTAAATTTTAGTCATATAACAGCCCTCATTTCTGCCCAGTTAGGTAACACCATCGGCACACACGGATTGTATTCCGTTGATTCCCGTCTAGTTTTAGATAATTCAGTACGAACAGCATCACGGGTTAGCGCAATCATAGCGTCCCTCATTTTTATAGCATCCGCTTCCTTACGTTCGATGTTTGCTTTAACCGCACCCTCCTTTTCGGAAATTACAATATAGGCGTTCACCTCATGCTTCTGACCAAATCGCCAGCATCGGCGAAGTGCTTGATAATACTGTTCATAACTATCGGATAGCCCGACAAATATCATATTGTGGCAGTTTTGCCAGTTCATTCCGAATCCAGCGATACTTGGTTTAGTCACCAAACATTTTAGAAATCCAGAACCAAAACCTAACATCATGCCCTGTTTTCGAGTCGCCTTATCACTACCTTTGACGTCCTCTGCGAGATCAATCATTTCTTTCAAAGTAGTCGATTCATCATTAAGGTCGCACCACACTAGCCATTGCTCATTAGATGCATTGACTAAATCAGCTGCTGCTCTACATCTTGATTCAAGAGATGCTTTGCGAGCCCTGCGGCGTTCCAGTAATGATAAAGTAGGGACATCCTCACCTGTTTTATCAACAACAATTTCACGTACGTGTAAATCAGGCAATTCATATCCGTCATCGTCGTATCCCAGAGATGCTGGGTTATCTAGCACAACCGCCCATGATGCCATCCATTCCCAAAAGGTATTTTCTGCATGACCTTTCAATCGCCATTTAGCGGTATCGCTACCATCATGCGTGAAATACATAGATAGCATTTCATTACGGCTCATGATGCCGAGGAACTCCGCATGATTGCCAAGTTCCATATAGTCATTCGGTGCAGGTGTTGCCGTACACGCTAGCCGATATGGCGTATTACTGAATCGATTAATCAAATCCGTACGCACTTTACCAGTGAATGATTTTAGGATACTTGATTCATCCAATACGACACCTATTAGGTTGTCGGTATTGAATCGTCCCAATTTCTCGTAATTTGTAATATTAACACCTGGAACGATGTCATCATCGGATTCGCATATAGTCACAGGAATATCGAAACGCTCACCTTCGGACTGTGTTTGAGCGGCCACAGCTAGTGGTGCTAATATGAGTACTGATCCACCCGTGTGTAGATAAATCTCATGCGCCCAGGACAATTGCATTAAAGTTTTACCTAGACCACAATCTGCAAATATGGCAGCTTTACCTTTTGCCAAGGCCCACTTAACGATATCTCGTTGAAAGTCAAATAGATGTTTGTTTAGCATACCTGTATCGATATCAAATCCGTGAGATTCCGACATTTTAGATTTAGCGGATATGAATTCTTCATATTGTTGCAAATACGTCCTCCTTTAGATATAATCAACGTAGAATAATATTTTTCTAATTTGAGCTTGTTGATGTTGCTGCATCATCAGGCTCATTTTTCATGCCAAAATCCTCGCATTCATCAGGAATGCAATAATCTTTATTTGGACATTTGTTACAGTCTCGCAAGTTAATCACCTCCTTATATGCATTTAGTTGTAATACGGGTTCTTACAATACGCCCCGTGAGTTCTCACTTTAGTGGTATACACAACGTCTTCACGTTCCTCGGCATCCATTTCGGCTTTATCTTTATAAAAGCCATAAATGGATATGACCAAGCCTATGAGTGCCTGTACTCCAAACTGTATATATCCTATCTGGTCGAGTTCCAGGGAACCCATAGATCCGGCGATAAGGAATGTACCAAATAACATATAGCCCATAATTATGGTTCTCCTATAACATCATCATTGATAAAATAGATGCTACTGCAGCTGCAGCTAAACTTAAATGCATTCCTGCGTCAATCCATGTCATGATTAATTCCTCCTAATGAATTCCTGCGGATTTAAACTCCGCATCAACTACATTCGCGTCCCATCCAAGCGAATGGACAAGGAACGTCCTAAACCCTTCTTTGTCAATAACAAAGCTACGGGATTTCTTACCTGGCGACTGCCAAGCATATGCAAACGGAAATCGGTCTCTTGCGATGCCCTCTCGGATAGCTGTTAGACTAACACCGAGCACGGTCGACATTTGGGCAACCGAAATCACTTTTTTAATCATGTGCACTGCCCCTCCTCTCGACTTGATTTTAATTCAAGTTTCTGGTCAAAAAAATTTGGTCAACCGTACAGCCGAAGTACTCCGCCAGTGCCACTACTTTACTAATGGCCACATTGGATATATCCTTTTCCCACGCATTATACGTGGCAACAGATATGCCAAGATCGGCGGCAACTTGCGCCTGTGTTGCCCCTTTCCGAGCCCTCAACTCGGAAATATAAAATTTGTTTGGCATTACTACCACCTCCTTATCGTGACCTCATAATAACATGAATTAAATTCAAGTGTCAATAACGAATTTGATTTTTTTTCAAGTTTACGATAAAAAATATAAAATCTAATTGAATTTAATTCAAATACATTATATAATTAGTATATAAGTTTGGGAGATCGAGAGGAGGATATTATGAAACTTTCAGATAATATTAGGTACTTTAGGAAATTAAGGAACTTATCACAGGATGAGATTGCTAAACGGCTCGGGTATAAGTCATTTACTACTATTCAGAAATGGGAAACAGGAATGGCCGAGCCACCAGTAGGTAAATTATACGAACTAGCCGATATACTACATGTCAGTATCATGGACTTGCTAAAGGACAATTTAGATGCTGAAGAAGCTTTAACAGTGAGCACGAATTCCTATCACTACGTACCTGCATCTGTATCAGCAGGCGCGTTAACCACGATAGACGCCATTAACTTCATGCCTACTATATCTATCCCTGATTTCATGATGGGGCGCTATGCGGGCAATAAGAACATATTACTTATGGCTGTCAACGGCGAAAGCATGAATAATGTTATCCAAAATGGATCTGTTATTGCTATCTTAACAAATATAGAACTACTAGATATCCATGACGGAGATATTGTAGTTATTAAGAATGGAGGGGATTATACAGTTAAAAGATTCTACAATGATAAACAACATCAAGAATTTGTATTTAAACCTGATAGCTCGGATATGGCATTTCGGGACATCATATTTAGTTACGAGAATACAGATGACTTATACCTGATCGGTAAGGTTGTTATGTACAATGTGACTTTGTAAAAAAATAATAAGGGAGATGTTAGTATGATTAAGGGATTCACTAAATGTTTAATAGCAGTATCAATTATTGGGGCGCCCATATACGCATCTGCAATGTCATCAGTATTAATTAAAAATGCTACGCCGCTTCAAGTTAGGAATTTTATTATCTCAGGTATTTCAAAGACTCATACCAACGCTACGGTCGAGAATGTATCAGACAACAGTCTAACGATATTATTAACTCGGATGCATCAAGTAGGATTATTCGGCCAAATGCTAGCGTCTACTGAGAATAGAGCCACGTTTACATTCCTACCACAGGACGACGGATCCACTCAAGTAACATTTAACGAGGTGGCAACCGCATACAACCCAATGACAGGCGGGCAATTATCACGTCCTGTAGGTACGGCTCAATCCGAATTGGCTACACTAAATAATATAAAGATAGAGTTTGATGGTGGATACCGATTTGGGTATGACGTTGATAACAAAAAGCATAAAGGCGGATATCCAATATCTGCGGTAATTCCGGGCAGCCCTGCGGATGCTGCAGGATTAAAAGTAGGCCAAATACTACTTAAAGTAAACGGGGAAAAGATAAAATATGATAAAGTCAATGATATATTTAATTTCGTATCAGGTATTGACTACCCGAAAACTGATGTATTAACCGTAATGGACTCATCCGGGGCGCAACGAGATATATCAATCACGTCCTGGTTTATGGATCCTAAAAAGCATATGTTTGTTAAGCCTGAATAAATTCAGAAATACCCCTATCAAACGATAGGGGTATTTTAGGAGGCATGAAATTATGGCAATGAAACGAGCCAACGGTACAGGCACCGTATATAAGATGAAACACAAGCCACTACGACGCCCATATCGAGCCGTAGTGACCCTTGGATATAACTCTGAGGGTAAACCCTTACGAAAATCCATAGGAACCTTTGCGACGCAAAAAGAGGCGTATAATGCCTTATCGGCTTATGATGTTAATGCTCCGCAATATGAAGCCAAGGATACGACATTTGGCCAATGTTGGGAATGGATGATTGAAGATAAGATACGTAAAGGGGTTATTTTAGAAAAAGGTGGCTATCTTTACAATAAAAAGAAGGTTGAGCATCTACTAAAAATACCTATCAAGGGCATAAGACTTGCACATATGCAAGACGTCATTGACAGGTATGCAGATAAAAGCCATACAACTTTAGTACAAATTAAAACTGCTATGAAAGCAACTTTTGACGCTGCCATAAAAAATGATATCGTTGATAAGAACTATGCTGCGCTTGTAACGCTTCCCCAAAAGGTAAAGTCTGAAATCCATAAGCCTTTTACACCTGTTGAGATATCTCGTTTATGGGAACTGGCAAAAGCAGATCGGGACGCTCGCATATTATTGGTGTACATATACTCAGGAATGCGGCCAGGTGAAATCCAAAGCATTAAACTAAAAGATGTCTATATCAAAGATAGGTATATGATTGGCGGCAGTAAAACTGCAGCAGGTAAAAATCGTATCATACCAATTGCAGAAACGATTCTGCCTTTTATTAAAGAATGGTATAAGTTGAGTAGCTTCCAACGACACGAATATTTACTTCCAAAAGATACTCCTAAGCATTTATTAGTAGCCATTCGCACCTACTTAAACAAACATTTCCCTGGGCACCTTCCGCACGATGGACGACACACGTGCGCCACTCTATTGATTCATATTGGTATATCTGAAGCTACGACAAAAACTATATTAGGTCATCGACATTCGGATGTAACAAATCAAGTATATATCCACAAGGATGTGTCTGAGTTAGTGGCGGCAGTAAATAAATTACCTGATGAGGATAGCCTTTTAGGCGAGGATTACGTATCTTTAACTTTCGCCAAAAGTTGAGCAACGGTTGAGCAACCGAGTTAATTTTAAAAAATCTAAAACAATCTGAAAATAAATAAAGCCGGTAAATACGTATATTTACCGGCTTTATAGGTTTATTGTATCTGTTTATATAACATATAAAACCCTGTTATAGCTCCTATTAGGCCAAATATGACCATGCAGAGTGGTTCCGTTTGAAGCCAAGTATCCAATTTATAACCTAGCCAAATAAAACCTCCTATACAGGAGACCAGTGTGACCCCCGCTGATGTTGCCATGGCGAGGGCTTTCACAAGATCCTTATCCATATTATTTACCAAATCGTTCAGGACGATTAGGATTGCCTAAGAACTCATGGCGCAACGCTTGGATGATGCGTTCAGATGCTTTACCATCACCATATGGGTTAACAGAGTTAGACATCAACTTATACGCTTCAGCATTGCTCAATAATTCATAAGCGGCTTTATGTACCGCATCTTTATCAGTACCTACAAGGCGAACGGTACCTGCTTCTACTGCTTCAGGACGTTCTGTCGTATCACGCAATACGAGAACTGGCTTACCAAGAGCTGGGGCTTCCTCTTGAATCCCACCTGAATCAGTCAAAATCAAGTAAGATTTAGCCATCAAGTTTGCAAATGGTTCATAGTCAAGAGGATCGATTAATGTAACACGATCCACAGAGCCAAGCTCCTCTTGTACAACTTGGCGAACTTTAGGATTTTTATGTACAGGGAAAACAACTTGAATATCTTCAAATTCATTAATTAAATCGCGAATGGCTTGATATACATGGCGCATAGGTTCACCTAAGTTTTCTCGGCGATGTGTGGTAACAAGAACCGTACGTTTTTTAGGATCAAGAGCATTAATAGCTGCATCATCGAATACATAGTTGTCTTGTACCGTCGTATCAAGAGCATCGATAACAGTATTCCCTGTTACATAAAGATGTTCTGTATTAATATTTTCCTTTTTTAAATTGCTTTCAGAACTAGAAGTAGGCGCAAAGTGATACGTCGCAATAGCCCCCGTCAATTTGCGATTCATCTCTTCAGGGAACGGAGAGTAAATATCACCTGTCCGTAGTCCTGCTTCCACGTGACCTACAGGAATTTCTTGGTAGAAAGAAGCCAAGGCACCAGCAAAGGTAGTTGTAGTATCACCATGAACGAGTACCACATCAGGTTTTGCTTCTTCTAATACATCTTTAAGGCCCATCAAAGCACGATTAGTTACATCATATAGTGTTTGACCTTGGCTCATAATATTTAAATCATAGTCTGGGGTAATATTAAACAAGTTTAGTACTTGATCGAGCATATCTCGATGCTGTGCCGTAACGGTGACGATAGGTTCCATATCTGGTGCTGCTTGTAATGCTTTTACAAGAGGAGCCATCTTGATAGCCTCAGGTCTTGTACCAAAGATTGTCATAACTTTTAACATAGTTGCCTCCAACGTAGTAGGATAGAAAAAATGGGGCGCCAAGCGCCCCACAGATGGTTATTCCTTATGAGAATCATCAGTATTCTCCAAGGCTTTAGCCAATTCATCGCGATCAAAGGATATGGTATCATCCGAGTCGCTACGTTCAATTGTAGGACGTGGTAACGGATGCCCTGCCGCATCACTATGCATGATAACGCCAAGACGTCGTGCAATATAAATACTACACAAGAAAATTACTAATACCAAGGTCGCGCCGACCCAAGCATTAACCTCTGCAACGATAACAGATACACCGCCGAAAAGAGCTGTTACTGCATACATCAACAATACAGCTTGCTTTTGTGTTAACCCTTGTGCCAACAAGCGATGGTGAACATGACCTTTATCGGGTTTAAAGATTGGACGTCCACTGATTTTACGGCGCACAATGGCAAATAAGGTATCCAAAATAGGCAATCCTAACACAATAGCAGGTACCACTAGAGCAATCGTAGCAGCCGTCTTTACGGCCCCCATAACGGAAATAGCCGCTAATGTATAGCCTAACAACATGGATCCCGTATCACCCATGAATATTTTTGCAGGGTTAAAGTTATACCGCAAGAAACCTACAGTCGCACCTGCTAAGGCAAGAGAGATACAAGCAAGATCAGTTTGACCTAGTTGCAATGTCATTGCACAAACAGCGATACATGCGATAAAAGAAATACCTGCAGCCAAGCCATCAAGGCCATCGATAAGGTTTACAATATTTGTAAAACCAACTATCCAGAAAATAGTCAATGGGATAGCCCAATACTTGAGATATACTACACCACCCCAAGGAAGGTTGATGAAATCTACTCGAATATCATAAGCCACTAGGATAGCGGCGGCTATAATTTGGCCCATTAACTTAGTTTTTGGCTCAATTTGTTTAATGTCGTCCCAAATACCAACTAGCACCAAAATGACTGTACCAAGGACAAACCCAAACAATTTATGATCATGCGGAATGGAATCGTTAAAAAGAACCGATCCCACATAACCGAGAAAGATTGCTAATCCACCAAGTCGTGGAATCGCACCATGATGCACCTTTCGAGCATCAGGTTTATCTATTGCCCCAACAGCAACGGCAAAGCGTTTTACCAATGGGGTAAGTGCAAAGGTTATGATGAGCGCTAGTGCAAAGGCCCACACATAATCGAGCACATATTCACTCATAAGACACCTCCAACAAGTAGGTTGTAAAAACGGATTAGTTCGTTAAGCTACGAATAGGAGCAGGAATTCTGCCACCACGGGCGATGAACTCGGCTGCACTATATGGACTCACTTCGATAATAGGAGCATAACCTAATAATCCACCAAATTCAACAACCTCTCCAACAGTCTTACCAGGTACAGGAATTACACGAACCGCAGTTGTCTTATTATTAATCATACCAATTGCTGATTCATCTGCAATGATAGCAGAAATGGTGTCAGCAGTAGTGTCTCCAGGAATAGCAATCATATCAAGCCCTACAGAACAAACACATGTCATGGCCTCTAATTTATCAAGCGTCAAACTGCCACAGGATACAGCATCAATCATGCCTGCATCTTCCGAGACAGGAATGAATGCACCACTAAGACCACCTACGTGAGAGGAAGCCATAAGACCACCTTTTTTCACCGCATCATTAAGTAATGCTAGTGCCGCTGTGGTACCATGACAACCACAAGAGGACAAGCCCATTTCTTCAAGAACATGAGCTACAGAGTCACCTACAGCTGGCGTTGGTGCCAAAGATAAATCAATAATACCAAATGGTTTACCGAGACGACGGGATGCCTCTTGGGCTACCAATTGACCTACGCGCGTGATTTTGAAAGCAGTACGTTTAATCGTTTCTGCTACAACGTCAAAGGATTGACCTCGAACGGATTCAAGCGCATGTTTTACAACGCCCGGGCCAGATACACCTACAGAAATAGCACTATCCCCTTCTGTTACCCCGAAGAAAGCACCCGCCATAAACGGGTTATCCTCTACAGGATTACAGAAAATTACGAGCTTAGCGCAACCAAGAGCATCATTATCCTTTGTAAGCTCTGCAGTTTTCTTAACGATGATTCCCATGTCTCGCACTGCGTCCATGTTGATACCAGTTTTAGTAGAGCCCACAGCAACAGAGCTACAAACGATATCCGTAGTTGCCAGCGCTTCAGGAATAGAGTCAATCAAAATGCGGTCAGCTCGAGTGGCGCCCTTTGTTACAAGCGCAGAAAAGCCACCAATAAAATTAACACCTACAGTTTTTGCAGCACGATCCATAGCTTCCGCCACAGGAACATAAGCTGTTAAATCACTCCCCCCTGCAACTAGAGAAATGGGTGTTACAGAAATACGCTTATTGATAATAGGAATGCCGAATTCTCGCTCAATATCTTCCCCTGTAGATACAAGATGTTCTGCCTCTTTTGTAATACGGTCATAAATACGGTCACACAGCTCTTTACCAGAACTAGATGCACATTCTAGCAAGCTAATCCCCATCGTAATAGTGCGCACATCAAGCTTATTATCGTGAATCATCTGATTCGTTTCTAAAATATTGTCGATAGATAACATAGTGCCTCCTATCCTACACGGTGCATGCTCAAGAAAATATCAGCATGTTGTGCACGGATTTCAACACCTAGTTCTTTACCTTGAGTCGTCAAAGCCTCTTGGATAGCTGTAAGATTTTTCATATCTTCAGACTTGGTTTCACACATCATAATCATATTGAAAACGCCATCAAGGATGGTCTGATTTATCGACATAATATTTACACCGTAGTTAGCGAGTACGGTACTAACCCCAGCAATGATACCAACGCGGTCTACGCCGACAACGGTAACAACTAATTTCATAACATCACCTTCTCTAAGCACTACAAGCTATATAGCCAGTATAGGGCATTCAATAAACTATATTAATATATTATAACACATTTATTATTTTTCATGAGTGAAATCTTTATGAGTTTTCTAGTGAAAACAACATGTTACACTTCGTCAGACAAAGCACTTGTTACAATCTCTTCACCAGCAGTTAACAATGCGATAAGACCTTTATCCCCTTTATAGCTTTCACCATAAATTTTATATAAATCTTCAGTGCCAGATGGGCGTGCTACAAACCATCCTGTTTCCGTTTCCACACGAACACCATCGATAGGCATATCTTTATACAGAGAAGTAGTGCGAACATTAGTAATCGCATCACCATCTACTTCGGTAGCCGTAATGGAGCTTGCATTTAATTGTTTCAACTTAACCTTGGCCTCCTTTGTACAAGGCGCATCAATACGACCAAAACGAGGATCGCCACACCCTACAACAAGATTATTATAGAGTCGGTCAACAGTAGCCCCCATAACGGCATACATTTCCATCGCAAGGAGAGCCATTACCATGCCATCTTTATCAGTAGTCCATACGGTACCGTCTTTTTTAAGGAACGATGCACCAGCAGATTCTTCACCGCCAATACCAATCTCACCATCGAATAATAGGGAACTAAAATATTTAAAACCTACTGGAACCTCATAAACAGGAACCTCTTTACTAGCAGCCCATTTATCAATCATAGTGGTACAAACAACGGTTTTACCGACCCCTTTATTTGTCCAACCACGAGTCGTAAACAAATAATCCGCCGCAGTCACAAGAAATGCGTTTGGAGAAGCTAGCCCATGCGGACTAACGATACCATAGCGATCATAATCAGGGTCATTCCCAACAGCGAGATCATAATTACCAATTTGTTTAATTACGTCAGCCATGGCATATTCAGATGAGCAATCCATACGTACCTTACCATCATGGTCATAGGTCATAAAGCTAAAGGTTGGATCATACTCATCATTAATAATATCTAGGTTTAGATTATACCGCTCTTTAATAGCACGCCAATAACCTAGTCCACTACCGCCGAGGGCATTAACGAGGACCTTAGGTTTTGCACTTTGGATTGCCTCCATATTAATGATAGAAGATAGTTCTTCTACATATAGACCTTTATAGTCATATGGAACCTGTTGGTCGGGTTCAATATTGTCGATACTAATACGTTTAAATCCTTCTAATTCACAATATGCGTGAACATATTCATTGGCACGTGTTTCAATCCATTTAGTAATCAACGTATCCGCTGGACCACCATTGGTAGCGTTATACTTAATGCCACCATTATCTGGAGGATTATGAGACGGCGTAATCACGATACCATCCGCCTTATCATCGTGGCTTTCATTATAACGAATAATAGCACGAGATATAGATGGTGTTGGCACGAAATCCATATCGGAATCAACCATTGCCGTTACACCATTGCCAGCAAGGACCTCTAGAACCGTCACAAGGGCTGGCTGAGATAAAGCATGTGTATCTTGACCGACAAAAATCGGACCTGTAGCGCCGAATTGACCACGGCCATCACAAATAGCCTGTGTAATAGCGGCCACATGTAAATCTGTAAACGTACTATTTAAAGATGTACCGCGATGGCCAGATGTGCCAAAGGATACGAGTTGTGTCGGATCTGTAATATCCGGAGTATTATCAAAATATGCATCCACAAGGGTTTGCACATCGATAATATCTTGTTCTTGTACAGGCGTACCTGCTAATTTGTGAGTCATAGAAACCTCTAATCTTATCTTGAGGGCAAGCCCTCTCATTTTACAACCTTGATATTCAATCAATCACATTAAATTATTTTCAAAATGTATGTATCATTCATAAAATATTATATTTACGCATAATTAATATAAGATGACAACAGCCAGAGATTTATCATAATTCTTTATTTTAATTTGTTACAACTATTTTCATCTATTACAACATTATTGTTCGCTTCGGTAGTTATATCTTGTGATTTTAGCTGTTTAGATATTTCCGCAGGAACAATAGGTTGAGTAAAACCTTGACCGATAACCTCTTGGGCATCAGTAATCAAGATAAACACATTTGGGTCCGCTTCTTGAATAACCTCTTTCAATTTATTTACCTGCAGCAAGTTGACTGCAACCATCACAATTTGCTTAGGCGTCCGTGTATAGGCACCAATACCATTAATAATAGTGGCACCACGACCAACCTTATTGATAATACACTCACATACTTCATCGGTGCGATAGGTAATGATAAAAGCAACTTTACGTTGATTAAACCCGATTACCACCTTATTTGTAATAATAGTATACACATACACACTGATAAGAGTTACAGCTACCGCTTCAAGTCCAACAACGCCGACAGCAACTAAGAGGATGGCACAGTTGATAGCGCTATTAATGGACCCCATTTGAAGGCCATAATATTTGCGAACGATAAGTGCAATTGGATCAAGTCCCCCTGTATTACCACCTACACGGTAGACGATACCAAGCCCTAGTCCAGTTGTGATACCTGCCATCATAGAACTGAGTAGTGGATCCTTAATGATCATGTCATATTGCAAGAAACTAAACAGATCAATCATCCACGATAACATGAGCGTACCATACAAGGTATTAAGCACTACGCGTTTACCAAGCCACTTCCAAGCAGCCCAAAATATAGGGACGTTCAAAATAACGTTCCAAGAACCAACGGATAATCCCGTTAGATAATACAAAATCAACCCTACCCCACTAATACCAGTACTAACCAGTTTGTGAGGTAGTACAAAGGCATCTAAACCAGCACCAAAAATTGCACAACCAATAGCAACTATGACACATTGATAGACAACATCTTTATACTTGGCGAACATAGCTCCCTCCAAATTGCCATTTCACTATAAATATTCTATAATGAACTAATTAAAACATACGCTGTTTACAATGCTTTTAATAATCAAACAACAGGTATATACAAAATCATCATAAACCACTTAATGGTTATTTTCAATCACTTTATAACAGTATAAAATAAACATATAAACTGCATATATTTTGTACATTACAAACGAGGCTATTATGAGTAAAAGTTTTGAGCAACTCGGTTGCAGCAAAATTAATATTGGGCTTGCTATTACAGGCAAGCGTGACGATGGATACCACGACATCGATTCTATATTTCAATCGATTCGCCTTAGTGATTCTATTTATTTCGCTAAGCATCATTCCGTAGTATTTTCTGGTGGCGCTCCCGAATTGCCTGACTACATGCAAAAACTCGTAAGCTATGGAGAAGATAATCTCGCGCTCAAAGCGTTACGCGCCATACAGGCCTATACGGGTTGTAAAGCCGGTGCCGCCATCCACCTATTAAAACGCGTTCCTATTCAAGCGGGTCTTGGTGGCGGTAGTGCAGACGCAGCAGCCATGTTATTAGGTCTCAACCGCTTTTGGGACTTACGGCTCACACAAGAGGAACTTTTAAACATTGGTGCCTCACTAGGATCTGATGTGCCGTTCCTACTACAAGGTGGTACAGCTCGCGGAACTGGTCGTGGCGAAGTGTTAACCTATAGCCAATCGCCAGAAGCACATTGGCTATTACTAGTAAAGCCAAAGGTATCTATTTCTACAGCGATTGCTTATGGTCGCTTCAGTGGTAAATCTAATGCCACCGCAAAAACAATCGATACCGTTCTGAATCATCTTCAGAATAATGATTTACAATCTGCTTTCACTAGTAGCGCTAATACTTTCGAAGAATTATTATTCCCAGATCACGAAAAACTAGGAATATGTAAGGAGTTTTTCACTAGCCGTGGTTACCCAACCATCATGACAGGAAGCGGTCCTACGATGGTAGTATTACTTAACAAACCTATGGAAGCCTTACAATTACAAGAAGAGATTAAAGCAGCTGGTCATGATTGGCTGTCACTCATTACTAAAACATGTACACAGGAGGACTTAGTATGACAAAACGGTTACAACCTATACGACTCGATGCGTATAAACCACTAAGAGAAGTGGTAAGTGAAACATTGCGTCAAGCCATCCAAGATGGGGTGTTAAAACCTGGGGAGCGCCTCATGGAAATTCCCCTTGCCGAAGAGTTAGGTGTAAGTCGTACCCCCATTCGTGAAGCCATACGTAAACTTGAACTAGAAGGCTTTGTCGTTATGGTGCCTCGCCGCGGCACCTACGTTGCCAACATCTCTTTGAAGGATATCACGCAAGTATTTGAAATCCGTTCTGCCCTGGAAGAACTTGCGGCAGGCCTTGCAGCAGAACGCATTACAGAAGAGGAAATCGAAACGCTGGAGAGAATGCTTGTAGAAATCGGCGATCATATGGAAAACAAAAATATGGAATCCGTTGTGGCTGCGGACGTAGAATTCCACGAAGTCCTCTACCGCGCATCTCGTAATGAAAGATTGGCGGATATTGTTCACAATTTGCGAGAACAAACCTACCGCTTCCGTAGTTTTTCTATGAACCAACCAGGTCGTCTTAGAAAAACTTGGGAGGAACATCGTCAATTAGTGGAAGCCATTGCCTCTCACAATGCCGCACAAGCTCGTAAACTAGCTCGAATTCACATGGAACATTCTGAACAAACCTTGTTGCAAGGAATGGAAGAGTCACAAGAATTTACTAAGGCATAAAAAACATCCTACAAAATACTATATAAAGCAAAATCCTTCCTATTTGTGAAGGATTTTTGTTTTACATAGTCTATAGAAATTGATACAATATCATTGATTAGTATGAAATATGGATTTTTTATAAGAAAGGGAGTTTTTATGGAAGCAATGCTTAATGATGCTATATCCACCATAAACGGTTATTTATGGAGTTATTTCATCATTTTTATTCTTATCGGCGCAGGTCTCTTCTTTACGATGACAACGAATTTTGTACAAATTCGCATGATTAAAGAAATGATTCGCCTCGTAATTAACGGCGCAGGTAGCTCTACAGAAAAGAACCATGTATCCTCATTTCAAGCATTCTGTGTTAGTACCGCATCTCGTGTAGGTGTTGGTAACATCGCAGGTATAGCTATTGCCGTTGTACTTGGTGGCCCTGGTGCTATTTTCTGGATGTGGGTTATCGCACTCATCGGTGCTGCCACGGGCTTCATCGAATCTACATTAGCACAAATCTACAAAGAACCTGTTGCTAAGGGCGGTTTCTATGGCGGACCAGCTTACTATATTCGGTATGGTCTAAACAACAAGGCATTATCTGTTCTATTTGCTATTTTAATCAGTATTACCTATGGTTGGATTTACAATTCTGTACAAGCCAATACTTTGGCTGCATCTCTCCAGGTATTTAACCTTGATGTGTCCTATACAGGCGCTGTAGTAGCAGTCCTTCTTGGTATTATCATATTCGGTGGTATCAACCGCGTTGCAAAAGCATCTGAAATCATTGTTCCTATCATGGCGATTCTATACATTGCTACTGCATTATTTGTGGTAATTATGAATATCACCCAATTCCCACATGTAATCTATACTATTTTCGCCTCCGCATTTGAGCCTGTTGCAGCAGGTGGTGGCTTATTAGGTGCTACTGTTATGAATGGTATCAAACGGGGGCTCTTCTCTAACGAAGCCGGGGAAGGTTCTGTTCCAAACGCAGCCGCTACGGCAGCTGTTAACCACCCTGTAGAACAAGGTCTTGTACAAGCATTCGGCGTATTCCTTGATACATTCATCATTTGTACAGCTTCTGCTTTCATCGTACTCATCGTGGGTGATTACAGCACTACAGGTCTAACAGGCATTGCTCTTGTACAACATAATCTAGCTCAACAACTTGGTTCTTGGGCGCCTACAGCCGTAGCCATTTTCATCGTTATGTTCTCCTTTAGTTCCTTAATTGGTAACTATTACTACGGTGAAATCAATATCAGCCACTTAACAAATAAACGATTCTACCTACATTTGTTCCGTATTGGCGTAATTCTTATGACATTTGTTGGCTCTATTGCTTCACTAGATCTCGTATGGAATCTAGCCGATTTATTCATGGCTTTCTTAGTATTAACTAACGTAAGTTCCATCGTACGCATGGGGCGCACAGCAGGTCTTGCCCTTGACGACTATATCAAACAACGCAAAGCAGGTATTGAAACGCCTGTATTTAACCGTTCCATCCTAAATCACACATATGGCATCGTATGGTGGGGCGATGGTCAAACTACAGACTCCTCCGTACCTCCTACTCCGATTGAAGATACAGTGGAAAAATAAAATATATTGACCTATGAGGCTGGTGAAAGTATCTTTCACCAGTCTTTTTCGTATAATCTTTAAATTCGTATAATCTTTAAAATACTTTATTAATACATACAGATGGGTCTATATTCTTCGGAATATAGATTTTTATTTTTTGTAAAAGTATCCATTTTCATAGATAAGACTATCCTCCACCAAGAGATTTTAAAGTGACAGATATCACAGTAACCATCTATATTTTTCCTACTTTTAAAGGTTAAAAACTATAGAATATATTTATAAAAATATAAAGGGTATTCTATTTATAATGTCGAATACTTAAGTATGTGAAAAATTAGCACTAATTAATTTACTCTGTTATCCGGGAGGTAATTATGAGCGGTTATAACCCATATGAAAACATGTTAAACACATTAGACGTAGCAGCTGAAAAGCTCGGCTATACTCGTAGTGAATACGAAGTATTGCGTCACCCAGAACGGGAACTAAAAGTAGCGGTTCCTCTTCAATTAGATAATGGTGAAGTTCGAGTATACGAAGGCTATCGTTGCCAACATTCCACATTACGTGGTAGCGCTAAGGGCGGTCTTCGTTTCCATCCAGATTCCGACGAAAACGAAGTGCGTGCACTTGCGGCATGGATGACTATTAAAAACGCTATCGCTAACATTCCTTATGGCGGCGGTAAAGGGGGCATTAAAGTCGATCCAAAAACTTTAAACCCTCGTGAATTAGAACGCTTAACTCGTAACTTCGTACGCCGTATTGCACCTATCATTGGTGTTAATACTGACGTTCCTGCTCCAGACGTAAATACAAATGCTCAAATCATGAGCTGGATCGCTGACGAATACAGCACATTAAAAGGCGAATGGAGCCCAGGTATCGTTACTGGTAAACCAATCGAAGTTGGCGGTTCCTTAGGCCGTAATGAAGCAACTGGTCGCGGTTGTCTCATCGCATTGCAAAGCTATCTCGCTAAGAAAAACTTAGATATCAAAAACCTTACAGTTGCAGTTCAAGGCTTTGGTAACGTAGGCTCCGTAGGTGCTCGTCTCATTGCACAAGCAGGTGCAAAAGTTGTGGCTATCGGCGACGTAAGCGTTAACATCTACAATCCTAACGGTCTTGATGTTGAAAAAGCATACGAATATGCTAACTCCCATGGTCGTTCCCTCGAAGGTTACAGCGAACCAGGCATGACTACAATTGGACCTCAAGAGTTATTGGCTCAACCAGTTGATGTATTGTACATGGCGGCCCTTGAAAACCAATTAAACAAAGATAACATGGAAAATATCCAAGCTAAGATCATCTTGGAGGGCGCTAATGGCCCTACTACTAATGATGCGGATAAATACTTCTATGAAAAGGGCATCGATATCATTCCTGACGTGCTTGCCAACGGTGGTGGCGTAGTTGTATCCTACTATGAATGGGTACAAAACAAAGCTAGTTTCTACTGGACTGAAGAAGAGGTTAATGAAAGATTAACTAAGAATATGCAAAATAGCTTCGAAGCTGTTTGGGAAATGCAACATAAATATAATGTACCACCTCGTCAAGCAGCGTACATGGTTGCTCTTGAACGACTCGTAGTTGAAACTAAATGGCGTGGCTACAACTGTTAAACTCCTATACCTCCATACATGTTAGCCATGAAAAAGGCGTAAGCTCAATGTGAGCTTACGCCTTTTTATTTACCTAGATACATAATCAAAACATCTCTTGAGATTCAATTATTTACTTAGTTTTATCAATAAAACCACTTATTATTTAAAAGCACCTAACAAAGCAGCCACACTAGGACGGCTCATCAAAGCTTTCACCAATACAGAACCAAGAATCGCTGGAATAGTTTGACCCACGATAAGGTTCAATACTAATGGCCAGTACGGTAGGCCAAGTAATGGGCTGAGCCACAATGGCACACATAGTGCAGGCACAAAGACAATGGGAATCATTGCCCACCAAGCGCTGAGACCAAGCTTGCGCATCCCTACGATGATGCCTGTCGTTACTACACCGACACCAAAGCCCCCTACCATATCGAAGATACCAAGACCGCCGAATAGGAAGTTAGAAATGAGGTTGCCAATCCCCATGGGAATTACCAAGAACGGAAAGGCATAAGCAAGTGCATATAATGATGTTGCTATACGAATTTGATACGCCCCGAAAGAAACGCTTTGCGTTATATACAATACAACGATGTACAATGCCACAACCATGGCAGAAATAGTCAATTTGCGTGTAGAAATCATAACACTCACCTCCTCAAAATAAAAAAAAGCATGGCAAAACTACCATGCTTACAATGCTTATGAATTTCCGTAGTTTTGTTTAGAGACAGGATGGTTTCAAACTGTCTTATTTAGTTGTCGCCTTTAGGCAGTACTAATATATCATATATCTAATATTTTCGCAATTAATTGGGGTTAAGGCGGACTTGTATGATCATCTACGATTAGTATCAAGATTGTAAGGTGGGGGTGGTGGCAGATACCTTTCCTCATCGCTCCACTGGCGAACCGGTCATCGGCCTAGGGCCTTGACCTGCCAAAGTCGCTCTTTGAAAAGGTATCTGCCACCACTTCAAATTTAGCAACTCTACTTATACCCTAATACTAGTGACGTACAAGTCCGCCTTGAATTACATATACATGCTACTCTATTAGAATATATATAAAGTAGCCACCTAAAAGGCGACTACTTGTCTAAGCCAGTTTATGGGAATTATAGTGCTGGGTCTTCGACTCCGTTTGCGTGAAAGGCTTTGGCTCTGTCGATACAGGTGCCACAGTGTCCGCATGGTTTGTCTCCGCCTTCGTAGCAGGACCAGGTTAAGTGGTATGGTACTCCGAGGCGTAGGCCTTCTTTTACAATGGCAGCTTTGTTGGAGTTAATAAAAGGTGCTTCTAAGGAGCATTCTTTACCGGATCCTTCAAAGATAGCGTCGCCCATGGATTTGTAGAAGTGTTCTGTACAGTCAGGATAGGCATTACCCGCCGCATCATCACTGTGAGCACCGTAATAGATATAGCCGCAGTCTAGAGATAGTGCCAAGGATGCTGCCGCAGATAGGAATAGCCCATTTCTAAACGGTACATAAGTACTCACCGTACCTTCCCCTTCTGCATCTTGTTGTTCTTTGTAGGAACCTTGCGGAATGTCTTCACTAGATTGTACTAACAAGGAGCAGTTACTGAAGGCAAATAGCTTGGTAACATCCATCGTTTTACCTTCCATACCATAGTGCTCTAAAATAGCTATAGCAGCCTCTAATTCTTTACTATGTTTTTGACCATATTGAATCGATAAAGGCACCACATTATCTTTGCCAAATCGTTCAATGGCAAGGGCCAAACAAGTAGTACTATCTACGCCACCACTAAAAAGAACTACGGCCTTTTGTTTTTGAGCCATATTATCTCCTTTTCTATCACAACAGCCTCATCCGTAGATGAGGCTGTACTTTTACATTCACTAAAATTTTATAGATCAATAACCAATTCTACTGGACAGTGATCGGAGCCAAAGATTTGTTGATGAATCTTCGCTTCTTGGATTTTATCATCAAGACGTTTAGATGTGATGAAATAGTCAATTCTCCATCCTGTATTCCGTTCACGAGCTTTCCCCATATAGGACCACCAGCTGTATTGCTCAATAGCATCTGGATAGAGGTGACGGAATGTATCTGTAAAACCTGCCCCTAAGAGTTCTGTCATCTTTGCACGTTCTTCATCGGAGAAGCCCGCATTTTTACGGTTTGTCTTAGGATTTTTTAGGTCGATTTCTTGATGTGCTACATTGAGATCACCACATAGAATGACAGGCTTTTTCTTATCTAATTCAAGTAGATAATTACGGAATGCATCTTCCCAAGTCATGCGATAATCAAGGCGAGCTAATTCACGTTGGCTATTCGGTGTATAACAGCATACCAAATAGAAATTATCGTATTCAGCAGTGATAACACGACCCTCTTGATCGTGTTCTTCAATACCGATGCCATTAGTTACGGACAATGGCTTAATACGCGTGAATACAGCCGTGCCACTATAGCCTTTCTTAACTGCACTATTCCAATATTGCTCATACCCTGGCAACTCCAAAGAAATTTGATCGGGTTGCAATTTTGTTTCTTGCAGGCAGAAAATATCTGCATCTAATTCATTAAAGGATTCCATGAATCCCTTTGTTACAGCGGCGCGGAGGCCGTTTACATTCCAAGAAATTAATTTCAATTCTTACTCCTTTATAATACTTCGCATCAATCTAATACTATTCACCGTATTTAACTTGGTGAAAGTCTCTTTCACATAGAATATACATCAAGTTTTTGCTTACCGTAAGCTAATTTAAGGATTATATGTTAGCAATACTACTGCTTTTTATGTTTTTTAGCATGTCTTGCTTCGGCACGAGCCTTGCGGGCATTTTCATTTGCTTTAAGATCGCTTTCACGTTTCTCACGGAAATAGTTAGCCACCGCCGACAAGATAAGAATCACTAATACGGTTACATTAAACATACCCGGTCCGAAGGTATAGATGTGATAACACAAATAACCAAAGGCAACGACTGTTAATAATTGTTTTAATAGATTCATTCGCCCTCCTATGTTAGTTTAATGTTTCTACACCTGTGCTAAGAGGAAAACCTTCATACGTTACCCAGTCACTAGAACTACCAACATATAAAGCAGATTCAAGGCCTACTTCACTCATGGTTAACAACGCATTGCAGGCAGTCACACCAGACCCACAGTACGTTACAACTGGCCGATTTTGGTAGATTTCGTTGTAATACTCAGCCTCTAAATCTTTCAAGGATTTAGGACCATCTACGGTATAACCACTTTCATAAAAATGATTAACAGCCCCAGGAATATGTCCTGTCATGCCATCCATCGTATCCACTTGAGATCCATCATAACGGAATGGCGCACGAGCATCGATGATAACATGATCTCCGCTTTCACTAGCCTTGAGCACCTCATCGCGACTCATAACCATATCCGTTTGCAACTCATAGTTAAAAATAGACGGTTTAGCAGGTAACGGGGTCGGCTCTTTAGTTAGGAGATGGCCCTCTCGAACCCAGCGTTCAATACCACCAGATAAAACGCGTACATCTGTTAAGCCCATGTAACGTAACGTCCACCAAAGACGGCCCGCTAAGAATAGCCACGAATCATATACTACAACCTTTGAGTTACGAGTGATGCCATAAGACTCAAAGGTATGAGCTAACTGTTCCATATCTGGCAATGGATGACGTCCACCATGCTCGCCTAAAGGACCAGTCAAATCCTTGTCTAAATCTACCGCATAAGCCCCCTTAATATGGCCTTTTTTATAATCTTGATACCCTCTAGCATCTAAAACGATGACCTCATCGAGACAAGCTAATAATTCTTTAGGAGTGATAAAATTTGACATATTGTACTCCTTTCTTTGATTATATCGAAAAATACAAATCTTTTAATATTATTATATACGACTATAACCGAATATACAATTTATTTTGGTATAGTGAAAGTTATTTATTCTTGCCATGTAACAACTAGAGTAAACATAAAAAGCCCCTATCCTAGATAGGGACTTTTAGGTAATTCAATGTTAAGCTTATAAACGTCTATACATTTCATCTACCGCATCAATATCAGCAGGTAACCAATCTACAGAATATAAGGTTTCTTTAGATAGCCATTTAGCAGCTTCATGTTCTACTAAGGTAATATTAGAATCATTTTTCAACGAACATAAATAACAGTGCATTGTTAAATCAAATTTTTCATAACCGGTATATTCGATAGT
>OKBT01000010.1_pt1 | contig 97137 bp, 87 predicted proteins | sample 1609811 | NCBI WGS metagenome assembly OKBT01 (sample SAMN04436591, study PRJEB24849) | human gut metagenome | biome: human gut; feature: NICU; material: stool | host: Homo sapiens | place: USA: Saint Louis, MO | collected 2009-11-05 | reverse complement strand
ATCTGAATCTGCCAGCTCTGCGCGTGGTCCGTGTGCTTGACAGGATCGCGGCAAATCGCGGCTATCCTGTCATGCTACGCATGGATAATGGTCCGGAATTTATCTTACTTGCACTGGCTGAATGGGCAGAGCAACATGCAGTAAAACTGGAGTTTATCCAGCCGGGTAAGCCGACACAGAACGCTTTTATTGAGCGCTTTAACCGAACATACCGTACAGAAATACTCGATTTTTATCTGTTCAGAACGCTGAATGAAGTGCGGGAAATCGCGGAAAGATGGGTGTCAGAATATAACAGTGAACGCCCTCATGAATCACTGAATAATATGACACCGGCGGAGTACCGCCAACAACATTATCTGGCTGGGATCTCAAAAAATGCATGGAGCTAAAACGGGTCTATTTACAACACCTTCTCCGACCTCTTCTACAACACCCGCACCGTCAGACATCAGAAGGCGACCAGGGCTGGAAGGAAGAACACCGCTAGCTACATTGAGATCGTGATAGTTAAGTGAGTTACTGATGATTCTGACACGTATTTCCCCGTATTCTGAGTACACCGGTTCCTGACTGTCTGCCAGTTCAATATGATTAATTCCTGGGGTTGAGCCTAATTTAGCTGATTTCATTATTCTGCCTCTGTTTACTCTTCAGTAATGCATATATTATCCTTTCATTAGTCTCCCCATAAGTACGAACAAAAATGTCAGTAAGCCCAGAAAATAAAAAAGTACAGAAATACATGCTAGCTGGTATGCTGGATGGTAAAAAAATTATTGATCCATCATGCCCCTCAAGAGAGCTTCTTAGCCATATAACCAGCCGCTAGGGAGTGCTGATACTAATTGCGCTCAAAAATGAAACTCTCAGGTTCAGTGAGCTGCGGCAGAAACTCAATGGTGTGAGCGAGCGGATGCTTATTAGGGTTCTCAAGGAATTCGAAAAGGCTGGACTGGTCCTACGTGAGTCTTTCCCTGTTGTCCCGCCACATACAGAATACTCGTTAACTACGGCTGGCCAGGAAGCGGCAGGATTGATCACACTGTTGACTGACTGGATAGGAAATTATCAGATGAAGGGAAATATCGGGCCTAATAAAAAGTAGTTCTTTCCGGCCGTTAGGGTTATGTTGAGTAAACCATGACTGTGGGCATCAGGTTAAGGAATTTCAGCATTTCGCAACTTCCGCTTTTGGCACAAAGCAGATCTTAAATGGCGTCTGAATTGCACAACAAGTGATCTTTAAAGTCAAATAAGAAAAAACTCGATACATAAGGGGGAGAACTTCGAACTCAGCAAAGATGGGATGTAATAATTACACTGTCGAACAACTCTTGGCAAAAGCAACAGGTGAGGTCATTTGCAATGCTGCATCTCGTAACTCTGCATAACGTTTATCGAAAGCTGCTGGCATCGTTCTCTCTGCCCGATGTGCTTTTATTTCCGTTAATTCCCCGCCCGGTTCTACTTCACGCCATGCAGCCACCAGCAACGACATGACTTCCTGAATTCCATCCATTGCTGAAGAGTCATATCGGGGAAGACTACAAACAGCCTGATTGAATAGCATCATCATCCGACATGTTGAAATACTTTCAGCCTCCCACAACCAGCGAAGAACCGTAGGCTGAGACGGTTTACCCGCTTCAATACGTATCTTTGAATAATCGCCAATTCTGCAATAGGCTTCAGCGTGAAAACGTAGCAACTGGGCATTACCTTGTTGTACGTTGTCGCAGGAGTGGCAATTCCCATAATGTAGGGTAAACCCCAGCGCAATCAGTCGTGGGTAATGATCAGTCGCCTGCTGCAACACTCTACGAATAAGCGTGACATTGTTAACATCAGAATTCGTCTTTAACGCTTCATTTTCAGCGCAATTGTTCATCAGTTTCTCTTTCAATAATGGAAATAAGGGGCGTGTGTAAAAGGGGACGTTGTGGCCGAATAAGTCGTTTTCTGCTTTTGACGCGGGTTACTGCGGTTAGGAACATTCCACGTTCGGGCATGCCATGAAATCGGCTGATACCATAAAGGTTTCATCATGCAGAAAATGCGATACCTGCCCGTTCGGGGCAAGAACCAGTATTACCGGACTCTTGCAGTAGAAGCAATACAGTTTCCAGAATGAGGGATAGCGAAAATCTTCTGCATTGACCAGATTCCCCCATTCATCGACCGCGCATTTAGTCGGTTGTTGTTTCATACACATACCTCAAAATTATTCCTGGGTAGCAGATTATGCAGCCAAATCACCGCACCACTGACCTTCTGGTAAAACCTTGTTGATGTGTTGCTGGAGACCTTCACAAGCCTGTTGAAACTTGCAGGTATCGGCAGAACTTGCCCGTTGGCAGTAGAGCGATGAGGCTTTACTTAACTGCTCAAGTGCTCTCAAGCGCCAGCCACGCCGCTCGGCATCACTGCAACATCCAGCCAAGCTATCCTGGCAGACCCTTAGCCGGATGATGTGTAAACGGTATTCCGCCACTTTTACCGCGATCATGTTCTCTGGCTGTTTCATTTTTGATTTCCCTTGTTTGACAGGTCTGAGAAATACCCGACAGGTAAGCTGCCGGGTATAAATGGAGTTGTGGAATTGTTGATTCAGTAAAGGTCGGAACGTCAGGCTTCCAGGGGCAGGTTCAGTCACGACTGCGAGGACATTATTTGTCGCCGTAATAACGGGGTTTGTACAGGATGCAGAGCCAGTTGCGTAGCCGTAGGATCAGGGGCCTGGCTTACGTGGACGCCCTGCCGCTGATCGTGGAGGAACGTCATTACAGCCGTATGCACACAAACCTTCTTTTTGTTCTTCCTTAGCCAGATAGCTCAGAACATGACGGATATTGTTAATGCTTTCCGGATCGTTATACCGAACAGGTATATTGATATTTCTAGAATACTGCGGCCGATATTCACATCGGTGCGATACGCCGTCCCAGTGCGTTATTTCCTCCCAAAATGTATTTGTTGTAAGGGCAAAGGGATAAGAGTGCTGTGTTTTTTGTCTGTCCAGCCAGAATACGACATGCGCATGGTATCTATGTCGTTCAGTCCATTCGACAACCCAGAAATAGCCCACCACACCTTTCTCTTTTGTCATTTTCTCCATTAATACACGCAAGTCATGTTCAAGTGTTTGGTGATTTAAGTGTGAATACCTGGCACTTTCCTTTTGGTAGAAAAAATCCATACGTAATGCCAAAAGGCATGAGTATCTGTTTATCATTTCATCGATGTGCGCATTAAGAACTGAAGCCAGAAACCAGTCTTCATTAAAATTTCTATCTGAATTTTTGAGCATGATTATTCCACTGCTGATGATGAGAGAGGTCAGTGCAAGCACTAAGTTAGTGATGTTCATGCAAGACTTTTCTTTAAGGCAATGCTGAGCTGATACTTAAATTAATTATTGTTTTAAAGATGAGGTTGGTTGTTGCAATAGTATTTGCGAGGTTGTTTAAAAGAGACATTGACAGTAAGCGGTGAATATAAGAACAAATGAGAGTGAGTATAATTATATTAAAAAACCTATATTAAATTACGTAACCTTCCTGTGTTAAACACCAATATTAAAGATTCTAACCTCGAGATGCTTGTATTCTATCCAACATCCATTTTTCCACTTCGCTTTTTAGCCAGCGTGAACTGCGACCCAGTTTAATTGGTGCAGGGAACGCATTCTCTGAAATTAATCGGTAGAACCATTTGTCTGTCATGTTTGTATAGGCGGTGATGAACGTCATATCAACGAGCTGATCATTCAGTAAAGATGTGGTTGTCTGAGTGCTGGATGATATCGGATGAGTTTTGTTTGTCATGGAAATGCTCCCGCAATTTAGAGTGATGTCGGGAGAGGGCCTGTTGCCATCGATGGAGGAACGGGCATCCTTCTCATACCATTAGCTGATAAGTAGAAAATTACATCAGCTGGTTTTCACCAGCTAGTAGTGCTGTCAGTACATAACGTGTCCGGCTCTGTAACGTCTGATAATAAGAACAGAACTGCCGTGAGCTACGTTCGCGGAGCATGTGACAATGTAAAACATAGTGAATGCCTGCCACAAATTTCTGTATGCTGTACAAGTTTTATGAATGATCATTTTTACCTAGCAAACCCCTGAAAGTCCTTTTTTTAGAGGTTGGCGTCGATTTTACTCTTACAAAAAACTTACAGTTTTCGAGCTATTTTCATTCAAAATAAAAACTTGTTTACTTCATAATCGATTCATTGTAAGTACTATTTATGGTGGATTTTACTACAGGAGGTAACGGTGAGTGATAGTGATAATAAGAATTATTATCTAAAAAGGATTGGTAAACTGGGCGCTGAAGAAGTAGCAAGGCCAGAAGAATCTCCTTATGAGGGAGGGAACCGCTTTACCAGTCCTGAGAGCAAATTTAGTGTCGATTCTTTGCCAGAAGACGAGTCTGTGCAGGCAGCCGAGGATTGTGATATTGAAGACAGGACAGGAGAACCGGCCTCAGGCGATCCGGTATCTAAAAGCAGCAAAAACGCCACTGGGGTTGATGAAGCTTTTAAGCGTTTGATGCAAAATATACAGGCTGGGGAAAAACGCAATGTTAAAACTAAAAGTCTTCATGGTGAAGATTCTTTATGTCTACAAAACGTCGATTTAAAGTGGTTAAAGGGGGCGGTTAATTCACGTGCTATTTTTTGGTTTTGGGCGTATATACGAAAAGCCTCTGCGCGGGAGCTTTGTTTACCTGAAAATACTGCGGGGTTAATTCCGGAATGGGATCGAAAAGAGGAAAGCTTATACTCTTTTTTCAGACTGCCTGGTAATCCAACGAGTTCAGCTGAAAGAAGTAGGGTAATTATTTCCTTCATGAATAAACTTTCTTATTCCCTCAGTCCATATCAAAGTAAGAAAACATTCGATTATATTCGTGGTGTCTGGCTTGTTTTTAATAGCCAGGTTCAAAGCCCCAAATGGTTAAAGAAAAATGATAATGAAGGCATTGAGTGGGCGTGGTCATATTTGTCAAAGAAAAAGGATATAAAAGGAAATGTTCTGTCATGGTTCAAACCAGCAGATCTTAATGAGCGATATATTGGTGTAATGGGCGCGATTGATTGCTGGGCCATCCCGAATAAATTGGATGTGGAAAATTATAGAAAATTTCTAGATGATAAAAATGCACTTCTAAAAAATATGAGGGATTCCTTTAAACAACGAAAAAGAAGGTCTGGAAAACATGATTTGACAATCTCTGCCAAAGCCAGCAAGGAATTATCTGAGTTAGCAGTGGTACTTGATAAAAAAGAGATTAAAGTTATTGAAAAACTTATTCATGATGAGTATCTAAGATATAAAAGCAAGCTTTTAGATTACACAAATCAATCCTAAATAGACAACGATAACTCCAAAAAATATAACGCCTACATTACTCATGTGAGTCGCCGGGAGAAACATTTCCCGGCATAGTTTTTTCACAGGAGTAAATCATGCCTCAAATCCCCGATTCGCAGGATACCAGTGATGCGGTGCGTACCTGTCTCAATCTCTTACCCCGGCAAGCTACTGAACGTATTCTGTCCCGCCTCAAGGAGGCGATTAACTATGAACCCGTGATAGGCATCATGGGCAAAAGTGGTGCGGGCAAGAGTTCATTATGCAACGCGCTTTTTCAGCAACCCGTCTGTCTGACCAGTGATTTGCTAGGCTGCACCCGGGAACCCCAGCGTCTGTTACTCACCGTTGGTGAGCGCAGCATGACACTGGTGGATTTACCGGGTGTGGGTGAGACACCGGAATACGACGAGGAATATCTGGCGCTCTATAAGGCGTTGCTGGGAGAGCTGGATTTGATTATCTGGGTACTGCGTGCCGATGACCGTGCCCGGGCAACGGATATCACGGCATACAGGGCACTGATGGAAGCCGGTGCCGCCCCTTCACGTTTCCTGTTTGTACTGACTCAGGCCGACCGCATTCCACCCCTCAGGGATGGTGAGCCCTGGCAGGCATCACCTTCTTCTGAGCAATGCCTTTCACTGGCTGCAGTCAGTGCGCAGGTTGCCGGTCAGTTGCCGTCCTCTTTCCCGGTCATGGCTGTCTCTGCACATACCGGCTATAACCTGCCCGCCCTGGTGGAGTTGATTGTGCATGCCTTGCCCGTACAGGCCAGCAGTGCCGTGTATTGCCAGCTGAAACCAGAGCATCAGACCCCGGACACTGTCGCCGCTGTACGGCAGCAGTTTGGTGAGGCAGCGGGTAAGGCTTTTGACTCGGTGATTAATCCTGACCACTTGCCTTCTGTCTGGACTGCTCTGTTAAGGAGTATCCGACAAAAGTTAGTGCAACTTGCCACGGCATTATGGGACCGAATATTTGGCTGAAATCCGCCGCTTCACCCCCCTCAATTACCACATTCAAAAAACAGTACATTGATCTGTAAAAACGATCAATAATCAAATATCGATCGTTTTTATCTATTAAAATGTCGATGTATTAGCCCCCTATTGATCGCTTTTACCTATCAAAGCAAAGGGATATTTCTTTCTCAAAAGTGTTCATGAGCACGACGAACAGGGACGTTGACATGATGGTCCGGATACAAAGGTTCATCAGGTTCTGTGTACCGCGTCCCCCGTTGCCGCTTCTGATTCATTAATAAGGTGACATATGAAAATTCAGACCGTGATTGCACTTGTTTTGTCAGCCGTTTCGGTTTCTGCTCAGGCGGGTAACTGGGCTGTGAAAAACGGCTGGTGTCAGACGCTGACCGATAATGGTCAGGCACTGGTGATGCTGAAAAACAATACCATTGGCATCTTTGGTCAGTTGCAGGGCTGCCCCAATGGCCCGCAGGAACTGATGGGGAGTCGCATCAATGTAAACGGCAATCTGGTACCCACGTCTCAGTTGTGCAACCAGCAAACAGGATTTAAGGCTGTTGAGGTTGAAGGTGGGCAGGCACCTGCAGCCGCCAGAAAGGCAATTGCTTCGATTGCAGGTCAGGAAACATCGACCCTTCAGGTCTTTGGTGCGCAACTGACATTCACCCGCGGGGACATGATGACGGTCTGCCCGAAATACGTATCTGGCCTTGCTGCCAGTGCCGGTAGTCGAGCGCCGGAGATTAACAAAGGCTCAGTCATGAAAGCGGCCAAAGAAGCGTACGCGAAAGAGTATGACCGTGACACGGCTGAGGCCGCTGATTTTGGCAGCTACAAAGTGGAGGGAAATACTGTGGTTTATGAGGTCTACAATGCCGGGTATCGTACCTACGATAAGGTGGTGGTGACCGTTGGTGCTGATGGTAAGGCCACCGGTGCCAGGGTTGAATATATGGGGCAATAACGTCTTATCCGCCACGCCATTTTTAATGTTAAAGGCCATGTTCCTTCGGGAGCGTGGCCTTTTCTTTTTATACCGATAAACACACAAAGGAGTGAATTATGCGATTAGCATCCCGCTTTGGTGCGGTGAACCTTGTTCGCCGTGACCGTCCCTTAACCCGTGATGAACTTGCTCACTATGTTCCCAGCGTGTTCAGTGAGGAAAAGCATGAATCGCGCAGCGAGCGCTATACCTGCATCCCGACCATCACTCTGTTGGATAACCTGCAGCGCGAAGGTTTTCAGCCGTTCTTTGCCTGCCAGACCCGTGTGCGTAACCCCGACAAGCGGGAACACACCAAACATATGCTACGTCTGCGCCGCGAAGGGCAGATTACCGGTAAACAGGTGCCGGAAATTATCCTGCTTAACAGCCATGACGGTTCTAGTTCCTACCAGATGCTGCCGGGACTGTTCCGAGCGGTCTGTCAGAACGGACTGATTTGCGGCGAGAGCTTTGGAGAGGTGCGAGTGCCCCATAAGGGCAACGTGGTGGAAAAGGTTATCGAAGGGGCTTACGAGGTGCTTGGGGTGTTTGACAGGGTGGAGGAAAAACGCGATGCCATGCAGTCACTAATGCTTCCGCCGCCAGCACAACAAGCACTGGCAAAAGCTGCACTGACATATCGCTTTGGCGAGGAGTATCAGCCTCTGACGGAATCACAGCTATTGGCCCCTCGTCGCTGGCAGGATGAGTCCGGAGATCTCTGGACAACTTATCAGCGTATTCAGGAAAATCTGATTAAAGGCGGACTGGTGGGGAGAGCGGCAAACGGTAAGCGCGCAAATACCCGTGCCGTTAAGGGTATCGACAGCGACGTGAAGCTCAACCGCGCCCTGTGGGTGATGGCAGAGAACATGCTGTCATTACTCGGTCAGTCCTGACATCGGAACGGAGATACATACTCGTGCATACCGAACCTGCTTTATCCCTACCCGACGGTCCGTTTACCCGCCACCAGGAAACATCCCTCACAGAGCTATATAAGAACGTCGCTATCGAAGACGACCAGGGGACACATTTTCGTCTGGTCGTACGCTATAACGGCACGATGGTCTGGCGGGCATGGAACTTCGAGCCAGAAGCCGGACGGTTACTTAACTGTTACATCACTTCTTACGGTATTCGTAAACCCTGACTGACTTAACGACCCCTTATTCCCGCCAGCCCTTACCGGCTGGCTTTTTTATTTCCGGAGACACTCACCATGAATATTGCACTCCCTGATACTTCTCTTGTCCCTGCCCCCATAACCGCCACGTTCATCCCTGATGAGCAACGTCTCAGCTTCTGGCTCCAGCATTTCAGCACGGTTCCTCAGTGGATATTACTGGAGCCACGTGTCTTTAGCCGGATGGACGCGTTATGCGCGGACTACACCGGTGGCATCTGGAATTTCTTCACGCTCAGTAACGGTGGAGCCTTTATTGCCCCGGACGGTGACGAAACATGGTCGTTGTTTAACGTCCTTAACGGTAATAGCGCCATCCTCGGTAATGAAGCGGCAGGCATCGCCGTTTGTCTGCTGGCCTGGAACAACCACGCCTGGCATACGGGCAGTGACGTGATGTGTGACCACTTTTATCGCCTGCGTGATTACGCCCTTCAGCACCCTGAATGCAGCGCCATTTTGCAGATTATTGACTGAGGGAAAAGGTATGACTGGCGAATTAACAGCGTCACCGGCAGTGCCGGTGACAACCCGTCGTACGGTTCAGCGTGCACTCTCATTACTGGAGAAACATCTTCGTGAGCCGGGTGCATTGTTTACGTCCACTGCGGCGGTTCGAGACTGGCTGCGTCTGAAAATGACCGGCCTGGAGCGCGAGGTATTTATAGTGCTGTACCTGGATAACCAGCACCGTCTGCTGGAATGCGAAACACTGTTCAGCGGTACCATTAACAGTACGGAGGTGCATCCACGTGAGGTGGTGAAATCGGCCCTGCGCCATAACGCGGCAGCCGTGCTTCTGGCACACAACCATCCTTCCGGCGAAGCGGAGCCCAGCCTGGCTGACAAGCAGATTACCGACAGACTGATGAAGGCACTGTCGCTGGTTGAAGTCAGGGTGCTGGACCACTGCATTGTCGGGGGGATGACGGTGAGTTCATTTGCAGAACGTGGCTGGCTATAAAGGAGAGTATAAATGTCGTCAACTGACATACAGCAGTGGGGATTACGTCATAACATCTCACCGTGCTTTGGTGCAAGGCTCGTCCTGGAGAGGAGCCGCCTGCACTTTCTGGCAGACCGTGCCAGTTTTAACGGTCAGTTTACCGAAGAGCAGGCGCTGCGAATCGACCGGGCATTTCCCCTAATGATGAAACAACTGGAACTGATGCTCTCCACCGGTGAGCTCAATCCGCGCCACCCGCATTGTGTCACTCTTCATCATAATGGGCTGACCTGTGAGGCCGATACTCTTGGGAGTTGTGGCTACGTCTATCTCTCAATTTATCCAACCCGGCTGTCAACATAAAGGAGGCCGAGATGTCTGTCCCTATAGTACGCATGAATAGCTTATGGTGGGAATCGGGAAACATTGCCGTCAGGGAAGAAGAGGATTCGCTGGTCATCAGCGAGCCTTTATCCACTTTCCCGCCAGACCACCTGTTTTTGAAATCTGGACCTGGTTTGAAGCGAGTAATGACGGTTTCGCGGTTGCCTGAAACTTTACGGGTTAACCGCTACATGACATTCAATGAAACTTATTTAAATGAGGATTAACTAATATGACACCAACGCTGGCTTTTACACTGACCGCAGTACGATATAATCAGAGAGTACAGACCCATTATGACTTCCTATTCGCCCTTCCCTGGCACACAAAACGATGCGGGGGCCTAACTGGGGGCCTTTAAATTTATATAACAGAGAAAAAACATTTACTTTCAACAAAAAGACCAATCACGTTCGATTCCTGCAGGGGACACCATGCGCCTCTCCTGACGTCTACCGGATTCAATAACCCCTTTATAATCAGCAATAAACCATCTACTTTAGCTAAGCTTTATCTGTAAGTATTCCAGTAAAAGGCCCGATCTTTAGTCGTTGATAGCGGCGAAAGCCTTCGTTTATCAGTTTTTCAAGCAGGCGGTTTAGATGAAACAAATCACCATCAGTGATATGCAGCAGCAAAGCGCAGCCGCGGCGGCCGCTCCCCGCCTACGGGCGCATCGTAACTTCCATCCGGAACTCAGCGATCCGGTACAGCGTCTGGCCATTGCCATGGAGCCGGGAACTTACATTCGTCCTCACCGTCATCCTCATACTTTTGAGCTGCTGCTGCCGTTAAGCGGCCGTTTTGTGGTGCTGAACTTCGATGAACAAGGCACCGTGACCCACCGCGTGGTATTAGGAGAAGAATGCACGGCGCTGGAAATGGCGGCCGGCACCTGGCATGCGGTACTGTCGCTGGATCACGGCGGTATCATTTTTGAAGTCAAGCACGGAGGCTATCAGCCGGTAGCCGAACAGGATTCCGCGCCATGGGCGCCAGCCGAAGGCGCGCCAGGCACCGAGGAATTAATGGCGTGGTATGCCACGGCCCAGGTGGGGGATGGCGATTTTACTCTTCAGAAGAGTGCTCGCTAATTTGAGCCTGCGATGATTATTGCAAAAAAGGCGCTGCGGCGTCTTTTTTATTTATATAATCTATAATTAATATAGAGTATATCCATCACCAGAATAAAGCACTACGGTCGACCCCATTTTTATCGTTAATTAAGCAATACTCTATACCTTATTAAGAAAAAGAGATTATAATCGATTATGGTAGGTGTTTTAACTGCCGCCATCTGTCACATAAAAATTCTTCATTGTGGATTTATATTTCACTGCTGAATAATTTTTTATGGAAAGGATAGTGTAGTCGAACAACAACGCTGGCGCTCTGTTCATCAGGAACGCAGATTATTAAAAACATTTACATATAATTATCGCCATGAATAAGATAGAAAGAAACATTTGGAAGTTGAACAATCTCCCACCACTGGAGTATTGCTCTATCGCTCGTGCGCAAAAACTCCTGCAGTGCGAACTGGAAGATTTACTTCACTGGCACGATATCGGCGCTATCAGTCTGTGCCTGAAACTGAAAAAGAATCGCGGCACGCTCAATAGCGCCCTGACCCGGAATCAGGGGGTTGGCGACTCATCATACGGCTACGGCGGTTTTGATGACATTACCAAAGCCAACAAGCCCTGGTCTCAGCACTCTAAAATAAACAACATCATCACCCTGAATGAAAATGTGTCGGTCATTGATGCCGATCACGACAGCGCCATCGCCAAAATTAAACTCAACGTTTCTGTTTCGGGTTTATGGCACACTCATTCAAGAAATTTAATGGATGTGCTGGAGAATCCGGATAACATTCAGCAAGAAGATACGCTGAGCATTATCTCCCCGGCTAAAAACGTCATCTACTGCAATTTCATTCCTGATAATGATGATAAGCCGACGATTGAGCTCAGCAAGCTGTATATTACCAGCAAAGAAATTGAGAAAATTTACGAGCACACCATCAGCAGTCGTCCGCTAGAGTATTCTGAAGCCGCGATGAATTCATATAATGAAAAAACCATTAATGAGCCATCAACACCGCCACAAAATAAGCTATTACTCGAATTCATTAATTATATTATTCAATCCAACCCGGCTTTTAATCGCGATTTACTGAATGCGACAGAAAGCAGTAAACAGCTCGCCTTTAAATCCATTATGGAAAAGTTAAAAAAAGAAGGCATCGTCACCAACGAAAATCATTCGATGGCTTCACTCTCTGAACTGATTCTCAGTTCATAATACTCACTTTTGTGCGGATTATTCACACGAATAATCCGCCATTATCCATAGTGATAGTACCGATACCGCCACACTTTACTTTCTCGATCAAAAGCAAAGCAAAAAAAGTACGATAAAAAACAAAAAAAATTCCCCAACACGTGCTCTATCGTCTATATATCTTCTGGTGTTTATCACAGACGATTCACATTCACTTCATCATTTCACGCCAACTATGAGCTCATGCTGAAACTATCCCGATGCCCTGTAGTCGTTCTCGGTACCCTTGCTTTGTATTGTGGTTCCACTCGCGCTGAGGTCGACCTCGGCTCGATCGACATTTTTTCTGCTGATAACCCGAATAGCCCGGTGCCGAAAGGTTGGGTTCTCGGCGGCGCCGCGATTAGCGGTACCGCGCGCTACCAAAAGCAGGACAACGAAACCCACTTTATTCCCGGCGGATTATATTTTGGCGACCAGTTAATGTATCTGGGCGACCGCGCCCGCTACTATTTTCATCTTGATGACACTATCGCGCTATACGGCTACGGACGCTGGCGTTTCGGTAATTTAGATCCCGACGACGATACGGCTTTTAGGGGGATGAACGAACGTAAAGGCGAACTGGAAGGCGGTATTGGCGCCACATGGATCACACCATACGCGCTGATAAGCGCGCGCATCAGTTCAGATATCAGCGGCCGCAGCAACGGCCAGGAGCTGCTGCTATGGGCTGATTTTCCGATCATCAAAGACAATCTGCTGGTGATGCCGGGGATGGGCCTGATGGTACGGAGTCATAATATGGCGAACTACTATTTTGGCGGCATATCAGCAAGCGAGGCGACGCCCGAGCGTCCCCAATGGGATACCGGCACGACGGTATCACCAATGGTCGCCATCATTACCAGCTACCGCTTCAGCCCCCACTGGGTCGGAATGATAGCGGCAAACTACGAACGCTATGATGATGATATTGCCAATAGTCCCATTGTCCAGCACAGCGGCGAACTGTATGGCATCCTCGGCGTCGGATATACCTGGTAGAACATCAGGGCATTTCCTCAATCCATAAGTTAATCTGATTAACTCAATTATAAATAAGTCTTTTAGCTTATGGCGTAAGCTCGCTACCCTGTTGCAGGATTCAATCTCCAACCTGCCGCCGATTAAGTTCTTCTACCCGACTTTTACAGGAGCCGCTCATGCCTACTCATGATAACCATCTTCAGCGCGCCATTACGCTTGCCGCCGCTAATGTTGAAAACGGCGGCCGCCCGTTCGGCGCCGTCATCGTACGCCACGGCGAAGTCATTGCCGAAGCGGTGAATACCTTGCACCAGAGCGGCGATCCTACCGCGCACGCTGAACTCAACGCCATCCGCGACGTTTCTCTACGTCTGGGCAATCAGGTATTGCGCGAATGCGTGGTTTACGCCAGCGGACAACCCTGCCCGATGTGTCTGAGCGCGATGTATTTAACCGGCGTGCGCGAAGTCTATTTTGCCAACAGCAATCAGGATGGCGAGCGCTTCAATCTCTCAACCGCCGCTATCTACCAACAATTGCAGCAGCCGTTGGACAACCAATCACTCCCCATTCACCATTGCCCACAACCCGAAGGGCTGGCCTTGTATCAGCGCTGGGCGGATAAAGCGTAATGAGCCAGACACAACGCAAAACGCTGACGCTATTTGTGTTGGTACTGATCGGCATTAATATGCGCCCGCTACTGACCTCGATAGGTCCATTACTGCCGCAACTGCGGCACGCAACTGGCATGAGCTTTACCCTGGTTTCACTACTGACCGCCCTTCCGGTCATCGCGATGGGGGTGCTGGCGCTTGCCGGAGGCTGGGTTAACCGCCACGTTAGTGAAAACCGCAGTATCGCGCTAAGTCTGCTGGCGATTAGCATTGGCGCGATGCTGCGTGAGCTGGCGCCGCAAAGCGGTCTGCTGCTTAGCAGCGCGCTGCTCGGCGGGATTGGCATCGGCGTGATTCAAGCGATTATACCCAGCGTTATTAAACGTCTTTTTCATCGCCGTACGCCACAGGTGATGGGATTGTGGTCAGCGGCGCTGATGGGCGGAGGCGGCCTGGGCGCCGCAATCACCCCCTGGCTTGCGCAGCATAGCGCGCTCTGGCACCACGCGCTGGCGTGGTGGACGCTACCGGCTCTGGCTGCGATCATTGGCTGGTTGCCGCTCTGCAAAATGTTACCCGCCGCGCCGGTTGCCGCATCGGCGCACGTCGCGCCGGCGGTCTTTCGCCACCACCGCGCCTGGACGCTTGGCCTTTATTTCGGGCTGATCAATGGCGGCTACGCCAGCCTGATTGCCTGGTTACCGCCCTATTATATGCAGCTTGGCCACAGCGCCCAGTTTAGCGGCACGCTTCTGGCGTTGATGACCGTCGGCCAAACCGCCGGCGCGCTGGTGCTACCGATGCTCGCTCGCCACGAAGATCGTCGTAAGCTGCTGATGCTGGCATTGGCGCTGCAGTTGTTCGGGTTCTGCGGTTTCATCTGGTGGCCACAACAGTGGCCTCTGCTGTGGGCAGTGAGTTGCGGCGTAGGACTAGGCGGCGCATTTCCGCTTTGTCTGGTGCTGGCGCTGGACCATTCTCCGCAGCCAGCCGTCGCCGCTCGGCTGGTGGCGTTTATGCAGGGCATCGGTTTTATTATCGCCGGGTTATCGCCATGGCTTTCGGGGCTGCTGCGCAGCCTGAGCGGAAACTACCAGCTGGACTGGGAATTCCACGCCATCTGCGTGTTCATCTTAATGGCGCTTACCTTACGCTTTGTGCCCGCACGTTATCCGCATCAGTGGCGCGCGTCGACGACAACCGCCCGCTAACCTCATCGCTCCAGGGTGCAGAAGATGATTTCTGCACCTCCCCGCCAATAGAAAAAATCCCAAAATCAAATAACTACGAAATGTCAGGGTATTGCTTTAAATCACCGTCGCCGTAATTGAATTTATTACCGAATGAAATTAATGTGTCGCCTATTCACGACAGTCGTAAGTAACTAAAAATTAATAAAAAAATGGATCTTGTTTCCACCATTTTTTAAGCGTACATTAGCGCCATCTGGAGCAAATAGCGCACAGAATTTCGGACTGCCGCAGCCGCCAGAATAGTCTGGTTTTATCTGCGACAGTCCCACAACGGTTAAAGTTAAATTCATTTAGGCGTTTCGCCGAAATGCGGAGTGACATGTCGTGAAATACTTTTTGATGGGAATTTCTTTTATGGTCATCGTTTGGGCCGGTACTTTCGCCCTGATGATTTAACCTGCTATGCAGCAAAGAAATGGGAGCCAGGCGGCTCCCATTTTTTATTCGTGGTGTTCAGTCACCGTTTTACTGGCCGCCGGTAGCAGTCCATCGGCACGGAACATGGATTTGATGCCGCGAATAGCCTGACGGATACGATCGCGGTTTTCGATCAACGCGAAACGCACATGAGTATCGCCATAGTCGCCAAAACCGATTCCCGGCGAGACGCACACTTTGGCCTCCTGCAGCAGCTTTTTGGCGAATTCCAGCGATCCCATTGCCGCATATGGCTGCGGAATTTTGGCCCACACGTACATCGACGCTTTCGGGCACTCAACCATCCAGCCTGCCTCATGCAGCCCTTTCACCAGCACATCACGACGACGTTTATATTGTTCCGCAATATCGCGCACGCATTGCTGATCGCCTTCCAGCGCGGCAATCGCCGCCACCTGCAGCGGTGTAAAGGTCCCGTAGTCATGATAACTTTTGATGCGGGCCAACGCGTTAACCAGCGTTTTATTCCCCACCATAAAGCCGATACGCCAGCCGGCCATGTTGTAGCTTTTTGACAGGGTGAAGAATTCGACCGCCACATCGCGCGCGCCGGGCACCTGCATAATCGACGGCGCTTTCCAGCCATCATAGACGATATCAGCGTAGGCCAGATCGTGCACCACCAGCACGTCATAGCGTTTCGCCAGCGCCACCACCTTCTCAAAGAAATCGAGCTCGACGCACTGCGCGGTAGGGTTCGAGGGGAAGCCCAGAATCATCATTTTTGGCTTCGGATAACTCTCGCGGATCGCGCGTTCCAGTTCATTGAAGAAATCTACGCCTTCCACCAGCGGGACGGAACGGACCTGCGCCCCGGCGATAACCGCGCCGTAAATATGAATCGGATAGCTGGGGTTTGGCACCAGCACCGTATCGCCATGATCGAGCGTCGCCAGCATCAGATGCGCCAGCCCCTCTTTCGAACCAATCGTCACGATGGCTTCTGATTCCGGGTCGATATCGACGTCATAACGTTCCTGATACCAACGTGAAATCGCGCGGCGCAGACGAGGAATACCGCGGGAAGTAGAGTAACCGTGGGTATCCGGACGCTGGGCGACGGTACACAGTTTTTCAACAATATGCGGCGGCGTGGCACCATCCGGGTTGCCCATACTGAAATCGATAATATCTTCGCCGCGCCGACGCGCAGCCATTTTCAGTTCGGCAGTGATGTTAAAAACATACGGAGGGAGACGATCGATACGCGTAAAACGGCGTTCAGGACTGAATTCAGCCATAGATTCCTCAGATTAACGTTAGCGCCCGGACCGTCCGAGCGACGCGGCCACCGATGTGGCACGTTTAGAAAATAACCTGAAAAAAAACACGCTGTCGAGAGGGTTGATAAAAAATATTCGCCCACGCGTAAAACGGGTCATCACGCCTCAGTATGCGGCTGAACGTGTTCCCGAAACGAATGTAACGTAAATAAACAATCAACATATTGATATCATTTATAATACTCAAATGTATCATCGTTACTCATAAACGGCCTGATAGCTGGAGTGAGCGACTTATCCCCTTTAATTTTTAAGCCTGTTCCCCATTTATCTCTGCTGCTAGCCTTCTGGCGTGAGGTTTTCTATCATATTGCTTTCCCGCGAATCCTGGGCGCATCCATGCACGATATATTTAATATGCTGCTGGCGGTTTTTGACCGCGCGGCATTAATGCTCATTTGCCTCTTTTTTCTTATCCGCTTACGCCTGTTCCGCGAACTGCTGCATAAATCGGCGCATACGCCTCGCGAGCTGCTGGCGGTCACCGCCATTTTCTCCATGTTTGCGCTGTTCAGCACCTGGTCCGGCGTTCCGGTAGAGGGTTCGCTGGTCAACGTACGGATTATCGCGGTGATGTCCGGCGGGATCCTGTTTGGGCCGTGGGTCGGCGCGATTGTCGGCGTGATTGCCGGGGTACACCGCTATCTCATTGATATTGATGGTGTAACGGCCATCCCCTGCTTTATCACCAGCATTGTCGCCGGGCTACTTTCCGGGCTTATTAATCGCAAAATTCCGAAAGCCCAGCGCTGGAAGGTGGGGATTCTGGCCGGGATGCTGTGCGAAACGCTAACCATGATCCTCGTGGTGCTGTGGGCGCCGACGCTGGCGCTGGGGATCGATATTGTCTCCAAAATCGGTATTCCGATGATCCTTGGCAGCATCTGCATCGGTTTTATTGTGCTGCTGGTCCAGAGCGTGGAAGGCGAGAAAGAAGCCAGCGCGGCGCGCCAGGCAAAACTGGCGTTGGATATCGCCAACAAAACGCTGCCGCTGTTCCGCCACGTTAACAGCGAATCGCTGCGTCAGGTTTGCGATATTATTCGCCGGGACATCAATGCCGATGCGGTCGCGATTACCACCACTGACCGGGTGCTGGCCTATGTTGGTTACGGGGAAAATAACTATAACGATCGCAACAACGATATCAGCCCAACCACTCGTCAAGCCATTGAAAGCGACACCATCATCATTAAAAACAACGACGAAGCCTACAGAACGCCGGAGATCCACTCCATGCTGGTCATTCCGCTACGTGAGAAAGGCGTGGTGACCGGCACGTTGAAAATTTACTACTGCCATGCGCATCGTATTACCTCCTCGCTGCAGGAGATGGCGATCGGCCTGTCGCAAATTATCTCCACTCAGCTTGAAGTCTCGCGGGCCGAACAACTACGAGAAATGGCCAATAAAGCGGAACTGCGCGCCCTGCAAAGTAAAATTAATCCCCATTTTCTGTTTAATGCGCTTAACGCCATCTCCTCTTCCATCCGCATGAATCCGGATACCGCGCGACAGTTGATTTTCAATTTGTCGCGTTATTTACGCTATAACATTGAGTTAAAAGATGACGAGCAGATCGACATCAAGCGCGAGCTATACCAAATTAAGGATTATATTGCGATCGAGCAGGCGCGATTCGGCGACAAGCTGACGGTGATTTATGATATTGACGAGGACGTCAGCTGCGTCATCCCCAGCCTGCTTATTCAACCGCTGGTTGAAAACGCCATCGTCCACGGTATTCAACCCTGTCGGGGTAAGGGCGTGGTGACTATCGCCATCAACGAATGCGGAAACCGGGTGCGCATTAGCGTACGGGATACCGGTAACGGTATTGACCCAGCGGTGGTAGCCCGCGTCGAAGCCGACGAGATGCCGGGCAATAAAATTGGTCTGTTGAATGTTCATCATCGGGTGAAACTGCTCTACGGCGAAGGGCTGCATATCCGCCGCTTGACGCCGGGAACGGAGATTGCGTTCTACGTCCCCAACCAGCACGCCCCGGCGAGTGAACCGGTGTCGCTGTTGCCATGAGCGGAGAAAACATGAAAGTTATTATTGTGGAAGATGAGTTCCCGGCGCAGCAGGAACTCACCTGGTTGATTAATACTCACAGCCAGATGGAGATCGTCGGCACCTTTGACGACGGTCTCGATGTGCTGAAATTCCTGCAGCACAATAAAGTCGATGCCATCTTTCTCGACATCAATATTCCCTCTCTGGACGGCGTACTGCTGGCGCAAAATATTAGCCAGTTCGCGCATAAGCCATTTATCGTTTTTATCACCGCGTGGAAAGAACATGCGGTGGAAGCCTTTGAACTGGAAGCGTTTGACTACATCCTTAAGCCTTATCAGGAATCGCGGATTATTAACATGCTGCAGAAACTCTCCAGCGCCTGGCAGCAACAGCAGCAGGTGGCGGCGAGTGGTACGCCCGCGCAAAACCCAACCCGCGAAAACGACACCATTAATCTGATTAAAGACGAGCGGATCATCGTCACCAGCATTCACGATATTTATTACGCGGAAGCGCATGAAAAAATGACCTTCGTTTATACGCGCCGTGAATCATTCGTCATGCCGATGAACATCACTGAATTCTGCAGCAAACTGCCGGCTGCGCACTTCTTTCGCTGCCACCGCTCGTACTGCGTCAATCTGAATAAAATTCGCGAAATAGAGCCATGGTTCAACAACACCTACGTCCTACGGCTACGCGACCTTGAGTTTCAGGTGCCGGTCAGCCGCAGTAAGGTGAAAGAGTTTCGCCAGTTGATGAATCTGTAATGAGATGGGCGACGGCAGACACCGCCGCCCGGCTGAGAGTGGTTTAGAGGATATGCCCCAGCGTCTGGCGCAAATGCGCGCCGGAGCCCAGTAGGCCTGGGTTATCATGGACAATGAGATAAACCGGAATATCCTGCACGTAGGCTTTAAAGCGCCCTTTATCTTCAAACCCGCCGCGGAAACCCGACGCCTTAAAGAACTCAAGGAAACGCGGGACAATACCGCCCGCGATGTACACGCCGCCGAAAGTGCCGAGGGTCAGCGCCAGGTTACCGCCAAAGCGCCCCATAATGACGCAGAACAACGACAGCGCGCGGCGACAATCAATGCAGGTATCCGCCAGCGCGCGCTCGGTAACGTCCTTCGGTTGCAGGTTCTCCGGCAAACGGCCATCGGATTTAACAATCGCCCGATACAGATTAACTAATCCCGGGCCGGACAGAACGCGTTCGGCGGACACGTGGCCTAACTCGTTGCGTAGCTCCTCGAGAATAATGCCCTCTTCTTCGCTGTTCGGCGCGAAATCAACGTGGCCGCCCTCGCCAGGCAGGCTCACCCAGCGTTTATCAACGTGTACCAGGTGCGCTACGCCAAGACCGGTACCTGCGCCGTAGACTGCGATCGGTTTACCTTCCGCCGGTTGCGCGCCGCCGAACTGGATCAGATGCTCGTCTTTGAGCATTGGAATCGCCATCGACACCGCGGTAAAATCATTAATGATTTCCAGATGCGCGAATCCGAGGTTCTTTTTCATCTCGGCAATAGAAAAAGCCCAGGTATGGTTGGTCATCGCTACCCAGTCGCCGGTGATGGGGCAAGCAATGGCGATGCAGCCATCATCGACCTTCACGGCTTGTTCGTCGAGATAGACGCGTACAACGGCCTCAAGGCTTGGATAATCGAGCCCGGAATAAGTTTTAGCGCGGGAAATCTCCCCGCTTGCGATATCACATAACGCCAGACGGGCGTTAGTTCCGCCGACGTCTCCTACTAAAGCAAATTTTGTCATTCCGTTACGGCTCCGCTAAAGTCAAAATAATTCTTTTCGCACACTGTAAATTCATGGCGACATAACAACAACGCCCAACGTACAGCCGCCGGTAGTTTAGCGACATTGGTCACATTTAGCCTGTAATCTATGTAACACGGCATCTTATGACCTACACGCAACGTCAGGTTTGGCCTTAAGTTTATCGTTTCAGCACCATTTGCGCCGAAGCTCTTTACAGAGACAGGCAAAGTAGCGCTTCAGGACATTTAAAAGGAACCCTTCATGTTGCACCCGCGCGCCAGAACGATGCTGTTGTTATCGATACCCGCCATTCTTATTGGTATCGCTTCCAGCCTGGTATTGATTGTGGCGATGAAGATCGCCGCGATTCTGCAGAGCATCTTGTGGAGCGACCTGCCGGCACATGTCGGCATTGCCGCCGATAGCCCGCTGTGGATAATTGCCATCCTCACTCTCACCGGGATTGCCGTGGGGCTGGTAGTCCGTTTCAGCCCCGGTCATGGGGGGCCGGATCCGGCAACCGAATCCTTGATCGGCGCGCCCATCGCCACCAACGCGCTACCGGGGTTACTGGCGGCATTGATTCTCGGCCTCGCGGGCGGTGTCAGTCTCGGGCCGGAACATCCGATCATGGTCGTCAATATAGCGCTTGCCGTCGCCCTCGGTTCGCGTCTGTTTCCACGGGTAAGTTCGCTGGACTGGACAATTCTCGCCGCGTCGGGAACCATCGGCGCGCTGTTCGGCACGCCGGTTGCCGCGGCGCTTATTTTTTCGCAAACGCTCAATAGCAGCAGCGACGTTCCGTTATGGGACCGGCTGTTCGCCCCGCTGCTGGCGGCGGCGGCAGGCGCATTGACGACCGGTATTTTTTTCCATCCCAATTTCACTCTGCCAATCCCGCACTATCCGCACCTGCGCATCGTCGATATCATCAGCGGCGCGATTGTCACGCTTATCGCCATCGCCGTTGGCATGGTCGCCGTGTGGTGTCTGCCGCGTCTGCACGCGCTCATCCACCGGCTGAAAAATCCGGTGTTAATGCTGGGAATCGGTGGTTTTTTACTGGGGATCCTGGGCGTTATCGGCGGGCATATTACGCTATTTAAAGGTCTGGACGAAATGCAGCAACTGGCCTCCAGCCAGACGCTTGGCGCTGGCGATTTTCTGCTCATTGCCGTGGTGAAATTGGCGGCGCTGGTGCTGGCGTCCGCATGCGGTTTCCGCGGCGGGCGTATTTTCCCGGCGGTGTTTGTCGGCGTCTCGTTGGGGCTAATGCTGCATGCTCACGTTGAAGCGGTACCGGCCGCCATTACCATCTCCTGCGCGATCCTCGGCCTGGTGCTGGTCGTTACCCGCGACGGCTGGCTGAGTCTGTTTATGGCGTCAGTAGTGGTGCCTGACACCACCCTGTTGCCGCTGCTTTGTATCGTGATGCTCCCGGCCTGGCTACTGCTGGCCGGGAAGCCGTTGATGATTGCCAAACGCCGCGGCGATTAGCCGCGGTTGTTGCGATTTTCCAGCGCCTGGGTGACCGCGCGTAAGAAATCAGGAATATCCATTTTCGGTAGCATGACTTCGACCATCGTTAACTTATCGGAGTTAACGCTATCGGCCATCGCCTCCGCCAATTCGCCGGTTTGCGTTACCCGCCAACAGCGGGAAGGCGTATCCGGCGCAAAAGCATCGGGGAAGCGGCTCCAGTCCCACAACGCGATATCGTTGTAGCGCTGTTCCGGCCCGTGAATCGCGCGCTCGACGGTGTAACCCTCGTTATTCAACAGCAAAATTAACAGCTTTTGCTTATCGCGCAGCATTGAGCTCATCTCCTGGATAGTGAGCTGGGCGGCGCCATCGCCAATGATTAATACCACCCTTCTGTCCGCGGCGGCTGTCTGTGCGCCGTAGGCGGCAGGCAGCGTAAAGCCGATTGAGCCCCATAGCGGCTGCACCAGCAGCGTCGCCTGTGAGGGAAGTTTTAATGAGGCGATGCCGAATGCCGAGGTCCCCTGATCGGCAAGAATAATATCGCCCGGCCGCAGCTGTTTCTCGACCGTACTCCAGAAGTTTTTCTGCGTCAGATTACCCTGCGGCGCGCCGGAAGCGTCGGGGGCGATGATATCTGGCGCGCTCCATTCGGCGGACAGCTTGCCAGAAACGTCAATGAGTGCCGCCAGCGCCTGATCCATCGGGATCCGGCTGAACCAGTGATCGCCTACCCGCGCGGCGAACGGCTGGATTTCGATGGTTTTCTCCGTTGGCAAATGATGGGTAAAGCCGGCGGTAATCGTATCGGTAAAGCGCGTACCCACGCAGATGATGGCATCGGCGTTTTCCATCGCCTCGCGAGTCTGCGGCGCGCTGGCGATCCCGCTATAGGTCCCGGCAAAACCTGAGCCTTGTTCGTCAAATAGCCCTTTCCCCATCAGCATGGTGGCGTGGGTTATCGGCGCGGACTTAACCCACTGCTGTAGTGTGTTTTGCAGACCGTAACGCTGAGCGAGAAAATCCGCCAGCAGCGATACGCGGCGACTGCTGCGCAACAATTTGGCCGCGTGCTCGCGAAAGCCGGCAAGCTGGTTTTCATCGGCCGCCGGGCCCTTAATCACCAGCGCGCGGGCCGGCGGCACCGCACGGGCTTTCGCCACGTCGGCAGGCAGCATCAGATACCCTGGGCGGTGGTGGGTCAGCATGTCGCTTAATACCCGGTCAATTTCATGACAGGCGTTGCCCGCCGTTAGCGTCGCCTGAGTACAGGTGATTTGTTCGCTCATCCGCGAGAAATGGGTGAAATCGCCGTCGCCGAGCGTATGGTGCAGCAGTTCGCCGCGCTGCTGCGCGCCGGTAGAAGGCGCGCCCACAATATGCAGCACCGGAATATGTTCCGCATAACTACCGGCCACCCCATTCAACGCGCTTAACTCTCCTACGCCATAGGTGGTTAGCAGCGCGCCAGCGCCTTTTATACGCGCATAGCCGTCTGCGGCGTAGGCCGCGTTCAGTTCGTTAGCACAGCCGACCCATCCCAAATCTTGATGGGCTATCACGTGATCGAGAAACTGTAAGTTGTAATCACCAGGTACGCCGAACAGGCGATCGATACCACAATCTACGAGACGATCCAGCAGATAATCGCCAATGGTGTAAGTCGGTTGCATATCCATAATCCTTGTTGTTGTGCAGGTAATCTGAGTATTAGATATGCGTTTTAACTGTCCAGATTGTGAGCAACAAAGAGGGTGGAAAGCAAAATTTACGCGTTTTCCCCATATACTCCGCATACAACATTGATTAGTGTAAACGTATACACACCCTGTTTTGATGCGGAGGAAGTATGGTTTACCAGGCAAGTAACACGCGTTATCAGGCCATGGAGTACCGCCGATGCGGGCGCAGCGGCCTGAAGCTACCGGCGATATCTCTCGGCCTGTGGCATAACTTTGGCGATGAAACACAGGTAGAGAACAGCCGCCAGTTGCTGCGTCATGCCTTCGACCTTGGTATTACCCACTTCGACCTGGCGAACAATTACGGCCCACCGCCGGGATCGGCGGAGAGCAACTTCGGGCGGATCCTCAAAGAAGATTTTCTGCCCTACCGCGACGAACTCATCATCTCCAGTAAAGCGGGCTATACCATGTGGGACGGCCCTTATGGCGACTGGGGATCGCGCAAGTATCTGGTCGCCAGCCTCAACCAGAGCCTGAAGCGGATGGGCCTTGAGTACGTCGATATCTTTTATCACCACCGCCCGGATCCGGAGACGCCGCTGGAGGAGACCATGCGGGCGCTGGATCATCTGGTTCGCCAGGGGAAAGCACTTTACGTTGGTTTATCAAACTACCCGCTGGAGCAGGCGCGTCAGGCTATCGCTATCCTCGACGATCTCGGCACGCCATGCCTGATTCACCAACCCAAATATTCGATGTTTGAACGTTGGGTGGAAGAAGGATTATTAGCGATGCTGCAGGCCGAAGGCGTGGGAAGTATAGCGTTTTCACCGCTGGCCGGCGGGCAATTGACCAACCGCTATCTAAACGGTATTCCGCCAGACTCGCGCGCAGCCAGCAATAGCCGTTTTTTACAGCCGGAACAGCTCACCGCCGAGCGGCTGGAAAAAGTCCGCCAGCTTGACGCCATTGCCGGGCGCCGCGGACAGAAGCTCTCACAGATGGCGTTAGCCTGGGTGCTGCGAGAAGATAAGGTGACGTCAGTGCTGATCGGCGCCAGTAAAACGGCGCAACTGGACGATGCCGTAGGCATGTTAAGCAATCGCCAGTTCAGCGCTGAAGAGTGCGCCGCTATTGACGCGATCCTTGCGGTGTAAACTCATTTTTACTTTGGCAAAAAATGCTATTTCTTGCGATTTAAGAGTTCCCTGATGCTACGTCTCTTTACCGGCTCGTAATATCTGGTTAACAGGTCATTTAAGACCCGATCGTGAGGAGAAGAGTATGTTCAGGTCACTGATTCTGGCTGCGGTACTGCTGGCATGCGCGCCGGTTATCGCTAATGCTGGTGAAATCACCCTGCTGCCATCGGTAAAATTACAAATTGGCGATCGTGACGGTTACGGTAACTACTGGGACGGTGGCGGCTGGCGCGACCGTGATTACTGGCGTCGTCATTATGAATGGCGCGATCACCGCTGGCATCGCCATGATAACGGCTGGCATCGCGGTTGGGATAAACGCGGCTGGGATCGCGGTCGCGCTTACGAGCGCGGCTATCGCGAAGGCTGGAACGATCGTCGTGGCGGCTGGGGCCGAGGCCCGGGCGGCGGACGTGGTCACGGCCACGGGCACCACTAATTGATAAAGGGAGCGCAAGCTCCCTTTTTTGTTGCCGTATTAATCTAATGCTGAACTAATAATCAGCCAGCCGTTCAGCGCCACCACAATCGCCACAATCAGCCAACCGATGCGTTTTACCCACCGACTATTAACCAGATCGCCCATTAACCGCGCATCGCTGGTAAAAATTAGCAGCGGCACCAGCGCCAGCGCAATCCCGAAGCTCAGCAACACCTGACTCATCACCAGGATACGCGTCGGGTCCAGCCCCATCATAATCACGATAAATGACGGCAGCATGGTGATTGTCCGGCGAAACCACAGCGGAATATGGAAGCGGATAAACCCCTGCATCACGACCTGCCCGGCAAGCGTTCCGACTACCGTCGACGAGAGACCGGCGGCAACCAGACTGAGACCAAAAACCGTCGCGGCGGCATGGCTGAGCAGCGGTTCGAGAGTTAAATAAGCCTGGTCGAGATCGGCCACGCCGGTGTGGCCGTTGAAGTGAAACGCAGCGGCGGCGGTCGCCATCATCGCCAGGTTAACGAAACCAGCGATGGTCATCGCAATAGCCACATCCCAACGCGTGGCGTTATAGCGTTCTTTGCGCGACCCATCGTGCAGGTTCTGCGTCAGCGACGAGTGCAGATAGATAACGTGCGGCATAATCGTCGCGCCGAGTACCCCGGCGGCAAGGAATACCGCCTCACCATTAGGCAGACTCGGAATGATCATGCCTTTGGTCAGCGGCGCTAACGCCGGCTGCGAGAAGATAAGCTCAACCACATAGGCCGCTGCTACAAACAGCAGTAGCCCGCCAATGACTTTTTCCAGCGGTTTCTGCCCGCGACGCTGCAACATCAAGATCAGGAAAGTCGCGACACCGGTCAGCACCGCCCCCTGCAATAAGGAAATGCCGAGCAGCAGCTTAAAGCCGATGGCCGCACCGATAAATTCAGCCAGATCGGTCGCCATGGCGATAATTTCCGCCTGTACCCAATAAAACCATACCACCGGGCGCGGGTAGTGATCGCGGATCTGTTCCGCGAGGTTTTTACCGGTGGCGATACCGAGCTTGGCCGATAACACCTGAATCAGCATCGCCATCAGGTTCGCCCAGACCACTACCCATAATAATTGATAGCCAAAGCTGGCGCCTGCCTGGATATTCGTGGCGAAGTTACCCGGATCGATGTAGCCGATGGCAGCAATGAACGCGGGCCCCATCAGTGCGAGCCTCATCTTGCGCGCTGCGCGACCGCTGCTATTCTCAACGCGACTGCTAGTCATTTTCTGCCCCTGGCAATATAGCCTTTGCTATGTTTAATGCTATCAAAATGCGAATGATTATCAAGTTCATTTAGAAAGGTGATAATGATTGCTTTGATAGGAGGGAACGATAGTAGGCCAAATAACGAAACGGGCGTGAAGCTGTGGACAACGCGCCTTTCATCAGATTAGTACATTAATGCAACTTTTAATACCTTTGCATAACATAACAAAAATGTACGATTGATCACTATTTTTGTTATTGGTCACATATCCTTGCAATAGTGTGGATTCGATCTCGTTTTATTTAGGCTTGTTGCATAGAATGTGCACGGAAATTTAACCTGCCTCATATTTGGAGCAAATATGGACCGCGTCTTGCATTTTGTCCTCGCGATCGTTGTGGTGGCTATACTGGCCTTGTTGGTCAGTCACAACCGTAAGCAGATCCGCATTCGTTATGTTATTCAATTACTTGTTATTGAAGTTTTGCTGGCCTGGTTCTTCCTGAACTCCGATGTCGGTCTGGGTTTCGTGAAAGGCTTTTCTGAGATGTTCGAGAAACTTCTCGGTTTCGCCAACGAAGGCACCAACTTCGTATTCGGTAACATGAACGATAAAGGTCTGGCCTTCTTCTTCCTGAAGGTTTTGTGCCCAATCGTCTTTATTTCCGCGCTGATTGGTATTTTACAGCATATTCGCATTCTGCCGATTGTCATCCGCGCGATCGGTACCGTGCTGTCGAAAGTTAACGGCATGGGTAAACTGGAATCTTTCAACGCCGTTAGCTCGCTGATCCTCGGCCAGTCGGAAAACTTCATCGCCTATAAAGATATTCTCGGCAAAATGTCGCGCAACCGTATGTACACCATGGCGGCAACCGCGATGTCTACCGTTTCGATGTCCATCGTCGGCGCGTATATGACTATGCTGCAGCCGAAGTATGTGGTTGCCGCGCTGGTGCTCAACATGTTCAGCACCTTTATTGTTCTGTCGCTGATTAACCCGTATCGCGTTGAGCAGAGCGAAGAAAACCTGCAGATGTCCAATCTGCACGAAGGTCAGAGCTTCTTCGAAATGCTGGGTGAATACATTCTGGCAGGCTTTAAAGTAGCGATTATCGTTGCGGCGATGCTGATCGGCTTTATCGCGCTGATTTCCGCGCTCAACGCCCTGTTCGCCACCGTCACCGGCTGGTTTGGCTACAGCATCTCCTTCCAGGGGATCCTCGGCTACATCTTCTACCCGGTTGCGTGGGTGATGGGTGTGCCGGCGAGCGAAGCGCTGCAGGTAGGCAGTATCATGGCGACCAAACTGGTGTCTAACGAATTCGTGGCGATGATGGATCTGCAGAAAGTGGCAGCGACGCTCTCCCCGCGTGCGGAAGGTATCATCTCTATCTTCCTGGTCTCCTTCGCCAACTTCTCTTCTATCGGTATCATCGCCGGGGCAATTAAAGGCCTGAATGAAGAGCAGGGTAACGTGGTTTCCCGCTTTGGCCTGAAACTGGTTTACGGTTCCACGCTGGTCAGCGTGTTGTCAGCTTCCATCGCTGCGCTGGTGCTGTAATCCCAAACTGACGTTAATAGCATAATAAGCCGGGCAGCGTTATCGCCCGGCTTTTTTACGCCTTTAATTCGCTTAACGGCTGCGGTTTGCCAATCAGGTAACCCTGTAAATAATCAACGCCCAGCGCCAACAGCATCGCCTTTTGCGCCTCTGTCTCGACGTACTCTGCGACTACCGTAAGCTGTTTCGCCCGCGCGATTTCGATTATGGATTTGACGATAATCGCATCAAGCTGGTCGCTCTCGATTTCGTGCACGAAGCAGCCGTCAATTTTTACGATATCCGCCTGCAGGCTCTTCAGACGCTCATAGTTCGCGTAACCGGTACCGAAGTCATCAATGGCGATAGCGCAACCGAACTCACTCAGCAGCTGAATATTATGCATGCTGGTATCCGCATTCGAGAACGCCTGCTCCTCGGTTATCTCAATCGTAATATACGCAGGCGATACGCGATAACGCTTAAACAGTGCGATAATCTGAGCGGCGCTATCCTTTTGCATCAGCGTATACGGCAGCAAATTGACGGAGAAGCGTCGGCCAGGATGGTGATCGATCTGGCTGAACAGCGTTTCCAGAACCAGCATATCGAAACGCTGGCTGAGGTTGAACTGCGCAATAAGCGGAATAAAACGATCCGGCGTGATAATCGTCTCGCCGCAACGCATACGGGTGAGGATTTCGTAATAGCCCTCCCCTTCTGCGTTCTGAATCGGCTGCGCATACAGCAGGAGGCTACGCTCGTTCAGCGCTTGTTTTATTTTCGTCAGCATCCGTACCTGTTCGGTCGTTTGATCGGAAACCTCTTCCTGCGCGATATCTAACGCCAGCACCCGCTGCACGGCGCCAGCCTGCTCCGATAACCAGCTAAGCTGGCCAAGCATGGGGTGTAATTCGGTCTCAATGCCGCTGTAACTACCCCACGCCGCGCCAAACTCTAAATCCAGATCCTGGTTATGCCAGTTAAATTTAGCGTGGTTAAGCATCGAGACGATGTGGTTTAACCGTGCCGCCGGTTCCGGCCCCTCTATCACCAGCAATAACTCGCTACCCGGGAGCTGATAAATTTTATCGTGGTGATCCAGGAGCGGCTGCAGACGGCGGGCTATTTGCCGTTTGCACTCTACACGCATCATCATGCCGTAGTGACGGCTAAGGAAGTCCAGGTTTTCGATACGCAGGCTGCTAATAACAACCCGAGGCGATTGGCGCAAATGCCCTTCCAGCGCCCGCAGATTGGGTAACCCGGTTAACGGATCTTCTTCAGCCCGATCGCGCCAGCGCTGTTTAATTCTCTCGCTACGCGAATAAATATCCGTCATGTAAAACAAACAAATCGTGAATGAAATTAACACCGACAGGACAAATGACAAGGAGTACCCCGATTGAACGCCCTGGAGAAAATTTTTGTTATAGGCCACTAAAAAGAATGCCGAAATAGCCCAGGTAATGCGAATTAATTCATGCCCCAGCCGGCCGATACCGATGAAGTAGAGAATAAAAATAATCGGCACCAGATATCCAGCAATTAAATCTGAATCAAAAGGCGCGCAAAGCACCAGCATGATTGTGATTAATGCCATAAACCAATATATGGTAAAGGCTCTTCTTTTTTTCACCAGCCACGGTTGGCAATGACGCAACCAAAACACCCGCCGGTAACGTGGGCAAACCATCATTCTCATCGGGTAATAGAAAGCGGTAGTAAAGATTAAGGCGGCGCATATCAACGCCTGGATATCAATAACGGAATAGATGATCGACGCGGTACTGAAGTAGCTGGAGACGGCAAGCGGGAAGGCGAAGAAGCGCCCCGCCAGATACATCGTCAGCTTAAGCAGAATGGGGGCAAAGAAGCCGCCCCAGAAGATACGGCGACCGATATGGCGCTTGGCAGGCCTTCCGCTACGCCATTTTTTCCCCGACAACGAGCGCATGATAGCGAAGGTGAAAAAGACGGAAAATAACTGACAAAATAACAGGATAGCGGCCTGTGTATAAGTTAGATCTATTACAAATGTATTAGTAATTGCAAACGCAACAATCAAGGGGGCAACGGCGTAACGGCCAAAAATACAAATGGTTGCGTACATTACGCTTAATGGCAGCCATGCCAGATAAATTTGTTTTCCGTCGATAAGGGTTTGCGGAGAAATTAATCGAGATAGCGGAATAAAAATCAAACAAACAATTAACGCCAGCAGAGTTTTTTTAACTTTGATGTTAAATATGTCAGTCATTATTGTTAATCAACACCTCTGCGGCTAAAAAATTATAAGCAATCAGAAAATAGTATGTTGGTTAATAATGGCAGGCAAGAAAATAAATCGAGAAAAATTCCTAAATTACGTTGGTTTTTATTTGCTCGATACACGCTGACGTAAGCTTAACGTCATTTACATTAACGGCGCAAAAAGCAAAAACCCCCGCCGTAGCGAGGGTTCGAATTTTGGTGGAGCTAAGCGGGATCGAACCGCTGACCTCTTGCATGCCATGCAAGCGCTCTCCCAGCTGAGCTATAGCCCCACAGGACCTCTTTACGAACCAAATCCGCTGGGTGCAGAATTTGGTGGAGCTAAGCGGGATCGAACCGCTGACCTCTTGCATGCCATGCAAGCGCTCTCCCAGCTGAGCTATAGCCCCGTAACGTAAAGCGTGTCGTGTTGACGGGCGGCATAATATGAATTCCTTCGCCAGGTGTCAACGGCAAAATTACCCCTCCTGATTCAATCGCTGAAAAAGCAGGCAAATAGCTGACAATGCGAGCCTTATCGCAGGCAGGCGTTAAACATGTCACTATTTCCTGTAAAAGGATGCTATAACATGAAGCACTAATTCCCACATATTTACTCAGGAAATAGTATGCTCAAGGAACGAATGACTCCGGAAGAAATTGCGCATCTAACTGGCTTCAGCCGACAGACGATAAATAAATGGGTCCGTAAAGAGGGGTGGCAAACTTCTCCGCGGCCTGGCGTGCAGGGAGGCAAAGCGCGTCTCGTACACGTTAACGAGCAGGTACGAGAGTTTATCCGCAATGCCCAGCGCGTAGCGGAAACGCCCTCGCCCTATTCGGTCGCCGAGACCGATCTCGAGCCATTATTGCTGACGCTCTGTAAAGAGATGACTCATCGCGAACAGAAGCAGCTAATGTCGCTGCTGCTGCGTGAAGGCATAACCGGGTTGTTAAACCGTCTTGGAATACGCGGCCAGTAAAAAACGAATGATGAAACTGAAAGAAAAAATGACGCCTGCAGAGCTTGCCGAAGTTCTGGGTCTGGCCAGACAAACGGTCAACCGCTGGGCGCGGGAACAAAAGTGGCGAACCGAGGCGATTCCCGGCGTCAAAGGCGGGCGTGCGCGTTTAATTGTCATCGACCGGCCAGTGATCGATTTTCTGACCAATATTCCGGCATTTCGTCATCTGAATGAAGAGTATCAGCTCGCCGAACAGCCCAGCGGCTACTTTATCAATGAAGCGGATGCGGTATGGCGGCAAATCGCCGATACGCTGCAGCTGATGACCGCCGCAGAACAAACTCACCTGCGCGATCTTCTTGCTCGCGATGGTATTAGTGGCTTCCTGGCGCGGCTAGGTATTAACACTGCGACAAAATAGCGGCGAAAAAAAACGGCAGGATTAACCTGCCGCTTGCTTTAGCTTACGCTCGGCCTCAGGACTGCTGGCTTTCGCGTTCGACGATAAACGCCAGCGCTTTATTGATACGTTCAACGCTACGGGATTTACCGATGGCATGAACGGTGACATCCAATGCCGGGGACTGACCCGCGCCGGTTACGGCCACGCGCAGCGGCATGCCCACTTTACCCATGCCCACTTCCAGCTCATCGGCAGTCGCCTGAATCGCATGGTGGACATTTTCCGCCGTCCAGTCGCTAATGGCCGCCAGCTTATCGCGAACCACTTCCAGCGGCTGACGCGCCACCGGGCGCAGGTGTTTCTTCGCTGCATCGGCGTCGAACTCGGCGAACTCTTCATAGAAGTAACGGCAGCTCTGAGCAATCTCTTTCAGCGTTTTGCAACGCTCGCCCAGCAGTTTAACCAGTTCGGACAACTGCGGGCCGTTACGGGTATCGATATTTTCCTGCTCAATGTGCCACTGCAGATGCGTCGCGACATATTCTGCCGGCAGCGTGTTGATGTAGTGATGGTTTAACCACAGCAGTTTATCGGTGTTGAACGCACTGGCGGACTTGCTGACCGCGCCCAGCGAGAAGAACTCGATCATCTCTTCGCGGGTGAAGATCTCCTGATCGCCATGGGACCAGCCCAGACGCACCAGATAGTTCAGCAACGCTTCCGGCAGGTAGCCGTCGTCGCGGTACTGCATCACGCTCACCGCACCGTGGCGCTTGGAAAGTTTTTTACCGTCATCGCCGTTGATCATCGATACGTGCGCATAAACCGGCACCGGCGCATTCAGCGCTTTCAGGATGTTGATCTGGCGCGGGGTATTGTTGATGTGGTCTTCACCGCGGATCACGTGGGTGATCGCCATATCCCAGTCATCAACTACGACGCAGAAGTTATAGGTCGGGGAGCCGTCGGTGCGGCGAATGATCAGATCGTCCAGCTCCTGGTTGCTGAATTCGATCGGCCCGCGGATCTGGTCGTCAAAGATAACCGAACCTTCCTGCGGGTTGGCAAAACGCACGACGCAAGGCTCATCGGCGGCGTGATGCTGATGATCATGGCGGCAGCGGCCGTCGTAGCGCGGCTTTTCACCGTTCGCCATCTGTTCTTCGCGCAGCGCGTCCAGACGTTCTTTCGAGCAGTAGCATTTATAAGCTGTACCTGCTTCCAGCATTTCATCAATAACCGCGTTATAGCGATCGAAACGTTTAGTCTGGAAGTACGGACCTTCATCCCACTCCAGATTCAGCCAGTTCATCCCATCCATGATGGCTTCAATTGCTTCCGGGGTGGAGCGTTCGAGATCGGTGTCTTCAATACGCAGCACAAACTCACCGCCGTGGTTACGTGCAAAAAGCCAGGAATAGAGAGCAGTACGCGCACCGCCAACGTGCAGATAGCCTGTTGGGCTTGGCGCGAAGCGAGTTTTGATTTTCATGAAATGGCCTTACGTTTAATAAAGATGCCGATAGTCGGCAGTGTTCTTGGAATTGATAGGGGAATATTCTAACACCACGGGCTGATTCCTCAATGTAGATCCCGCCTCAACATCACGCTTTACCATTTTTGTTTATAAATCATACGCCGAAGCTGATTTTGCGATCGCTTTGTTTAATTTTACGACGAACAAACAAATTATTTAGAAAAGGCGTTGACTCAAATTCAACTCTCCCTATAATGCGACTCCACACAGCGGGGGTGATTAGCTCAGCTGGGAGAGCACCTCCCTTACAAGGAGGGGGTCGGCGGTTCGATCCCGTCATCACCCACCACTTTCTCGCCAGCTGGATTTTCTGTCAAAATGTGAAGTACCGAAGTGGGTGATTAGCTCAGCTGGGAGAGCACCTCCCTTACAAGGAGGGGGTCGGCGGTTCGATCCCGTCATCACCCACCACTTCGGGTCGTTAGCTCAGTTGGTAGAGCAGTTGACTTTTAATCAATTGGTCGCAGGTTCGAATCCTGCACGACCCACCAATGTAAAAAGGCGCCCTAAAGGCGCCTTTTTGCTATGCGCAGAACTTTAAGATTCGACAAAATTGTCGGGAACAATTTTGCACAACGCGACAGCGTTGGCCCGTAGGGCGAGTCTCAGGATGAGACGAGTTTCCCTGCAGCAGGTTCGGGTCGAACGCAGTGAGACAACGGAGCCGCTTGCGGCGACGGCCCGAAGGGCGAGGCGAAGCCGAGTCATCCTGCACGACCCACCAATGTAAAAAGGCGCCCTAAAGGCGCCTTTTTACTATGCGCAGAACGCCAGATAGCGGAACGGCCTGCAACGACTGCCAACAATGAAGAACAGGCTATCAATACGCTTCTGACGGAGTTTTTTCACTTTCCACTCCAGGTTCGATAATCGCCACGATAGTACAGGGTGGCGGCGGCATGATTCCATTATTAATCGCTATCAGATTGCCATCCTCTCTTTGCGCAAACAGCGGTGTTGCACCGGGGTTGGTGCTGAGATACTCCGGCCAGCCAAAATTGTTATTCAGGCGAGTGACTTTCATGACTGCGCCTTTCGCTATCAGGCTACTAAGCCGTGCCCAGGTCATATCAGTATCGAAAAGCTGTTCGTGACGCGTTTCTTTCTCACTACGTCCTTTAGTCACAGGCCCCGTACGGATTGAGAAGACGCGATTATTACCAAATATATGCTGAAAATGCAGGGTGGTCAGCGCATTCTGGTGACGATTTGGCGACAAGGCGATCACCTGACGAATCTCACTCAGATTCAGGTAGTTTTCCGCATGTTCAGACCAGACATTGCCATAATATGTTGGTAACCCTTCCATTCTTGCCAGCCGGTAGTATTCCCAGCTGTTATCGCTCAGCTGAACCGGAATATCGAGTTTTCTGAGCGCCTGGGCCAGGGTTCTGGCGACCGTATTCGCCCCGACAATCAGCACTCCTCGAGGCCTACGTTGCTGCACGCCAAGCCAGCGCGCCAATTGACTGCTGGTAAGGCTTTGCAAAACTACCGTACCTATAATGATTGCGAAAACGACGGTTACCAGCTGATCCGCGTTCTCATAGCCTTTTTTTTGCAGCGTCAAAGCAAACAGGGAACTGACAGCGGCAGCAACGATTCCGCGCGGGGCGATCCAACATAACATCAGCCTGTCACGCCAATGCAAGCTGGAACGCCATGTCGAAACAAGAATGCATAGTGGACGGGCCACAAACTGGACGATAAGCATCAATATCAGCAGCGGCCAGCCCATCGCCCAGAGTGCATGGATATCAAGACGGGCCGCCAGGATGATAAATAGCGCTGAAAGTAAGATGGCGGATAGCTCTTCTTTAAATTCAACGATATCCGAGGTCTCAACCTCTCGCATATTAGCCAGCCAGATCCCCAGGACCGTTACCGCAAGCAGACCAGATTCATCCGCCAGCGTATTGGACACGCCAAACGTCAATAGAACGAAGGATAAAACAGCGAAGTTTTGCAGATAACCCGGGATCCAACCACGCCTGAGCGCATTCCCTAAGAAAACGCCAAACACCGCCCCGCTCACCAGCCCTATAACTACCGTTTTTGTAAGCATGATCAGCAAATGAAGCCATGTGCCCGTTTGCTCCTGCAAAGTAATAAACTCAAATACTAATAGTGTAAAAATCGCTCCCACCGGATCAATGACGATCCCTTCCCAGCGCAGTACCTGATTAATAGAGGCTGTTGGGCGAACCACTCGCATGAGTGGAGAAATCACTGTCGGCCCTGTAACCACCGTGACCGCCCCGATCAGCGCTGAAATCTGCGGCGTGAGGCCTAAAATTCCCCAGCAGGTTAGTGAGATAACGGCGAAGGTAATCAACATTCCAACTGTGACTAAATTGCGCACAATACCACCCAAGCCGCGAATCTCATCAAAGCGTAGCGTTAGGGCCCCTTCAAACAGAATGATGGCCACCGACAGCGATACCAGTGGGAAAAGTAGAGGACCAAATAATATATCCGGTTGCAATAAATGCACCCCGGGGCCAAGTAGTACGCCGATGAGCAACAGCGGCAGGATAGAAGGTATACGTAATCGCCACGCCAACCACTGAGCAAGCAGCGAAGCAATGGAAATAATAACGAGCATAAAAGGGACTGATAATTCCATTTTTTACCATTCTCAAATAGCGTGTGGAAAATTCAACAGCTCGGCCGCCCGACAATGACACGCTCCGCTCTATTCTCTGTATAGTGTAAACAAGTTGATCGAACGTAGTGTATTTAAACAATGATTCAAATTGGGGCTGTTGATTTCTGAACCGACTAAAGCAGGGTTTTCATCAGGCATGAGAAAAGGAAATATCTACGATTGTGCAGTATAAAAAGTAGCGTTCCCCACCAGCGTTAAGAATGACGCTTAGCGCTGATAAAGCGGGTCCTCGATCCTGGCTGATGTCAGGTTTGCCCCCTCTTCACGCACGATCTCCCATAGCGCCTGCGCCGCGGTCGACAGCGAGCGATTTTTACGCTGCGCCAACATCAATTGGCGCTCCACAACCGGAGTTAATCTTTTTACCTGCAAACGGCTGCCCTGCGGCAAGGGTAAAGCCAGCGCCGGCAGTACGCTAATGCCAATCCCCGATTCCACCATCGGGAACAGCGTCGCCGGATGACCAATTTCCTGCACAATATCGGCTTTGATGGCAAAACGCGCCAGCGCGGCATCAATCAGCGGTCGGCTGCCGGAAGCATAGTCCTGCAATACCAGCCTCTCCCCTTGCAACTCCTGCCAGTTGACCGATAACTGCCGGGAAAAACGGTGATCCTCACGACATAACAACAGAAAAGGTTCCGCCAACACTGACTCGCACTGCAAGTCTGCCGCCGTCCCCGGATCGATAACGATACCAAAATCAACCTCGCCCTGACGGATACTTTCCAGCACCCACTGCTGCGGCCTGTCATGCAGTACGAAATCAATATCCGGATAGCGGCGATTGCTATGAGCGATGCATTGCGGGATCAGATGCGCCGAGATGGTCTGGCTGGCGGCGACGCGCACGGTCCCCGTCAACTGCTGCCCTACCCGCCCCGCTTCACGCAGGGTCACATGGAGTTCATCAAGCAAACGCTCAAGCTTGCCCGCCAACTGATGGCCTGCTTCGGTGAGCACCACTTCACGCGTCGTTCTGTCGAGCAAACGTACGCCGGTCTGGTGCTCCAGCTCCTTAACGCTATGGCTCACTGCCGACTGGCTGAGACCAATAATTTCCCCCGCGCGGCTAAAACTGCGCGCCCTGGCGACGGTGACAAAGACCTTTAACTGACGTAACGAGTAATTCATCTGTTTTATTCATGAATAGATGCAATAAATCAATTTTATTTCTCAAAACAAAGAAAGCACAATAGCGGCATCGAATTTCAGGAGCGTTTATGAAACTTTTCCGCATTCTTGATCCATTTACACTGACATTGATTACCGTGGTTCTGCTGGCCTCGTTCTTTCCGGCGCGCGGCGAATTCGTCCCTTTCGTCGAGCATCTCACCACCGCCGCCATCGCGCTGTTATTCTTTATGCACGGCGCCAAGCTGTCGCGTGAAGCAATTATCGCCGGTGGCAGCCACTGGCGTTTACACCTGTGGGTGATGTGCAGCACCTTTATTGTTTTTCCGGTTCTGGGGGTTCTGTTTGCGTGGTGGGCGCCGATTAAGGTCGACCCGATGCTCTATAGCGGTTTTATTTACCTTTGCATATTGCCGGCGACCGTACAGTCAGCAATTGCTTTTACTTCGCTCGCCGGCGGTAACGTCGCCGCGGCGGTCTGTTCCGCTTCAGCATCAAGTCTGCTCGGTATTTTTGTTTCGCCATTGCTGGTAGGGCTGCTAATGCATTTGCATGGCGCTGGCGGCGATCTGGAACAGGTCGGTAAGATTATGCTGCAACTGCTGCTGCCGTTTGTTCTTGGACACTTGTCGCGCCCGTGGATCGGTAGCTGGGTGGCGAAACATAAAAAATGGATTGGCAAAACCGATCAGACCTCGATCTTGCTGGTGGTCTACTCAGCCTTCAGCGAAGCCGTCGTCAATGGAATCTGGCATAAAGTGGGCGTGGGATCGCTGCTGTTTATCGTCGTTGTCAGCCTGGTGCTGTTGGCTATTGTCATCGCGATCAACGTTTTTGTCGCCCGCCGCTGCGGCTTTAGCAAGCCGGATGAAATTACCATCGTCTTCTGCGGCTCGAAAAAGAGCCTGGCGAACGGGATACCGATGGCGAATATCCTGTTCCCGGCATCGATTCTGGGGATAATGGTGCTGCCGCTAATGATCTTCCATCAGATCCAACTGATGGTCTGCGCTGTACTGGCTCGTCGCTATAAAGCGCAGACAGACGCCCAACAGGCGCAGGAGAAATCCCGCGCTACGGCAGGTTAACGCGGTTGTTTCAGGGGCTGCACCAGTTGCGTCAGCCCCTCGGTCTTGATTAATAAGGTCAACGCCATCAGCTCGCCGAGATGCCCGGCAGGGAATTGATCCTTACGGGCAAACCACAGCAAATACTCTTCCGGGACGTCGATCAAACGGCGCCCCTTATATTTGCCAAACGGCATCTCGGTATTAGCAATCTCGATGAGCTGCGCTTTATCCACGTTATTCTCCCAGCAGGCGCATCATTTCGGCTTCATCGATAACCTCGATGCCTAACTCCTGCGCCTTCGCAAGCTTAGAACCCGCCGCTTCGCCGGCGATCACCAAATCGGTTTTCTTCGACACGCTGCCGGCGACTTTCGCCCCCAGCGCGACCAGCCGCGCTTTGGCATCATCGCGCGACAGCTGGCTCAGGCTACCGGTTAATACCACGGTTTTACCGGCAAACGGACTGTCAATTTCTTCCGCCTTCACCACCACCGGCGCCGGCCAGCGAACGCCTTCCGCGCGCAGTTGCGCGATAACCTCGCGGTTGCTCTCTTCGGCGAAGAAGTTAAAAGTATGCGTGGCGACGACAATCCCGACGTCGGGCACCTTCTGTAGTTCCTCGATTGAAGCCTGTTCCAGCGCTTCAATCGTGCCAAAATGCGCCGCCAGTCCCGCGGCGGTCGCTTCGCCAACCTCACGGATACCTAACGCATACAGGAAGCGGGCGAAGGTCGTCTCTTTTGCTTTTTCCAGCGCGTTGACCACGTTTTGCGCCGACTTCGGCCCCATGCGATCCAGCCCGGTTAGCTTACCGGCGCTGAGGCGGAACAGATCGGCTGGCGTATGCACGTACTCTTTCTCAACCAGCTGATCGATGATTTTATCGCCCATACCGTCGACATCCAGCGCCCGTCGGGAGACAAAGTGCTTCAGCGCTTCTTTACGCTGCGCGCCGCAGATAAGCCCGCCGGTACAGCGCGCCACCGCTTCTCCTTCTACGCGTTCAACATCGGAATGACATACCGGACAATGTGTAGGGAAGATGATTTCACGCGTATGTTCCGGGCGTTCGGAAAGCACCACGTTGACGACCTGCGGGATCACGTCCCCCGCGCGGCGAATGACCACTTTGTCGCCAATACGCAGACCTAAACGTTCGATTTCGTCCGCGTTATGCAGGGTGGCGTTACTGACCAGCACCCCGGCCACGTGCACCGGTTCAAGGCGCGCTACCGGCGTAATCGCTCCGGTACGGCCAACCTGGAATTCCACATCGTTGACAAAAGTCATCTGCTCCTGGGCCGGGAATTTAAAGGCCACCGCCCAGCGCGGAGCGCGGGCGACGAAACCAAGCTGCTCCTGCAGCGCCAGCGAATCGACTTTAATCACCACGCCGTCAATATCAAAACCAAGTTTCGGACGGTCTTCTTCAACCTTGCGATAGTAAGTGAGCACTTCCTCTGGAGAATGACACAGCTTCACGCGGTCGCTCACCGGCAATCCCCACTGCTTAAACTGCTGCAAACGCCCAGAGTGGCTGGCCGGTAGTTCGCCGCCTTCCAGCACGCCAACGCCGTAGCAGAAGAAAGTAAGCGGTCGCTTCGCGGTAATACGCGGATCCAACTGGCGCAACGAACCCGCGGCGGCATTGCGCGGGTTAGCAAATACTTTGCCGCCGGTGCGGCGCGCTTCTTCATTGATTTTTTCAAATCCGGCCTGCGGCAGGAACACTTCTCCGCGCACTTCCAGCCGCGCCGGGATATTGTCGCCGCGTAGCTTCAGCGGAATAGCGCGAATGGTTCGCACGTTGGAGGTAATATCCTCGCCGGTGGTGCCATCGCCACGGGTCGCCGCCTGCATCAGCACGCCGTTTTCATAGAGGATGCTGACCGCCAGGCCATCGAGCTTGAGCTCACAGCACCAGGTCAGATCCGCCGTATCGCTTAAACGGTCCTGCACGCGTTTGTTAAAGGCGAGGAAACTCTCTTCATCAAAGACGTTATCCAGCGATAGCATGGGCACTTCATGGCGAATCTGGCTGAAAGAGGCCAACGGCGCCGCGCCAACGCGTTGGGTCGGCGAGTCAGGGGTAATCAGCTCAGGATGTTGCGCTTCGAGTTCGCGCAGTTCGCGCATCAGCCGGTCATATTCCGCATCGGGAATCTCCGGGGTGTCCATAACATGATACAGATATTCATGATGGCGAAGGGTGGTTCGCAGTTCAGTCAGTTTTTGTTCGATTGGTTCCATATCGCACCATCAATGATAAAAAACCCCCGACGGGCGGGGGTTCAGATTAAGCAGACGACACGCTAGCGCGTAGATCAGGCGTTAGCCTCTTTTACTTCGCGAATACGATCCTGGTACTCACGCAGTTTCTGCGGCGTCATCATCCGACGCTGGTCGTCAAGCACCACGCCGCCAACTTCATCGGCGATGTACTGCGCCGATTGCAGCATCAGTTTAAAGTTTTGCAGCTCGTCGCCAAACGACGGTACCTGCATAAAGATAGTCACGCCTGGCGTGGTCATATCCACCATCGCATCCGGATTGAAGGTGCCAGGTTTAACCATGTTCGCCAGGCTAAACAATACCTGTCCGCTACCGTCCGGGCTTAAATGACGATGGAAAATATTCATATCGCCAAACTTAAAGCCGGCCTGCTGGATGCTGTTGATCAGCAGTTCGCCATTAAGCTGCGAACCGTGATGCGCGGCGACGTTCATCACGATGACCGTCTCTTTGCGCTCTTTCGGCTGCGGCGCGGCGGCCGGCTGCTGAGGTTCAGCGGCTGGCGCTTCAGGGGCCGGTTGCGGCTGCGGCGCGGCAGGCTGTTGAACCGGCGCAGGTTGTTGAGCAACAGGTTGTGGGACTGGCGCCGACTGTTGAGCTACAGGCTGCTGCGGAGCAGGCTGCACCGGCTGCTGATATTGCGGCGGTACCGGCTGCGGCTGATGGACCGGCTGCGCTGGATGTACCGGCTGAGCAGGGGCAACATGATGCGGCGGCTGGGCCTGCGGCTGCGGAGCAACAGGCTGCTGCGGGCGCGACGCGTGCGGCGGCGCCTGATGAACCGGCTCGTCCTGACGCACAGGCTGCTGCACCTGACGCTCATAAGGAGGCTGATACTGGTGTTGCGGCGCCTGACGAGGTGCTTCTTGCTCCCCATATGCGCCGTTCGGGGCGTGATTAACCCGGTGAACGCGAACTTCACCTACGCCTTCAACATCGTCATCAAAGTCATCGCCTTCCGATGTTTCATCGTCGCGAGACTTCATACGTTTCAGTGGGCGATCGCGGAACATCGAGGAACGCTCTTTACGGCTGGTCCAGAAACCATGTACCAGTAAAGCGATTATGGCGATCGCGCCAACAATGATTAATATCAGACGCAAATCCTGCATCATTATATTCTCTGTTGTTCTAACACCTTGCCACCACGGCAAACATTTACTCACTAAGAGTATTTGCCGATTACATCAAGTGCAAGTGCGTCTGCCCCTTTCACCCCATAAAGATGAACTAAATCGTGCTTTTTGCTGTTTTTTCGAACATTTCCTAACTGGTTATTGTCTGACAACCCGATAAAATAAGCGGGCATTCACACTGAATGTTAAAAAAGGAGCATCGCCTGACTATGGTTTCATCATCCGCAACTACCCCACGTAGCGGCGTCTACTATTTTTCACAAGGCTGGAAACTCATCAGGCTGCCAGGGATCCGACGTTTCGTGTTCCTGCCTTTATTAGTTAACGTGATTCTGATGGGCGGCGCGTTCTGGTGGCTGTTTACCCGCCTCGATAGCTGGATCCCTTCATTAATGAGCCATGTGCCTGAATGGCTTCAGTGGTTAAACTACCTGCTGTGGCCGGTGGCGGTTATCTCTATTTTGTTGGTATTTGGTTACTTCTTTTCGACCATCGCCAACTGGATTGCCGCGCCGTTTAGCGGCCTGCTGGCGGAACAGCTCGAAGCGCGACTGACCGGCGCGACGCCGCCCGACGTTGGCATATTCGGCATCATGAAAGATGTCCCGCGCATCATGAAACGCGAATGGCAAAAGTTTGCCTGGTACCTGCCGCGCGCCATCGTTCTGTTACTGCTGTACTTTATCCCCGGCATTGGCCAAACCGTCGCGCCGGTACTGTGGTTCTTGTTTAGCGCCTGGATGCTGGCCATTCAGTATTGCGACTATCCGTTCGATAACCATAAAGTGCCGTTTAAAACCATGCGCGAGGCGCTGCGTTCGCGGAAGGTCATCAACATGCAGTTTGGCGCGCTGACCAGCCTGTTCACCATGATCCCGGTTCTCAACCTGGTTATTCTGCCAGTCGCTATCTGCGGCGCGACGGCGATGTGGGTGGATTGCTATCGCGATAAGCACGCGATGTGGAAATAGTGCGCTTAGCTCTCTCTTTCGGGGCGATTCACGCCGCCCCTTATTTCCGTCTTATTCCTTCTTGCTCATCATTATTTCCCTTCAGCATATAGATATGCTAAATCCTTACTTCCGGATATTGTTTAAGCGGGTATGCTGAAGCCGTACCCCCAAATTTCATACAGTTAAGGACGGGCCATGAGTAAGATTTTTGAAGACAACTCCCTGACAATCGGTCATACGCCGCTGGTACGACTGAACCGCATCGGTAATGGCCGAATCCTGGCCAAGGTAGAATCTCGTAACCCGAGCTTTAGCGTTAAATGCCGTATCGGCGCCAATATGATTTGGGATGCTGAAAAGCGCGGCGTACTGAAACCGGGTGTTGAACTGGTTGAACCAACCAGCGGCAACACCGGTATCGCCCTCGCCTACGTCGCCGCCGCTCGCGGCTACAAACTGACGCTGACCATGCCGGAAACCATGAGCGTGGAACGCCGCAAGCTGCTGAAAGCGCTGGGCGCTAATCTGGTGCTGACCGAAGGCGCGAAAGGCATGAAAGGCGCCATCCAGAAGGCGGAAGAGATTGTCGCCAGCGACCCGGAAAAATATCTGCTGCTGCAGCAGTTCAGTAACCCGGCTAACCCGGAAATTCACGAAAAGACCACCGGCCCGGAAATCTGGGAAGACACCGATGGCCAGGTTGACGTCTTTATCTCCGGCGTCGGTACCGGCGGTACCCTGACCGGTGTATCTCGTTATATTAAAGGCACGAAAGGTAAAAAAGATCTGATTACCGTCGCCGTTGAGCCGACCGACTCGCCGGTTATCGCCCAGGCGCTGGCTGGCGAAGAGCTGAAACCGGGCCCGCACAAAATTCAGGGCATCGGCGCCGGCTTTATCCCGGGCAACCTCGACCTGAAACTGGTCGATAAAGTGGTCGCCATCACCAACGAAGAAGCCATCTCCACCGCTCGTCGCCTGATGGAAGAAGAAGGTATTCTGGCCGGCATCTCTTCCGGCGCTGCTGTCGCCGCGGCGTTAAAGCTGCAGGAAGATGAAGCCTTTACCAATAAGAATATTGTGGTTATCCTACCGTCTTCTGGTGAGCGTTATTTAAGCACGGCGCTGTTCGCAGATCTCTTCACCGAGAAAGAATTGCAACAGTAGTGCCAGTTTGTAAAAACCGTGTAAAAAAGCACCTTTTCGGGTGCTTTTTTGTGGCATACGTCAAAGTTTTACCCCTCCTGGCATTGATTCACCTCGTAGGGTCTGGTATTTAACCAGCACATTTATTTTGAAGCGCGAAATTATTCAGATTTGGATTTCCGCAGGCTGAATCGATTTTATGATTTGGTTCAAGTCTTCCTTTCGCGGCATAATGTTTAATGAAGTGCTAGACGTCAACGGACTTAAGGTCCTCTCAGCGGTTCCGCTGCTGACGCCTTAGCCACACACGTAACGCCGGCGCTAACAATACAGGCTAAAGTTTGGTCGTTAGGCTAGACTTTAGGTCCACAACACTAAACCTATAAGTTGGGGAAATATAATGTTCCAGCAAGAAGTTACCATTACCGCTCCGAACGGTCTGCACACCCGCCCTGCTGCTCAGTTTGTTAAAGAAGCGAAAGGCTTCACTTCTGAGATCACTGTAACCTCCAACGGCAAAAGCGCCAGCGCAAAAAGCCTGTTCAAACTGCAAACTCTGGGCCTGACTCAGGGTACCGTTGTGACCATCTCCGCTGAAGGCGAAGATGAGCAAAAAGCAGTTGAGCATCTGGTTAAACTGATGGCTGAACTCGAGTAAGTTCACGGGTTCTTTTTAATATCAGTCACAAGTAAGGTAGGGTTATGATTTCAGGCATTTTAGCATCCCCGGGTATCGCTTTCGGCAAGGCTCTCCTGCTGAAAGAAGATGAAATTGTCATCGACCGGAAGAAAATTTCTGCCGATAAGGTTGATCAGGAAGTTGAACGTTTCCTGAACGGCCGCACCAAGGCCTCCGCCCAGCTGGAGGTCATCAAAACCAAAGCTGGTGAAACTTTCGGTGAAGAAAAAGAAGCCATCTTCGAAGGGCATATTATGCTGCTGGAAGATGAGGAGCTTGAGCAGGAAATCATAGCCCTGATTAAAGATAAGCACATGACTGCCGATGCGGCAGCCAATGAAGTTATCGAAGGTCAGGCAACTGCACTGGAAGAGCTGGATGACGAATACCTGAAAGAGCGTGCCGCTGACGTACGCGATATCGGTAAACGTCTGCTGCGCAACATTCTGGGCCTGGCAATCATCGATCTGAGCGCTATCGCGGATGAAGTCATCCTCGTTGCCGCCGATCTGACCCCGTCGGAAACCGCACAGCTGAACCTGAATAAGGTGCTGGGTTTCATCACCGACGCGGGCGGCCGTACTTCCCACACCTCTATCATGGCGCGCTCCCTTGAGCTGCCGGCAATTGTCGGTACCGGAAGCGTCACCTCCCAGGTGAAAAACGGCGACTATCTGATTCTCGATGCGGTTAACAACCAGGTTCTGGTTAACCCGAGCAACGAAAAAATTGAAGAGCTGCGTGCGCTGCAGGCGCAGGTTGCTGAAGAAAAAGCAGAACTGGCGAAACTGAAAGATCTGCCGGCCATCACCCTCGACGGTCATCAGGTTGAAGTTTGCGCTAACATCGGCACCGTTCGCGACGTAGACGGCGCTGAGCGCAACGGCGCGGAAGGCGTGGGCCTGTACCGTACCGAATTCCTGTTCATGGACCGCGATTCTCTGCCGACTGAAGAAGAACAGTTCGCAGCCTATAAAGCGGTGGCTGAAGCGTGTGGCTCACAGGCCGTTATCGTTCGCACCATGGACATCGGCGGCGATAAAGAGCTGCCGTACATGAACTTCCCGAAAGAAGAGAACCCGTTCCTCGGCTGGCGTGCCGTGCGTATCGCGATGGATCGTAAAGAGATCCTCCGCGACCAGGTTCGCGCTATCCTGCGTGCCTCCGCTTTCGGTAAGCTGCGCATCATGTTCCCGATGATCATCTCTGTTGAAGAAGTGCGCGCACTGAAGAAAGAGATTGAGATCTACAAACAGGAACTGCGTGACGAAGGTAAAGCTTTTGACGAATCAATTGAGATCGGCGTGATGGTGGAAACCCCGGCAGCCGCGACTATTGCTCGTCATTTAGCCAAAGAAGTTGATTTCTTTAGTATCGGAACCAATGATTTAACGCAATATACTCTGGCAGTTGACCGTGGTAATGATATGATCTCGCATCTTTACCAGCCGATGTCACCGTCTGTGCTGACTCTGATCAAGCAAGTTATTGATGCTTCTCATGCAGAAGGCAAATGGACTGGTATGTGTGGTGAGCTTGCGGGCGATGAACGTGCTACACTTCTGTTGCTGGGTATGGGGCTGGACGAATTCTCTATGAGCGCCATTTCCATCCCGCGCATCAAGAAGATTATTCGTAACACGAACTTCGAAGATGCGAAAGTATTAGCAGAGCAGGCTCTTGCTCAACCGACAACGGACGAGTTAATGACGCTGGTTAACAAGTTCATTGAAGAAAAAACAATCTGCTAATCCACGAGATGCGCGGCCCAAATTACTGCTTAGGAGAAGATCATGGGTTTGTTCGATAAACTGAAATCTCTGGTTTCTGATGACAAAAAAGACACCGGAACTATTGAGATTGTTGCTCCGCTCTCTGGCGAGATCGTCAACATCGAAGACGTGCCGGATGTGGTTTTTGCGGAGAAAATTGTGGGTGATGGCATTGCCATCAAACCTACTGGCAACAAAATGGTTGCGCCGGTAGAGGGTACCATCGGTAAAATTTTTGAAACCAACCATGCTTTCTCTATTGAATCCGATAGCGGCATTGAGCTGTTTGTTCACTTCGGTATCGATACCGTTGAACTGAAAGGCGAAGGCTTCAAGCGCATCGCTGAAGAAGGTCAGCGCGTGAAAGTCGGCGACCCGGTTATCGAATTCGATCTGCCGCTGCTGGAAGAAAAAGCCAAGTCTACCCTGACTCCGGTTGTTATCTCCAACATGGACGAGATCAAAGAGCTGATCAAACTGTCCGGTAGCGTCACCGTTGGTGAAACTCCGGTTATCCGCATCAAGAAGTAATTCTTGCTTGCCGAGAAAATGGCGCCTGAAGGCGCCATTTTTTTATGCTGGGCGGTAGCATTTTTCACTCGCCAGGATTTTCATCCCCTGCGGGCTACTTTCCAGAATCCGCCGTTCGCTATCCGCGACCCATAGCTCGCACTGGTAGCCAGGATCGCTTTCAAACAACGACCTCGCCCTACAGGCATCTTCCAGCGCATTCATTCCCGTTGTCTCGAAATGGCCGACGGTTCTTCCCTCCCTGCGTACCACTAACCGATAGCTATGCATCGTTATTGCGCTCCAGACGGCGGTAAAATAAGTTCATCGCAGCCCTGACTCTCGGTCCAGGTCATTACCGCCAGCACGCGCTGAGCGGCGGCGCGCGTAGCGTCTCCCAACGGCATGTCGCGCACCAGGTTGCTGATGAGCTCGGCGCAGAACAGGTCTCCGGTGCCTTTGAGGTCGGTTTCGACGCGAGGATGGACGACCACTTCGACCGCGTCGTCGGTGACCACCAGCACGTTAATAGTCGAAGCATCCGGTCCAGGCGCGCTGGTAATCACCACCCACTTTAGCGTATCGGAAAGCAGACTTCGCGCGGCGACCACCGCTTCCTGCTGGTTGTGGCACGGCATGCCGCTGAGGGTTTCGAGCTCGAACAGATTTGGCGTGATACCCCGCGCCAGCGGCAATAGATGGCGGCGATAAGCCTCGGGGATCTCCGCTTTTACGTAAATGCCGCTATCCACGTCGCCAATCACCGGGTCAACCAGAATACAGAGGTCGGGATGGTGCACGCGGATCCGCTGCAGCCACTGCGCCAGCAGCGCAATTTGCCCGGCGCTGCCCATATAGCCGGTGGTTACCGCCCGCAGCTCGCGAAGCGCATCACGCTCCTCCAGCGCCCGCAGATAGCCGCTAAACCACTCTTCCGGGATCACTCCACCGTAGAAAGTATCGTAATGTGGGGTATTGCTGAATAACACCGTCGGCACCGCCATCACCCGTAATTCATGCTGCTTGATTGCCGGTACCGCGATACTGTTGCCGACGCTGCCGTATACCACCTGCGATTGCACCGCCACAATATCAACCTCCAACGCCCGGCTGTGGTCGTTAAAGAGCACGGACTGTATTTCGTCTTGCTGACTCATCCTTTCTCCCCCCGCTGGACAGCGGATCATACTCTGATTATCATTCGTCCTATGCTAAAATTCATTTTGTCATAGGTCAATAATGTTCACCGGAAAAACCGCAAGCGAGATTTTCGATAACATCCGTCATCTGGTGCAGAGCGGCGCGTTGCAACCCGGCGAGGCGCTGCCGCCGGTGCGCGAACTGGCAGGCGAACTGGCAGTCAACCGCAATACGGTGGCGGCGGCTTACAAACGGCTGGTGACTTCAGGGCTCGCTGTCAGCCAGGGGCGCAACGGCACGGCCATTAAGGCGCGCAATACGCTTAATGCGGTCGAGGGTGGCGATCCAACGACATCGCTGATTGATATTTCCGGCGGCAATCCGGATCCACGATGTCTGCCGGATATTGGCCGTTTTCTTCCGCAGCTGGCGCAGACCCCGCACTTATACGGCGATGCCGCCGTTGAGCCACGGCTGGCTGACTGGGCCCGGGAGTGGGTCAGTCGCGATATCGGCCAGGAATTTGACATCAACTTGACCAGCGGCGCGATTGACGCTCTGGAACGCCTGCTCTGCGCGCTGCTGCTCCCCGGCGACAGCGTCGCGGTAGAAGACCCCTGCTTTCTGAGCAGCATCAATATGCTGCGTTACGCCGGTTTCCAGCCCAGCCCTGTCGCCGTCGACGGTGAAGGCATGGACCCGGAGCGGCTTGAAGAAGCACTGCGCAACGGCGCCCGCGCGGTAATACTGACTCCACGCGCCCACAACCCGACCGGCTGCAGTTTGACGCCGGAGCGCGCACAAGCGATTCGCACCGTGCTCGCCCGCTATCCGCAGACGCTGGCGATCGTTGACGATCACTTCGCCCTGCTCTCAGCGACATGCTGGCACAATCCGCTACCTGACGGCATTCAGCGTTGGGCGCTGGTGCGCTCAATGTCCAAAACCCTGGGCCCGGATTTACGGCTGGCGATAGTCGCCAGCGACCCGACAACCTCGGCGGCGCTGCGCCTGCGCCTGAACGCCGGTAGCCAGTGGGTCAGCCATTTACTACAAGAGCTGGCGTTCGCCTGCCTGAATGATAGCGCTTTTGCCGCTTCTCTGACTGCGAGCCAGCGCCATTATCAGCAGCAAAATCAGCGGCTCGCCGCCGCGTTGGCCCGCCACGGTGCTGGCGATTATCCGTCTGGCGATGGTCTTAACTTCTGGCTGCCGCTATCAGCCGCCAGCCAGCCGCTGGCGTTGCGTCTGGCGCGGGCCGGTTGGCTGGTGCGTGAAGGTGAAGCCTTTGGCGTGAAAACATCGGCGCACGGCCTGCGCCTGTCGCTGGGCGCCTTAACCGAGGCGCAAATTGAACAACTTGCACACGATTTATCGCTGGTCTTACCTTGTTAAACACGGGAGTTGTTATGCGGATCCACTTTATCGTCCATGAAGTTTTTGAAGCGCCTGGCGCCTATCTGCGCTGGGTTAACGCGCGCGGCTATCAGGCCAGCTGGTCGCGAGTTTATGCCGGTGATCCGCTGCCGGCGAATGCTGAAGGTTTTGATATGCTGGTGGTACTTGGCGGCCCGCAATCACCACGCACCACGCTTGCCGAGTGCCCATGGTTTGATGCCCATGCCGAGAAAAACCTGATTGCCCAGGCGATTGCCGCCGGGCGTATCGTGGTCGGGATTTGTCTCGGATCGCAGCTCATCGGCGAAGCGCTGGGGGCGCCGGTGATGCAAAGTCCGGAAAAAGAGATTGGCCACTATCCTATCATCCTGACCACCGCCGGACTGCAGGATGACAACATCGCCCATTTCGGCTCATCGGTGGTAGTCGGTCACTGGCACAACGATATGCCGGGCCTGACGCCTGCGGCGGAAGTCCTGGCTTCCAGCGAAGGGTGCCCGCGGCAAATCGTCAAATATAGCGATCGGGTCTACGGTTTTCAGTGCCATATGGAGTTTGACGCGGAGGTCATCGAGTTACTAATTACGCATTCGCAACATGAACTTGCCGCCGCAAAAGGCAGGCGCTTTATTCGCAGCGAAGATGAAATGAGGCAATGGGATTATCGCGAGATGAATCAAAAACTATGGGCGTTTCTGGATAAGCTGGTAGCGAAACACGCACTTTAGTTAACCGGCCCCCATGCCTGGCATGGGGACCTTGATAGCGCGTTTAGATACCCGCTCCCTGGCTGAAGTGTTCTTCGCCGAACACGCCGGTTGAGAGATAGCGATCGCCGCGATCGCAGATGATCGCCACCACCACCGCGCCCGGATTGGCGCGCGCAATACGCAGCGCCCCGGCAACCGCGCCGCCGGAACTGACGCCACAGAAGATCCCTTCCTGTACGGCCAACTGGCGCATCGTGTTTTCCGCATCCTGCTGGTGGATATCCAGCACCTCATCCACCAACGAGGCATTAAAAATGCCCGGCATATATTCCTGCGGCCAGCGGCGGATCCCCGGAATGCTGCTGCCCTCTTCCGGCTGTAGCCCAATGATGCTTACCGGCTTCGCCTGTTCGCGCAGAAAACGCGATACGCCGGTAATGGTACCGGTGGTGCCCATGCTGGAAACAAAGTGGGTGATACGCCCGTCCGTCTGGCGCCAGATCTCCGGGCCGGTGGTGGTGTAATGGGCGTAAGGGTTATCCGGATTATTGAACTGATCCAATAGCTTACCCTCGCCACGCTCGGCCATCGCGGCGGCCAGATCGCGAGCGCCCTCCATCCCCTGCTCTTTGGTGACCAGAATCAATTCAGCGCCGTAGGCGCGCATCGCGGCACGGCGCTCCTGGCTCATGTTGTCCGGCATCAGCAGTTTCATCTGATAGCCTTTTAACGCCGCAATCATCGCCAGCGCGATACCGGTATTACCGCTGGTCGCCTCGATCAATACATCGCCGGGTTTAATTTCGCCGCGCTTTTCCGCTTCGACAATCATCGACAGCGCGGCGCGATCTTTTACCGAGCCTGCCGGGTTGTTGCCCTCAAGCTTGAGCCAAATTTCGCTGCCGTTGTCCGGCCCCAGACGTTGTAATTTCACCAGCGGCGTGTTGCCAATTGTTTGTTCTAATGTGTTCACTTCAGCTGTCCAATAAAAAGCCCGGCCGCGTCATGCGCTCCGGGCTGTCAGCCGGGGCAGCGCTGAGCCGCCCGGCAAAAGCACGTGGATTTAAGCTATCAGGCCGACTCTGCCAGAGCAAGTTCGCCGCGCGGCTCGATGCGCTCGGTTCCGTTATACAGGCGCGCATTCTGCAAGCCGACAAACAGGCGTTCGCCGCGGGACGGAGCCTCATCGCCCGCCAGCACCACGCTCAGCGGCTCGTCGTACCACCCAAGAGGCTGGACGACTAATTGGGTGTAGTGCCCCTTCGGACTGGCTTCCAGCACCTGCACCGGCAACGGCGAATCCAGGCTGGTACGGCGGCTGATATCTACTTCCCACGGCCGCAGGAACAGATCGACCGGCCCCTGGTATGCCGGGGTATAGCCTAAAGGCCAGCGGTGGGCGCCGACGTGGAACTGGCCACCGCGAATGGTGCCCTGCAGGCGGTTAACTTCGCCCATAAACTCGAGCACAAAACGGGTCGAAGGTTCACGCCAGACGCGTTCAGGCGCATCGGCCTGTTCGATGTTGCCCTGGCTCATTACCACTACCCGATCGGCGACTTCCATCGCCTCTTCCTGGTCGTGGGTAACAAACACGCTGGTGAATTTTAATTCTTCATGTAGCTGGCGCAGCCAGCGGCGCAGTTCTTTACGCACCTGCGCATCCAGCGCGCCAAAGGGTTCATCCAGCAGCAGAATTTGCGGCTCAACCGCCAGCGCGCGCGCTAACGCCACGCGCTGCTTCTGGCCGCCGGAAAGCTGCGCCGGATAACGGTCGGCAAGATGGGCCAGTTGCACCATCTCCAGCAGTTTGGTCACTTTGGCTTTAATCGCCGCCGCATTGGGACGCTCACGGCGCGGCAGCACGGTCAGGCCAAAGGCGATGTTATCGAATACCGTCATATGTCGAAACAGCGCATAGTGCTGGAAAACAAAGCCCACTTTACGATCGCGCGCGTGCATTCGGCTCACGTCGGTACCGTGAAAACGGATATGGCCGCTGGATTGATGCTCCAGCCCGGCGATAATCCGCAATAAGGTGGTTTTACCGGAGCCGGACGGCCCCAACAGCGCAACCATTTGCCCGGAAGGGATATCCAGCGAGATATCATTCAGCACCTGGGTGCGACCAAACGATTTCTTAATATTGGCAATCTCAATGCTCATGATTTCCCTCCTGTTGCGCGCGTTTTTCCTGATTGGCCAGACGCCATTGCAACATACTCTTTAAAAACAGGGTCAAAATAGCCATTAACGTCAGCAGGGCCGCGGCGGTAAACGAACCGACGGTGTTGTAGTCCTGCTGCAGTAATTCAATTTGCAGCGGCAGCGACAGCGTTTCGCCGCGGATCGAGCCGGAAACGACCGACACCGCGCCAAATTCGCCAATCGCGCGGGCGTTGGTCAGCACCACGCCGTACAGCAGCGCCCAGCGAATATTGGGTAGCGTCACCCGACGGAACATCTGCCAACCGGAAGCGCCGAGCAGGATCGCCGCTTCATCTTCGTTGCTCCCCTGGCTCATCATCACCGGTACCAGCTCGCGGACCACAAACGGACAGGTGACGAAGATAGTCGCCAGCACCATGCCCGGCCAGGCGAACATGATCTGCAGGTTGTGCTCATCAAGCCAGCCGCCGAGTGGGCCGTTGGAGCCGTAAAACAGTAAATAAACCAGACCTGCCACCACCGGCGAGACGGCGAACGGGATATCCAGCATCGTCAGCAGCAGCTGGCGGCCAGGGAAGGTAAAGCGTGTTACCAGCCAGGCCAGCAGCGTCCCGAACACCAGATTCACTGGCACGGTAATCAACGCGATCATCACCGTCAGCCAGATGGCGTGCAGCATGTCCGGATTGGCCAGGTTTTCCAGCACCGGCATTAACCCTTTACTGAAAGCCTGGACAAAAATATAAATCATCGGCACCACGAGGATGAAGGCGGATACCAGCATCCCGACGCCGATCAGAAACCATTTGCCCCAGTTGATCCGGGGCGCGTCATAGCGCTTCAATTGAGTAACTTCCGCCATTAGTGACCTACCACGCGTCGACCAAAGCGACTCTGCAGGGTGTTGATAGAGAACAGCAGCAGCAGCGAAGCCGCGAGGATCACCGAGGCAATCGCGCTCGCCGCCGGGTAATCAAACTCCTGCAAACGAATGAAAATCATCAGCGAAGTCACTTCCGTTTTCCATGCGATGTTGCCGGCGATAAAGATCACCGCACCGAACTCGCCAAGGCTGCGGGTAAACGACAGCGCAATCCCCGCCAGCAGGGCTGGCGACAGTTCAGGCAGCACCACTTTGCGGAAACTCTGTAAGCGCGTCGCGCCGAGGGTTTCCGCCGCCTCTTCATATTCCGGCCCTAACTCTTCCAGCACCGGCTGCACGGTACGCACCACAAACGGGATGCTGGTAAAGGCCATCGCCACCGCGATGCCAAGCCAGGTATAGGTCACTTTGATATCAAACTTCGCCAGCCACTCGCCGTACAAGCCATTAACCGAGAACAGCGAGGCCAGCGTCAGGCCCGCCACCGCCGTCGGCAGCGCGAACGGCAGGTCCATTAGGGCATCGAGCAGCGTACGGCCTGGAAAACGATAACGGGTAAGAATCCACGCCATCAGCAGGCCGAACACGCCGTTAAAAATCGAGGCCACGAAGGCCGACAGCAGCGTGACTTTATAGGCGGCGACCACCTGAGGGTTGGTAATCACCTCCCAATACTGCGCCCAGCTCATCTGCGCCAGCTGCATCACCAGCGCGCTGAGCGGCAACAGTAAAATCAGGCACACAAACAGCAGGCTGGTGCCAAGGCTCAGGGTAAAGCCCGGCAGCACGCGCTTGGACGACACAGCCAACATTACTGACGCCCCGCTGCCAGCAGTTTGTCCAGCTCGCCGCCGCTGACGAAGTGGGTTTTCATCACTTCAGGCCAGCTGCCAAACTGGTCTTCCACGCGGAACAGTTCGGTCTGCGGGAATTTATCTTTCAGCGACGCCATCACTTTCGGATCGTTCACGCGATAGTAGTAATCGGTGATGATGGTCTGCGCCTGCGGACTATAGAGATAGTTCAGGTAGGCTTTCGCCGCTTTTTCAGTACCGTTGGCCTTAACGTTTTTGTCTACCCACGCGACCGGGAATTCGGCGAGGATATTGACCTTCGGCACAACGACTTCGAACCCCTGCGCTTCATACTGTTTACGGATGTTGTTAACTTCCGATTCAAAAGTAATCAGCACATCGCCCAACCCGCGCTCGACGAAGGTGGTGGTCGCGCCGCGACCGCCGGTATCGAATACCTCGACGTTCTTCAGGAACTGGGTCATGAACTGTTCGGTTTTGGCTTTATCGCCGCCATCGGCTTTGTCCGCCGCCCCCCAGGCCGCAAGATAGGTATAGCGCGCGTTGCCTGAAGTTTTAGGATTCGGGAAGATCAGCTTCACGTCAGAACGCACCAGATCGTTCCAGTCATGAATATTTTTGGGATTGCCCTTACGCACCAGGAACGCCATGGTCGAATAGAACGGCGAGCTGTTATTCGGTAGACGGCTCTGCCAGTCTGCCGGGATCAGGTTGCCTTTATCATGCAGAATCTGGACGTCCGTCACCTGGTTATAGGTCACGACGTCAGCCTTCAGGCCTTGCAGAATCGCCAACGCCTGCTTGGAGGAGCCCGCATGTGACTGCTTAATGGTCAGCTTGTCGCCGCCGTTTTCTTTTGCCCACTGCTGTTCAAAAGGCGGATTAAGGGCGGCGAACAGCTCGCGGGAAACATCATAGGAACTGTTCAGCAGTTCAGTCGCCTGCGCCTGCGCCACCAGCAGCATGGAAGCCGCCAGCGCCAGATATCCTTTTTTCAGTGATTTAACGGCCATTGCGCACCCTTATCAAAAATGATCATTTACTGATGATCATCATATTTATAACGAGTACGAAAGGAGTAACGGTTTTATATACCGTTTGGCGATTTGGAAGTAGAAAAGAGAATAAGCAACTGGCAAAGCTTTGCTGAAAGCGGCTGTACGTATGCTGGATTCGCTTACACCCTAACCCTCTGGGTTAGGATTAGGGTGAGGGGAAAAATTATAGCGCCTGAATACGCTCCAGCGACGGCGCGAAGTAATAACCGCCAGTCACCGGTTTAGTGAAGCGCAGCATGGCATCGCGCTTACCGTCGGTATCGCCGAACATACTCAGCAACTGCTGCTCAATGTTATACAGGCGAGCGCAGTAGGCGCAGAAGTACAGGCCGTTAGTGCCGCTGGCGGTACCGTATGGCAGGCTCTGTCGGACGATTTTCAGCCCTTTGCCATCTTCTTTTAAGTCCACGCGGCTCAGGTGCGAAGTGACAGGACGCTCGTCGCCATCGATCTCTTCATTGGCTTCTTTGGTACGGCCAATCATCATCTCCTGATCCGGCACGCTCATGCGGTTCAGTTGCTTAAGATTGTGCTCCCAGCGTTGCACGAATACGTAGCTGCCGCCCGCGTCAACGCCGTCTTTAATCACCGCGACGTCACGGCGGGTTTCTTCGCCTGCCGGGTTTTCGGTGCCGTCGACAAAGCCGCTCAGATCGCGTTCTTCCACCCAGCGGAAACCGTGAATTTCTTCTTTCACTTCAATGGCGTCGCCGAAAGCGGCCACCGCCGCCTGGGCGACGGAAAAGTTCACTTCATGACGGGCGGATAAAATATGAATCAACACGTCATACTGCGTGGATGGCGCCAGCCCTTTGCCGTAAACCGGAAAATCTTTTAACTCTTCCGCGCCTTCACCACCGCTCAGCTGACGCCAGACGGTATTGCCGAAAGCGACCACCGCGCCGAGTTTGGCGTCAGGGAATTTAGCCTGGAAGGTGGCCACGTTATCGACAAAAATTTTGCTCGCTTCGCGCAGGGCGTTAACGTCCCCTTTTACATTGGCTTCAATCCAAATCGCCGCGCGGCAATGTTCCGGCAAAATGCCGCTCTGAACCTGAGACATCGCTCCTCCTGAAATGATGCAACCACAACGCTATGACGTTGCTAACGCGCCATTGTAACCGTTTTTATCCGCCCACGTGTCTCTTCAGATCAAATTAGCGACGCCAGATAATTTTGCTGACTTTCCAGTTCTTCAGGGTATCGTCGGACGGCATCAGTTCGTCCGGGCCGCTCCAGTGGCCGGTAAAGGCGTAGCTGATGTGCTGGCTGCCAGGCGCTTTACATTCCACCACCGCGCCGTTGTCGGGAACGCCTTTCTCGCAGTTGCCGAACGCTTTGCCGTACAGCTCGCTAAACGGGGTGCCGATTTTCACGCCGCTGGCGGCGGAAATCGCGCTATCGCGCACGTCAATGCGGCTCACCGTACCGCCATCGCCGTTGATGGTCAGCGCCAGCTTGTCATCCTTTAGCGCTTCAAAATAGTGAACGATTTTGCCATCCGCGGTTTTCATTCCGCTGCGCAGACGGTAGCTGCCGCCGAGGGCATCGCTAATTGCCTGTTCATTGAGCGGCGTCGACGCCGTCAGTTTACCCACGCCCTGCTCGGTGACCTCGTTGGAGGAACCAAACCAGTTCCATGGATAGGCAGCCGACCAGTTCACCGCGCTCATCGTTGAGCAGCCGGTTAGCGCCAGCGGAAGCGCGCAAAGCATTAGACGTAGCGATTTCATAACTCAATCCTTTCTGATTCATTCAACGCATGTTGGAGTGCGCGATCGGCAAAAAGTGCCATTAAAGCGCTTCAAGGCGAAAACAGGCGTGCAACCTGCGGCTGGTTATCAGCCACCATAGCGCATAAATATCGGCCGCCAGCAGGGCGATGGTCAGCGTGGAAGGCGCCTCGCCGGTGAACCACAGCCACGGCTGCCAGGCCAGCAATAGCGCCTGCGAGGCCATCAGCAGCCAACGCATCAGCGGCCAGATCCGGGGAAAACGCTGACGCTGACCGCTCAACAAAAATGCCGCGACCGCCGGTACGCCGGGCAGCAAACCCAGCCAGAAGTTATCGTGATCGGGATAGAACAGGCTCAGCAGCGCATCCCCCTGCTGGCGGGAGGCGCCGGCCATGACGAACAGTACCCAGGTGCGCGCCTGCAGCAACAGCACGCCCCAAAACAACAGCGGCAGCCGCAAACGGCCCTGGGCATCGTAATCGGCAGGAATAAATTCAGTATTCTTCATCTTCAATCAGGCGTTTACCCAGGGTAAGTACATCCGAGTGCTCGTAACCGAGACGCTCGTACATCCCCTGCACCACATCGTTATCGTCACGCACCATAATTGAAATTTTCGGGCAACCGCGGGCGATCAGCTTCTTTTCCAGCCGATTGAGCAGCGCATTAGCGATACCGCGGCCGCGGTATTCCGGATGTACGCCAAGATAGTAAGCGGAGCCACGGTGGCCGTCGTAACCGCCCATCACCGTCCCCACCACTTCACCGTTCACTTCAGCGACCAGAAACAAGCTCACGTCGTGGTTGAGCTTACGCTCGATATCCATTTCCGGATCGTTCCATGGGCGCAGAAGATCGCAGCGCTCCCAAAGGGTGATCACTTCTTCGAAATCCTGCTGGCGAAAAACGCGAATCTCCATGGTATTCCCCACCATTTACGGTTAAAAACAGTGATTATGGCGCGAATATGACTGATAGCCAATATCAGGCGAAATCATCAGCAAAAAATGGCATAATATCGCTTTGTCATGTATTGAAATGAAAAGTAAAACAATTCTTATTTTGAGTGGTCGTAACGGGAAACGCGATACGATATAACATTGGACATCACTTGTTTACAATTCAGGCCGAATGAGCACTTTTAAACCATTAAAAATACTTGCTTCGCGCCGTCAGGTGCTGAAAGCAGGACTGGCTGCGATGACGCTAACCGGCGTCGCTTCCCAAGCCACTGCCAAAGAGCAGCCGCTAAAAACTTCCAATGGACACAGCAAACCCGTCGCAAAGAAAGCAGGCAGCAGGCGTCTGGTGATGCTTGACCCCGGTCATGGCGGCATCGATACGGGGGCAATTGGCCACAACGGTTCGAAAGAAAAACACGTCGTGCTGGCCATTGCTAAAAATGTGCGCAGCATTTTACGCAGCAACGGCATCGATGCCCGTCTGACGCGTAGCGGCGATACCTTTATTCCGCTGTACGATCGCGTTGAGATCGCCCACCAGCACGGCGCCGATCTGTTTATGTCGATTCACGCCGACGGCTTTACCAACCCGAGTGCGGCCGGCGCCTCCGTCTTTGCGCTCTCCAACCGCGGCGCCAGTAGCGCCATGGCGAAATATCTCTCCGAGCGCGAAAACCGCGCCGATGAGGTCGCCGGTAAAAAAGCAACGGATAAGGACCATCTGCTGCAGCAGGTATTGTTCGATTTGGTGCAAACCGACACCATTAAGAACAGTCTGACGCTCGGCTCGCATATTCTGAAAAAGATTAAGCCGGTGCATAAACTGCACAGCCGCAATACAGAGCAGGCGGCCTTTGTGGTGCTGAAGTCCCCTTCGATTCCCTCGGTGCTGGTCGAAACGTCGTTCATTACCAACCCAAATGAAGAGAAGCTACTCGGCACAACCGCTTTCCGCCAGAAGATTGCTAACGCTATCGCTTCCGGCATTATTAGTTATTTCCACTGGTTCGATAACCAGAAAGCGCATTCGAAGAGACGTTAATGAAACCCGATGTACAGCAGGTCAAAGCCTTCCTTCTTCAGCTGCAGGATGCCATTTGCGCCAAACTCTCCGCCGTTGACGGCAAGGAGTTTGTTGAAGATAGCTGGCAGCGCGAAGGCGGCGGTGGCGGACGCAGCCGGGTTTTACGCGACGGCGGCGTCTTTGAGCAGGCCGGGGTTAATTTTTCTCACGTCCACGGCGATGCGATGCCCGCCTCGGCTACCGCCCACCGCCCGGAACTGGCCGGGCGCAGCTTTGAAGCAATGGGGGTTTCGCTGGTGGTGCATCCGCGCAACCCCTATGTGCCGACCAGCCACGCTAACGTTCGCTTTTTTATTGCCGAGAAGCCCGGCGCCGACCCGGTGTGGTGGTTCGGCGGCGGGTTTGATCTAACGCCTTATTATGGGTTTGAAGAAGACGCCATTCACTGGCATCGTACTGCCCGCGATTTATGCCTGCCGTACGGCGACGAGGTCTATCCGCGCTATAAAAAGTGGTGCGATGATTACTTCTTCCTTAAGCACCGTAACGAACAGCGCGGCATTGGCGGTCTGTTCTTTGATGATTTAAATACCCCGGACTTCGACCACTGCTTCGCCTTTATGCAGGCGGTGGGCAACGGCTTTACCGACGCTTACCTGCCGATCGTTGAGCGCCGAAAAACCACGCCTTACGGCGAACGCGAACGCGATTTCCAGCTTTATCGCCGCGGGCGTTATGTGGAATTCAATCTGGTGTGGGATCGCGGCACGCTGTTCGGCCTGCAGACCGGCGGGCGTACGGAGTCTATTCTGATGTCGATGCCGCCGCTGGTGCGCTGGGAGTATGACTACCACCCGCAGGAAGGCAGCCCGGAAGCCGCATTGAGCGAGTTTATTAAAGTCAAAGAGTGGATCTGATTTAGGTCTCCTGAGACAAAAAAGCCCCGGCATACCGGGGCTTACTTTTTTGCGTTTACAGCGGCTGGGTCTGCGCTTCCACGACCGCCAGCGCCACCATGTTGACGATACGGCGCACGGAGGCGATAGGCGTCAGAATATGCACCGGCTTAGCGATACCCATCAGTACCGGCCCGACGGTTACCCCTTCCGAACTGGAGACGCGCAGCAGGTTGTAGCTGATACGCGCGGCTTCCATATTCGGCATCACCAGAATATTAGCCGCCCCTTTCAGCGGGCTATCCGGCATACGATCGTTGCGGATGCTCTCCACCAGCGCGGCATCGCCGTGCATTTCGCCGTCAATCATCAGATCCGGCGCGCTCGCTTTCACCAATTCCAGCGTTTTGCGCATTTTGCTGGCGGACGGGCAATCAGCTGAACCGAAGTTAGAGTGCGACAGCAGCGCCACGCGCGGTTCGATACCAAAACGACGCACGCTTTCCGCCGCCATCAGGGTGATCTCCGCCAGCTCTTCCGGCGATGGATCGTGATTGACGTAGGTGTCGGCGATAAAGGTGTTGCCGCTAGGCAGCAGCAGCGCGTTCATCGCCCCGGCGGTGCTGACGCCGTCGCGGAAGCCAAACAGCGGCTGAACCACGCGATAGTGCTCATGATAATCGCCGATGGTTCCGCAGATCATCGCATCCGCCTCACCGCGATGAACCATGATCGCGCCAATGACCGAAGTGTTGCTAATGACCGCCCGCTGCGCCTGCTCCTGGGTAATGCCGCGGCGCTTCATCAGCTGGTAGTACTCGCTCCAGTACTCTTTGAAGCGCGGATCGGATTCATTATTGACGATTTCGAAGTCCACGCCCGCTTTAATCTGCAGGCCAAGTTTCTGGATGCGCATTTCAATCACGCTCGGGCGACCGATGAGGATTGGCTTCGCCAGCCCCAGAGAAACCAGCTCCTGCGTGGCGTGCAGCACGCGAGTCTCCTCACCTTCCGCCAGCACCACGCGCTTCGGCTCTTTGCGCGCCTGGGAGAAGATCGGCTTCATAAACAGGTTAGTTTTATAAACGAACTCGCTCAGCTTCTCGATGTAGGCATCGAAGTCGGCAATCGGCCGGGTCGCCACGCCTGATTCCATCGCCGCTTTAGCGACCGCTGGCGCGATCTTGACGATCAGGCGCGGATCGAACGGTTTCGGAATAATGTACTCCGGGCCAAAGCTGAGATCCTGGTCGCCATAGGCGGAAGCCACGACTTCGCTCTGTTCGGCATGCGCCAGCTCGGCGATAGCATGAACCGCCGCCAGCTTCATCTCTTCGTTTATCGCCGTCGCGCCAACATCCAGCGCGCCGCGGAAGATGAACGGGAAGCACAGCACGTTGTTGACCTGGTTTGGATAGTCGGAACGGCCGGTACAAATAATCACGTCGTCGCGCACTTCCTTCGCCAGCGGCGGCAGGATTTCCGGCTCCGGGTTCGCCAGCGCGAGGATCAGCGGCGAGCGCGCCATCTTCTTGACCATCTCCGGAGTCAGAACTTTCGGCCCGGAGCAGCCAAGGAAAATGTCCGCGCCATCGATGACATCGTCGAGGGTACGTTTCCCGTCGTCTTCCACCGCGTAGGCCGCTTTGGTTTCCGCCATGTTGGCTTCGCGGTCTTTATAGATAACGCCTTTCGAGTCGCAGACCACGATATTGTGTTTCTGCATTCCCAGCGCCACCAGCAGGTTCATACAGGCGATAGCCGCCGCTCCCGCGCCGGAGACCACCATCCGCACATCAGAGAGATTCTTCTCAACCACCCGCAGACCGTTGAGGATCGCCGCGGTGCTGATAATCGCCGTGCCGTGCTGATCGTCGTGAAACACCGGAATATTCATGCGTTCACGCAGTTTCTGCTCAATGTAGAAACATTCCGGCGCTTTAATATCTTCGAGGTTGATGCCGCCAAACGTCGGCTCCAGGGCGGCGACGACATTAATGAATTTGTCAGGATCCAACTCATCGACTTCAATATCGAACACATCGATACCGGCGAACTTTTTAAACAGAACGCCCTTTCCTTCCATTACCGGTTTTCCGGCCAGCGCGCCGATATTGCCTAAACCGAGGACGGCGGTACCGTTGGAGACCACCGCCACGAGGTTGCCGCGAGCGGTGTATTTGTAAGCGGCCAAAGGATCCTTCTCAATTTCCAGGCACGGCGCGGCAACGCCTGGCGAATATGCCAGCGCCAGATCGCGTTGGGTCGCCAGGGGTTTAGTCGGCGACACCTGAATTTTCCCGGGCACCGGGAACTCGTGGAAATCGAGGGCGCTTTGTTTCAACTGCTCATCCATTTTATGGTTCCTTTCACGTATCGAATCGTAGGGGGTGAAGCGTGATGGCGAGCCGTCGGCCCGCCTTAAGGCGAGGCTTAGTATCGCGCCTGACGGCGGTTTAAACTTTGAAGGCCGCCATACTCTTGCCATCACAAAGGTCTGGTTGTTATCAATTTATAATATTTATGTAACCTAGTTTCACGGTCAATGATAGCCCCGTCTGCTATGCTTTTTAGTTATGTACCTCATCACGACCTCTACCGCATAACGACAAGAACTCATGCAACTTATTGTTCCAGGAGTACTTTTTAATGAACCAGCTAGACAGTATCAAACAATTCACCACCGTAGTCGCCGACAGCGGCGACATTGAATCTATCCGCCACTATCAGCCTGAAGATGCCACCACCAACCCTTCGCTGCTCTTAAAGGCTGCCGGACTGGATAACTACGCCGGGCTTATCGATGATGCCCTCGCCTGGGCTGCAAAACAGGGCGGCAACCGCGAGACGCAGGTCGCCAATGCCTGCGATAAACTGGCGGTCAATTTCGGCGCGGAAATACTCAAAAGCATCCCGGGGCGCGTCTCCACCGAAGTCGATGCCCGTCTCTCCTTCAATCGTGAAAAAAGTATCGAGAAAGCGCGCCATCTGGTCGCTCTCTATCAGGAAATGGGGATCGATAAGTCGCGGATCCTGATCAAACTAGCCTCCACCTGGGAAGGGATCCGCGCCGCGGAGGTGCTGGAAAAAGAAGGGATTCACTGCAACCTGACGCTGCTGTTCTCTTTCGCCCAGGCTCGCGCCTGCGCTGAAGCCGGCGTGTTTCTGATTTCGCCATTCGTCGGGCGTATTTACGACTGGTATCAGGCGCGTCAGCCGTTAGATCCTTACGTGGTTGATGAAGACCCGGGGGTGAAATCGGTGCGCAATATCTACGACTATTTCAAACTCCATAAGTACAACACCATCGTGATGGGCGCCAGCTTCCGCCGTACCGAACAAATCCTCGCGCTGGTCGGCTGCGACCGCCTCACCATATCCCCGGCCTTGTTACAAGAGCTGCAGGCCAGCGACGCGCCGGTAGTACGCAAACTCATCCCCGCTCATCAGATACTGCCGCGCCCGGTTCCGATGAGCGAAGCGGAATTCCGCTGGGAGCATAACCAGGATCCGATGGCGGTAGAAAAACTGGCGGAAGGTATTCGCCAGTTCGCCGTCGATCAACGCAAACTGGAAGATCTGCTAGCAGCAAAACTGTCATCCTTTGTCACGGAGTAAACGACTATGTCCCGAAGAGAGCTTGCTAACGCCATTCGCGCCCTGAGCATGGACGCCGTCCAGAAAGCCAATTCCGGCCACCCCGGCGCTCCGATGGGGATGGCGGATATCGCCGAAGTGCTGTGGAACGATTTTCTCAAGCACAACCCGACAAACCCGCACTGGTACGATCGCGATCGTTTCATTTTGTCTAACGGCCATGCTTCGATGCTGCTGTATAGCCTGCTGCATTTGACCGGCTACGATCTGCCGATGAATGAGCTGAAAAACTTCCGCCAGCTGCATTCGAAAACGCCGGGTCACCCGGAACATGGTTATACCCCCGGCGTGGAAACCACCACCGGGCCGCTCGGCCAGGGGCTGGCTAACGCCGTCGGGATGGCTATCGCCGAACGTACGCTGGCGGCGCAGTTTAACCGTCCCGGCCACGACATCGTCGATCACTACACCTGGGTGTTTATGGGCGATGGCTGTCTGATGGAGGGGATTTCTCACGAGGCCAGTTCGCTGGCGGGCACCCTGGGATTAGGCAAGCTGATCGGGTTCTACGATCACAACGGTATCTCTATTGACGGCCACGTTGAAGGATGGTTCACCGACGATACCGCCGAGCGCTTTCGCGCCTACCACTGGCACGTGATTGGCGATATCGACGGTCACGACCCCCAGGCGGTGAAGCAGGCAATCCAGGAAGCGCAGGCGGTAACAGACAAACCCTCGCTGATTATTTGCCGCACCATAATCGGCTTTGGTTCACCAAATAAAGCCGGTTCCGAAGAGTCGCACGGCGCGGCATTGGGGGAAAAAGAGGTCGCGCTGGCCCGCGAACAGCTGGGCTGGAAATATCCGCCGTTTGAAATCCCGAAAGAAATTTATCAGGGCTGGGATGCGCGGCCGCGCGGCGAGAAAGCAGAACATGCGTGGAATGAAAAATTCGCCGCTTATCAGCAGCAGTATCCAGAACTGGCGGCTGAGCTTAAACGGCGCATGGAAGGCGAGCTCCCGGATAACTGGCAAAAAACGGCCCGCGATTATGTAGCGAAGCTACAGTCGGAACCGGCGAAGATCGCCAGCCGTAAGGCTTCACAAAATGCGCTTAACGCCTACGGCCCGGATTTGCCTGAGCTGCTCGGTGGTTCCGCCGACCTGGCGCCCAGTAACCTGACGATCTGGTCCGGCTCGAAGTCGATCAAAGAGGATCAGGCGGGTAATTATATCCACTACGGCGTACGCGAATTCGGTATGACCGCGGTGGCTAACGGCATCGCCCTGCACGGCGGTTTTATTCCCTATACCTCGACTTTCCTGATGTTCGTCGAATACGCGCGTAACGCCGCACGCATGGCGGCGCTGATGAAGGCGCATCAGATTATGGTCTATACCCATGATTCAATCGGCCTTGGCGAAGATGGCCCAACGCACCAGGCGGTAGAGCAGCTGGCAAGCCTGCGGCTGACGCCCAATTTTAGTACCTGGCGTCCGTGCGATCAGGTGGAAACCGCCGTCGCCTGGCAGGCGGCCATTGAGCGCAAGGACGGCCCTACCGCATTAATCCTTTCGCGACAGAATCTGGCGCAAATGGCCCGTACGCCGGAACAGGTGCAGGAAATTGCTCGCGGCGGTTACGTTCTGAAGGATGCGGGCGGCAAGCCGGATCTCATCCTGATCGCCACAGGTTCGGAAGTCGAGATCGCCGTTCAGGCGGCGGAGACGCTGCTGGCCAGCGGCGTAAACGTGCGGGTGGTGTCGCTGCCTTCCACCGACGTTTTCGATGCTCAGGATGAGGCCTGGCGCGAGTCGGTGCTGCCTTCCGATGTTAGCGCCCGCGTCGCTATCGAAGCCGGTATTGCCGACTACTGGTATAAATATGTCGGCCTAAAAGGCGCAATTGTTGGTATGACCCGCTACGGGGAATCGGCGCCCGCCGACAAGCTGTTCCCGTTCTTCGGCTTTACCGCTGAACATATTGTCGAAGTCAGCCGTAAGGTGCTTAACGGGTGATCCATAGTGTGGGCCAGGCGTCTGGCCCCTGCCAGTTATCGCACTGCGGTTGCTGAGCGTAGCGGGTCAAATTAAACCGCTGGCCGTCATAACGCCAGCGGGTTTGGATCCCGCAATCGCCCGGCGCGCGGCCTTTATCGAAGGTCACCAGTTCATGACGCTGCTCGTCAAAGCTGGCGTTAATCAACTCAATATCGCGCGGCGCATTGCCGGGCGGCTGGAAAGGCAGCGCCAGGCGCACCTGGCGGGCAAGATGCGGCGTTTTGCGCGACACCAGCCACGCCAGCCAGACGGTGTTGTAGGCGCCCGCTTCGCAACTGGTCATCAGCAGAACTTTCTCATCGGTCAGCGCGGTGACGCGGATTTCGCGGCGGAAAGGATCGAGCGAACAGGGGCTGGCGTTCATCCGCTCATTGCCGTAATCGATAAGCTCATTAAGTTCGTCGCGGCTGAGGGGCGACTGCGCCACCTCCGCTTTGCCTACGGTGCGCAACGCCGGCGCTGGCGGTACGCTGAGCGGCGGTTCTTCACCTTTGCCGACCCACGCGGTTTCGCTGCCGACCCGCTTTTGCCGATTATCAATAAATAGCAGCGCGGCCTTCAGGCCCTTCAATGAAATGCTTTGCAGACCGTTTTGCAGGGTAATCTCTTTCCCCTCCTGGGCCTGCTGCAGGAAAGCGTCGATACTGACGCTATCACCGGTTTTAATCAGCTTATCGGCAATCTGCCAATGTTTACCGTCAAAATGCAGCGGTTTTCCATCTAGCTGCAGCCGCGGGCCGATGGCCGCCAGCGCGGCAACCGGATTACCGACGCCGCCAAGTTCGATGCGTAAAGCGGCATCGGTGGCTGCCCCCGCGCTGCGGCTTAACGTCATCACCAATCCATGATGCAGCCCGACATTACGCGTGACGCAATAATTTTGATTGTTGCAGGTGACAAGCCAGTCTCCAAACAACTGCTGGGCTGGCGCCGCCCACGCCAACGACGTCGGCAGAAAACCGAAAAAAAGCAGCATTAAAACCCGATAAAACATGAGCGGCACAATCCCGAAGTATGACTGACAGAGTGATTTCTAATTCATCATTATCATCAGCACTGGCGGGGTTTTGCTCAATCAGATTTATCAGAGATCCCGCGACATCAGGCCGGAATTTTGTAGGTATTGCAGCAGGATCACCGCTTTGCCATCCTGAATTTCACCGCTGGAGACCATCTCCAGCGCCCGGACGAACGGCAGTTCCAGCACTTCAATATCTTCATCATCCACGCCGCCGCCCCGGTTAGCGCGCTGCGCTTCGCTGTATTCGGCGATAAAAAAGTGAATCAGTTCGGTCACGCCGCCGGGCGACATATAGAGTTCGAAGACCTTGCGCGCCTCGCCGACCTGATAGCCGGTCTCCTCAATCGCCTCCTTGCGGATACATACCTCTGGCGCGTCGTTATCCAGCAGCCCGGCGCAGGTTTCAATCAGCATGCCATCCGGGTTGCCGTTAACCCAGGTGGCGACGCGGAACTGGCGCACCAGTACCACGCTCTGCTTGTTGGGGTTGTAAAGCAGAACCGTGGCGCCGTTGCCGCGATCGTACACTTCGCGTTTGTGACGCACGACGCTGCCGTCGCGGCGCGTCAACTCATAGGTCATGTTGCGCAGCAGAAAGTAGTTTTCGGAGAGGATTTTATCTTTAATGACGTGAATATTAAGTGACATGCAAACTCCGCAGCGTGAAATAACCCAGTCATACTACGCCGTGGAGCCTGCTTTGTCGTTAGTGCGGCAGTGCGGAAGCGACCCCAAGATAGTCCATGATCCCCTGCGCGGCATGCCGCCCTTCCGCCATCGCCGTCACCACCAAATCCGCGCCGCGTACCGCGTCGCCGCCGGCAAAGATCTTCTGATTACTGGTCTGGTAACGATAGCGGCTCTCCACGTTCGCCTTGATCCGCCCGCGACTGTCCAGCTGTACCCCTGCGGCTTCCAGCCACGGCATCGAATGCGGGTGGAAACCAAACGCCATAATGACCGCATCGGCAGGCATCACAAATTCGCTGCCGGGGATCGGCGACGGGCTGCGGCGGCCCTGTGCGTCCGGTTCGCCAAGCTGGGTACGCAGAAAACGCACGCCGCTGACCCGGCCGCCCTCGCCGAGCTCAAGGGTGATCGGCTGAACATTGAATTCAAAGTTCGCCCCCTCTTCGCGGGCGTTTTTGACCTCTTTTTTCGACCCCGGCATGTTAGCTTCATCCCGACGATAGGCGCAGGTGACCCGTTGCGCGCCGTGGCGCAGCGCGGTACGCACGCAGTCCATCGCCGTATCGCCGCCCCCCAGCACGACAACATTCAGCCCGGCGGTATCGATATAAGGTTCATCGGCCAGCGCTTCCAGCCCCATCACTTGTTTAGTGTTGGCGATAAGGAACGGCAGCGCTTCATACACGCCCGGCGCCTCCTCATTGGGCAGACCGGCTTTCATCGAGCGATAGGTACCGGCGCCGACGAAAACCGCGTCATAGTCTGCAAGCAGTTGAGCGAGTTCGATGTCTTTGCCCACCTCGCAGTTCAGTTCAAAGCGGATGCCCATTTGGCTGAAAATCTCGCGCCGACGGGCCAGCAATGATTTATCCAGCTTGAAAGGCGGAATACCGAAAGTCAGCAAGCCGCCGATTTCCGGGTGGCGATCGAACACCACCGGCGCCACGCCGCTACGCGCCAGAAGGTCGGCGCAGGCCAGGCCCGCAGGCCCGGCGCCGATGATGGCAACCTTCTTGCCGCTGGCTTTTACCGCCGAAAGGTTCGGGCGCCAGCCGTCGGCCAGCGCCTGGTCGGAGATATAGCGTTCGATGTTGCCGATAGTCACCGAGCCGCTCTCGTCGCGCAGCGTGCAGGCGCCTTCGCACAGGCGATCCTGCGGGCAGACGCGGCCGGTGATTTCCGGCAGACAGTTGGTTTGATGGGAAAGCTCAACGGCGCTGGCGATGTCGCCGGCTTTTACCCGCTCGATCCACTGCGGAATATGGTTATGCAGCGGACAGGTCCACTCGCAGATGCTGCGATCGCCACATTTCAGACAGCGTTGCGTTTCCCGCCGCGCCTGTTCGGCGCTGAAGGGCAAATAGATTTCGCCAAAGTGCTGTTTACGGACATCAGCCGCCAGTTTATCCGCCTCGCCGCGCGCGGGCGTGGCCGCCATCTGGCTGGCCTTATCGCCAGAGGTTGACGCTAAAGCGGTCAAAGTACGATGTTGCCACGACGCCGCATCCGCACGCGCTGCCCGCAGGCGCCGCGTTTTCGCCATCTCGCTTAGCATGGAATCGGTCGCCAGCTGTAATGCCTGCGCCGGACAATTCTGCACGCAGGCCGGCCCGGCTTGGCGCTCATGGCATAAGTCGCACTTGTGCGCCGTTGCCCTGCCGTCTGGCGTGACGACGATTTGCATCACGCCAAAGGGGCAAGCCACCACGCAGGATTTACAGCCAATACATTTTTCTCCATGCACCAATACGCTGTCATCCTGCTGGCTAATGGCGCCATTAGGGCAGCTACGCACGCAGGGCGCGCCTTCACAGTGACGACAGGTTACCGCGTTACGCTGTTTCTGGTTTTTAATAACGGTAATACGCGGCAAAAAGCGCTGTGGGGTCAAGACATGTTGTTCGCCATTATGCGCCATCACGCAGGCCACTTCGCAGCCCCTGCATCCGATGCATTTGCGACTATCGCTCATAATAAAGTGGTTCATACATCCTTCCGGCTTATCGCTAATAACCCCTCATTTAGTATGACTGTTTATTACCTGACATCATGACCGTGGGACAATGGTCATTTGCCCAGAAATCGGCTTTTCTCGCCAGAATCCGGTTTAGATCAAAAATATTGACCTGAATGAAATTTTGTTTCATTTAGCTGAGCAATAATAGGCGGCTTTGACGGAATGACAGAAAAGACGTGATAAGCGCATATAAATTCAGAGAGGAGCGGCAGAGGTTTCTTTACGCTCTCATAAAAGACACATGATAAATTACACTATCTCCTTAATTTCTCCACGATTGCCTGCGGGGTTAACTATAAAGTGTCACAAGCTGCGCAATAACAAAAAATGTATACAATGAGGTCCTGATTCCGATGGCGAATTTCTTTATCGATCGCCCCATCTTTGCCTGGGTTTTGGCTATTCTGTTGGTCCTGACCGGCACGTTGGCAATTTTGTCGCTCCCCGTAGAACAATATCCGGATTTGGCGCCGCCTAACGTCCGGGTGACGGCCAATTATCCCGGCGCCTCCGCGCAGACGCTGGAGAATACCGTGACCCAGGTTATCGAACAGAATATGACCGGCCTCGATAACCTCATGTACATGTCATCGCAGAGTAGCGCCACCGGTCAGGCAACGGTTACCCTGAGCTTTACCGCCGGTACCGACCCGGATGAGGCCGTGCAGCAGGTACAAAACCAGCTGCAATCGGCGATGCGTAAACTGCCGCAGGCGGTACAAAATCAGGGGGTCACGGTGCGCAAAACCGGCGACACCAACATTCTCACTCTCGCGTTTGTCTCTACCGACGGCAGCATGGATAAGCAGGATATTGCCGACTACGTCGCCAGTAACGTGCAGGATCCTCTAAGCCGCGTCAACGGCGTCGGCGATATCGACGCCTACGGTTCGCAGTACTCGATGCGCATCTGGCTCGATCCGGCGAAACTCAACAGCTATCAGATGACGGCGAAAGATGTGACTGACGCCATCGAATCGCAGAACGCGCAGATTGCCGTCGGCCAGTTGGGCGGTACCCCGTCGGTGGATAAACAGGCGCTGAACGCCACCATCAACTCACAATCGCTGCTACAAACGCCGCAGCAGTTCCGCGATATTACCCTGCGCGTGAATCAGGATGGTTCGGAAGTCACGCTGGGCGACGTCGCCAGCGTCGAAATGGGCGCTGAAAAATATGATTATCTGAGCCGCTATAATCGTCAGGCCGCTTCGGGACTGGGAATTAAGCTCGCCTCCGGCGCCAACGAAATGGCCACCGCCGAGCGCGTTATCGCCCGTCTTGATGAACTGTCGCAATATTTCCCGCATGGACTGCAGTATAAAGTCGCCTACGAGACCACCTCTTTTGTAAAAGCCTCGATTACCGATGTGGTGAAAACGCTGCTGGAGGCGATTCTGCTGGTGTTCCTGGTCATGTATTTGTTCTTGCAGAACTTCCGCGCGACTCTGATCCCGACCATCGCCGTGCCGGTGGTATTGATGGGCACCTTCGCGGTGCTTTACGCCTGCGGTTACAGTATTAACACCCTGACGATGTTCGCGACGGTGCTGGCTATCGGCCTGCTGGTCGATGACGCCATTGTCGTGGTCGAAAACGTCGAGCGCATTATGAGCGAGGAAGGGCTCTCGCCGCGCGAAGCGACGCGAAAATCGATGAAGCAGATCCAGGGGGCGCTGGTCGGTATCGCTATGGTGCTATCGGCGGTATTCGTGCCCATGGCCTTCTTCGGCGGCACCACCGGCGCCATTTACCGCCAGTTCTCCATTACCATCGTTTCAGCAATGGTGCTGTCGGTGCTGGTAGCGATGATCCTCACCCCGGCGCTGTGCGCCACGCTGTTAAAACCGATTCACAAAGGCGAAGTACATGGTCAAAAAGGGTTCTTTGGCTGGTTTAACCGCGCCTTCAACCGCAGCGCCAGCCGCTATGAAACTTTCGTAGGCAAAATTCTCCACCGCTCGCTGCGCTGGATTTTGATTTACGTCCTGCTGCTCGGCGGCATGGTGCTGCTGTTCCTGCATCTGCCGACTTCGTTCCTGCCGCTGGAAGACCGCGGTATGTTCACCACCTCGATACAGCTTCCGAGCGGTTCCACCCAACAGCAGACGCTGAAAGTGGTGCAGAAAGCGGAGGATTATTTCCTTAATAACGAGAAGAGTAACGTCGAGTCGGTATTTGCTACCGTCGGCTCCGGCCCCGGCGGCAACGGCCAGAACGTCGCTCGTATGTTTGTCCGCCTGAAAGACTGGGACCAGCGAGACCCGACAACCGGTTCCTCGTTCGCTATCATTGAGCGCGCGACCAAAGCCTTCAATAAAATTAAAGAAGCGCGCGTTTTTGCCAGCAGCCCACCGGCCATCAGCGGCCTTGGCAGCTCCGCGGGCTTCGATATGGAGCTCGAAGACCACGCCGGTAACGGTCACGAGGCGTTGATGTCAGCACGCGACAAGCTGCTGGAGCTGGCGGCGAACAACGACCAGCTCACCCGCGTTCGCCACAACGGTCTGGACGACAGCCCGCAGCTACAGGTTGATATCGACCAGCGTAAAGCCCAGGCGCTGGGGGTCTCTATTGATGATATTAACGATACGCTGCAGACCGCCTGGGGTTCGAGCTACGTAAACGACTTTATGGATCGCGGACGCGTGAAGAAGGTCTACGTCCAGGCGGCGGCGAAATATCGCATGCTGCCTGACGATATCAATTTGTGGTATGTGCGTAACAGTAGCGGCACCATGGTACCGTTCTCCGCCTTCGCCACCTCGCGTTGGGAAACGGGGTCACCGCGCCTCGAACGTTACAATGGCTACTCAGCGGTCGAGATCGTCGGTGAGGCCGCGCCAGGCGTCAGTACCGGTACCGCCATGACCATCATGGAAGAGTTAGCCAAACAGCTACCGAACGGTTTCGGCCTTGAATGGACGGCGATGTCCTATCAGGAGCGTTTGTCTGGCGCTCAGGCGCCTGCCCTGTACGCCATTTCTCTGCTGGTGGTGTTCCTGTGTCTGGCGGCGCTATATGAAAGCTGGTCGGTACCATTCTCGGTGATGCTGGTGGTGCCGCTGGGGGTTATCGGCGCGCTGCTGGCGACCTGGATGCGCGGCCTGGAAAACGACGTCTACTTCCAGGTTGGCCTGCTGACGGTCATCGGCCTGTCGGCAAAGAACGCCATCCTGATTGTTGAGTTCGCCAACGAGCTGAACCAGAAAGGCGAAGATCTGCTGATCGCCACGCTATCGGCCTGCCGCCAGCGTCTACGCCCGATACTGATGACCTCGCTGGCGTTTATCTTCGGCGTGCTGCCGATGGCCACCAGTACCGGCGCGGGTTCCGGCAGTCAGCATGCGGTCGGTACCGGCGTCATGGGCGGGATGCTCTCCGCCACCGTGCTGGCCATCTTCTTTGTACCGCTGTTCTTCGTGTTGGTGCGCCGCCGCTTCCCGCTGAAAGAGAGGCCGGAATAAACCTGCAAATAACAGAAAAGGCGACTGTCATAGTCGCCTTTTTCATGGGTCAAACATTGTCTTCAGTACCGACAAAGCCAGATTTTATTTACGCAGCATGTCTTCGATAAAATCTTTCCAGTTCCCCAGTTCATGTTCAATCATAATAGCCTCTCTTATTATTATGGCGATTTTAGGTAATTTCCCCGCTCAGGAGAAGTTCGTCCGATCTATCGCTCTAATCGCTTTTCTTGTCGCCGCAAACCTTGAATACTCTGGCTTGCCGCTACCATAAGCCGGTTCATGTAAATTTAATGTGACATAGAGCAACATTAAGCAACATTTTGTTAATATCAGAATTCCTGTAATTCATTATCTTAGTCTGCCGAGAAAAAGAACAAATTTTAATCAGACAAGACTGAAAAGTTATATTTATCCAGCCAATTCACGTATTATTTAACAAAACTTATATATTCGGAAAAGACTGAGAAACATATTCTTTTAACGTGAAGGTTTAATTATGTTGACCATGTACGGCATCAAAAACTGCGACACCATTAAAAAGGCCCGCCGCTGGCTGGAAGCCCATCAGATTGACTATCGCTTCCATGATTATCGCGTTGACGGACTGGACCGCGAATTGCTGAATACCTTTATTGCCGAATTAGGCTGGGAAGCGCTGCTTAACACCCGCGGCACCACCTGGCGCAAACTCGATGAATCGGTCCGCACTGGGATCGATAATGCCGATGCGGCGGCGGCATTGATGCTGGAAATGCCGGCAATTATCAAACGCCCATTGCTCTGCGCGCCCGGTCAGCCTATGCTGCTGGGCTTTAGCGAAGCAAACTACGAAAAATTTATTAACGAGGTGTAGTCTATGTCTTGCCCGGTCATTGAGCTGGCTCAGCAGCTTATTCGCCGCCCTTCCCTTAGCCCCAATGATGCGGGATGCCAGGCGTTAATGATTGAACGTCTGCGGGCGATCGGTTTTACCGTTGAAGCGATGGACTTCGGCGATACGCAAAATTTCTGGGCCTGGCGTGGACAGGGTGAAACGCTGGCCTTTGCCGGCCATACCGATGTGGTGCCGGCCGGCGACGCCGACCGCTGGATCAACCCGCCGTTTGAACCAACTATTCGCGATGGCATGCTGTTTGGCCGCGGCGCGGCGGATATGAAAGGGTCGTTGGCGGCGATGGTTGTCGCCGCCGAGCGCTTTGTCGCGCAGTATCCGAACCACAAAGGCCGTCTGGCGTTTCTCATCACCTCCGATGAAGAAGCCAGCGCCACCCATGGCACGGTAAAAGTGGTCGAAACGCTGATGGCGCGTAACGAGCGCCTTGATTACTGCCTGGTCGGCGAACCTTCAAGTACCGAAGTGGTCGGCGATGTCGTGAAAAATGGCCGTCGCGGTTCACTCACCTGTAACCTGACGATTCATGGTGTCCAGGGCCACGTCGCTTATCCGCACCTCGCCGATAACCCGGTACACCGCGCGGCGCCGATGCTGGCGGAGCTGGTGGCTATTGAATGGGATAAAGGCAATGAGTACTTCCCGCCGACCAGCATGCAAATCGCCAACGTGCAGTCCGGCACCGGCAGTAACAACGTCATCCCTGGCGATATGTTCGTTCAGTTCAACTTCCGTTTCAGCACCGAGCTGACCGACGAGATGATCAAAGCACGCATCATCGCGCTGCTGGAAAAATATCAGCTGCGCTATACCGTCGAATGGTGGCTTTCCGGCCAGCCATTCCTGACCGGCCACGGCAATCTTGTCGATGCGGTAGTGAACGCCATTGAGCACTATAATGAAGTAAAACCGCAGTTGCTAACCACCGGCGGTACCTCTGACGGACGCTTTATCGCCCGCATGGGCGCGCAGGTAGTTGAACTGGGTCCGGTGAATGCGACCATTCATAAAATTAATGAATGCGTCAATGCCGCCGACCTGCAGCTGCTGGCGCGGATGTATCAACGCATCATGGAACAACTGGTCGCCTGACGACAATAACGATTACCCTGCAGCGCCGCTGCGGGGTAAAAAGAGGACACAGCATGGAATGGCTTATCAACCACTGGTGGATTCTGGTGTTGGTATTTTTAGTCGGCGTGATGATCAACGTGATTAAAGATCTTAATCGCGTCGACCCGAAAAAATATCTCGATAACAAACCGGATCTGCCGCCGCATCGCGACTTCAATAGCAAGTGGGATGACGACGACGACTGGCCGAACAAAGACCAGCCGAAGAAGTAAACCTGCGCTCCCCGTCATCGCGTAGGCTGGATGCATTCCCGGGTAGCGGCTGACGCCTTACCCGGGCTACCCATCCCAGCCAACGTTGTACCGCGGGGCCATTACAGCATTTCGATAATATCGTCATCTTTCGGCGTACCGCCGCTTAGCGCTTCATCAAAATAGTGCTTCGGTACGGTATAACGCAGCCGATCGAGGGCAAACTGCATGCTCCGGTCATCAATGGCATGTCCGAGATCTTCAACGATATCCAGCGTGACATCTCCCCCCAGCTCCTGCAGCCGCTCCTGCGCGGAAACCGCCCACGCCAGATCGATCACCCTATCCTCGCCGCCGTGGATCAGATGCACGGTGGTTTGCGTAGTAGCCGTTTGCGGCAGCGTCGCGTAACGGCCGTTAAAGGCAATCACACGCGACGCCAGCCCTGGCTCGGCTTTAATACTCTCAAGCGACATAATCGCCCCCTGCGAAAAACCGATCAGCGCCGTCGCCTGTGGGCCTAAACCGCTCTGTTTTTGCCAGTAGCGCACCGTTTCAATAAAGGTCGGCATAATGGCATCGATGCGTTGCTGACGATTCTCTTCCGTCACGCCTTGCACCGAAAACCACTGCCGCGCCGGCGCCGGGCCGCAGGGTTCTGCGCCACCGATACTGACAATGAGCGCATTGGGAAATTGCGGCGCAAACCAGCTACCAATTTGCCCCATCGAAACCGGATTATCGCCAACGCCATGAAACAGCAGCAGCAACTGTTGCGCAGGTGTTGCCGGGCTCTGAACAATAAAGTGATCGTGTTTCATGGTTATCTCCTGATGTCTCAGATAAGCAGGAATCTGGCTCCTGATTGATGCAAGGCAGTTTACGCCGCGCAGAGAATATGACCATGCCATTTAACTGAATGAGTTAGTTAAAAAAATTGCAGCTTCCTGACCCACTCGTCCAGCCGTTGCGCGCGGGCAGGATCGAGGCCTGACAGCGCCGCCGCCGCCTCTTCCCGCAGTCGCCCCAACAGCGCCTTGCGCCCGGATAAACCAAGGTTTGCGCACAGCGCTGCCTCATCGTGCTGCGCTAATCGCGCACGAAGCGCCACTAACGGCAGCGGCGTCACCTGCAGAAGCCGGTTCAGACTCCCAACCGCCGTCAGCAGTGGACGATGCGCAAAGGCAAAACCGGCAATCTCCAGCCAGTCCTCCTCAGTAAGCATAGCTGTTTCATCCGCCGTCACCGGAGCGCGTTCATCACGCCACTGACTTAGCCAGCGTTCATCCCGAGCCAGCCGTTGATGTTCGCGCCAGGCCAGCTGCTGCCCCGCTGCACTGAGCGGATAAAGCGCCATCGCCGTATAGCAGCCGCTGCTCGCCTCGCGATGCGTTCCCATCCGCACCAGCAGAAAACCGCAGCGCTGCCAGAAGCGCCATAGTTCAGGGGTATAACCAAAGCTGACGGAGAGATAGTCACAGCCGTGCGTCTGCTTGACGGCATGGGCGATTAAACGCTGCCCCAGCCCTTCGCGCTGGCGCGCTGGATGTACGGCAATACGGCTGACGCGCCTGCCGGTCAGCGTCGCCGCCAGTGGGCTGCCGCCATGCGCGGCCAATGACTGGGCCACAAGATTGCCGCGCGGGCGGCGATATCCAGCCCAGACGGCACGGCTAAGTTCAGGTTCAAGCCCCCCCTCCTCCACCAGCCACACCGCGCCAGCGACGCCATTCCCGCAGCGAGCCACGGTAAAGTGCTGGCCCGGCGCATCCATCATCCTGCGCAAATCCAGCGGCGACGTGCGGTAATGCGCGCCGGAAAGCAGTTGATAAGCCTCTGATGGACGCGAGGGCTGTTCACGCCAGGCACGCTGGCTTAACGTCTCCAGCTGCGGTTCCCCGTGCGGAGCCTGGAGAAACGCCTCATCGTTAAACAACAATAGCCGATCGATAACCGACTCCAGCGGGCAACCCGGCGCCCAGCGAATCGGCGACGACAGGTTATACCGCCGTAGCGTTGGGAAACTGGCGCAAAATTTCAATAAGAAGCCGCGACCGGTACCCTCATAGCCCTGAACCGTCGTCGTTAACAGCGTATGGGGAAACCGCGCCGTCAGCTGGCGTAGCGTCGGCGCGGGGATAGCGGCGGCCTCATCAACCACCAGCCAGTCGGCTTTCGCGTCGCTTGCCAGCAGGGCATCAGGCGCCATAAAGCGCATCTTCTCCCCCGCAAAAGCGGCGATGACCGCTGTCGCGTCGCGCGTCGGCGCGGTGACGATAGCGGAGCCGGCGAGCTGATGGATCAACATTCCCGCCAGCGCAGATTTACCGCGCCCGCGCCCGGCGGTGACGGCGGCAATTTCCGGGGGCGATGACAGTAGTGACGAAAGAATGGCGGCCTGTTCGGCCTGCGGGTAGCCATCGGCAGCATGCCAGTGCCTGCGCGGCGCGGCCTCCGGCAACCGTAAGCCGTCGCCCTGTCGCCACAGCGCGACCTCAGGATCCGCGCTAAAGAGTTGAAGACAACGATGGACAAAGTTAGGGGTGGCGATCGGTTCAGACGTCTCGCTCCAGCGCAGCGAATCCCCATCCGCCTGCTCAGGCCAGCGGGCAAAATCCGGCGCCAGGAGCACTAACCAACTGCCGGCGCGGAGCGTACCGCCGAGGGCAGCAAAAGCCGCCACGTCAAAACCGTGACGAGCATCGAAGAAGGCATGCAGGAACTCGCGCCCGAGCAGCGTTTTCAGCGCGCCCGGCGCCACGCAGGGTTCCTGCTGCGGCAACGCGCCGACCCACAGACTATCGCCGCCCAGCCGCTCTCGCAGCTCAACGGCCTGCGCCAGACACCAATGTTCGTCGCCGCTGAGCACCAGCAGGCGACGAATACCCTCGCGCGCCATCCGCGCGGTCAGGTCAAGCAGCGTTTCCATCGGCAAACGTTAGCGAAGCGCGCTGCCGAAGGTATTACACTGCGAAGGATCGCCGCTATCGAAACCGCGTTTGAACCACGTATAGCGCTGCTGGGAGGTCCCATGGGTGAAGCTGTCCGGCACCACGCGGCCCTGGCTCTGCTCCTGCAGACGATCGTCGCCGATGGCCTCAGCGGCATTGAGCGCCTCTTGCAGATCGCCGGTTTCCATCACATCCTGTTTTTGCATGTTATTGCCCCAGACGCCCGCAAAGCAGTCTGCCTGCAGCTCCATTTTCACCGACAGGCGATTCACTTCAGTCTGCGAAGCCTGCTGCTGCATCTGACGGACCTTAGGTTCGATGCCGAGCAGCTTCTGCACATGGTGGCCGACTTCGTGCGCAATCACGTAGCCCTGCGCAAAGTCGCCGTCAGCGCCGAGTTTGTTTTTCATCTCGTCATAGAATGACAGGTCGATATAGACCGTGCTGTCCGCCGGGCAGTAGAACGGCCCCATCACCGATTGACCGGTGCCGCAGCCGGTACGGGTCGCGCCGCGATACATCACCAGCTTCGGCTGTACGTATTGCCGCCCCATCTTTTCAAAAATAGGCCCCCAGGTATCTTCGGTAGTGGCCAGAATAACGGAGGTGAACTTCGCCGCTTCATCATCCTTCGGGCTGATCGAACGCTGGGTTGAAGTCTGCTGCTGCGGCATCGGTTCGCCGGTCAGCATGCCGGTTAAATCCACGCCATAGTAACCCGCCACCAGAACGATAATGAGCAGGACGATGCCGCCTTTACCGCTTGGAATACGGAAACCGCCACCGCCGCCGCCCAGCGGCGAACCTGAATCACTACGTCTGTCTTCCACATTGTCGCTTTCACGACGCCCTTGCCAGCGCATAAGCACCTCTATTCCATCATGTTACGAATATGAGAGATCGTAGGCGGTTCAGCGGAGGATTACCACAGGAAACAACGAATAAGAGTGCCGGAAGAGACGATTTCTTCCGGCGCGGAGGGGATTAGTCGAGCTTGACGCCCAGACGGTGGGCCACTTCTTCGTAAGCTTCGATCAGGCCGCCGAGGCTCTGGCGGAAGCGATCTTTGTCCATTTTATCGAGGGTGTTTTTATCCCACAGACGGCTACCGTCCGGAGAGAATTCATCGCCAAGCACCACTTCGCCTTTGAACAGACCGAACTCCAGCTTGAAGTCGACCAGAATCAGACCAGCATCATCAAACAGTTTGCTGAGTACGTCATTCGCTTTGTAGCTGAGCTCCTTCATGCGCGCCAGGTTTTCTTTATTCACCCAGCCGAACGTCTCACAGTAGGATTCGTTGACCATCGGGTCGTGCATGGCGTCGTTTTTCAGGAACAGGTCGAACAACGGCGGAGTCAGCTCGATACCTTCTTCAATACCCAGGCGTTTCACCAGTGAACCTGCCGCGCGGTTACGAATCACGCATTCAACCGGCACCATATCCAGCTTTTTCACCAGGCATTCAGTATCAGAAAGCAGCGCTTCCATTTGGGTCGGGATACCGGCTTCTTCCAGCTTGCTCATAATGAAATGGTTGAATTTGTTATTCACCATACCTTTACGATCGAACTGTTCGATGCGGGCGCCATCCCCTGCTGACGTATCGTTACGGAATTCAAGTACCAGCAGATCCGGGTTTTCGGTGCTGTATACCGTTTTCGCTTTGCCACGATACAACTCAGCTTGCTTTTTCATCTTTCACCACTCCAGTGATATTAAGCCAAAAAATTACCTTTCCGCCCGTAGGCAAAATCAGGCAAATTACCTGACTTTGCGGCTACGCACACGTTTGCGTCACTATACATTAAAAAGGGCCGGATTGCTCCAGCCCTTTTTATTACTTGTTAAATGCGGCCTGGAATACGGCTACCAGGGCGTCATTTTGCGACTGCGTCAGGGTGTGGCCTTTCGGGTCGATAAACTGCAGACTACTGCGGTTATCGAGATCGCCGACCTGCAGTTTATAGTCGCCAGAGGCCAGCTGCGGGTCACTGGCGCCCAGATCCTGCCAGCTACTGTCAGACAGCGGCTTGTAAGTTACCGCCATGCTGCCCTGAGAGCGAGTGCTGTCGGTTACCTTCATGCCCACTTTTTCAAGCGCGGCCGGCAGTTTCTGCCACACCATGTTGAACGGCGCGCGTACCACCAGCATCGGCAAGCCGGTGTCATCCGCCGCGCTCTGCACGTCGAAGGTCGCGCCAGCGCTTCGCTGCGCCGCGTTCTGCGCATTAGTGGCGTTGGAATCAAGACCGGAAGAGATAACGTTCAGCATTGAGGTGCTGTAGCGCTGCAGAGAAGCCGGGTCAGACACGGGCTTACCCGCCTGCTCCAGGTTCACCAGCTTCACCACCACCGCCTGCTGATAGCCCTGCGGCTTAACGGAGATTTGATAACGGCCACGGTACTGCTGGTCTTCATCAAGGCGGTTCCACTCTACCCAATCGGTATTCAGCGTCTGGCCTGCATCGTCACGCTTGGTGATGGTGTAGTTTTTCGCCTGTACGATGCTAACCACCTGCGCCCATAAAGAACCGCTGCGGCTGTTTTCCACCATCAGGGTGGAGGTGTCGCCGTTAAACTGGGTACGCGCGCCGCTGACCAGGGCTAAAGGCTGAGCCGGCGGACGAATATCCAGCGCCTTGCCTACCGCACCGGTGCTAGCGGCAACCGGAATGTTGTAGTCGCCAGTCTGCAGCGGCAGGATCATCCCCGCCGGGGCGTGAAGTTCACTGAGCGGCGTGGCATCTAAATAAGCCTCGTCGCCGCTAACCTGACGCTTATAGCGCGAGTCAGAACTACAGGCCGCGAGGAGTAAAACCAGCGAAACACCCGCAACCTTCGCCAGGCGCGACTTCTGTACTGAGTAAGCCATCAAATCTCCCTAAACTCTACAGCAAACCGGCATGCTTCAGCGCTGCGGTAACCGCTTTCGTACCCGTTTCGGTAATCGGCGTCATCGGCAGGCGCAGCGTGTCGGTCGCTACAAGTCCCAACGCCTTACAAGCCCATTTAACTGGGATCGGGTTGGGTTCGACAAATAATTTTGTATGCAGCGGCATCAGACGCTGGTTAATCGCGCGAGCTTCCGCGAATTGACCCGCCATCGCCAGTCGGCACATGTCCGCCATTTCACGGGCGGCGACGTTCGCCGTGACGGAAATGACGCCGACGCCGCCGAGCTGGATAAAGTCCATGCCGGTTGCGTCATCGCCGCTCAGCAGAATAAAGTCATCTGAAACCAGCTCTTTGATCTGGTGAACGCGACTTAAGTTCCCTGTTGCTTCCTTAATACCGACAATATTTTTAATTTCCGCCAGACGGCCAACGGTTTCCGGCAGCATATCGCAACCGGTACGGGACGGCACATTATACAGAATTTGCGGCAGGTCAGTATGTTCAGCGATAGCTTTAAAGTGTTGGAACAGGCCTTCCTGGGTCGGACGGTTATAATAAGGAGTGACCGTCAGGCAGCCGACAACGCCGCTATCGTTGAAACGTTTGGTCAGGCTAATCGCCTCTGCGGTTGCATTTGCACCGGTACCTGCAATGACCGGGATGCGGCCATCGGCCAGCTCAAGGGTCATCATCACGACGTCGCCATGCTCTTCATGGCTCAACGTTGCGGATTCGCCGGTAGTCCCTACCGAAACAATCGCCGAGGTTCCGTTGGCGACATGGTAATCAATCAGTTTTTTCAGGCTTGACCGGCAGACATTACCGTTATCATCCATCGGCGTGACAAGCGCTACAATACTTCCCGTGAACATGGGCCATCCTCAGAGCAGAAGTGGGACAAGATTCTCAATGTTACGTTTGGTGCTGCAATAAAAGCAAGAGACCCAACGCCATCTGGGATGTTGTACGCCGGTTTTTTTTATGCTTTCCTAATGTTACCTCACCTTTTTAAAGGAAGAACAGGTTTGACAGCCTCATTACAACACTATCTGGTGATTACCGCTCTGGGCGCAGACCGCCCCGGCATCGTAAACACAATCACTCGCCACGTCAGCAGCTGCGGCTGCAATATTGAAGACAGCCGCTTGGCCATGCTCGGCGACGAGTTCACGTTTATAATGCTGCTTTCCGGCTCGTGGAACGCGATTAACCTGATCGAATCAACGCTGCCGTTAAAAGGAGCCGAGCTGGATTTGCTGATCGTAATGAAGCGCACCTCCGCCCGCCCACCGCAGGCGATGCCGAATACGGTTTGGATCCAGGTAGAGGTGCCGGACTCGCCGCATATCATTGAGCGCTTTACCGCGCTGTGCGACACGTGGAATATGAATATCGCCGAACTGGTCTCCCGTACTCAACCGGGAGAAGATAAAGACGCCGCTCAGCTATTTATTCAAATCACCGCACACAGTCCTGCCTCGCAAAACACGACAAATATCGAGCAAGCGTTCAAAGCACTATGTACAGAACTGAGCGCACAAGGCAGTATTAACATCGTTAATTATTCACAGCATGATGAACAGGATGGAGTTTAACCAATGACCCCACTGAAAGCCGGTGATATCGCACCGAAATTTAGCTTACCGGACCAGGACGGCGAGGAAGTAAATTTAACCGACTTCCAGGGACAGCGTGTTCTGGTTTATTTTTACCCGAAAGCCATGACCCCAGGCTGCACCGTACAAGCGTGCGGTTTACGCGATAATATGGACGACCTGAAAAAAGCGGGCGTCGAAGTACTGGGTATCAGCACTGATAAACCAGAAAAACTGTCTCGTTTTGCCGAAAAAGAGCTGCTGAACTTTACGCTGCTGTCTGATGAAGATCATCAGGTCTGCGAACAGTTCGGCGTCTGGGGCGAAAAATCATTTATGGGGAAAACCTACGACGGCATTCACCGTATTAGCTTCCTCATTGATGCTGACGGCAAGATTGAACATGTGTTTGATAACTTCAAAACCAGCAATCACCACGATGTCGTGCTGAACTGGCTGAAAGAAAACGCATAACGTCTAAATGAAAACGCCGGGGATAATAAATCGCCCGGCGTTTTTTTGCGTCAATCAGCGCGTCACTCGTCTTCAATAACCATTCCATCAGGCCAGGCGTGAACCACCGCCTTGATTAACGTCGCCAGCGGAATCGCGAAGAATACCCCCCAGAAACCCCACAGCCCGCCGAAAATCACTACCGACAGAATAATCACCAACGGATGTAAATTCACCGCCTCCGAGAAGAGAACCGGCACCAGCAGGTTGCCATCCAGCCCCTGAATTATCAGGTATACGGCAAACAGGCTCCAGAACTCAGTACCCGCGCCGAACTGGAACAACGCCACGCCGACCACAGGAATGGTGACCACAAAAGCGCCGATATACGGAATCAGCACCGAGAATCCCACCAGCACCGCCAGCAGCAGCGAGTAGTTGAGACCGAAGAGAATGAAGCCTATCCAGGTGGCGACGCCGACGACAATCATCTCCAGCACCTTGCCGCGGATATAGTTGGTAATCTGCTGGTTCATCTCTTTCCACACCTGCCCCGCCAGGCCGCGATTACGCGGTAATACGCGGCGTACGGCATTGAGCATCTGCTGTTTATCTTTCAGCAGGAAGAAAACCATCAGCGGAACCAGGACCAGATACACCGCCAGCGTCAGCAGGCCGACCAGCGAGGCGAGCGAATACTTCACTACCGAATCGCCAACGGTCAGCATGCGGCTGCGCATATTTTCGGCCATTGCATCAATGATGCCGGCATCCATCAATGCCGGATAGCGCCGCGGCAGCGTGGCGGCGAAATCGGAAAGCTTATTGAGCATACCAGGCATATCGCGGATGAGATAAATGCCCTGTTGCCAGGCCACCGGCATCACCACAAAGGCCATTAACAGCAAGATACCGACAAATAGCACCAGAACCAGCGAGGTGGCCCAGGTTCGCGACAAGCCGATACGCTCCAGACGAACGGTGGGCCACTCCAGCAGATAGGCCAGCACGATGGCGACCAGCAGCGGCGCCAGCAGCCCGCTGAAAAAGAACATAATGCCGAAGCCGGCCAGCAGAATAACCAGCAGCGCTATCGCTTCCGGGTCGCTGAAACGACGACGATACCACTGCATTAACATCTCAAGCATAAACCCTTCCCTGAAGCGCAAATCGCCACAATCCTGGGAATTGTATCTAAGTGTCACAAAAAAGACTTCGCTTTTTATTGGCGATGACACAAACCTGCACAACTGTGCGAATATCATATTTTCAACGCCATCAACGACAGCTAAACTCGCTGAATCTGCGGCATGGGAACATTGGGCCGCACAACCGGTCAAACTGGCACACCCACATTACAGGACAGAGGTTATGTTCAGGCAGTTAAAGAAAACGCTGGTGGCCGCCGCCGTCGCGTCGTTGACGCTGGGGACGATATTACCTGCCGCCGCTGACTCGGCGGATACGCTGCCGGATATGGGCACCTCGGCAGGAAGCACCCTTTCCATCGGTCAGGAAATGCAGATGGGGGATTACTACGTGCGCCAGCTGCGCGGCAGCGCGCCGCTGATAAACGACCCGCTGTTGGTGCAATACATTAACGGGCTGGGCATGCGTCTGGTCGCTCACGCTAATTCCGTCCGTACGCCGTTCCACTTTTATCTGATTAATAACGATCAGATTAACGCCTTTGCCTTCTTCGGCGGCAACGTGGTGCTGCACTCGGCGCTGTTCCGCTATGCGGATAACGAAAGCCAGCTTGCCTCGGTAATGGCGCACGAAATCTCTCACGTCACCCAGCGCCATCTGGCGCGTGCGATGGAAGATCAAAAACGTAGCGCGCCGCTAACCTGGGTTGGCGCGCTGGGCTCTATTCTGCTGGCGATGGCCAGCCCGCAGGCGGGGATGGCGGCATTAACCGGCACCCTGGCTGGCACCCAACAGGGGATGATTAGCTTCACTCGTCAGAACGAAGAAGAAGCCGACCGCATCGGTATTCAGGTACTGCAGCGCTCCGGTTTCGATCCGCAGGCGATGCCGGCGTTTATGGGTAAATTACTCGACGAATCCCGCTATTCCAGCCGCCCGCCGGAAATGCTGCTCACTCACCCACTGCCGGAAAGCCGTCTGGCCGACGCCCGTAACCGCGCCAATCAGATGCGCCCGGTGGTAGTCCAGTCGTCGGCGGATTTCTATCTCGCCAAGGCTCGTACCCTCGGTATGTACAACTCCGGGGAAAATAAGCTCGGCAGCGATCTGCTTGACGCCTGGTCAAAAGGGAACATCCGCGAACAGCACGCCGCGCAGTATGGCCGCGCGCTACTGGCTATGGAGAGCAATAACTACGATCAGGCGCGCAAAGCGCTCCAGCCGCTGCTCAGCGCCGACCCACAAAATCCCTGGTATCTGGATCTCGCCACCGATATCGATCTTGGGCAGAAAAAGACCACTGACGCAATTAACCGCCTGAAAAACGCCAAAGAGATCCGCACCGATCCGGTCCTGCAGCTGAACCTGGCCAATGCCTACGTACAGGGCGGGCAGCCGGCGGAAGCCGCGACCATTCTCAACCGCTACACCTTTAACAATAAAGATGACGGCAACGGTTGGGACCTGTTGGCGCAGGCGGAAGGCGCATTGGGTCATCGCGACCAGGAGCTGGCGGCGCGAGCCGAAGGCATGGCGCTGGCCGGTAGGCTTGACCAGGCCATCTCGCTGCTGAGCAGCGCCAGTTCGCAAGTAAAATTGGGCAGTTTGCAGCAGGCGCGCTACGACGCTCGCATCGACCAGCTGCGCCAGCTGCAGGAAAGATTCCGCCCCTATCAGAAAATGTAAGGAGACCACATGTCTGACGCGGTAAAAATTTACCACAACCCTCGCTGCTCGAAGAGCCGTGACACGCTCAGCCTGCTGAAAGCTAACGGCATCGACCCTGAAGTGGTGCTGTATCTGGAGACGCCGCCGGATGCCGCGACGCTGCGCCAGCTATTGAAAATGCTGAATATGAGCAGCGCCCGTGAACTGATGCGCCAGAAAGAAGATCTGTATAAGTCGCTCAATCTCGCCGACCCACAGCTCAGCGAAGAGGCGTTGATTCAGGCCATGGTCGAGAACCCGAAGCTCATCGAACGGCCCATCGTGGTCAGCCACGGCCAGGCGCGTATCGGCCGCCCGCCGGAACAGGTACTGGAAATCGTCAGCTAATCCCTACGCGCCGCCGGTCTTGCCCGCGGCGCGATTTTTTTCGTGCCCGCTTCCAGAAAATACAGGCCAACTCCCCCTGCCCGCACAGTGGTGCTACTGTCTGTCCGTCACCTGAATCCACTGGACGGATTGCCAATGAAAAAAGCTATTTCCACGCCGCATGACGCAGTATTTAAAACCTACCTTTCCCATTCGGATACCGCGCGTGATTTTCTCCGGTTGTATCTTCCTGAAGCGCTAAAGGAGATCTGCGATCTTCGCACGCTACATTTAGAATCAGGTAATTTTATCGAAGAAGATCTCAGACCTTACTATTCCGATATTCTCTACTCGCTGCAAACCACTGCGGGCGACGGCTATATTTACGCGCTAATCGAACATCAAAGTAGCCCCGACCGACATATGGCCTTTCGCCTGATGCGCTACGCCGTCGCCGTCATGCAGCGCCACCTTGATGCCGGACACGAAAAACTTCCGCTGGTGATCCCGGTGCTTTTCTATCACGGTCTGGTGACGCCCTATCCGTTTTCAATGCGCTGGCTGGATGAGTTTGCCGCGCCGGAGCTGGCGACCACGCTCTACTACGGCGAATTTCCACTGGCGGATATCACCGTCATACCGGATGATGAAATCGCCACTCATCAACGTATGGCAACGCTGGAATTACTGCAAAAACATATTCGACAACGCGATCTGGCGCAGTTACTCGACAAGCTGAGCGAATTATTATTGACTGGATTAGCCACGCAAACACAGGTGCAGGCGCTAATGCACTACCTGGTGCTCGCGGGAAATAGCCGCGAACCGATAAAGTTTATTCGTGAGTTGGCGCGCCGGACGCCGCAACATAAGGAGACGCTGATGACTATTGCAGAATATCTCGAGCAGCAAGGGCTGGAGCGCGGTTTGCTTCAGGGCCGGCAAGAAGGCCGGAAAGAAGAAGCACAGCGTATCGCCGCCGCGATGTTACGTAGCGGTCTCGCCCCCGCGCTGGTGGCGCAGCTAACCGGGCTGGCAGAGCAGGAATTGGCGTCGCTTTCGGCTTAAAGCTTCAGGATCTCTTTAACAAATGGGATCGTCAGTTTTCGTTGGGCGGTAATCGATGCGTGATCGAGCTGATCGAGCGTCATAAACAGCGAGCGCATTTCTCTATCCAGCCGCTTGAGCAGGAATCGGCAGACGTCTTCCGGCATCTCGAAACCGCGTAGTCTGGCGCGTAGCTGCAGCGCCTGCAGCTTATCTTCATCCGACAGCGGCTGCAGCTTATAGATTTGCCCCCAGTCAAGGCGCGAGGCGAGATCCGGCAAGCCGAGATGCAGCTGCCGCGGCGGGCAATCGCCGGTGATCAGCAGGCGGGTTTTACCTGATTCGAGAATACGGTTATAGAGATTAAAGATAGCCATCTCCCAGGGCTCGTCCCCTGCCACGCACTCGATGTTATCGATGCACACCAGCGCCAGTTGCTCCATGCCGTCCAGCACTTCCGGCACGAACCACGTGCGCTTATCCAACGGCACGTAGCCGACGGCATCGCCACGCTGGGATAGCTCAGCGCAAGCGGCATGCAAAAGGTGGCTACGCCCCGCGCCTTCGCGAGACCAGATATAAATGTATCCGCTGTGTTCCTGCCGCAACACGTTCTGCAGAGCGGCAAGTAGGGAAGGATTATCACCCGGCCAGAAACTCGCGAACGTTTCGTCGTCAGGAAGATACAGTGGCAAAGAGAGCTGTGCCGGAGCGTTCAGATGGACCTCAACATAGGCTTACAGAAAAACGCGAAGAGTTTAACACAGTTTTAGGTCCGGAGAGAACCGGGCAGGATCGCTGCCCGGTATCAGGATCGTTATTTCGCTTCTTCGCTATCCGCGGCGTCCAGCACCACTTCTTCCGGACGCAGAACGCTGATCAGTTTAAAGATCAGGCTCAGACAGATACCGACGATCGTCGCCAGCGCCATGCCTTTCAGCTCCGCCGCGCCAATATGCACCTTCGCGCCGCTCACGCCGATAATCAGAATAACTGAGGTCAGAATCAGGTTCTGCGCTTTGCTGTAATCGACTTTTGATTCGATCAGCACGCGGATACCGGATGCGCCGATCACCCCGTACAGCAGCAGAGAAACGCCGCCCATCACCGGTACCGGGATAATCTGAATCGCCGCCGCCAGCTTGCCGACGCAGGAGAGCAGAATCGCAATAATCGCCGCGCCGCCAATAACCCAGGTACTGTATACGCGGGTAATCGCCATCACGCCGATATTTTCACCGTAGGTGGTGTTTGGCGTTGAGCCAAAGAAACCGGAGACAATCGTCGACAGCCCGTTGGCGAACATCGAGCGGTGCAGACCCGGATCGCGGATCAGATCGCGTTTAACGATATTGGCGGTCACCACCAGGTGCCCCACGTGCTCGGCGATCACCACCAGCGCGGCAGGCAAAATGGTGAAAATGGCAAACCATTCAAAGCGCGGGGTGTAGAAAGTCGGCAGTGCAAACCAGTGCGCTTCGGCGATAGGCGTCGTATCGACCACACCCATCACGAAGGAGAGCGCATAGCCCACCAGCACGCCGATAAGAATCGGGATAATCGCCAGGAAGCCGCGGAACAGTACGGAACCAAAAACCGTCACCGCCAGCGTCACCATCGAAATAATAATGGTTTTGCTATCGGGCGATTGGCCATCAGCCGGCAGCAGCCCGGCCATGTTCGCCGCCACGCCCGCCAGTTCCAGGCCGATAACCGCCACGATGGCGCCCATCGCCGCCGGCGGGAACATCACATCCAGCCAGCCGGTACCGGCTTTTTTGACAATAAAGGAGACAATGCAGAACAGGACGCCGCACATAATGAAACCGCCGAGCGCCACTTCATAACCCAGCGGCAACAGCAGCAGCACCGGGGAGATAAAGGCGAAGCTCGACCCCAAATAGGCCGGAATTTTGCCTTTACAGATAAAGAGGTACAACAGCGTACCGATGCCGTTAAACAGCAGTACGGTAGCCGGGTTAATGTGGAACAGAATAGGCACCAGAACCGTTGCGCCAAACATGGCGAACAGATGTTGCAAACTAAGCGGGATTGTCTGTAAAAGCGGCGGTCTTTCACTCACCCCGATTGCACGGCGCGTCATAATGTTATCCTCTGAGAGTCGTTTGTTATTTGTTGTGGGCGTGATTTATTCAAAAAAAAGCCGACTCTCAAAGTCGGCTTTTTATCACTTCATCATTTATTTAGTACCGAAAATCTTATCGCCGGCATCGCCGAGGCCCGGAATAATGTATCCGTGCTCGTTGAGGCCCTGGTCGACGGACGCAGTATACAGCTCGACGTCAGGATGCGCTTTCTCCAGCGCGGCAATGCCTTCCGGCGCCGCCACCAGCACCAGCACCTTAATGCTCGAACAACCCGCTTTTTTCAGCAGGTCGATAGTTGCGATCATCGAACCGCCGGTTGCCAGCATCGGGTCAACCACCAGCGCCATACGCTCGTCAATGTTAGAAACCAGCTTCTGGAAGTAAGGAACCGGCTCCAGCGTTTCTTCATCACGGTAGATGCCAACCACGCTGATACGCGCGCTAGGCACGTGCTCCAGCACGCCTTCCATCATCCCCAGACCGGCACGCAGGATAGGCACCACGGTAATTTTCTTACCTTTGATCTGCTCAACTTCGACCGGACCGTTCCAGCCTTCGATAGTGACACGCTCGGTAGCGAGATCGGCGGTTGCTTCGTAGGTCAGTAAGCTACCAACCTCTGAGGCGAGTTCACGGAAGCGTTTAGTACTGATGTCATGCTCACGCATCAGGCCCAGCTTGTGTTTGACGAGTGGATGTTTCACTTCCACGATCTTCATTCTCTTTCTCCTCTGAGGGGCAGCCACAAAAAAAATCGCGGGATTATACCGCTTTTTGCGGATTGCGCCATACCCATCTTGCTTGACGTATATCAAACAAAGTGATTTATGGATTGTTACACATTATAAAACAAACAAAAAAAGCCGGAGGTTCCCCTTCGGCTTTTATCTTTGACAAGGCTATGCTTGTTGGCGATTACAGATTTTCGCCGTTACTGGCAATAACCTGCTGATACCAGGCAAAGGATTTTTTACGGCTGCGGGCCAACGTGCCGCGACCGTCGTTATCTTTATCGACAAAGATAAATCCATAGCGTTTTTTCATCTCGCCGGTACCGGCGGAGACCAGATCGATACAGCCCCACGGGGTATACCCCATCAGATCGACGCCATCCTCCACTACCGCTTTTTTCATTTCGGCAATATGGGCGCTGAGATAATCGATACGATACTGGTCGTCCACGCTGCCGTCCGCTTCACGCACGTCAATGGCGCCAAAGCCGTTCTCAACGATAAACAGCGGCAACTGATAGTGATCCCAGAACCAGTTGAGCGAGTAGCGCAGACCAACCGGGTCAATCTGCCAGCCCCAATCCGATTTCTTGACGTACGGGTTGGAGACCAGGCTGGTACTTTCGTCGTAATCCAGGTGCGGATTATCGTCAGTCGCTTTGGTGGCGAAGGACATGTAGTAGCTAAAACCAATATAGTCGACGCAGCCCTCTTTTAACGCCTGACGATCGGCGTCGGTGATATCCAGCGTAAAACCGCGGCGCGCGAAGTAGTTGAGCAGATGCTGCGGATAGCGGCCACGCACGTGCACATCGGTAAACCAGTAACGACGATGCATGGCGTTCATCGCCATCATGATGTCCTCCGGCGCGCAGGTGAGCGGATAGATTGGACACATCGCGATCATACAGCCAATCTGCAGGTCCGAATTAATCTCACGTGCCGCCTTTACCGCCAGCGCGCTGGCCACCAGTTCATAATGGGCGGCCTGAAACATCACCGGCTCACGGTCTTCTCCGGGCTGATACTTCAGGCCGGAGTTGGTAAAGGGGGCGAAATCTTCATGGAAGTTGGCCTGGTTGTTGATCTCGTTAAAGGTCATCCAGTACTTCACTTTGTACTGATAGCGGGTAAACACCACCTTCGCGAAGCGGACAAAGAAATCAATGAGTTTACGGTTGCGCCAGCCGCCGTATTCAGTCACCAGGTGGTAAGGCATTTCAAAATGGGAGAGCGTGATCACCGGTTCGATACCATATTTCAGGCACTCGTCGAACAGATCGTCATAGAATTGCAGGCCCGCCTCATTGGGCTCCAGCTCATCGCCCCGCGGAAAAATGCGCGTCCAGGCAATTGAAGTACGGAAACACTTAAATCCCAGTTCGGCAAACAGCACTACGTCTTCTTTATAACGATGATAGAAATCAATCGCCTCATGGTTGGGATAGTTATGGCCTGGCAGTACGCCGTCGGTGATTGTTCGCGGCACCCCATGGGCGCCTGCGGTCATCACGTCCGCGACGCTAATCCCCTTCCCTCCTTCTTGCCAGCCGCCCTCAAGCTGATGCGCCGCTACCGCGCCGCCCCACAAAAAACCTTCTTTGAATCCGGACATATACTCTCCCTATAGACGATCGTTATGCGCTTTTCACCAAACAGAAACCGGTTTCATTGGCATAATGATCATTCATTAAAGGCGAGGCAAGCAGAAGACTGTACCCGGTTTCATTTTCGTGAACAGTATCAAATTTGTTCATCTGTCAGCCGTTTTAAATCGAGTGTAAAGCAGGCTCGCAAACGTTTGCTTTCCCTGTTAGAATTGCGCCGATTTTTCTTGCTACCGCAAACGCGTGGAGACTTCGCAGTGACCGATAAAACCTCTCTCAGCTATAAAGATGCCGGCGTGGATATTGATGCAGGCAACGCTCTCGTCGACCGTATTAAGGGCGTGGTGAAGAAAACCCGTCGCCCGGAAGTGATGGGCGGACTGGGCGGATTCGGCGCGCTGTGCGCTCTGCCGCAGAAATACCGCGAACCGGTACTGGTCTCCGGTACCGACGGCGTCGGCACCAAGCTGCGTCTGGCGATGGACCTTAAACGTCACGACACTATCGGTATCGATCTGGTCGCTATGTGCGTCAATGACCTCGTAGTTCAGGGCGCCGAGCCGCTGTTTTTCCTCGACTACTACGCGACCGGTAAACTGGACGTAGATACCGCGGCAAGCGTGATCAGCGGCATCGCCGAAGGCTGCTTACAGTCCGGCTGCGCGCTGGTTGGCGGCGAAACGGCAGAGATGCCGGGTATGTACCATGGTGAAGATTACGACGTGGCCGGTTTCTGCGTCGGCGTGGTAGAAAAATCAGAAATCATCGACGGCAGCAAAGTGGCTGACGGCGACGTCCTGGTCGCGCTTGCCTCCAGCGGCCCGCACTCTAACGGCTACTCGCTGGTGCGTAAGATTATCGAAGTCAGCGGCGTTGATCCGCAGACCACCGACCTCAACGGCAAACCGCTGGCCGACCACCTGCTGGCGCCGACCCGCATCTATGTCAAATCGATTCTGAATCTGATTGCCAACGTCGACGTCCACGCCATCGCCCACCTGACCGGCGGCGGCTTCTGGGAAAATATTCCGCGCGTACTGCCGGACAACACCCAGGCGGTAATCGACGAGTCCTCCTGGCAGTGGCCGGAAGTCTTCAACTGGCTGCAAACCGCCGGTAATGTCAGCAGCCACGAAATGTACCGCACCTTTAACTGCGGCGTCGGCATGCTGGTCGCGCTGCCGGCAGCCGAGGCGGATAAAGCCATCGCCCTGCTGAACGAGCAGGGTGAAAACGCCTGGAAAATCGGTTACATCAAGGCATCCGATGCCGAACAACGCGTGGTCATTGAATGAAAAACATTGTGGTGCTGATTTCCGGTAACGGCAGTAATTTACAGGCGATTATTGATGCCTGCGCCCGGAAGCAAATCAACGGCACCCTGCGTGCGGTATTCAGCAATAAGGCCGAAGCATTCGGCCTTGAGCGCGCCCGCGAGGCCGGTATTCCGGCCTTTGCGCTCTCGCCGAAAGCGTTTGATAGCCGCGAGGCCTTCGACCGCGAGCTGATGCAGAAAATCGATGTCTTCCAACCCGATCTGGTGGTGCTGGCAGGCTATATGCGCATCCTTAGCCCAGCGTTTGTTGACCACTATCAGGGGCGCTTGCTGAATATCCATCCTTCTCTGCTGCCGAAATATCCAGGGCTGCATACTCATCGCCAGGCGCTGGAAAACGGTGATGAGGAGCATGGCACCTCGGTGCATTTCGTCACCGACGAGCTCGACGGTGGACCGGTGATCTTACAGGCTCGGGTGCCGGTATTTCCGGAAGACAGCGAAGATGACGTTACCGCCCGCGTTCAGGCGCAGGAGCACGACATCTATCCGCTGGTGGTGAGCTGGTTTGTTGATGGCCGCCTGCGTATGGAAGCTAACTCTGCGTGGCTGGATAATCGCAAGCTGCCGCCGCAGGGCTATGCCGCCGAAGAATAAGTTCGACCTGCCCCGGAGCAATCGCCGGGGCACCTTCCTCTCTTGTTTCCTCGCTAATTATCGCCGTTTTCCAGACATAGCGCGTTAGGGTTCCAGGCTGCCGGTAATGGTATCGGGCGCTGATAATCAAATTCGCGCAGTGTCAGACCCGCTACGCCGTTGGCGTACAGTACCGGCAAACCGCCGGGATAAGGTTCGACACCCCAAACTCGGCCGCTTTGCGGATTCAGACACCAGGCGTTATCAATCCCCATCCCGGTCGGCGACATCGGATTACACGGCGGGCGGATATCATAAAGCCCCTGCTCCGCTGCCAGGTTCAGCTTCTGGGTTAGCTGCACGCCGTCAAACAGAATGCGCCGGATCTGACCTGGCGTTTCACTATGCAGGTTTATCGCGCCTTCGCACTCGCCAACCAGCCCGCGGAACTGGATCTGTGAGATTTCGCCGGGTTCAATCGCCGGATCGCGACGGCGCGCGGAAAGGAAAACAGGGTCCGCCTCGCCCCAATGACAGGCCGGCGCGCTCACGCAATCAAAAGCAATGCTGCTAAAAATCATCCGCCGTAGCCGCCCGCCGTCGCGGGATATCAGGCCAATGCCGCGATTGGAGTCAAAGATAGTGCAGTTACTCACCAGCACATCTTCAATATCCTGCCAGGTTTCAGTACCGATTTTAAAGGCGCAGCTTTTCGAGCGCAGCGTGCAGTTAACGATGGTTACCTGACGCAACGGTCGCTGGATACGCTCAGGTTTATCGGTGGTCTTCAGACAGATGGCATCATCCGCCGCGCTGAAATAGCTATTGGCGATATGGACCTGCTGGCAGCTATCGATATCCAGCGCATCGGTATTAGCCATCGTCAAATCGTTGTCGACGGTGACGCCGTCAACCACCACGCCCATGCAGGAGACCAGATGAATTGTCCACATCGGGGCATGTCGTACGGTGATGTTTTCCAGCCGGACGCGACGGCAATTTTCCAGCAAAATGATCCGCGGACGCGCCGTGGCTGGCGTGCGGTAACCCATGGCATCAACTTGACGGGAAAACCAGCCGTCAGCGCTGCCGTAAATCTCGCCGCCTCCGCAGATAGTAATATTCTGTGCATCCACAGCATACAGAAAGGCCCGATCTGAAGATTCCGCCCGGCTCAGCGCCGTCGCCTGAGCAAAGTCATCATAGTTTTCGCTAACGATAAGCTCGGCGCCCGGCGACAGCCACAAACAGGTGTTCGAGCCTATCCGTAAACCGCCGAGCGCGTACCTGCCACAATCAACCACCAACCGGCCGCCGCCCGCCTGCGCCAGTTCGTCCAGCGCCTGTTGAAAGAGTTCAGTATCAGGCGTCACGCCATCCGCATGGGGATGACGCTGCGAAAGATAAATGTTCATAGCATGTCCTGGAAATCAACGTGGGGACTATCTCACCATCTCTCTCACCCTCAGCGTAGGGTCGAAATCGCTACCGCGGAAATATCTGCGTACCCTTTCACATTCGCCGTCACGCTCAGGGGCAAAACGTGAGATTACGCGCAAAATTTGCCTGCGGAAAAAATGAAAACAGGGCCGTTATCACAGTAAACGCCCTCTTAAACCGCTGCATATGTGAGCAGTATCACGGGATTTATTTCATTTTGTCGCCATTTGGCATGCTGCTCGCAGAACGGTACGAAAAACCGACTGTCGGGATTCTCGCCCCCCCTCCCCCTCTTTTACTGTGCAACCTCGCATTCCTTACCAAAGAGATACGCTCATGACGAGGACAGTGACCCCGCAACGAGAAGTCAAAACCCGCAACATCCTCTGCTGGGGGATGGGCGATATTTTCGGCAGCGGCGCGATGACCATCACCGGCCTGTGGCTGCTCTACTTTTATATTGAAGTCGCCGGGCTCTCGCCCGCCGCTGCGGCCTCTATTTTCGCCATCGCCAAGATTTGGGACGGCATCACGGACCCGGTGATGGGCTACATTACCGACAACATTCGCACCCGTTGGGGGCGGCGACGGATCTTCTTTATTCTCGGCGCGCCGTTATCGCTCTGTTTCGCCCTGATGTGGATAAGTGGTTTTGGTTATACCTGGTACCTTGGTACCTATCTACTATTCAGCACCGTCTTCACCCTGCTGATGGTGCCTTACGATACGCTGCCTGCAGAGATGACCACCCGCTATGATTTGCGCTCGAAAATGTCCGGCGCGCGAATGCTATTCGCTCAGGCGACAGCCTTTCTCGCGGCGCTGATCCCCGGGCAAATCATGGCCCACGTCGCCGATAAATCGCAGGCGTTTCTCTATATCGGCATTATCTTCGCCCTGCTTTTTGCCTTGCCGTGGATCTTCGTCTGGCGCGGTACCTGGGAGCGCGAGCATCTCCCACCACCGCAGACGCAGCAAGGTTTAGGCAAAACGCTACGTTCGCTGTATAGGGAAATGGCCTCGACCTTCCGTCTGCGGACCTTCCGTATTCATATCATGATGTATGTCGGCGGCGCGGTGGCGTTGGATATTTTCGGCTCGCTGTTTATGCACTATATGACCTACGTGCTACGTGTCGGCACCTCGCTGGCTTCGCAGGCCATGAGTCTGATGACGCTGTTTCAGTTCTTCGCGATCCCTTTATTTACCTGGCTTTGCATCCGTGTCGGCAACGGCAACGCCTATAAGGTCGCCATCGCGCTGATCCTCTGCGCACTACTGTGGTTCAGCCAATTGACCGCTTCTTTCAGCCATCTTTCCTGGCTGCTACTCGGCGGCGCAATCGTGATGGGCATCGCCCGCGGCGGCACCTATCTTATCCCATGGAATGTCTACAATTTTCTGCCCGATATCGATGAAGCTTATACCGGCGTGCGGCGTGAAGGGATCTACGCGGGGGTAATGATGCTGACGCGCAAATTCTCCCAGGCGCTGGCGCTGTTTATCGTCGGCCTGGCGCTGGAAGCCTTTGGATTCACCAAAGGCGCCGAAACGCAGAATACCGCCGCGCTGAATGGTATCTGGTGGGTATTCCTCGTTGGCCCCGGCCTGCTGGCCTTATTGGCAATGTATGGCGCGTTTCGTTTTCGCTTGAGCCAGCCGCGACATCAAATCCTGATTAGCGAACTGGAGCGTCTGCGCGCCGGTGGTCATCCACAGGATGCCAGCCCGCAGACCCGCGAAACTATCGAGCTACTGACCGGCCATCCTCATCGCAACGATCGCTGGCAACACGCCGCCGTTTCTTCTCAAGGAAATCACTATGTCGCAGAAAAACAACCGTCCTGAATTACAATCACTCATCGAAGCGCTAATCGGCAACTTAACCGCGATTACCGATGATAGCGGCGAGTATTTGCAGCGGCTGGCAGATGGCCGGGTGGTTGACACCAAAGGTTGGGACGGTTGGGAGTGGACGCATGGCATCGCCCTGTTTGGCCTGTTTCGCTACCAGCAGCTGACAGGATCGCTTCGGGCTCGTGAACTTATCGACGGCTGGTTTAGCGCCCGTTTCGCCGAGGGTACGCCGGAGAAAAACATCAACACCGCTTGTCCATTTTTAACCCTGGCGCTGTGCTATCAACAGACGCCGCGCAGCGACTGGCGCGCCTATCTGGAAAGCTGGGGAGATGCGATATATCGCCAGATGCCGCGTACCGAAGAGGGCTGCCTGCAACACGTCACCTATGAGAATCCCCATCATCAACAAATCTGGGACGATACGCTCATGATGGCGGTACTGCCGCTGGCGATGTTCGGCAAGATGTTTGGTAAACCGCGCTGGGTAGAAGAGGCGAAATTTCAGTTTTTGCAGCACCTGCACTATTTAAGCGACCACCAAAGCGGCCTGTGGTTTCACGGCTGGCATTTCGACGGCAGACACCATTTCGCCGGCGCGCTGTGGGCCCGCGGCAATAGCTGGATAACGCTGGCGATACCGGAACTGCTGGAGATGCTTGAGCTCGACGAACATGACGCCTTTTACCGCCAGTTGCAAAATACTCTGCAGATTCAGGTCAGCGCCCTTGCCCGCTGCCAGGCCGAAAACGGCCTATGGCCGACGCTGCTTAACG